>Ga0172373_10000977_pt1 | contig 46562 bp, 30 predicted proteins | sample Lak10m_2_FD_114546 | JGI IMG/M metagenome (GOLD analysis project Ga0172373, IMG submission 114546) | Freshwater microbial communities from Kabuno Bay, South-Kivu, Congo - kab_092012_10m | ecosystem: Environmental > Aquatic > Freshwater > Lake | place: Democratic Republic of the Congo... | reverse complement strand
GCGGCGTTCGCCGACGGGGGCTCCTGTACCGAATGCGGTCCGGACTTCCGCAATCTGCTGTTCAGCCTTCAGCTGTCGCAGCGTCCATTCAGCGGCGCTGTGGACTCCGGGGTGCGGGTCATCAGCGTAACGCCCGGCCAGATCCTCGACCAGACTCCCCCGCTGTGGTTCCGGGATCAGATCCTCTTTGGCCGCCAGTTCTCCGAGGCCCAGGATCAACATCCGTCGCCGCCCGGCGTCGGTTTCCTCCGCCAGTTGTTTACTAAGTGTTGTGACATCGACCTCATACTGCGGCAGCCGCTGCTGGATCAGGCTGCGGACCGTAGGATCGGGACTGTCCTGCAGCAGCGGCCAGACGCGTTCTGTGGCATTAAGTCGCAGCAGTGCTGTGGCGGCGGCGGCCTGCTGTTCGGCAAGGGCGGTGCTGTCGGCGACAGCAATCAGCCGCCGCTGCAGCAGCAAAACGGCTGTCGGTTGGTCGTCTGTCGCGTCCAAAACCAGACTTGCCGGTCGCCACCCCTGAGTCAGCAGCTCTTTACACTCCTGCATCAGCAACGCTGGCGTGTCTGTTTTAAGCACGCGGGCTTCGATGGTCGGATCAGCGAACCAGAGACCAGCGAAACGATCCTGCGGCTGCAGACGTGTCACCAGTGCCAGAAATTCCGGATCGTCGTGCAGCTCTGCAAAGTCAATGTCGCTCGACAGGTTCTGCAGATCCGCGAAACCGCCATCAATCGACTGTCGCAGCAGCTGCAGGGCACGCACGCGGAATTCCGCAGATTCGTCCGCCAGCGCCTGCCGGCGAAATGCGCGGCTGGCAAGAGCAGCAGCACAGGCGATGTTGTACAGATCACCGGAATTCTGCTGGTGTGCGGTCGTGGCTGTGTCAACCGCCATGCGGACAGCCGCGGCGTCTTTCTGCCAGGCAGCCAGCTGGATGGCGACGTAGTCGACGAATGAAGCCCCCGGCTGCGTCTTCTGGAACGCCTGAAGCGCCGACTGAGCATCCTCCAGCCTGCCAAGCTGCGCCAGTGTCAGGCAGCGAAACTGGAACACACTCGCATTCGGGGTACTCAGGTTTTCCGCCAGCCAGTCCAGTTCGACAATGGCCAGTTCCGGCTGATCGGTATGAAACAGCGTTTTTGCGCGATCGAAACGCGTCTGAGGCTGCTGCAGCTCTTCTGGTGTTCGCGTCAGCATTTGCGCCAGCTGCGCGCGAGATGTCGCTCGTGGATCCTGCAGCGTCGGTTGCCCAATTCCGCCACCGCTCACGTCCCGCTGCGGACTGTCAACCCGTTCAAACCCGGACCATGCAGGCAGTGTGTCGGACGACGGCCCGGTGTTCGAGAAAATGCCGCTGTAACGCCGCTGACTGCGGGCATTGCTGTGAACCGTCAGCACCATCTGCGAGCTGAATTTCTGTTCCGTGAGTTTCTCTTGCGCAGTGGACAACTGCTGGTCACTCAGGTCGATCACACAGCGTCGTTCTTCACCCGCCGCCACCGGTGCACTCCACACCGTGAGCCAGCCGGACTGCGGGCCGCTGCCGGGAACAAACGCCACATCGGCCAGCAGCAAACCGTCGCGAATCGCGTTGACGTCCGGCTGCGGGAGTTCTTCCGGTTTCAAGCCAGGCAGCACGGCAAACGTGCCGCCATCGCGGACCCAGACGGCTGACACCCGCGGACGCTCAGGAGCCGACCCCAGCACAGGCCTCAGCCGTGTCGGGCGATAGCCGCTGCCGCGGAGCGTCTCTACCAAAGTCAGCAGGTCCGGGAGCGGCATGTCCAGGCAAAACGCAAAGCGGTCGGTCAGGACACCATGTGCCGCTTCGATCTGCGCTCTCACCGCCGCGGCCGGAGTTGTCCAGGCCGGATTCAGTGGCGGGTCGGGCCATTCCGGGGACAGCCGGCGGTCGAGGACCGCGTGCATCAGCGGAATGGCCTGGTCGCGGTGTGGCTGCAGGAGCGGGAAGAGGATTTTGTCGGCTACGGGATCTGCCTGCAGGAGCACTGTGGTGAGGATTGGCACATCGTCTTTGGCATAATCTGCCAGCAGGCTTGTGACAACGGTCCGCTGCACTTCGCCCAGCGAGGGATCGGCGAAGAGTCTGGCGAGGGGCTGTCTGAGCTGTGCGGCTTGTGTCCGCAGGACGTCCTGATAGGCGCTGACAAACACCGGGTTGGTGGCCGCCAGCTGTTCAGCGGTGAATGTGGCCGTTTCCGGATCTGACCATGCAGCTTGTGTGCCCCGCTGGTCGCTGGGTTCCCACGCGGCCAGGAGGCAGGCCGCGTGCAGTCGTCCTGAGGCTGCCTGCTGGGGATTCTGCAGCACCTGTCGCAGTTCCGGCTGCAGCTGCTGTGCCCACGGCTGCAGCAGTTGCGTCAGCGGCTGCAGTTGTTCGGGGCGGCAGTTGAGTGATTGTTCGCGGGCGGTGGGCAGCAGGTCCGCGTCAGTATCTCCCAGCTGCAGTCGGGCGATGGCGAGGTGCAGTCGGGCTTCGGAATCTTTCGGGGATTCCGCGTACAGTTTCTGCAGGGTCGGCAGTGCATAGTCGCGGAGCGGCCGGAGTGGGACGAGACCGGCGGCAAGGTCACTGGTTTTCTGCTGCGCGATGCTGCCGGCGAGCGCTGTGGCTCGCTCAAGATCGGCCTGGCGGCGGAGCCATCTGATTCCGAAGAAAATCGCAAGGGTCAGAACCATTGCCAGAACACTCCGCAGGAAATGTTCCTGGCCAGCGGCTGACATCATCTGCTGCTGGTCGTCCTTCCAGCGGCTGCGTGGCACGTACCAGCGGATCTGAGCCCATTCCTTCAGGGAGGGCAGTTGTCGTCGTTCCTTTTTTCCCTGCCACGCGACCGTGCGTTCTTTGAGTTTGAGTTCCGCGCGTCCGGCCGGGGTGGACTTTTGTTTGCGTGTGATCCAGTCGGTGAGTGCCGGGACGAGGTAGTCGTGGGTCAGCTGATAGTAGCCGTCGGGGCGATTCGCTGCGGCGGGGTGCTGAGCGGTGTCGCCGGTGTCGCTGGTGGCGCCGGCGACTGCGGCATCGGGAGTGGTGGGTGTGATCAGGCGGAGCGATTTTTCGAGTATGTCCATCAGTGTGCCGAACTTGTCATCCGGATAGTTCGTGCCGCCGCCGGCGGCCTGCTGCAGCTGCGAGCGGGACTGCATGGCACCTTTGATTCGCTGTGATTCATCGGTGTCCTGAATCTCTTCCACCGGCAGCAGCTCCTGCAGGACACGCTGGGCAGCCGTGGAATAGCGCCGATTGTCTTCTCTGCGAAAGCTGTCTTCCAGAAACCGGACCCCCAGCTCGTCCACACCACCGACCTCCCGGTACTGTTCCGGGGTCCAGTCGCGGCTGCCGAACATCTCAACAAACAGCGCCAGCTGGACGCTGATCACTTCGCCACGCGCCTTCGACAAGTCCCTGATCGCCTGCTCAAGGAATTGCTTTTGATCGTTCGTCTGAGCGTCTGTGTTTTCCGGCAGCTGTGCCTGAGCCACGCCGAACAGCGTGAGCACTTTGCGGGCATGCCGCTGGTCAAACAGGTTCAGCCGAAAGCGATTGTGATTTTCATCCAGCCGAATACCCAGCTCACTGAACATCTGTTCCGCCTGCGGCCAGAAGTCCTCGCGGATCATCAGGATCACCTGCACACGGGCATCGCCACACTGTTTCAGCGCGAGCGTCAGCTGTTCCTGAGAAAAGCTGTGCCTGGCGTGCAGCCACTGCTCAAACTGATCGATAACCACCAGCAGTCGATGTCCCAGCGGGAGCCACTGGCCCTGTTCGCGAATGCGGCGGAACAGTTCCGGCAGGTCGGCCTGCGGCAGGTCCGGCCAGGTCGACCGCAGGGCTTTCAGAATGCGGACTTCCGTGTCACCGGCCGTTGCTTCCACGTAATGGGCACGAATTTTGGGTGACAGCCGCGGCAGAAGCCCGGCGCGCATCAGCGAGGTCTTGCCGCAGCCGCTGGGGCCATACAGCAGCCCCACAGCGATCGGAAGATCGATGGCGTTGCTTTCGGGTCCTGCTTCAATGCGATTCTTCCAGAATGCCACGGCCGGTGGCAGCCCGTGACGATCCGGGATTCCCGGCAGCAACTGCAGAAACTCAGCCTGTTCCGCCCCGGTAAACGCCAGCAGCCCGCGGGGACTGACTTTTAACGCACGTTCCGGCCGCTGCGGTTCACCCGCCGTGGAACTGCCGGGACTGGTGGAGCCACTGGGCGAGTCTCCTGGGCCCGGTCCGGGAGGTCCGGGCGGCGGGGCTGTTGAAACCGGTGGACGATTGCTGCCGCTGTGGCTGTTGCTGCCGCTGAGCTGAGCGGCGAGGGCGGCGAGGTCTTCGCTGAGGCGGCGAACGGAATCGAAGCGTTTGTCCTTCTGCGGCTGCAGGCAGCGACGGCAGATGCGATCCAGCTCTTCCGGAACGTCCTCCCGCAGCTGTTGCAGTGGCGTCGGGTCGCTCTCCAGAATGCTGGCGCGAATACGGCCGCGGAGCACTTCCGGAATGCTGCTGTCTTCCCAGCGGAACGGGCGTCGACCAGCCAGCATTTCATAGAGCATGACGCCGACGGCCCACAGGTCGGACCGGCCGTCGATTCTGGGAGTCTGTCCGTCGATTTGTTCGGGGGCCATATAGGCCAGCGTGCCTTCCACGCGATTGGCGCGCGACTGCAGCTGTGAGGCGTGCAGGGCAAGGCCAAAGTCAGCAATTTTCGGCTGGCCGTCCCTGTCCAGCAGAATATTGGCGGGCTTCAGATCGCGGTGATAGATCTCTCGCTGATGCGTGACTTTGAGGCCTTCACAGATGGCCATGATCAGCCGAATGGCTTCTGTGATCGGGACAGGTTTGCCAGGCTGCGCGGAGTGTTGCCGGATGTACTGCCGCAGGTCCTGGCCTTCGACAAATTCCTGAACAAGAATCGGCACTTCGTGTTCACTGTCAAAGACATCGTAGATGCGGACGAGCGCCGGGTGGTCCATTTTGGCCAGCAGCGCGGCTTCGTCCCGATACTGCTCCATTTTTTTGCGAAAGAGTTCCAGTTCACGCTGGTAGCGTTCAAGTTCCCGTGTCCTGGCTGCTTCGTCGAAGTCGGGATCGTCGTGCAGTTCCGGGGGCCGTGTGAGCGGCACCTTGAGAGCCACTTTGCGATTGAGTGTGGGCTGCAATGCCAGGTACACCGTCGCGAAGCTGCCAGTCCCCAGACGCTGCAGGATCTGATACTTGCCGATTGTGGTCGGATCAGTCTCCGGCTCGGTGGGCTCCGGTTGCCATTGCCTGAATGCTTCCGAAACGGCCTCGCGTTCTTCGGGAAATCGCGCTTTGAATTCCTCCCGGGCGGCAGCAAGGGTCGGCTGGGGCTGGCGAAGTTCCAGTTCCTGCAGGAGCAGTTCGGTCAGCAGCGCAGCACGCCATTCCGGCTGAATCTCCGGCAGCAGGTCTTCGATCCGCAGAGGCTGCTGGTTGCGAATCGCCCGGCCGTGCCGTTCCAGCAGCGAGGCAATCTGGTCGGCCGGGTAGTTGGTGTTGGTGGAGCGGCTGGGACTGGGAGTCACGATGCGGATCCTTTAGACAGGTCAGCAAATTCCACGGGGTGGAGGCTCAGTATGAGGATCATTTCGACGCTTGTGAAGGGGCCGGTGGCTGTGGCGGGGGAATTTTTGGGCGGAGGGAGGGACTGCCCGGCAACGGCCAGAGCCGCCGGACGGCAGTCCGCGGGCGTTTGGCAACGCCCCGCAAACGTACTTGACTGCGCGCGCACCTTCGGTGCGAAACGCAGCCGGGGGCTTCCGCCCAACCGCTCGGTCCGACCGCATGCCAGCCGCATGGCGGCAGCCTGCGGGCAAAAGGCCCGGCAAACGCCTCATCAACGCACTCACCAGCGCGCGCACCTTTGGTGCGAAACACAGCCGGGGGCTTCCGCCCAACCGCTAATTACAGTTGCAATCCCAGCCGCATGGCGGCAGCCTGCGGGCAAACGGCCCCGGCCAACGCCCCGCAAATGCACTCGACAGCGCGCGCACCTTCGGTGCGAAACGCAGCCGGGGGCTTCCGCCCAGCCGCTAATTACAGTTGCAATCCCAGCCGCATGGCGGCAGCCTGCGGGCAAAAGGCCCCGGCCAACGCCCCGCAAATGCACTCGACAGCGCGCGCACCTTTGGTGCGAAACACAGCCGGGGGCTTCCGCCCAGCCGCTAATTACAGTTGCAATCCCAGCCGCATGGCGGCAGCCTGCGGGCAAAAGGCCCGTGCTAACGCCTCATCAACGCACTCACCAGCGCGCGCACCTTCGGTGCGAAACACTGCCGGGGGCTTCCGCCCAGCCGCTAGTTACAGTTGCAATCCCAGCCGCATGGCGGCAGCCTGCGGACAAAAGGCCCCGGCCAACGCCCCGCAAATGCACTCGACAGCGCGCGCACCTTTGGTGCGAAACACTGCCGGGGGCTTCCGCCCAGCCGCTCAGCCACCGAACGCTGCCGGGGCGTGAACGCTGGCCATCCCGCGTCATGGGTCTCATACGTCCCATTTGTCCCATGACGCAACGTCAGAACGCCACCGGGGATTTAGATTTTTTGAAAAAATTCGATCAACTGTGCTGCGGGATGACAATTTGGAGGGAAGAGGCTTCTGTCTCGTGTCTGTCGTGGTCCGACGGGCAGGGAAGCGGGAGTGGGGATTTTTTCGGGAGGGAATGACGATGATTAACGAAACGGGTGGACATTCAGTGTTCGGGGTGCGGTGTTCGGCTGTCGTTCCAGGTTCGCTTGGTCGATGTCTGGCGATGCTGGAGCATTCCAATCCCCAGCAGGCGTTGCCGCTGATGGATGCGGCCGAGGAGCAGCTGGAGCGGAGTGGGTTGTCGACGGCGTTGAAAGAGTCGGGGCGGAGACGACTGCGAAACGCGCGGCGGTATTTTGCGAGTGACGAATCGAGTGCGGCGCACTGGGAACTGCAGCAGTTCCGCAGGTCGCTGATCCATGCGGGTCCTCTGTTGGCCTGAGCGATGTGCAGGGCTGTGGGTTGTTGCTGAGTTTTGTTGGTGTTCTTTCAATTTCGATGCAGGAGTTCCGCGGATGTCCCCAAATGCTGTCGCTGCCGATGGTGCAGAGCACGATCGATCGTCAAATTCCATCACTCAGATGCTTGAAAAAATCCGGATTGGTGATCATTCGGCGGTGGATCAGCTGATGAGCCGCCTGTATGCGGATCCGCAATACGGAAAGATGATGCGTTATGCCTATGGAAAGCTCGGCAGCACCGGCAATCAGCAGGACGATTCTGAAGCGGTCATTCAGGAAGCGATGGTGCACCTCGCGGAGCGAGCCAAAAAAGGTCGGCTGGAAACTGTTGACCGGCGTGAACGGCTGTTTGGTCTGCTGCGACTGGTTGTGGCCGAGAAAGCGCGGGATTTCCGTCGCAAGGGGACCGCGCGGGGTGGCAAGCGACCGCAGGTGTCACTCAATCAGCCCTGCTCAGAAGACAGCGCTGCAGCAGGTCTGGAGGATCAGCTGGGCGACCCCGCGTCAGCGAGCAACGAGGAACGTGTGGACGTGCAGGATCTGCTGCAGGCGCTTTTGAAACGCATCGGCGAGGACGCACCGGACCCGGAGCTGTGGTGCACCGTGTTTCGTCTGATGCTGGAAGACAAAGGCGTCAGTGGAATCGCGAAGATCACGGAACGCAGCCGAACGCAGATCGACGCGATCATCGACGCCATCCGCAAGTTGGCAAAAGGACTCCGCGGCGACCCCTGAAGATCACTCTCTGCGTTCCACACCAGTGCCGCAGTGCGTCAAAAGAGGCGTTCGGCCGGGCTCCGGTTGCGGATTTTCAGGTGCACAGCAACCGGCAGCGGGCTGCCGGGAAAAAAAAGCGAGCCTCCGCAGGGGAGGCTCGCTGGTGACAGTCTGATTGACTCAACGGTCAGCGATTACTTGCTGCCAGCGACTGCGGCCTGGGCGGCAGCGAGGCGTGCGATGGGGATTCGGCGTGGAGAGCAGCTGACGTAGTTGAGTCCGATTTCGTGGCAGAAGTAGACCGACTTTGGATCGCCGCCGTGTTCGCCGCAGATACCGATTTTGAGATCAGATCGGACAGCGCGGCCGTCCTGAACGGAGGTTTTCATGAGCCGACCGACACCGGTCTGGTCGATGGTCTGGAACGGGTCTGCCGGGACGATGTCATTTTCGGTGTAGTAACCGATGAACGACTTGTAGTCGTCGCGGCTGATACCGAGGCAGGTTTGTGTGAGGTCATTGGTACCGAAGCTGAAGAATTCGGCGGTGTGAGCAATTTCGCCGCTGGTCATGGCAGCGCGGGGGACTTCGATCATTGTGCCGACCATGTAATCGACTCTGACGCCCTGTTCTGCGAAGACCTGTTCGGCGGTATCGCGGATGATGGCGGTTTGGTTATCGACTTCGGTCTTGTAACCGGCGAGCGGGATCATGATTTCGGGATGGCAGTCGATGCCGGCCTGTTTCACAGCACAGGCGGCTTCGATGATGGCCCGGGCCTGCATTGCGGTGATTTCCGGGTAGACGATTCCGAGACGGCAACCGCGATGTCCGAGCATTGGATTGGATTCCTTGAGCTCATCAACGCGTCGGTGCACCTGTTCTTCAGTGACGTTGAAGGTGCTGGCGAGTTTACCGGCGAGGGTTGGATCTTCGTGCAGGTGATGTTCGGAGAGGAATTCGTGGAGCGGCGGGTCGAGGAGTCGGATGGTGACGGGGCGAGCACCCATGGTTTTGAAGAGGTGGGTGAAGTCGTCTCGCTGGAATGTGAGGAGCTTTGCGAGTGCTTTTTCGCGGTCTTCTTTGGCGGTGGCGAAGATCATTTCGCGCATTTCGTCGAGATGATCGAAGAACATGTGTTCGGTGCGGCAGAGACCGACACCTTCGGCGCCCAGAGCGACTGCGGCTTCGGCGTCGGCGGATTCGGTGTTGGCGCGCACCTTGAGGCTGCGGAACTGGTCGGCCCAGGTCATGAGTTGAGCGTAGCGGCCGTAGATCTCGGATTTCTCTGGGGCGAGCTTGCCCATGAGAACGTCCATGACTTCGGAGGGGCTGGTATCGATGCGACCGGCGAAGACTTCGCCGGTGAAGCCATCGACGGAGATCCAGTCGCCTTCGCGGAGTACTTTGCCGCTGACGGTGACGGTACCGGCTTCGTAGTCGATATTGAGTTTATCGCAGCCGCAGACGCAGGTTTTGCCCATCTGGCGGCTGACGAGTGCTGCGTGTGAGGATGCGCCGCCGAAGGCGGTGAGGATCCCGCGGGCGACCTTCATGCCGCGGAGGTCTTCCGGGCTGGTTTCCTTGCGAACAAGGATGAGCTGAAGGGAGTTGTCGGCGTTCCAGCGTTCTTCGGCGTCGGAGGCGTGGAAGACGATCTGTCCGGTGGCGGCACCCGGGCCGGCGTTAATGCCTTTGGCCAGGAACTGGTCGGACTTGACGGCAGCGGTCTTTGCGGCCGGGTTGAAGATCGGCTGCAGGAGCTGGTTGAGGTCGTCGGCGGGGATGCGGCGTTTTTCGAGTGCCGTGCGGGGGTCGATGAGTCCTTCGTTGACGAGATCGACGGCGATGCGAACGGCTGCGAATCCGGTCCGTTTGGCGTTGCGGGTCTGGAGCATCCAGACTTTGCCGCGCTGGACGGTGAATTCGATGTCCTGAACTTCGCGGTAGTGATTTTCGAGGATTTTGCCGATGTCATCGAGCTGCTTGTGGGCGACGGGCATGTCGCTGGCGAGGGTTTCTTCGATGCGGCGGGGGGTGCGAGTTCCCGCGACGACGTCTTCGCCCTGTGCGTTGATCAGGTAGTCACCGCAGAAGCCGGGAAGGCCTACGGAACAGTTTCGAGTCAGGCCGACGCCGGTGGCGCAGTCGTCGCCGAGGTTCCCGAACACCATGGCCTGCACGTTGACGGCTGTACCCCAGTCGTGAGGGATGCCGTACTGGCGACGGTAAACCAGAGCGCGGTCATTCATCCAGCTGCCGAAGACGGCGCCGATGCAGCCCCAGAGCTGTTGCATGGGGTCTTCGGGGAAATCGATGCCGCGATGCTCTTTGATGACTGCTTTGAATTCGGCGACGATCTTTTTCAGAGCATCGACGGTGAGGTCTTTCTCGTGATCGACGCCGGCGGCCGCGCGAGCGTGTTCGAGGATTTCTTCGAAGTGGTCAGGGTCGTTTTTGGATTCCGGCTTGAGTCCCAGCACAACGTCGCCGTACATCTGAATCAGGCGGCGGTAGCTGTCCCAAGCGAAATGCTCGTTGCCCGACTGGCGGATGAGCGCCTGGACGACCTGTTCGTTGATGCCGATGTTGAGCACCGTGTCCATCATGCCAGGCATGGATTCGCGGGAACCGGACCGGCAGCTGAGCAGGAGCGGGTTGGTGGTGTCGCCGAATTTGGCGTTCATGATTGCTTCGGCGTTGGCGATGGCAGCCTGGACCTGAGCAGTCAGTTCAGGGGGGTACTGTTTTTTGTTGGCGTAGAAATAGGTGCAGACTTCCGTCGTGATTGTGAAGCCCGCAGGCACTGGCAATCCAATGCGACTCATTTCCGCCAGATTAGCACCTTTGCCACCCAGCAGCGGCTTTTGCGTGGCGTCGCCTTCGGCTTTTCCGTCCCCGAACGTGTAAACGTACTTCATTGACACTGACCCTGTGAGAATTCACTGAGCATTCGCATTTCCTGCCAACGCCGGCGCGCACGGCGAACCCGGCTGCGATCGGCAGAGAATGCGGAAGACTACAGAAAGGAGCGAAAAACTGCAAGCGGGACGGGCTGTTCCGCAGATTTGTGGAAAAACGAGAATTGCCCGAGTCCGTTTAACGCGAAAACCAGACGAGCAGCAGGTAGAGCACACCAAGGAACATGATCGTTTTGATGAACATCACCAGTGCAGACCGAAGGATCTTTTCCCGCAGTTCGAATCGTGTGGCGGAGTACACAAGGCAGATGATTGCCGTGAGCGGCAGTGCCTGGCTGAGCAGAGAATAGTCCATGAGATCCTCGATCTGCTGATGATTACCTGCCGGATGCAATGGTCGCCTGCCCGCCCGGTTCCGGCTTCTCATCCGGTTCCGGCTTTTTCTCTGATTCCTCCGGCTTTTCGTCGCCATAACCATACGCCGGGCCCTGAGCGGCATCCCAGATCACCAGAAGATTCAGAAGACCCGCAATCCATGTGAAGACGCAGGCCACGTCGAACTGACGGCTGAGACTGCCGTTGAGCCGATCCAGTTCGTTGGTGTCCAGCGGAGCCTGGAACCAGTTGACAAAGCTGCGATCCACCGTGCCCACGATCTCTGATGCGGGCGTTTCGGGATCGTCTGAGAGGACACGGCACGAGAATTCTCTGAGCGGTGAACCAAAGACACGCCGCCCGAGTTCCAGCTGGCCGCCGAGGTTGAGTATCAGTGGCTGCCCGGATTCGTCGGTGGTGGTGAGCGTTCCAGTTGCTGATCGACTGCCTTCAGGACGACTGGGGACAATCGACAGTCGACCAGAAATCTGCCGCTGCCGATCGCCTCGGACGGAGTTTTCGACCAGCCGTCCGGTGAAGTCGCTGTTGAGTGGTGCAGCGAGAAAGTTGACTGTGTCATCGTCCCGGCGAAAGCGGAAATCCTGAATCAATGCCGGCAAAGCGGGAATGCCTATGAGCACCTGTGCGGCATACGCATACGAGAAGTTCTGTGGTGGTGCCTTCCGGGAGAGCTGTGGCAGGGTGGAGGAACTGCGGAGGACCAGCTGACTGTAGACGGGCTGACCGTGCCCCAGAACCATTCCCCAGACGAACAGCGTCAGAATGCCGGCCGAAAAAATAACCGCCTTGAACTTCCTGCCCTGATAGAAGTGACCAGCACCCGGCAGCAGGAAGGCCAGCAGGGCGGCGACCAGAGGATTTTTCAGAGGGACTCGCGGATCGGTCATGTGAGTTGCCTGAACACGAAGAGACTGCAGCCGTCGGGCGGTTGCGGTATCGTAGCAGTTCAGGGCGTGGATGTCAGGTGTGTTTCCCGCGATGCAAAAATCGCTGTCGCATCGCCCCGTGGGACGAAAACGCTCACCCACCCACGCGGCCGCTGGTGGAGCAGTCAGATTTCAAATCGAAATCCATGGTTGTCGAGTCCGGAGTGACCTCAACGGTGAGTGTGGACTTGCCGTTGTAGCATTCCGGCACCTGCTCCTGCGATTTCTCTGCCGCTGCCCCCTCGGTCGAGGCTTCTCCCACCTCTTCACCTTCCTCTCCCCGCAGCCCGAGAATCGTCCGTATGGTACTGAATCGGACAAGCTTCTTTCCGGGGGTCGCGCCGTCCTTCTCGCTGTCAAACTGCAGCGTGTAACGGCCGCTGGAATTTGTGCGAGCGAACGACATGGTACCCGTTTCCTGATTTTCGAAGGTCACCACGGCACCTCCCAGTGGCTGGCCGTCCAGGGTCACTGTACCGCTCACGTTCACCAGCGTGACCTTGCCATAGTCAATCGAATTGGTGGCACTGCAGCCGGCAAGCAACAGGCAGGATGTGATGGCTGAAAACAGCGCGGTGGTGGTGAGGGAGCGGGGCGAAGATGATGGCATTGGAATGGGGAATGGGGAATGGGGAATGGGGGGGGGCGTTTCGCGGAGTGAAACGCGACGTTGTTCGAATTTGTCAGAAGTCGCCGACGACTTCGCCGTTGCCGCGAGTTGCCAGTGAACGATAGAGGTTCAGATCGATGTTTTCGGATATGAATCGCACGGATCCGTCACCCATGGTGAATTGAGCGCCGCCGACGTGATAGCTGCCGAAGGACATTTCCATGAGCACTCCGTGCATGTTGGGGTCAAGGTTTGCGTTGATCCTCACCACTGCGGAGCCCAGCCCTTCAGAATACTCGGTGCCACCGATTCCACCGTAGACCCAGCCGCCGGATTGGGGGCAGCCGAACTGCCAGTAATCCATCTGCTGGCCGTCCTTCGAATAAGTGGACGTGCGGGATTCGCCAATCATGATCGTGTTCGACGTGCCATCGGTGATATCGCGCATTCTGACGTTGCTGCAGCCGTAGAACATGCCGTCGAGATTGACTTGTTCAAGAGCGAGGAACTGAGCGGTGTTGAAGCCTGCGGGGCGAGTGGACAGGTCGTCGGAGGCGATCAGAGCGCCGGCGACGCCGCGATAGCTGACTGGCACGCGCCCTGTAATCCCTTCGTTGTTACGCGGTTCGAGCGGCATGGAGGGACAGCGGAAGGCTGGAATCACGGTAGAACAGGCAGCGGTGTTTGGCGACCCGACCCAGTCCCAGTTGCCAGGTCCGGTTTCCTGCCAGATCAGCGTGGCATACAGATTCTGTTGTTCGATCTGCGGCAGAATCATGGCGGTCCAGAGTGTTTCGCGTTCGTCAAAGCCCCATGGAAAGACGTTCACTGTGTCATGGTAGTTGTGGAGGGCGAGGCCAATCTGTTTGAGGTTGTTTTTGCACTGCGTCCGCCGTGCCGCTTCACGGGCCTGCTGTACGGCAGGCAGCAGCAATGCCACCAGAATTGCAATGATTGCGATCACCACCAGCAGTTCAATCAGTGTGAACCCACGAACTTTGCGAGCACCCAACTTCACGATTCGCTCCTTTGAGGAACAGCTTTAGAAAGAATTCGATTTCACTTTTCCGATTGTCTACTGCAAAAATTAAGCAAGTGTGAATGCGGCGGAATTCTTCTGGAGAAGAAACATGGGCGCACCATGAATCGCCCGCAGGCACTCACGGGTTGCCATTTTTCTGAATTCAGGCTAGTTTGACTGAGTTGGAAGCTGGGAGGACGTTTCGCAGAACGAAACGCGACTATTGGCCAGCTCACCACACGTTTTTCATTCCAGCCGTTCTACACAGTCCGGATGCCCGCCATGACTTTTTCAGACACCCCCACCCAACCTCAATTCCCGGGCTGGCTGGTCTGGAACGCCATCGCATTCGCCACCATGCTGCTCAACGCTGGCCATCAACTGCGGGCGGACGAACGCTACACAAAAGACATACAGCCGCTGTTGCAGCTGCACTGTCTGCGTTGTCACGGGGCTGACAAAGCGGAATCCGGCGTGCGACTGGACCTGCTCACGCCCCAACCCGTCGAACGCGATCTTACCCTGCTGAAGCACGTTCGACGCCAGATCGCTTCCGGTTCCATGCCCCCGGAAGACGAACCACCGCTCCCCCCTGCAGCACGTGGACTGCTCGAAAACTGGATCGACGGAATTCTGCTGGAAGCAGCCCGACGCCCTCCGGAAAAAAACGGTGCGATGCGTCGGCTGACAGTGGCTCAGTACCGCAACACTCTTCAGGATCTGCTGGGTCTGCGCGAAGACTTCACGGAGGTGCTGCCGCCGGACGCTCCATCCCGCGATGGCTTCACCAACAACGAGCAGGTGCTGTCACTGGCCCCGCTGCAGATTGAGTCCTGTTTCGACATCGCCCGGCAGGCACTGGATGCCTGCCTCGTCGATGAAACCACGCAGCCCGTGATTCAGTCCTTTCGCATGGACTTCGGCCGTGGCATCAACCAGCAGCCATATCCGGATCAGCTGATTCTCGGCGCGAACAGTGAACTTCTGCCAAACGCCGATTTTCAGGTCACGGAACTCGCCCCCCACAAGTCGTTTCTGTTTACTCCGTACCAAATGCAGCGGAAGTTTCGCTTCATCGAGGGATACGTCGGCAACGACACGATCCGGGAGTGGCGAGACTTTGACAGCATTTACCACGCCGTTTTCGCCTGCATGCGCGGGAACCCGGGCTACCCCAAAGGCAGCGCCGTGCAGTCGATTCCCTCCGGTCTGCTGTTGCGGCCGGCGATTCCCGGTTCAGAAATCTTTGGCGTATCCAGCACCTACGGTCCGCGAGCCAACTTCAAGATCTCACTCCGCGAACTCCCGGACCACGGTGAATTTCGCGTGACGGTTCGAGCAGCCCGCTATGTTGACTGCCTGCTGCTGGAACCGGGAACCGCTCCGTCCGCCGCAGCTCCGTCCGCCACCGAACCGCCTGCCCCCGGCTCACTGACGCTCGAACGTGCGGCCGACGGCCAGTGGCCAGAACTCAACCTGCCTTCGTCGGGCGTGTGGCAGCTGGATGTGGTCCGTGGCCCCGACAACGGCAACGAACCACTGCAACTGGTCCTTCCCGATGGCCGTCACTGCGAAGGTCGGCTCGAAAAAGGCTGGACGGCCGCCGACAACCGTGGTCCGTCGCTCGCTGCCGACGAACAGCTTTTCGCCCTGCTGCGAACTCGACTGCCGGCCGGCCCGGCTGCATTCCAGCTGTCTGGTGCCCCGGCAGCTGCCGTTCGCCGACTGCTGTTCACACAGCTTCGCGCTGACAGCCCGGAAGCGCGGGAGTATGGGGCGTATGAAGGCCGCAGTGTGTGGCTTGGAGTGCATCTGGGACTGCGTCGGGACTGCGGCAGCACGCTGGCTCCCGTGGAACAGCCGCGGCGGGTGGAATCCGCAGACTTCGTCGATTACGTCTTCCATGGGGCCATCAACGACTACCCGGCTCCGGAAGTCGAAAAGGACAACGTCAACTATCTTGCCGGTGTGCGTGAAATCGGAGTTCGCAGCGAATACACGGACGGCCGCGACCTCCCGCGACTGCTCATTCAGTCCATCACGTTCGAGGGCCCCATATATAACGTCTGGCCACCGGAAACCCATCGCCGCATCATTCCGGATTCACCGCTGCGAGCGGCTGCCCTGAGCGATCCCCCTGAGGCCGCAATTCAGCCGCAAAGTTCTGCCAGTCGCTATGCCCGGGAAGTGCTGCAGTCGTTTGCGACCCGAGCCTTTCGCCGCCCGGCGCTGGACTCCGAAATCGAACAGGCACTCACCGTCTGGCGGGCTTCCCGCAGCGGCGGTCTGCCGTATCTGGAATCGCTCCGTGACGCCCTCTCAGTGATCCTCGCCTCACCCCAGTTTCTGTTTCTGATTGAAGACAGCACGGGGCCACACGCGGAACCCGTGAACGACTGGGAACTGGCCTCCAAACTGGCCTACTTCCTCTGGAACTCGCCCCCCGACCAGCCGCTGCTTGACCTTGCGGCAGGAGGCCGTCTGCGCGAGCACCTGCGGGAACAAACGGAACGGATGATTGCCGATTCGCGTTTCCGCCGCGGAGTATCCACGCTGGCGTCCGAATGGTTCAGCCTCGATCGCTTCGACGTGCTCAGCGTGGAGGCCCGGCGATTCCCGCAGCTGACCCGCGACACGCGTCACCAGCTCCGCGAAGAACCTATCGAATACCTCAGCGAACTCATCCGCCACGATCTGCCCCCAACGATGCTCGTCAATTCCGATTTCCGCATGCTGAACGACACCACCGCTGCCTATTACGGACTCGCCGGACAGGTGGAAACCGGTTTTGAATTCCAGCGGGTTCCAGTGGCGGGGTATGATGCCGGTGGCGTGCTGACGCAGGCTGCAATTCTTGCGGGGCTGTCGAACGGGCGTGAGTCGAATCCGATTCGCCGTGGGGCATGGCTGGCTCGCCGCATCATCGCAGAACCACCGGACGATCCGCCGCCGAATGTGCCTCAGCTCAGGGAAGACGACACCACCCTCTCACTCCGGGAAAAGCTGGAACGCCACCGCAATCAGCCCGGCTGTGCAGGCTGTCACGCGGGGATTGATCCGTGGGGCCTGCCGCTGGAACAGTTCGATGCCGGCGGCCGACTTCAAGGCGATGCCGTGGATGCCAGTTCCACCTTGCCGGACGGCCACAAAGTACTCGGCTCCGCCATGCTTCGCAGTTACCTCGCAGAAGACCGCGCGGACCAGGTCACCTTCAGCATCCTCAAGCACATCTCCACCTATGCCGTCGGCCGATCGCTGGCGTTCAGTGAACTGGAATGGCTCAGAGCCGAAGCGGGCCGCCTGAAGACCGCCGGAGCGGGCTCCCGGGAACTGGTACACAGCGTCGTCGGCAGCCCGATATTCCTCGAAAAATAGACCGTCGGAGCAACCGGGTCCGGCAGCCTGCTGTGGCCCGCGAATGCTCGTCGCCCCTTCAAATCGGTCTCCCTGTCCAGCACAGGAAATCTTCCCAAATCGGCACCGCGGGCAAAGCTGATGTGGGCTAATGGCCACCCCGCCGTTATGATCCTCAACTTCCCATCGGCCCCCGGTTTCGCTCAGCAAAGTCTGCTCCATGGTCCGCGACTTCAATTCAGAAAGCCTGTCTCACGATCCCATCCACGGCTACATCCCGTTCATTTCCCGCCAGTGTCTGCCTGCGGGTGAAGCGTCTGAACAGGAACTGATTGATCATCCATGGGTACAGCGTCTGCGACAGATTCACCAGTTGCAGACCGCGTGGTGGGTATTTCCTTCTGCCGAACACATGCGTTTTCAGCACGTGCTGGGCGTCATGCATCTGGGATCAGTCACCGTTCAGGCCTGGTACGAATCACTCTGCGACGTCTGCCGCAACGTTCCTTCCCGCGCCTGCGTGGAAAGCCTCGTACGCATCGCCGGACTGCTGCATGACGTGGGCCACGGGCCCTTCGGACACTTTTTCGACGATCACTATCTGGAACAGTTCGGGCTGACGCACGAAGACATCGGCAGTCACATCATCCAGCACGAACTGGGGGATCTGATTCGTCGTATCCGTCGCAATCCCAACGGTCGTCTGCAGCCTCTCGAAGAACTTGACCCTTCCCAGGTGGCATGGCTCATTCGCCGTCCCACCGGTCAGGCCGATGATCTTGAAGGACAGCCGGACTGGCTTCGCAAACTGCGTTCGCTGTTCAGCGGCATCTACACTGTGGATAACATGGATTTTGTGCTCCGCGACGCCTACATGTCGGGCTATAACACAAAAGCCTTCGACATCTCCCGCCTCATTCACTACAGCTTCTTCACCGAAAACGGGCTCACCATTCACGCCCGCGGACTGCCAACGCTCATCAACTTCATCGAAACCCGCGCCAATCTGTTCCGCACCATCTACTTCCACCGCACCGTTCGCGGCATCGACATCGCTCTCGAAGATCACTTCACGCAAACCATGAAGCGACTCTTCCCCGGCAATCCACTCGAACACCTCGCAGCCTACCAGGGACTGACCGAAACATCCTTCCTCATCGACGTCTCCCGCTGGGCCTCCAGTTCCGACCCCACACTCCGCGAACTCGGACTCCACTGGCGGGCGATCTTCAACCGCGAGGAAATGTGGCGCATGGCCTGCGAACGGTCCATGCACTTCCACAGCGGCCAGGCCGAAAGCACAACAATCTTTTCCGAACCCGATCTCGTCGAACGCCGCGTACGCGATGCACTCCCCAAACAACTCCGTGAAATTCCGCTTCGCATTGACGTGGCCCGACATTACCACCGCCCCAGCGCCCGCAGGCCGACCGGCAAACAAAACTACTGGTACGACCCCGCCAGTGGCCTCTCACATGTTCTCGACGATGACGAACTCTTCAAAAATCTGCCCACCAGCTTCCTGATCTTCCGCATCTACAGCCGCGACCATCGCTACGACCGCGAACTCAACGCGGCACTCCAGAAAGTCGCCGGCGGAACCGGTGGCGATACCAAAACCAATATGTAGGTCCGCTCAAAAAGTCCCCGACGCATGCGCCAGACATTCCTGCTCAGCCTGCTCGCTGGTCTCTTTGCCGCCTGCTCAGCCGCCGCACTCGTCAATCCCGGGCTCAACCACTCGTCACTCCCCAATGGCCCCGGTCTCACTCTCGATGAATCCTTCAACATCGACCAGGGAGTCCGCCTGGCCCGAGCTTTTGGCGAATATGGACCGCTGCTGTGGCTCCCGGAAAATGCCGCAAAAGTCTTCAGCAAGCCTGAGCATCTGCCGGATCATCCGCCACTCGGACGCTTCATCCTCGGTACCGCCCACGAATGGTTCAGCTGGCTCGTTCCCGGTGTCGGACAGGCCGCCTATAACGTCGCCGCCGCCCGACTTGGTTCTGCAATCGCCTTCGGCTTCACGGTGCTGATGCTCACAGAATTCTGCCGCCGACGCTTCGGTACCCCCACCGCAATCGCCACCGCTCTGCTGCTCATCGGCACTCCACCACTCGTCGGACACGCCCGACTCGCAGCTCTCGAAACCTGCACCAATCTCGCCTGGACCGCCGCCACCATCCCACTCCTCGCCTGGTGGACAAAACCCAAACCCCCTTCAACCACTCAGGCACTGCTGTCCGGCATTTGCTGGGGACTCCTCCTGATCACCAAAGTCCAGGGCATCCTCCTGCCACCCGCCGTGTTCCTCTGGAGCCTGCTTCTGCATCGCCAGCAAGCAGTCCGCCCACTCACAGCCTGGCTCGTCGCCGGATTGATCATCGCCTTCCTCGGCTGGCCCTGGATCTGGCAAAACCCCCTTGAACACACCCTGCAGTACCTCGGACGCACCAACTCCACCACCAGCAATCGCAGTGTGCTCTACTGCTGGTACCTCGGCTCCCGCTACGAAGATCGACTCGTCCCGTGGCACTACCCCTGGATCCTTCTGCTCTGCTCACTGCCCGCTCTCTCCGTCGCAGGCTGCGGCCTCCGAGCACTTCTGCGGTGCCGGCCTGAACGAACTGAATGGCTGCTCCTCCTCATTTCCGCCTTGCCCCTCGTCGTCTTCTCAATCCCCGGAGTGCCGGTATACGACGGCGTCCGCCTGTTCCTCCCCAGCTTTCTCGGTATCACCCTCACCGCAGCTCGCGGCTGGGCTCAACTGATGACTCGTTTCAACACCAGCAGAATACCCGGCATCGCTGTGCCCGCATTGCTGCTCCTGCTGCCGCTCCCGTGGACTCTGCAGCCGTTTGCCATCAATCAATACGGACTGCTTTGCGGAGGCAACCGCGGCGCCGCTGCACTCGGACTGGAAGCCTGCTACTGGAACGACTCGCTCAATGGCAACTTCTGGGAACAGGTGCCCGAGAACGCCGTGGTCCACGTCGCACCCGTCAGCCACCCGTTTCAGCTGAATGACCTCGAACTGCTGGTCCCCGCCGTCAGTGCACGCAACATCCAACTGAAACCTTACCTCTACGCGGAAGCCGGCGGCCCACCACCCGAACGATTGCTGCTCTTGCATCGACTGGCCGATCTTCGCCCCGAATTGCGACACACATCGGGCGAGTGGACGGAGGAGGTGCGGGTTGAGCTGTCCGGGGTGCCACTGGCAAGACTCCTGCGGCGACGAGCAGAGTAAACACCAGCACTGCAGGCGAACGTTTTTGCAGGAGTCGCTGAGTGCCACGGCAATTGGAACATTGCATCTGTGCGACACCTGCACACAGCGGTTTCTCAAACAGTTTTTCCATAGAAAAAACAACCACGGGCAGTAGTTTAGACAGCCTTTATTCGGGGATTTGGTGTTGATCAGCACGAATCATCACCAGCTTCGAAAACTTGCACGAATTAGGGTTTTCTTTGTGAATTAGGCAACTAAGCTGGTGGGCGAAAAGCGTTAGTCTTTTCGGCGGGTGCAGCTGTTGCAATTCCCGCCATATTTGTCTTGTTCTCAATTTCTCACCAGCATTTCACGCCACCAAACTGCTGTGTGCATCCCTGTCGTACTGTTTTGTACGGCAATGTCGGTGTGTTGAATCAGGAAGGAATACGTTACAGTGGCAAAACTTCGGCCCTCCGGGTCCGGCGGTCAAAGCGGTGGAGACAGTCGACGCCTCAACCTGACTCGCCGACAACGCGAAATCTATGATTATTTGCGTGACCGCATTCTCAGCGGTGGCCTTGCGCCAACGGTTCGCGAGATCGGACTGCACTTCGACATTCGCTCACCAAACGGTGTCATGTGCCATTTGCGGGCTCTTGAACGCAAAGGACTCATTGCTCGCGGCCAGAACATGTCCCGCGCCATCCAGCTGTCCGTGGGAAACCAGCAGCGACTGGCTGTTCGCTACATCGGCACAGCCATGCCGAGTGGCCCCATTCAACCAGCAGTCAGCTCTGAAGAGACGGTCAGCTTCCAGGAAGTTTTTCAGGGACGCTCCGTCGGCTGCCTACGAATCGAAACCAGCACTTTCAGCTCCGTCAACATCAACAGTGGCGATTACCTGATCATCGATTCCGAATTGCCCCTCGAAAACGGCTCCCACGTCGCTGCTCTCGATGACAGACACTCGTTGATTATCTGTGTTGTCCGGGAAGGAGCAGGCCAGCTGGTCCCGCTCATCCCCGGCAACTACTCGCCAACCACTCGACAGGTTCTTGGCGTCATTACTGCCGTCATCCGCCGCCTCCAGCGCGTCGAATCATCCAGCCGTCAGTAATCAACACCTGCAGTAATCACAGCAGATCCAGCGTCTCTCCAATCGCCAGATCCGAGACCACATCATCAAGAGCCCGGAAGTACCAATCCTGCCCAGCTCCCCCAGTCAGCAGGTCGGCCGCTCCGGAGGTCGCGTCGTTCAGCACACTGACCTTCGTCTGCAGTGCCGCCGCCGCAGCAGCACCCACCCCGGACCGCAGATTGCTGACCCGCGTCGCATAGCTGTTCGCAGATCCCCACTCCGTTCGTAAATCGTTCAGCCTGTTCAGAGTTGAATCGTGAGTCGTGCGGCCTGCTATCAGAATGTCGTCGTCCCGGCCACCGTCGATGGTGTCAGCACCCAGCCCGCCAATCAGTATGTCACGACCCGCAGAACCGCGGAGCACATCGTTCCCGGCGTTCCCCACGAGAACGTTGTTCAGGTCGTTTCCCGTGATCGAATCATCCCGCTCTGATCCCAGCACGTTTTCAATCACAATCCCCGCCGGCAACGTCAGTGTGAGATTGGAACTGTGTACAGCCTGAGCAGTCGTCAGGGCCAGATTCACTGAGATGCCAACGGCCGTCGTCAGAGAAAAACTCAATGTGTCCACTCCGCCGGTATCCGTGATCGTGTCACGGCCCAAAACGAAGTCCACATCAAACACAAACACATCACTGTCACTGCCACCGTTCAGAGTATCGTCACCCGCACCGCCAGTCAGCGAATTGCTGCCACTGCCGCCCAGAAGAACATCATTGCCACTCAGACCGTCGAGCACATCATCGCCAGCCAGTCCGTCGAGCGTGTTGTTGAGAGAGCTGCCGGTCAGACTGTCGCTCCCCGTACCTCCAGTGACGTTTTCAATCGCGGTCGCAGAGGTGAGCGTCAGAGTCAGATTTGAGTTGACGATCTGCGGCAGACTGGTCCCGAGATTCACGGCGACAGCAAGTGTCGTTGTGCCCGAGAAATCCAGGCGATCAGTACCGCTCACGTCAGTGACAGTATCTGAACCCAGAGCAGTATCCGTGTCGAACACATAAAGATCGTTGGCAGACCCGCCGTCAAGAAAATCATCCCCGGCTCGACCTTCCAGGCGATTTGTCAGCGAATTGCCGATAAGCCTGTCGTTCTTCGCGGTGCCCACAATGTGATCAAACAGTGTTCCCGAAGACAGCGTCACCGTCAGATTGCCGTTGACCGTCTGTCTCCCTGTCAGGCTCAGATTCAGCACCACTCCAATCGACTCAGTCGCTCCAAAATCAATCGTGTCGGTGCCAGTGCCCGCATCTGTGAGCACGTCGGAACCAAGCGGGGAGTCTGCGTCGAAGAGGAAGGTGTCATTATTGAGTCCGCCGTCGAGAGAATCGTTGCCGCCACCGCCCTCAAGTCGGTCGTCGCCGTCGTTGCCAATGAGTGTGTCGTTGCCCGGGCCCCCGCTGAGCAGATTGGCAGCAGCGTTGCCGGTCAGCCTGTCATTCCCGGCTCCGCCCGTCACACTCTCGATCCACGCTGCCTGACCCACTGCACCCACCTGCAACACCCGATTGTTGTGGCCACCAACCGCCGTGGTGGTATTCGCCAGATTCAAAGTCAGATGGTCAATGTCCGTTAATTCCGAAAAATCGAGCCGATCAATTCCCTCGCCGGCGAACTCAATCATCGTATCGGTTTCAGCCGCAGCTGCCGCCGTGAAAACATACAAATCATTCTCAGCCCCACCGCTCAAACTGTCATTCCCGGGACCACCGTTCAGAATGTCAAAGCCCGGTCCGGCCTTCAGCGTGTCATTTCCTGAACCTCCGCTGAGCCTGTCATCACCCGTGCTGTCCTCCAGCAGGTCATCGCCGTCGTCTCCCTGCAGTACGTCTGAACCGGCATCGCCGCGAATCCAGTCATTCCCTTCACCACCCGCAATCGTGTCGATCCCGTCACCACCGCTCAGCACGTCACCTCCTTTGCCGCCTGTAATATAGTCGTTGCCTCCACCACCCTCGGCCGTGTCAACGCCGTCGCCACCATGGATCTCATCGCCAGCCGCGCCACCGCTGAGTGTGTCGTCTCCGGCGCCACCCCTCGCAAAGATCCGTACGGTCGCAGCACGCGCGGCAAGCCGATCATTGCCGTCATGCAGACGAACTGAAAACTGGGGAAACACAGAGGACGAATACAACATCGCTGGCTGTGTTCCGATTTGCAGAGAGTGACTGGAACCTGAAGCCGTGATCACCACCGTATCATCGCCGGGACCTGTGTGAACCACCACCACTCCCGCACCCACATAAACGCCGCTGAAGACCGCCAGATTGTCCTCTGTGACGGCTTCTGCATCCGCTTCCGCAATCAAATTGGCCGCGTCAGCCACCACCAGCAGCCAATACTCGTCCGAACTCCCGGCCACACCAGCCCCGGGTAACGCCACAGCGTCCGCACCCGCGCCGACAGGTACTGTCTTCACATGCAGACCCGGAGTCAGATCCGCCGCTGCAGTAATCCGGATCGTATCGAGCAGCAGGTCATTTCCAAAAACGGCATCCGCATCCGAACGCAGAAACGAAATGTCGAATGGACCGACCGACTGGCCCCTGATTTCGTAGCGAATCGTCAGCTCCGCACCTCCAGACGCTGACACGGCGCCCAGCAGGATGTCGCTCGACAGATCCTGCTCCACCGCCTCAAGAGTCACTTGCGGCAGGCCTCCCGCCGTCGCGGAAAAAACAGCCGTCCCATCAACGAGATCAATATCCGGTGCAGCGGACACCGTGACCACCTGCGGAGTATTCCAGTTGGACGGCGTGAAGGTGAGTGTTCCGCCGCTGCTGACGGACAGATCTCCATCACCTCCTGAACGGGCCACACTCACCTGCACGTCTGCTTCCGGCCTCACCGCCAGTTTCACCGTGAATGAATTGCTGCCCCCTTCAGGCACTCGAATACTGGAGGTCGACAGGATCAGACTCTGGTCCGTGACTCCCCTTACCTGAATTGAAGCACTTGCGATTGCTGTATTGCCGCTGGAATCCTCCACTGTATATGTCAGCAAATCAGTCGCCGACTGGCCGTCGTTAAGTAATTCAAACTGGCCGTCCGGCTGGTAGACAATGTGCTGGCCGCGAACAATCAGCGAGACATCGTTCAGAACACCGGCACCGCTGATGAAGTCGTCGGTCACCTCCAGCGTCCACGTCCCGTTGGCGTCTTCACCATCAAATGCAGACAGTAACTCCGCCGGCCGGTATGTGGCCCTGAATGGGCCGCTGGCACCCACTGCCTCAATCGAAACAAAGGCTTCATCACTGAGGATCGTGTTGACAAAGTTCGAGGAACCTGGCCCCACGTCCGTGAACAGCTCAACCCGTGTCCCACAAGGACTGATCAGAAACACATCCAGATCCTCTGTATACGCATGACTGATGCTCAGGCGCACATCCAGATCGCGGATTCGCCCCGCGACTCCAGTGACCGGTATTTGAAATCTGATCGGTTGCTGAGTATCGGGAATGATGGCCGGACCAGTCAGCGTGAAGGTCTGAGGCAGGCCGGTGCCGGCAAGCATGGCTTTCCCGCGAGTCCCCGTCGTGTTCAGGCTGCGAATGAACAGGCCCTCCTGATCGCGCCTGTCCGGGTCAATGTCGTTCCTGAGCACGTCCGGAAGCAGCACAGGAGTGTCTTCATTTGTGCTGAAGCCGGCACCCGAATCATCGAGCGCCGCAGGAGCTTCGTTGGCAATGCCTGTCAGTGAAAAACCGATATCACGAAACATGGCCTTTTCAATTGGGCTCAGTGTCCGCGGACGAAGGCCGGTGGTCGCCGCATGAGCCATGAGCATGGTTGATAAAGCCGGCACGGTCGTGTCAAGGTGACTGCCGCTGCTGCCATCCAGCCACGGATTCGGCGAAAAAATCGGTACCGGGGCTCCACCATTCACCCTCCGCGCGTTGTAGCCATTGAAATACAGACCGTCGCCGTTCGGGCCGCCAACGCTGTGAACTCTCCAGCGGTCAGCATCGAGGATCAGGGATTTCGCATCAATCAGATTCTGGCCATCCCGGGAGCTGAGAAGGACGTCAAACTCGGCCCAGGGTGCAGACCTGTCCCGCTCGGTTAATGTCAACGCAGTCGTCTTCAAACCCCCGGATGTCACTGCAAATGTGGCGAAGCCGTTTTGTCTGTCCCGGTCAGCGTTCGCGGCCAGAGTCACTGTCTGGGGAATATTCCAGTTGGCATTGGTGAACGTGAACACCTGTGGACCAACGACTGATAAATCAGTGTCTCCCGATACCCGAGAAATGCTCACGGTCCGATCAGCAGCAGGCTGCGCTGCCAGCCGCAGCGTGATCGTTCCAGTACCCTGCTCAGGCACAACCACCTCCGGTGAAGAAAGCACAATGTCGAGCGGTTCATTGTCAGCCTCCACTGCAGTCACGAAGATTTCGGTCCCGTTATCCCATCTCCGAATACGCAGACGAGTCGCTCCATTCACAGCATCCGCGTCCTCGGCCGCACCCACTCGAACCGTCTGAGGCACATTCCAGTTATCAGTCGTAAAAGTCAGACTGCTGCCACTCAACACCGACAGATCACCGTCACCGCCAGAATTGGAAATCGTCACCTTCACAGTCCCCGCAGGCTTTTCGCTGAGCCGCACTGAAAATGGAGTCGAACCACCCTCAGCAACCGCCACCGAATCGACGGATGCAAGCGGCACCGCGGCCATCAGTTCACTGCTTCCATCACTGCCGATCAGACTGGAAAATCCGATGGCATGAGCCAGCTCATGCGTGAATACAGACTTCGCATCCCATTCGTCACTCGACGGATTGTCCCCAAGATGCCACCTGGGTGCCCAGTTCACCTGCATCTCGCCATCCGGTGACGGGCCGTTCAGGTCCACCCCAGTCAAGATCTTCGTCGCCGGAATCAGATGCACGATGTCCGAAGATGAAGTTGAATAGAAAAATCCGCCCGCGGAAGCCACGGTGCCCGAGCCGGCATCGGCAAATGACTTCACTGAAATGCTGATGGTGGCCGTGTCCCGGAACAGATTTCCGAACGCCGCGGCACTGGATTCCAGGGCATTTCGACGGGCCTGACCCAGCAGGCCGTCCTCAAAGCCGATTCCTGAACCAATCGCGCCCCCGTAGGCAAACGAAAACGTCACCGCCGGCATCAGCCGTGACTCCAGTGACTCTGAACCAACCCGGCGACCATTCCAAACCGCTGCAGCAGCACCCCGTCGCCCCGTTCCACACCGCTCAAAGCCAAACAGGCCGCGAAACCAACCCTGCAACGACGTCGCACAACCGGTGAATCTCATCTGAGCACTCCCTGAATGGGGACACCTGAAAATCTGCAAATCACCCATCCTCTTCCATGCGGACCAACAGCAATTGAGCGACAAAATCCGGCGTGTTTTCGAATTTTTTGAAAAAATTCTTTTTGGGTGCCTGGGAACGCTGAAACCCAGTAAAAAGCACAACCCCAGGGTAGCATTTGAATATTCATTTAGTAATTCATATAAATTAGCCGAAAAGACATTGACAATCCCTCCCGTTGCCTCTACTATTCTTGCTCAATCAAGGTTTTTCACACACTCTTTCACCCCTTCATCGGAACCCCGGACATGGCCGCCAAACCTGCCAAAAAAGCACCTGCCAAACCCCAAAACGAACACCAGGTCCTGCTCGAAAACACCGTCGGCCAGATCGAAAAGATGTTTGGCAAAGGGTCCATCATGAAGCTGGACGCCACCGAAAACATCGGCGGCTTCCCCGGCATCTCCACTGGCTCACTCTCACTCGACCTCGCGCTCGGCGGGCGTGGCTTTCCCCGCGGCCGCATCCTTGAACTCTTCGGCCCCGAATCCAGCGGCAAAACAACGCTCGCTCTGCACGCCATCGCCAGCGCTCAAAAAGAAGGTGGCATCGCCGCCTTCATCGACGCCGAACATGCACTCGATCCGCAATGGGCTCGACGGCTCGGCGTGAACCTCGACGAACTCCTCGTCAGCCAGCCCTCCTACGGCGAAGAAGGACTCCAGATCGCCGAAATGCTCGTCAAATCCAACTCCGTCGATATCATCGTCGTCGATTCCGTCGCCGCACTGGTACCCAAAGCCGAACTCGACGGCGAAATCGGTGACTCACACGTCGGCCTTCAGGCCCGCATGATGAGCCAGGCCATGCGAAAACTCACCGGCGCCATCTCACGCGCCCGCGCGACCGTCATCTTCATCAACCAGATCCGCGAAAAAATCGGTGTCATGTTCGGCAGCCCCGAAACTACCCCCGGCGGACGCGCCCTCAAATTCTACAGCTCCTGCCGTCTCGATGTCCGACGCATCAACCAACTGAAGGAAGGCGAAACCACCATCGGCATGCGCATGCGCGTCAAAATCGTCAAAAACAAAGTCGCTCCACCCTTCCGCGTCGCCGAGTTCGATATGTACAGCCACTGCGGCATCAGCTACGAAGCTGACCTCCTCGACCTCGCCGCAGAAAACAAAGTCGTCGATCGCAGCGGCAGCTGGTTCAACTTCGGCAGCACCAAACTCGGACAAGGCCGCGACCGCGCCCGACAATTCCTCCAGGAAAATCCCGCCGTCGCAGAAGACATCAAACAACGAATCCTCACACTCAAAAACCTCTCTTCACCCGCCGGTCCCCAAGCCGAAGCCGAAGCCTCCGCTGATGCGGCCGCTGAAGAAGAATAACCACCACGCCACCCACAGCGTGTCAAAACCAGTTGAGTAAGGAGGGCCACCGTTGCCAGTGCTGCCCTCCTCCTCCTCCTCCTCCTCGAACCGTTCGGGACCCGTGAGGGACGCGATCTCTTCCAGTGCCGTTTTCAAAGCCTCGCGGCCGGGAAACAGGTTGAAATAGTGATTGCGTCGGCCGTACCGATCCTCGTCAAACCGTAATGTGTAACCAAGGAAATCCAGCCACTGCCCGACCCGACCCGACCCGACCCGGACCAATCGAACGATCTTCGTCTTCTCCCGATTGATCTGAAGTTGGAAACGGTTCTCAAGTACGGATTCAATCCAGCCTCGCAGGCGCGTCCCCACATACCGGGCCTGAATGACGAAGTCGTCCGCATAGCGGGTGATCTTCGCTTTGGCCCCGTTCACAGGACCATCCCTCCGCAGGAAGCGATGCTCAAACCAGTGGAGATCGAGTTCACTTGCGTTACGGCTGACACCTTCGCCTGACAAGGGCTTCAGACTGCAGATTGCTCCAACAGCCTGCCTCACAGACTACTTTGCGATCGAACTCTCACCAGGATCACTACCTTTCAACTCACAAGAACAGCCATCCTTAGCCGGCACACCGAATGCACACCAATAATCGCAGAGGAATCAATGAAAATCCTACTCGAACCTTCACCCTGTCTTTTTCGCGTCATTTCGTGAATTTCGCGGTTCCAGCCACTGCCCCGCGCTAAAAACAACCTCAAGCGCTTCGCACGAACCTCATCCCCTCAGGACACCGCGCCCGTTCCTTCATTACCAATCGCTTCACTCCCATAGCCTTTCAAAATGGCACGGCGGGTCAACAGCAGCTCAATCACCAAAGAAATCAAAAACAGCGTCAGCAGCAACGCCCAAAGCTCAGTAATGGACTCACCGCCATACATCCGCTCTGCCAGCTCTGTCAGCGATTCTGTGAAACGCACCCGGTCGTTCGTAGCCAGCCTCGCCGCGTCGTCCGGTGACAACGCCACAAACTGGTCTTCCGCATGGTCATAGTTCACCACCAACTGCTCTGATCGCGAATCCACAGCATCCATCTCTGCAGAGTAGATCCCCGGAACCAGCGAATCTGACAGTGTGCCAATCCACAGGGAACCTTCACGCGTTGCCGTGGTGGTCTGTTCGGTGCCTCCAGGCAGCTTCCAGCGAAACTCCGGTGGCTCCTCACTGACAACCGCCTTCGCGCCAGTCGCCGGAACTGCCGGATCGGGCGGCGTTGCCAAAGCCGCAGGCGTTGGCAACGCCCTGGGTTCTGAAGGTGCATCCGTGGACCCAGCCGAAGCGGTGCCTGATTGCTCAGCGGGCTTGACCGACGCCTCCGCAGCGGTTTTCGCGGCGTCCCTGATGACGCTCCGCTGCACCAGCAGAGGGTCTCCGGAGTCCACGTTCAGGCGACTGCGACTGGAAGCAAGTCGGAAGACAGATTCATGAAGGAAGGGAACGAAGTCGGAACGCGTGGGAAGGTCTGAGCCACTGCGATCAAGTGCGGCAGTAAGTACGATCACGGTGCCGTCGCCCACTGGCACTTCCAGCACCAGCGGGTCTCCGGACGTCAGTTGCGCAAGCATCACTGGCTGCCCAGGTTTCACTGGCGCCACGGACGCTGGTGCAGGTTCCGATACAGGGAGGTTAGTCGCGCTGGAAGCAGCCGCGGGAGGTGCTGGCACCGAAGTCGTCGGCGGCGGCACCGGCGGCGCGGGGCTGCTGGTGGGCGGCAGCGCCGTATTCAGCTGGATCTGAGTCCACTCGGTGAAGGCGGTTTTCAAAAAGCTGCGGTTGGGGTCCGACCGGAATCGTTCAAGCCAGCCAGGCTGAATGGAAAGCGGTGCGACACGGACTGGGTCGGTGGCCAGTGGTGGTGCTTGACGGTTGCGAAGCACTGTAAGAGGTTTAAGGAGTCCGGACTGGGTGAAACAGGCGGTGAAGGATTCCGGAGTGGTCTGACTGCCGCAGGCCACCAGAACTCCACCGCCCTGATTCACGAATTCGGGAAGAGCCGCGGCGACGGCGGGAGGCAATCGACTGATGTTGCAGAATACAACGGCAGCGACCGTCTGCAGATCTTCCGCTCGCAGTTCGGCCGCATCCACGACGCGTGCAGCAACCCATGGATCACCGGCGTCGGTGGAGGCAAAGGCAAGTTCTGTGAAAAAGGTGTCGCGTTCAGCGGGGACAGCGGATGGGGTGCCATTTACCAGCAGCACCGGCAGCGAACGGGCGACGTTGACTGCAGCGTGACTGCGGTTATCGGCAGCAACAGCATCGTCCGCCGCATCGGCTTCCACGCTGAGCAGATGGCTGCCTTCCTGACGGAGTGCGTGTTCGAATTCCACACGAGTTTCAGTGCGCGGGGGAATATTGAGCGTTTGCAGTTCACCGGCGAGAGGCTGGTTATCGAGCAGCAGACGGACTGGAACAGAGATGGAGTTGTCGGAATCATTGCGGACCACGGTTCGCAGTCGCAGAGGAAAACCGGGCACGGTGATTTCGCGGGATAATTCCAGTCGCCCGACGGCCAGATTGCGGCGAGCGGTTGCCAGTTGTGCAGACGCATCAACCACCCAGACGCGGGGACGCACAGCCGGCAGTTTAATGAGTTCGTCAAAACGAGCCCATTCGGCGTCTTCGGTGGATCTCCAGTTGTTACCCTGGCGATCAGTAAAGACGATGATTTCTCTGGCCGATGCGGAGCTGCGTCCGAGAATGGCGAGTGCTTTTTCGAGAGCTGGCTGGACGGCGCAGGCGCCTGCGGGAGCGGGAAGGCTTCTCAGCTGCTGCTCGACGGCACGGAAGTCACGAAGTGGAGATTCGATCACGGCGCGCGGTTGATCACGGGCATCAATAAGTGCCACCGTGTCGCCGGTTCCCAGTGTCTGCAGGAATTCGATGGCACGGCGGATCGCGGTTTGGTGCACGCTGCTGACGCCGTCCGAACGCGACATCGAATTCGAGCCGTCGATGACCAGCACAACTGTGCGGGAGCCGGCTGAACGGTAGCCCAGCAGCCACCCACCGGGCATCCACGGACGCGCGGCAGACAGCACGATCAGAGTAATCAGGCCGATACGCAGCAGGAGCAGCAGCAGTTCTTCAAGCTTCAGTCGACGGCGAGTCTTCCGCGACGGATTGAGAAACTGCATGGCACCCCAGGCGACGACGTCAAAACGGCGGCGGCTGAGCAGGTGCGCGATGATGGGCAGGGCGATGCCGACAAGGCCCATCAACAGCCAGGGATTGGTGAAGAACTGAAACATAGTCTGCGCAGACTATGCAGGGATGCGAAGAATGTCCAGGCTGAAGCCGTTGAAGATTCAGACGCCCCCGTACTCGTCCTCGTAGTCCGCAATCGCCGCCTGCACCACTTTTTCCGCATGGGCACGGTCATAGATGTGGTCGATCGAAACCTGCTGAGAAGTGTCGCCCGGCATGACCTTGTAAGTCGTGAAATAATGCCGCAGCCGCTGCACAAGGGCCTGAGGGAGCTCGTCGAGGTCTTCCACGTGAGACCAGATGTTGTCCTGCGCCAGAACTCCGATGATCTTGTCGTCGGCCTCACCCCCGTCCAGCATTGGCAGACCGCCAATGACACGCACGTTGACGATCACTTCGGACTTCGTGATGGGACGTTCGCTGAGGACGCAGATATCGAGCGGGTCGGAATCACCGCGACGCGCTTTGGGCATGAGTTCAGCGACACGCTGACCGCAGAATGTTCGTGGGATGAACCCGTAAAGTGCCGGTGGCTGAGAAGAAGTTCGCTGGGGCCGGTCTACTCGCAGATAACCCGTCACCTTGTCGACTTCATACTTGACCAGGTCAAATGGCGAAATCTCTATGAAAGCGTGCACCAGACTGGGGGGATTTGGTCCCACTTCCAGTCCGTGCCACGGATGTGGTCGCCAGCGAAAAAACGGTTTAGGAAATGCCATATCAGTGCTTTCCAGCTTGGTCGCTGCATCCCGCAGCCAGCAGTTTGTGCCCCCTTCTCCGCCCACACTCTACGCTATGGAACCCACCACGCCAGCGAGCGTCGGGAATTCCGGCGATTTTTCCAGCGGACGGGCGGGGACATTCGGGAGCCAGTGCAATTGTCCGATGTCAGTTCAGTTGCTTCCCCCAACCTTCAGGCCCGCGAGTGTTTCCTGGAGCTTTGCAAGTTCCGCCTCGTTGTCGGGGAGGGTCTGATCCTGAAACGCCGGCAGCAGGTATTCCCACACCAGGTCCAGCTGCCGCTGCATGTTGCCCGTTTTCGCGGTGATCGCGATTACTGCGTCCTGCTTCGGCAGCACGATGCAGAACTGTCCGTCCCTGCCGTCTCCGCGGTAGGCTCCATGGCGACACTGCCAGAACTGAAACCCGTAGCCCTCGCGCCAGTCCGGATTGCCTCCGCTGGGCGCCTTGTCGTTTTCCACCTGCCGACTTGTGGCCGCCACGATCCACTCGGAGGGAACGAGCTGGCGACCCTGCCACTTTCCCTTTTGCAGGTACAACTGCCCGAATTTGGCGATGTCCTCCGTGCGAAGATACAGCCCGTAGCCGCCAATCGAAATTCCCTGCGGACTTGAATCCCACTTTGGCTTTTCGATCCCAAGAGGTTCGAACAGTCGCGGCGTCAGATAATCGACCACAGTCTGGCCTGTGACCTTGTGAACAATCGCTGACTGCATGTACGTTGCGGGAGTGTTGTAGAGAAACGTTGAACCCGGCTTGTAGGCAACCGGTTCCGCCAGAAACTTTTTCGTCCAGACATCATCTTTCCCCAGCTTCGGCTCCGCTCTGTGACCAGTTGACATGGTCAGCAGGTCGCGGACCTGCATGGCCGTCAGGTTCTCTGATGGTTCGGCAGGAGCATCGTCCGGAAAAAACTTCAGCACCGGATCGTCGATACTCAGCTTTCCTTCAGCGACCGCCAGCCCGATTGCGGTGGATGTGAAGCTTTTGCTGAGTGACCAGAGAATGTGCGGCTGCTCCGCGGATTCCGGACTCCACCAGCCTTCCGCCACCACGTTCCCGTGCCGGACCAGCATGAAACTGTGCATGGTGTTCACGTTCTGGCCGGCCGCTTCGACAAACTCACGGATCTTTCCAGACGAGATCCCCTGTGACTCGGGAGAACTTCTGGGCAGAGCTCCCGGTGCTGTGCCGCTCACAGGTTCGTCCGCTGCTGAGACAGACGTTCCCATCAATGCAAGCGACAGTGCGATGAACGACCAGGCAATTCGAGTACCAACGCTTCCAGTCAGCATGTTTTTGTCACTCCACGATTGATCAGTTCATGACCTGTAGATTAACCGAGGCCAGGTCCGGCCTTCCAGAGTACGTCAGCGCGGCCTTCGTCGTTGGCAGTGCGAGCGAGCACGAAAAGCAGATCGGACAGTCGGTTCAGGGCCGTCAACATGGACTCATTCAATGTTTCAGTCTGCATCAAACGCAGCAGGTCTCGCTCAGCTCGGCGACACACGGCTCGAGCCAGATGCAGAGCAGCGGCGGAGGGGCTGCCACCAGGCAGAATGAAGCTGTTGAGAGGTGACAATCGTTCGTTGAAGCGATCAATCAGTGCTTCCAGCTGCTTTACGTGCTGCGAACTGATGCGGGCCGGAAGCAGGTCCCGACCACCAGGCTCGGGCAGCGGAACACACAAGTCAGCTCCCAGATCAAACAGAAACTGTTGCAGGGCCGTGAGTACCGGTCGGATCGCTTCGGGGGGCATTGCTGCACTGGCCACGCCGATTGCACAGTTCAGCTCATCCACCGTGCCACCCGCTTCAATCCGCGGATGCAGCTTGGATACCCGCTGGCCATCTCCCAGACTTGTCTGACCGCGGTCACCGCCGCGCGTATAGATCCGATCCAGATGCACCATCCCTGCGCTCCATTTCACATCGATTTGTCTACGGGATAAAGCTGGTTTCCGGACTGACTGCGAGGCAGAACGCCGCCAGCAGATCCGCGGCCTGTTCAAGGTCGGAGCGGGCGATCATTTCCACTGGACTATGCATGTAGCGGTTGGGAATCGTCACGAGCCCTGTGGCGACGCCGCCGCGTGTGAGCTGCAGCGTGGCAGCATCATTGCTTGCCGGAGCTCCAAGGGCATTGATCTGCACCGGGATACCAGCTTTATTCGCGCGTTCCAGCAGCAGTTCCACAACTCGCGGATTGGCGTTCGGACCGCGGACAACAACCGGACCGCGCCCCAGTTCAATGCGGCCAAATTCGTTTTGATCGATCCCCGGACAATCGGTGGCGTGAGTCACATCCACGGCAATTGCCACGTCCGGTGCCGCTGTGAACGCCCCCGTCGTGGCTCCTCGCAGACCAATCTCTTCCTGCACAGCTGACAGCACGCACACGCGGACTGACGGACCAGCTTTTGCAGCTTTGCTGAAGGCAGTCAGCACAACCCAGAGGCCAGCCCGATCATCCAGCGCCGGGCTGGAGATACGACCATTCAGCAGTTCGCGGAAGCAGGGTTCCGGCGTCGCCCAGTCACCAATGCGGACAAGTGATCGGGTCTCAGCTTCTGATGACGAGCCGATATCGATCCAGAGTTCCTTCAGTTTGGGGGCTGATTTGCGTTCATCGGGATCGAGCAGATGAATGGGTTTGCGGGCGATGACGCCGGCAATAACACCCGACGCGGTGTGCACAAGCATTCGCTGGCCCAGCAGAATCTGCGTATCCCAGCCGCCGATCGAGTTGACACGCAGAAATCCCTGACTGTCGATATGACGAACAATCAGACCGATCTGATCGCAGTGAGCATCAAGAAGGATGGTCTTTGTGCCGTGCGGATTGATGGTGGCCAGCACATTTCCGTGCACGTCGGTGGTGACGACGTCGGCAAACGGGGAAACAAATTTTCGGACGACTTCCTGAACTCGCTGTTCAGCCCCGGAAGTTCCCGGGGTTTCAAGCAGTTCCCGAAGCAGAGCGTCTGCCATTTCTGATACATCCTTCGCCGGAATCAAAGTTTTTTCCGCGGATTTTGCTTGCAACGGCTGATCCGCCTGATCTCAGCGATTTTCCGGCTGGAGTGTTTCGAGGAACCCGGCCGGTATGACTGACTGTCCGGGTGAGCTGCGAAGTTCGGGGAGACTCCCGCTGGAAGTGGCCGGGGCTGGTGTACCAGCCGACCCGCCGGGCTGCAGCGGTCTCATCTGTAAGGTTGGAGATGTCAGAGGATCGCGAGGCACCATGGCGGGCCTGGAGACAGGTTTGGCCGGGACTGGCGGCTCTGCTGGCACTGCCGGAACCATGGGTGGGGCGAGCTGTTTTGCTGGTGGAGCCGGCTGGGCTTTTTCAGCGAGTGGCGGACGGGGTGCGGGCGGTGGGATGACTGGCAGTGACTGCTGCGGCGGGCCGGGCTTCGCAGCGGGCCGGGGTGACGCTGGCTGCGGGGATCGAGTCGGTGGCTGCGTTTGGGGATTCGGAGCGGTTTTGGAGGCGTTGACTGGTGTCTGGCCGGGGGAAGGGACTCGGGGCAGCTGTTGTGCTGACCGCGTGGCCGGGAGTCTTTCGGGGCTGGCACTGGTGGCAGGCATTCTGATTTTCGGAGAAGTCGGCGAAGTTGCCGACGTGGTCCTCGGGGGGACGGTCGGTTCCAGTGTGCTCTCGACAGACTTTTCGGCGGGAGCGACGGGTGGCTGAGTGACAGGTTTGGAGACAGCGGGTGATTTCGGTTCGAGAGCACCTGGAACAAACGGCCGGGTGGGATCGCCGCGTGATTCCCATGCCGATGGCGCGGGCCCGCGGGTGAATTCTTCCGGTGTGGCTTCTACATGGTTGTTATCAAGCCCGCTGCTGATTGCTTCTCCACGTTCCGCTGCCTGCTGGTAGGCCAGCGGATTCCATTCACCTTCGGCAAGGTAGATGGAGTTGGCCTGCAGCAGAGTTCCTTTGCGGAAGTTCAGTTCGTTGATGGCTTTGTTGTATTCGACGATGCTTCGGAGGTAGCTCTGGTCAGCATCGCGGCTGGTAATTTTCGCTTCGAGGACTCGGCCGATGGACGAGGGGTCTCTGGAGTTATCGCTGGCAACGCGTTCTTCAGCGGTTGCGGCGTAATTAATGGCCACATCGGCGCGTTTCGAACCACTTTCAGCGAGCAGATACCAGCGGTCCATTTCGAGGACAGCGTTGTTGAGTTCGCGTGCGACTTCCTCTTCCTGAACTTCAAGGACTCGTCGGGCCTTCCGCAGTCGGAGTTCGTAGTTGCGGACCTGGGCGCGGGCCAGGCGAAGTCCGAGCGGCAGCGAGAACTGCAGTCCGGCTCCCCAGCCTGTCTGGTTCCCCTGAGTCAGTGATTCAAGGGCATTCTTGTAGCCCACGTCCGTAAGTTCATCGTCGTCTTCCTCGCTCGAACCGATGGTATCGCCGAAACCATTCACGCGATACTGAGATACGAAGTCAAGTCGAGGCCGATTCAGGTTGCGGGCGGCTTTGAGCTGCAGTTCGAGACTGCGAATTTCCCATTTCTGCCGTCGTAGTTCGGTGCGATGAGCGAGTGCTTCAGTGAGAGTGGAGTCCCAGGCAGGAACGAGCTTGGCTTCGGAAGGATGATCGGTGGGCGTGAGGAACTGGCCATCGTTCAGGGGCAGTCCCATAAGTCTTCGCAGGCGATTTTCAGCCTGCAGCACATCAGCGAGGGAGCCTTTGATGCGAGCGTCGGCTTCGTAAAGTCGATTCTGGGCCTGGTAGACCGTGTCCTGGGCTTCTGCGCGAGTGGCGAGCAGGTCGCCATACTTGACAATGTCCCGGAAGGTCATGACTTCCGAATGATACAGGTGCAGAGACAGGTAGAGGTCCCAGTACTTGTTCTCCACATCGCGAATCATCTGGGTGACGGACTGTTCGAAGTCCAGCAGCGAGATATCGGAGTTGATGCGAGAGATGAGCACGCCCTGAGAGACGCCGCTGACGCCGCGGATGTTCTGAGCAGCGGGGCCGGCGATTCGGGTAAATTCGGTGCCTGCGGCTGCAAGAAGTGGCTGTCGATATTCCGCCTGCAGTACGCCGGTGTAGGCAGAATCAAACAGCCGAGTTTGATTGTTGCGACTGTAGCTCCAGTTGTTTTCCACGGCGAAGGTGCCGGAGTGCGCGAAGGCTTTTTCCAGCCGTGTCTGCCATTGAGTGCTGTTTTCCGTAAGCACATCACCCTGGGTGAGGCCGATGTTGGCCGTGTTCTGCACATCCTCACTGCGCCCGGCCTGAAGGCTGCTGGTGAGCACGGGGTCGAAGTCGGAGAGTGATGCTTCGGTACCGCGGCTGCCGAACAGAAATCCAGTGTCCTGAATTGCCGAGTCATAAATCGATGCGACTCGCTGTGGATTGGCCAGCAGCGGATTGCCGGGTGACAGAAAGCCCTGATCGTCACGAATGATGGCCGCATTGCTGAGAGCCATGCGAACACATTCGTTGAGTGTGACTGGTCGCTGCTCAACGTCTTCCAGCGTGGTGATCGTGCGGGGCGAACGAAACAGTTCCGGACTGGTTTCCGCGCCTTCCGGTTCCGCCGGATATTCAAGGGACGTCGCGTAGTCCCGATAGTACTTCGCTCCAGACCCGTTCTGCACCACATATTGCAGCGAACGATCGGGGGCCGCGCAGCCCTGACCAAGCACTGCCAGGAGCAGTGTGGCCACGGTCGTCCGCTTCCACGAATACAGTTTCACTCGATCAGCCTCCTGCTGTCGGGATGCAGCACTGAAAATCACAGCCGACGCTCGGCGCAAAGACGCGCGGGACGACAGCAGTCTGATAATGCCAGAATGCCGAAGTCTCTGACAACCGGGATTTGCCCCCTCAGGCCGGCAAAAAAGAATCTTCCACGGCTGCCGTTCCCAGGTTCGGCAGGGGCTGCCATCACCGCGGGAAACCTGCCAATTCTGCCCGATGCCGGCCCGCCGGAGTTGAACCCGGGCCGTTCCTGAAGACAATTGACCCTTCGCACCCGTCTCAAGGAAAACAACATGTCCACAACGCCAATTACCCGCGAAAACCTGCCCCCAGGCGAAGTTCTCTGCAGCTACTGCACTGCCCGCTGCTGCCGATACTTCGCCATGCAAATCGATGCTCCCACCACCCGACAGCAGTTCGACCACATCCGCTGGTACATGCTCCATGGCCCCTTTTCCGTCTTTGTTGACGGCGAAAACTGGTTCCTGATGGTGCCCGGAGACTGCAAACACATTCAGCCCGACTATCGCTGCGGCATCTACGAGACTCGACCTGACATCTGTCGATCCTACACCACGGATGAATGCGAGTACGACAATCACGGCGTCTATGACCAGTACTTCGAAACCCCCGAACAACTCTGGGAATACGCCCTCGCAATCCTCCCCCCCGAACCTCGACGATCCCCTGATTGTCCTGTCAGTCTGCCCATACTTCAGGCGATCTAAGGAATACGGCCCGTGAATGACAAAAAAATCCAGCGCATCAAACCGCAGACCCTCCGCGGTTTCCGCGACTTCCTCCCCGATCAGATGATGGCCCGCGAACAACTGATCGACACCGCCCGCAGCGTCTACCGCAGCTACGGATTTGCACCCATCGACACGCCGGCGCTCGAATACGCCGAAGTACTGCTGGGAAAAGGCGGCGAAGAATCTGACAAACAGGTGTTCCGATTCACCGACCAGGGCGAACGCGACGTCGCCATGCGCTTCGATCTCACTGTCCCACTCGCACGCTTCGCCGCTCAGTACGTCCAGGAACTGGGGACGCCGTTTCGACGGTATCACATCGGACCTGTGTGGCGAGGAGAACGGCCCGCCCGCGGTCGCTTCCGCGAATTTCTGCAGTGCGACTTCGATACCATCGGCACACTCAGCAACTCCGCCGACATCGAAACACTCTTCGTCATCAACGATCTGCTCGAACGCATCGGCATCGAACGCTTCACCATCCGCGTCAACAACCGAAAAGTTCTCAACGGACTCCTTGAAACCTGCAATCTGCAGCACCAGGCTGTCGGTATCCTGCGGTGTCTTGATAAGCTGGATAAAATCGGTCGCGATGCCGTTCAGGCTGAAATGCAGCAGAAAGTCGGCGTGCCCGCCGAAGCGGCCGCCCGCGTCCTTGACATGGCTCAGCTCAGCGGTGATCCCGACCAGATACTCCTCGCGCTCGATCACATGCTCATCGGCAGCCCCACCGGTCAGCAGGGACTCCAGCACCTCCGGGAACTGTTCGCCTGCATCGCTCCATGCGGCTGGCCTGCCGGACGCGTGGTGCTCGATGTCGCCATCGCCCGCGGACTCGATTATTACACCGGCACCATCTACGAAACCATCCTCGCAGACCTCCCCGGCATCGGCAGCATCTGCTCCGGTGGCCGCTACGATAACCTCGCAGAACTGTTCACCTCCCAGCAGCTTCCCGGCGTCGGCGCCAGCCTCGGCCTTGACCGCATGCTCGCCGCCCTCGAAGAACTCGGACGCACCCAAAAGGCAAACACCCCAGCCCCAGTGCTCGTGACCATGTTCGATTCCGAACGGATTTCAGACTACCTCCAAATGGGACGACTGCTCCGTCGTCACGGAATCGGTGCCGAAGTCTACCCCGAAGCTCGAAACATCGGACGCCAGATGAAATACGCCGACCGTCGCGGTTTCCGCTGTTGCCTCATCGCCGGCCCCGATGAATTTGCCGCCGGCCAATGGCAGATCCGAGACCTGCGGCTCGGCACACAGTCCTCCGTGGCCGCCATCGACGTGCCCGCCCACCTGCTCTCACTCCTCGCACAGCCCTGAACCTCAGGCGGCCCGCCGCCCGCGGCCTTCCCATGACCGAAAACCTCCCATTCGACACCTACAGGCACAAAGCCCTCACAATCGAGGGCTACTCACGCGCGGCCGTACAAAGTTATTGGCGGATCCCCGAACTCAAAGTCGGCTTCGAACTCGGCGCAAGCCCCTGGGCCTTCATGGGAAACCGCACTTTTCTCGTCACCCACGGACACCTCGATCACCTCGCTGCCCTCCCCGTCTTCGTCGCCCGACGACGCATGATGAAGATGGAACCGCCAGTAATTTATCTTCCCGAAGAAATCGTCGAAGACGCCTGGCGAGTCCTCCGCGCCTGGCAAAAACTCGATCGCGGACGCATGGTCTGCGAACTGATCGGTGTCAAACCCGGGGTCACCATCGATCTCTCACGCGAACACCGCTTCACCGTCTTTTCCACTCGTCATACCGTTCCATCCGTCGGCTACATCGTTTACGACGTTCGCAAAAAACTGCGTCCCGAATTCCATGGACTCAGCGGCGATCAAATCCGCGACCTGCGCCTGCAGGGAACCGAAGTCTCCGCTGAATTTCTCAACCCACTCGTCTGCTTCACCGGTGATACCTCCCCGCATGGGCTCGATGCCCATCCCGATGTCTACACATCCAGTATCCTCATCACCGAAATGACATTCTTCCGTCCCGAACATCGCCGCGAAAAGATCCACAAATTTGGCCACATGCACCTCGATGACTTCCTCGATCGAGCTCAGCGTTTTCAGAACGAACTCATTATCCTCGCCCACCTCAGCACCCGCACCCATGACGCCGAAGCCCGACGACGACTCGATCAGGTACTCCCGGACTCGCTGCGCTCACGCGTCAAACTCTGGCAGTAATCCTTCATAGAAGGGATGACATGGAATCCGTTAAGTGGCAGCAGGGAGCGGTAGTCATCGGATGCCGTGAAAACACCGCAGAATTCATCGAGTCACTCCTGAATCACCACTGCCCCGTCTCTGGAATCGTCACCGTTTCCCGACAGGTCGCCGAACGCAACCACGTTCCCGGCTGGACAGACCTGAAAATGGAATTCGGCCGACAAATCGCAGTACACGTCTCAGACAGCTACAGCCTCGCAAACCCCGCGGATCAGGCCTCTCTCGCAGACTGCAGGGCTGATGTTGGTTTTTGTATTGGCTGGCAGCGATTACTCCCGCTATGGTTCCTTGAACTCCATCGCAACGGCGTCTTTGGAATGCACGCCTGTGCCAATCGCCTGCCCAATGGTCGCGGACGCTCGCCAATCAACTGGAGCGTCATTGAAGGTGCCACGTCTCTGTATGCACATATTTTTCGCTACAACGATCAACCGGACGCCGGCGACCTGCTGAGTGCTCCACAAATCTCCGTCGAAACACACGACGATATTCAGACGCTGCAGCAAAAGGCTCGAGTCGTCTTCTGCACCGAAGTCATCCACCACTGGCAACAACTCGTCCATGGCACCGCCCGACTGCATCCCCTGAATCATTCGGGTGAACCCGAGCGGTTCTATCCCAAACGCACACCAGACGACGGTATGATCGACTGGAACTGGCCTGTGCCCCAAATCGTCAACTGGGTTCGTGCACAAACGCGGCCGTACCCCGGTGCCTTCACACTGCTCGACGGTGCCCGACTGCCGATCTGGCGATGTGGCGGCACAGGGCTTCACTGCGAAGCTCTGCCGGGAACAGTGACGGAGGTCTTCCGCGATGCCACCTGCTATGTAGCCACCGGCGATCAAACTCTCCTGCACGTGCTTGAACATGATATCCCCCTCAAGTGCCTGCAAATACCCCTCAAAGGAAGGCGACTCGGCTCATGAAAGTGATTCGCAGTGACGATCCGGGACGTGACTTCACCACGGCGCACTACAAAGAGATGCTGCAGAGCCTTCGCGCGTCGCATCGAACCCTGTGCTTCCGAGACGTGCACGCTCTCGGACGATCCATTTTCGACATCCCCAAATTCGTGATCATGAGACACGATGTCGAATTCAGCATCCCCGCGGCGCTCAGAATGGCGGAAATCGAAGCCGAAGAAGGAATTCAGGCCACCTACTTCCTGCTGCAAACCAGTGACTACAACCCTTTTGAAGAAGAGGAAGCCGTTCAGATCCGCCGAATCCTCGATCTGGGACACGAAATCGGTCTGCACTACGACGCAGCACTCTTCGAACGCCTCGGACTTGATCCCGCCGCTACCGCCGTCGCTCAGATACAACTCTTCGAAACCTTCTTCCGCACAAAAATCCATGCCATGTCGTCCCACATGCCCATGCGCTCAGGAAAAACGTTTTCTGTTCCCGGAGTTATCGACACCTACGATCCCATGTTTCTCACGGAAATGAAGTACATCAGCGACAGCACCCAGTCGTGGCGCGAAGGCGTCGTCACGGAAAACCTTCACAAATACAACCACATCCACCTGCTCACACACGAATACATCTGGCACCCAGGCGGCTGGGACTGGAGCGCTCTCCTGTTTGTCGAAGTTCAGGACAAATTCTCCCGCGCATGGAAACGAGCAGAGAACTTCATCAACATGTACCGCGAAGGCCTGAAACTCCGCGCCGAAAAGGACAAAATGTTCAAAGAACGCTACATGAAATCCAACAACTCACAGCCAACCTCTGACCACTGACCACTCATCAGACTCGCTCAATATAGAACGACCCCGGCTCGCGTTCAGGCGTCAGAAACGGACAGGCTGCCTTCAATGCCTCATAGTGGTCGTGCTTCAGATAATTCACCGCACCAATGATTCGCCAGTTCGGGTTTCTCGAAAGCATCGCTTCCAGAAGATACTGCTCGTCCCACAGTCGCACCTTGTCAACCACCCATGACCTCGGGTAGTCGCGCGGAGTAAAGATGTCGTGGATGTGCACGAACACACCTGACCGCAATACCGGCAGAATCTCAAGGAATTCACACAACACGTCCCCCTGAGGTCGAATCACGTGTGACGAATCAATGAACAGCAGATCGTTGCGATCCAGCTGTTCAAAAATCGCCTTCGAAACCAGCTCGACACGCTCCCGCCGAACGTGGACACCAGAACGTTCCAGCCACGGCATCTCGTAAGGCTCAATACACACATGCTCGCAGACGTAACTCGGATCTTCCTGCCGGTTTCGCTTCACAGCTTCAATCACCAGCAGCGTTGAATTTCCGCTGCCGATCTCCACAACACGCCGCGGCTTGCGAATGCGAACCATGTTGTACAGAAACTCAGCGTCACCCGAATCGAAGTAGCCGTTGCCAAAGCTGTACGTCAGATCGTCGCGCTTCGGAGCAGCAAACGCCCGCAGCTCGTCGCTGTAGCGGAACTGCCGCAGCAGCTCCAGCTGCCCCGGGATGTTCAGATCAACGCCCGGCAGATTACGAACCTGCTCCAGCGGATGGATCAGCAGGTCAAAATTGATGAGCGGCTCATAGTAGTGATCAACAATCGGAAACACTCCAGCCGCAGACAGACAGCGGCGACTGATCGGAAATCGCTCCACACCCGCGCGACGCAACACCCTCATCAGAAAGGCTGCGATCAGCACAAACGGTGCGATGCAAAGGTCCATCACCGGAACAACTGCTTTCAGAACCTGTTTCACGAAGCTCAATCCTTCTCCGCCGTGACATAGTTGCTGATGATCACCCGTGACACCCTGCTGAAGAGCTGTGATCATCGACAGCCCTGCGATGTATAGCGATTTCCAGACTCCGTGTCAGCTGGTCAGCAAATCCTCGCTTCAGCCGCCAGGCGGCAGCCTGCGGGCAAACGGACACTGACAAAGTCCTGACAACGCCGTGACGTGTGGTGGGCTAATACCTGTAGAGTGCCTTACTTTGTGCTGTCCGACAGGAATTTCTGACGCACCGTATCAAGCGTCTGCACTTCGTTTTCAGACGTTTTGAACTGCCAGAAGGTCCATCCGTTCGTGGCGGGTGCGCCGCCAACGACTGTGCCCCGAGCCGCAGCAGCAGCCGCTGAGCACGCTGCGAAGTGGCGGCTGGCAAATGTCACTGTGCCATCCACGTTGAGCATTGCTTCCAGACGCTGTCCTTTGTACTTCCTGAACAGCTTCGTCGGTGTATCGATCAAACCAGCTTCGATGACCTGCTGTAAGGAGACCGATGCGTTTGGCTTCGATTTTTGTCTCGGTTTTTTTGCGGCTGGCTTCGTCGGTGCCGTTGACCTTTTCGGAAGATCCAGGTCTTCCGTAAGTGGACAGGAAATCTTCAAGTTGAGTCTTCTGAGACCACTTCGAATTTCCCCAGGAGGCAGTGAACCGATGCGTTTATGCAAAAGTCGTACAAACGCGGGGTCGGGGTCGCCGTCTGTTGCGAATAAGGATTCCAGAGATCCTTTGACCACTCGGTCAACGAAGTGTGCGTCCCAGAGCCGATCGATTTGACGCTCCTGCATCTGAGACTTCGACAACAGCCACAGTGTTTTTTCCACTGCTGACGCTTCGTCACTGATGCGAACGCTTCGGAAAAGCTTTTGCTCAACTGGGACAGTGGCATGTGAGTTGTAAATGCGGTACTCGTTACCGTCGGTCAGCACAACCCACTGAACCCCGGCCACGCTGGCGTACCCCATAATTTGATTGGCCCACTTGCGGTCATCAAGCGTCTGACCGAGAGGCTTTGCCTCGAAGAACAGGCAGGGGCTGCGCAAAAGCAGCATCGCGTAATCGACGGGCTTGTCTTTGCCTTTTTGCCTGTATTCAAGATGCACTTCATCACAGTCTTCAACGTCCCAGCCCAGTGCTCGGAGTAATGGCTGAATCAGCGTCGATTTCGTATTCTGCTCATTGATCGGAGTCTTCCCATAGCGGGCGATCTTGCGACGTATCTGCTCCAGCATTTCTGTGAGGTCGTTCAAGGGGATCAGACTCCGATCTGCGGAAGCCAGGCGTGCAGGCGGTGGCGAAATTTTTTCCTAGGGTAATATGAGATGTCCTGGTTGATCAAGCGTGCAATGCGTGGGAAATCCGGAGTTCGGCTTAAAGACAGTCGGTGTACAGGTCAGACGGGACCTGAGTTTGGCCTGTGGAGAGATATTGAAAAACAGAGCACGGGTGAAGACCCGGGAGGGCGAGGCTCCTGCCGAGCCACCAAACGCTGATCCGCGCTGTAAGCGATTGCCAGCATGTTTACGGAGCAGCAGTGACCGCCTGAGTGCGCCCGGCAGGGATGCGGCTCAGCAGGAGCTTCGCCATGGGATGGTGAAACGGTTTGAAGTCAGGCAAATTGGGATGTTTTCAGTGCTGCCTGCCAGTTGACCTGCCGCGGCCTGATCGAGTCGCTAAACCCAGTTCGGCGTGCGGTCGATGTCAATCGGCCGGTCAGGCTTTGGTGCGTTCCTGATGCGATGATGGCCGCGTTGCCACGTACCGTTACCGGGGTACTAAAATCCCCCGCACGCCTTGTCACGGTGGAGCGGATCCAAAGAACGAAATCATGTGTCCTTACCACCGTTTCACCATCCCAGCTTCGCCCTCCCGGCATCGCCTTCTGCCAGAAAATCAAGGCAATTGGGAAACGCCCCGCGGGTCGAATGGACACAGATCCCGAGTTGTCTGGCAGATGCTCATCCTCGCTCCCGGATGCGATACCAGACCGGTCGGTCATCACTGCTGAAAATGTTCTTCCAGCTCGTCCGATGAACGACTTCCAGTCGTTCGAGCACATGACTGCAAGTCGGACACGGATGCTCATATAGGGCGCTGTCAACGGCCGTTGCCGACGCATGCGATCCGCCGTGAGACTTCTTCCCCGCTGAGCACCTGTGGCAGTCGCTTCGGCCGCTTGCCGAACGGCTGAGAAAGTCGGCGAACCGGCCGACGTAACGGGTGCAGGCGTCGATGGTCCGCTGAGAATAATCAGGAATAGTTGCCCAATGCCCGCCTGAAAGTTTGGTCGCAGCAGCCGGAGACGCTCTTCAACCAGGCGCCATCATTGAAGGTGATGGAACACAGGTGGAGACCTTCGGCGAACGCAAGGAATTGTGACCGCACTTGCGGTGTGAGACCAGTGAAAACTGGTAGTGTGGGAGAGTGGCCTTCATGCGATGCTATGCGGGTGTAACAAACCGTAAGACGCAAGGCACGGAAGCCGGTGGCGAGCATGACAACGGGCAATGAATTGAGCAAGTCAGATGTGTTTGTGAAATTGGCCGTGATGCTCTCTCCCCTGATTGAGGAAGCCGTTCGGCAGGGTTTGGTGATCAAAGAGCTTGAATGTGGACTGTTCGGGGGTTCCCTTTCTGCCGGCAGACAGGTGATCGACCAGTTCCTCGTTGCTCAAATCAAACCTCGACGCCAATCCCCCGCAGCGGGGACACTCCCCGAATGGCCCTGCAAACTATGCGGCGGCGTGTTCTGGAGCGACTCAGGAGTGCCATTTCCTGCCTGCTTAACTTGCTGATTTTGGAGTGTAGAAATCGGACTCTGCAGCAGACAGCTACAGCACGAACCTTGCCGCTTCAACCGCTACAAAGACTGAAACCGCTTCAACCGGCAAAACCGAACCTCGACCAAAATCCCCCGCAGCGGGGACACTCCCCGAAAGGCCCCGCAACCTGCGTGGAGGTGTGCTCTGGAGCGACTCGGGAGTGCCTTTTCATGCCTGTTTAACTTGCCGATTTTGGAGTGCAGAGATCGGACTCTGCAGCGGACAGCCACAGCACGAACCCGGCCGCTTCCACCGCTACAAATACTGGAACCGCTTCAACCGTCAAAACCGAACCTCGACG
>Ga0172373_10000976_pt1 | contig 46568 bp, 32 predicted proteins | sample Lak10m_2_FD_114546 | JGI IMG/M metagenome (GOLD analysis project Ga0172373, IMG submission 114546) | Freshwater microbial communities from Kabuno Bay, South-Kivu, Congo - kab_092012_10m | ecosystem: Environmental > Aquatic > Freshwater > Lake | place: Democratic Republic of the Congo... | reverse complement strand
CTGACGATTGATAACAACATGAGTGAGCGAACAGTTCGCATGATCGCAATCGGGCGAAAGAACTGGTTGTTCATCGGCAGTGAGGCAGCGGGCTACCGGATGGCTGTTTTGTACTCAATTATCGCGAGTGCCAAACGGCATCACCTGGAACCCTTCGCCTACGTCCGCGATCTGCTTCTGCAGATGAAATCACTCTGCTGCACTCACGATGTGGACGTGCCGGACTTTCGAGATGTCTCCGGGATGACTGCCGCGGAGTTTCGCTCTCTCGGAATGACGCTTGCCAGCCAACTGCCAACCGAATCGCTCACCGCTCTGCTGCCGGATAACTGGGCCACGAATAATCCACAGCACGTGCTTGTGCATCGCATTGAAGAATCTCGCCGGGCCGCCAATCGAAGACGCGATAAACGCGAAAGTCGCAGGCGTCTTGCCACCACTCCCGCAGGGACAGCGACTGCTGCGTCGCCACCTGATCCATCAAATACGGGACCACCAAAGTCTGATGCTGCAGGACCGGATGCAAACTCACGCGGGCCGTAGAGTGATCTTGCCGCTGATTGCCGTGCAAACTTTTCCTTCGAGCAGCGCCGCTGCGCGCTCGATGATAAGTTCAGACCAATGAATTGCGATCGTCAGGCGATGACCGATCCCTACAATTCTTCGCTGCGCAGATTGATTGCCACGCCCGCAGGTCGCACTGGATGGCGCGAACGACTGGGCTGATCGTCGAATCTCCAGGGACCTCAACGCCGATCGCCGGTATTCCGGACAGACATTCCGGATCAGCACACAGCAGGCATCTTCCTCAGCGCTCTGCCGAAAGCGTCTCTTCCCAATCGTATTGATTCGAGCTTCCCCGCGGTGATCCTCGACCCCCAGGAATGCCGAGACGCGCGTGGTGGCGGTTCCAACCAACTCTTGCCATTCCTGAGTCACGATTTCAACGAGCACGTCACACCCCTCGGCTCAGCCTTAACCGTTGCAGGGGCGCAGCAGGCAAAGAGGCAATCGGCAGGCCCCCAGGCTCGCCCCCCACCGGCCCCAACTTTCGATGTCATCCCCCTCCCTCGCCGTCGCCTTCGGCGGCCGAGGGCTGGGATGGATTTGTCGGACGCTTACGCAGGTGTTGCACCAGCAGAATCTGACCGCCGCCAATTTGCTGATGAGTTTTGTCGCTGGCGAAGACAAAGACCGCAATCTGCTGAATCTGTTCGACGCCGCCCAGTGATTTAAAAATCGTGGGGATGTGTTTCCTGCCTGCGTCAAATTTCTTTTTGTAGCGTTTTTCACGGTCGGCCCACGACTGAGCGTCCATAGACGGTTCTATGTGGACGACGGTGCGAGTGTTTGGGTTGAATGCCAGCACATCCAGCTCGCATTCGTGCCCACCTTTCGAGCGTCTGCCCACGAGGACGTTGCGGCGGATGAAGAACCCCTGATACTCGTACCATTCCGCGACAAGCTGCTCAAGGAAGTTATGGGCCATGACAGAACTCCGCGTACTTCGCTGCACTCCTCGGCCTTTCCATGCAAGCCTGTGGGAGGCTACCAGCAATTTTCAATTCTGTAAACCGAGGCGGATCGTTTGGCCACAGGCTTCCGGGGTGACCATCGTGGCGGGCAGTGCGGAGCCTCGTGGGCCGTGAGAATACTGTTCCCATGACCCATTTCCCGAGCGGTCAAGCCTCGGACGGCCCGGCAGACTTCGGGCTTGCCGCGGCTTATGTCGCCCCATTCAGGGCGTTGCGATTTGTGGGGCACGGTAGCCATTAATCGCGCGTCCAAAAGCCTTGAAGTTCTCTGGAATCCAGTGAATAGATGGTTGAATACCCGTGAGTGGGAGGTTGGGGTGGTGAAACGGTGATAAGGACACCGGATGCCGTCTTTTGAGCGGCGCCTTACGTGACAAGGCGAGCGGGGGATGTCAATCCCCGGTGACGTGGCGTGCTCGCCCGGCCAGCGCCGCAGCAGGATCGCATCAGGGACGTGACCGGCCGATTGACATCGACCGCTCGCCGGATTGCGTTTTTTGTGACGCGGTCCGGCCGCGGGATGTCGACTGGCAGACGGAACTGAAATCTTCCAATTCGCCCGTTTTTACACCGTTTTGTGAACAGCGCTCGCATGACCCGCGGTTCCACGAGGTTAACAGCAGGCACCAGCGAGAGTGAACGTCTCCTTCCCCAATTGGTTTCCCTGGAAGTTGACTCACCAGAATCGCAGAACGCGTCCACATGGTGCTGGCGGAATTCAGCGACGGGCGAGGAAAAGGACTTGGTTTCCGTAATTCAGGTGCATGGCACCCGGATGGTGACAGGCAAATGGGGGCGACCGCCTCTTCAGGGCATTGCGATACACAGCGGCAAAATGCATCACGGGCTGCGCATTTTCCCGGGAGGTGCGATATGCTCCGTCGCTAACCCACTCTCAGAAAGGAGTCGCTGTGAATACGGCTTTGAAGAAACGCCTTGCAGATGCCATTTCAGGTTCGGTTCGCGCCGCGAAGTTTTGCTGTGGCGGGACGATGCCGGATGTGGATCCCCTGATCGAAGTTGATCAGCTCGGGGTGCTCCGGTTTCCGCTCAAGCCAAAGGCTGTGGCGGCTTTGGTAGAGCAGTGTGCGGTGGCTCCATTTGGCAAGGGCATGCAGACGCTGGTGGATACGAAGGTGCGTAAGACTTTCGAGCTGTCTCCGGAGCGATTTCGTGTCAGTGATGAATGGAATACTCAGGTCGCCGGCGTGGTGGCTCGCGTCGCCGATGATCTGGGACTTCCTCCGACCGACCTCCATGCAGAGCTGTACAAGCTGCTCGTCTACAGACGGGGCGGTTTTTTCCGGCCTCACCGCGACAGTGAGAAAAGCGATGGCATGGTTGGCAGTCTGATCATTGTGCTGCCGAATCCATTCGATGGCGGAACTCTGACTGTTCGGCACAGCCCGTCACGGCAACAGCGATTCTCTTTTCAGGAGGCGGCAAGCGGCAATTGCATCAGCTATGCGGCGTTCTACGCCGACTGCGAGCATGAAGTGAGCGAGGTGTTTGCCGGTGTGCGTGTTTGTTTGTGTTACAACCTGACGCTGCGTCCTGCAAAGACTGCGCGTGGAAAACGCCGGAAGACTCAGGGTGACGCCAATCCGCTGGTGTGCTCCGTCCATTCCTGGTTTGCAGCGCAGCCTTCCACGCCGCTCGTATTTGCCCTGGAGCACCAGTATTCCGAACGAGGACTTTCGGGCGAACTGCTGAAGGGCACGGATCGATCGCTCGCCGAACTGCTTGTGTCTACAGCAGAAGCAGCCGACTGTGAGCTGCATCTGGCGCATGTCAGTCGGCATCTGCTGCAGTTTGCGGACGACGGCAGCGAGTCGGACTGGGACGATTACGGCGCGCGGAGGGGTTCGCGCAAGAGCAGACAACTTGAGATCGGAGAAACGTTCGAAGATGACCTGGTGGGAACACAGTGGTCGACTCTCGCCGGCAAAAAGCAAGCCTGGAAAAACATCCCGCTGAATGTCACGTCGATCATGTCCGAGATTCCTGTAGACGAGTGGACGCCAACCTCTGAAGAATATGAAGGCTACACGGGTAATGCGGGCAACACGCTGGACAGGTGGTATCACCGGACGGCGATCGTGCTGTGGCCGAAGACACAGCATTACAGCGTGCTGGCCTCAGCCGGTCTTGAAACCTGCAACCCTGTTTTCGCCAGGCACATGTCAGCACTTGCAAAGTCCACAAAGGCTCGCAGGGAGGCGCTGCGTGCCGACTGCATCAGGTTCGCCCGCGCGATCATCGCGGCGTGGCCAACTGTGCATGGGGGTTCGTGGAGCGAGGCGGCGTCAGGAAGCTCTGATTCTCCGCAGACGACTTTCTGCGACCACCTGATTAAACTCAACGATCAGGAAACAATCGTCGCATTGCTGTCGCAGGTTGCCAAACAAAACGACTCGATCTCTTTGAAAACGCTGATCGTCCATGCCTGCAGTGAATTTGGAATCCCTGCAATCGCGACGGAATTGCAGTCCCTGATGAATCAGCCGGTCGGCCGTTTCGGAATCACCGTTCAGGCGCTGCGGAACCTCGAATGGCTGGAGGCGGTGTGTGAGCTGCGGTTGCCGGAGAGTGAAGCGCGGAACATCGTGGGCAATCTTTGTCGGCACGCTGCCTCCGTGTTCTGCGCACCCTTTGCGAAGAAAACGTCTGCCAGCGAATGCAGCTGGGATCGCAGAAAAAATCAGGAAGAAGCGGCACTGCCACTGCTGCTGAAAGCTCTTCTGATCTGCGGATGTCATCAGGAGTTCAGCAATGTCATCGCCTGCGTGGAATCAAACCCTGGTCAGTTGACGCTGGAGCACGGTCGTGTTCCAGCCCTGAAAGAGCTCATTCCGTGGTCGCTCAGGAAATTTGGCCACACACCACCTCCGCTGCGGCAATGGCTGCAGGATGTGCGGGCGCGTCTTGTTCGGGTGACTGCCGCAGAACCGAAGCCACCCGCAGACTGGACTCGTCCGTCTGCCGTTGCCTGTGGATGCAGGCATTGCGGCCAGCTGAGTGCATTTCTAAAGGATTCCACGGCTGAAGTCGGTCGGATTTCCGCTCGTGAAGAAGACCGTTTGCACCTGATTCGGGAAATCTCGCGACATCGCTGTGACGTCACCCATCAACTCGAAAAGTTCCGGAGTCCATACACACTCGTCCTGACGAAAACCCAGGAGTCCTTTGAACGAGCGTTGCGTCGATATCAACTCGACAGTGCGTTGTTGAAGGAGTTACCGGAGTCGCCTGGGGACTGAAGCCGGCAGAATGCCTCGCCTCATCCTCTGTGTACTGGTCAGACGGGACTCAGAGTTTGGCCTGTGGAAAGATACTGAAAACAGAGGAAGATTTCGGGGGAACTGTTTGGAGGGAAGCTTGGGCCAGCCCCCGGAACCCTGGGAAGCCATCAACAGATTTGGGCTGCTCGCCTGGGCTGTGGGTTGCCGTGGTGCTGGTTGAAACATGAGTGGCTGCCGAAGGCAGCCACTGTGCGGGGCCGGAGCCCAATGGCTTTGACTTTCTGGCAAGAGGGGGTGTCGGGAGGGCGAAGCTGCTGTGCGGTGGCTCGGCAGGAGCCTCGCCCTCCCAGGTCTTCACCCGTCTGTTCACTGGATTCCAGAGAACCTCAACGCCATTGGGCGGCCGCCACGCGACTGAGCGGTTGGGCGGAAGCCCCCGGCTGTGTTTTGCACCGAAGGTGCGCGCGCTGGCGAGGGCGCTGGTGGGGCGTTGGTGGGGCCGTTTGCCCGCAGGCTGCCGCCATGTGGCTGGATTCGCGGGCAGTCGCTCACAGCGTGGACCAGCGTGCGGTGGCTCGGCAGGAGCCTCGCTCGCCGGGTCTTCACCCGTCTGTTCATGCGTGACTCTTTGCCGCGTGGACGCAGCACATCGGCTTGACGCAGCACGTTGCCACCAGAGCTTCGACTTTTTTCTTCATAGCCGCTTCCTGCCTGCGGACGTTTGTGGCATTCGGTTTTCGATCGCAGAGCTGAGCTGCTCCGTCAACGAAGTGGGCTCTGAGAATGGCGACCTTCTCCTCGCTGAAACAATTGACACGTTTCATATTCGTGGACATGAGTGACAACCTTTCTGTGATCGCCATACTCCAGCACACATTGCAGCCTGTGAGACGAAAATCAACAAAAAATGGCTGGAGCGAGGAAAGGTCAGGTTTTGAGGTTTTCAGCACGGAAAAGTGCTGGGTGTCCGTTTCGCGGAGCGAAACGCGACTATGGGCAGCGTTCACGCGGTTGCACCATCCCAGCTTCGGTCTCCCGGCATACTGCACACCGATTTTTTGACAGCACCTGTCGGGTTCACTGTTTTTTAATCCGGATCGATTATTCTTCCATTCAGTCTTACTCTCACATTACCGGAGTGCACTCGGCTATGAGCAGTCGTAAACTTGCCGCCTTCAATTTGTCGCGTCGCCAGATCATTCTTGCGGGGTGTTCAGCAGCAGCGTTGCCTCTGCTTCAACGGGATCTGGTTGCCTTCCCATCCAGTCGTCGTCACAGTTCAGTCAACCCATTCACGCTGGGCGTTGCATCCGGTGATCCGGCAGCCGATGGTTTTGTGATCTGGACTCGGCTTTGCCCGGAACCACTCAACGGAGGTGGCATGCCACCGGAAATTCAGGAGGTTCGCTGGGAAGTGGCCGCAGATGATCAATTCCGCAGCATCCTGCAGAGTGGCTCCGTTTCGGCCACGCCGCAGCTGGGACATTCGGTCCATGTGGAACTGACAGGACTTCGGCCCGATTCGTGGTATTGGTATCGTTTCATGCACGGAGACGCTGTCAGTCGGACTGGACGTGGCCGAACAACTCCGGCCGCGGACATGTTGCCGTCTCAGCTGCGTTTCGCATTTGCATCCTGCCAGCATTACGAGAGTGGTTTTTTCACTGCCTATCAGCACATGGCCGAGGAATCGCTGGATCTGGTGCTGCACCTTGGGGACTACATCTATGAGTATGCGGGAGTCGATGGACGCGTTCGCAAGCATAGTGGCCCTGAAATTACGACTCTGGAACACTATCGCAACCGCTATGCTCAGTACCGCACAGACGAGCACCTGCAAACGATGCATTCCCACTGCCCGTGGCTTGTAGTTTGGGATGATCACGAGTTTGACAACAATTTCGCTGGAGCGATCTCTGAGGAAGAGGGTATCGATTCCGCGGAATTCCTGCTCCGTCGAGCCAATGCGTGGCAGGCATGGTACGAACACATGCCTGTGCGTCGAACCTGTCTGCCCCGCGGGGCGGACCTCACCCTCTATCGCACCATTGACTTCGGCCGACTGGCTCGCATTGAAATGCTCGACACGCGGCAATATCGCACTGATCAGCCCAATGGTGACCGCCTGAAGCCACTCACGGGCGGCGCACTGGATCCTGCCGGGACACTGCTGGGTGAAACACAGGAACGCTGGTTGATGCGGGAGCTCCTGGATTCAACGGCCCGCTGGAATGTGCTTGGGCAGCAGGTCATGATGGGACGCGTGGATCGCAGGTCCGGTCCCGAGGCCTTGTTCAGCATGGACCAGTGGCCTGGGTACGAGGTTGCCCGAAAACGTCTGCTGCGATTCCTCAGTGAACGTCGCATCCCCAACCCGATCGTGCTCACAGGTGATATCCACTCCAACTGGGTGAACAACCTGCAGGTCGATTGCGATCGCGCTGACGATGCTGTGATGGCTACAGAATTCGTGGGAACTTCAATTTCCTCCGGTGGCAACGGAAAACCGCAACCTGCCGACCATGGCCAGCTCCTGAGCGAGAATCCTTTTGTTCGCTTCCACAATACTGAGCGTGGCTACGTCAGTTGTACGGTGACGCCTGATCGATGGACGAGCGACTATCACGTGGTGGAATTTGTCGATCGTCCAGGAGCTCCCGGGGTGACGCGAGCTTCTTTTGTGGTGGAGAGTGGTCGCCCAGGCGTTGAAGGCTGACTTTCTGTGTTCCACCTCAAGTTTTCTGTCTTCGGAACTCAGAAGGCTGGTGGGAGCAGAGTCCACCAGGCGAGTGCGATGGGGCCGGCGTAGAGGGGGCTGTCGACGAGGTCAAGGAGTCCGCCGAAGCCAGGCATCAGAGCGGAGGCGTCTTTTTTGCCAACGTCACGTTTGATGAGCGATTCGCAGAGGTCTCCGATGACACCGGCTGCGCCGATGGTCAGGCCATAGGCGATGATTATTGGGAGAGCAGAAGGTTGTGGGGCGGCATCGAAGAGTGCGCCGGCGAAGCGGAACCAAAGCCATCCGCCGGTTGTGCTTCCGATGAGAGCGCCGATGAAGCCCATGCCGGTTTTTCCGGGGCTGAGTTTGGGTGTGAGTCGGCGTTTGCCCCAGAGTCGCCCGAAGGTGTAGGCACAGGTGTCGCCGCATTTGACACAGATGATCATGGATGCAAGCGCAAAGTAGCCGAGTTCTTCACGGGGGAACCAGCGGAGCTGAGCGGTGACGGCCGGCAGCAGGCCGGCGTAGAAGAGTATGACAAGATGTCCTCCCAGTGATTCCATGGAGACGCCGGGTGAGTCGAAGCGGACGGCTTCGAGTGTGAGCAGGAGCAGTGCTGCCGCGGTGAAGGCGGCGGCGATGCAGCCGAGCGAATGCAGCAGAGTGACGCGGGTGTCAAGGTGCAGGTGGAGATGAATCCAGGCAAACAGGGTCACGAGCATGGCGAGTGGTCCGGCCGCAGCGAAGCTGGGGCGGATACTGCGGACAGCCAGCAGGTCACACAACTCCCATGCGGAACGAAGGCTGACGAGCCCACAAAACAAAGCGAACAGGCTGGCGGTGCGTCCCAGTTTCTGGTCGGCGATAAACAGGGCGATGGTGGCCGGGACGAGCACGCAGGACATGAGCAATCGCCAGCGGAGCATAGGGTAGGCCTTCAGGTGGCTGCAGGGTTGGCAGAGAGACCACCAAAGCGACGGTCTCGAGCGGCAAAGTCGCGGAGCGCCTGGCGAAAATCGTCTTCGCGAAACTCGGGCCAGAAGCGGGCGGAGACCCAGAGTTCGGCATAGCTGATTTGCCAGAGCAGAAAGTTGCTGACACGGAGCTCGCCAGCGGTGCGAATGACGAGGTCCGGGTCCGGCATACCGGCAGTGGTGAGGTGATTGCCGATGGTTTGCTGGCTGATATCGGCAGGCTGCAGCTGGCCGGCCTTTACGGCGGCGGCGATGGCCTGAACGGCGGCCGTCATTTCCTGCCGAGCGCCGTAGTTGACGGCAAGGCAGAGTGTCATACCGTCATTGCCGGCAGCGACTTCCTCGGTGCGAGCAATTTCCTGCTGGATGGCGGGGTCCAGTTCACTGATTGTGCCGATCACGCGAAAGCGGAGTCCCTGCCGCTGAATTTCACGGCGTTCCTCAATAAGGTATTGCCGAAGCAGCGCCATAAGCAGGGTGAGTTCGCGAGGGGGGCGTTTCCAGTTCTCGCTGGAGAAACAATAGAGCGTGAGCTGTTCAAGACCAAGGCGGGAGGCTTCTTCGACCATGCAGCGGACGGACTGAACGCCACGGCGGTGGCCTTCGATACGCGGGAGTCCGCGACGCTGAGCCCAGCGACCGTTGCCGTCCATGATGACGGCGACGTGCCGCGGCAGGTGCTTTCGAACAAGTCCGAATTCCTGCAGTTGCTGGTCGGTGTAGGGGGCTTCCCTTGTCAACGGGATTGCTCCGAGTGTTGGTGGCTGGTCAGGCACAGAGACAATCAACGGAGTATAACAGACGGGAGAGAGGTTGTCGTCGTCGTATTGAGGGGGACGACGATCGACGATCGGCTCAACGGCCGCCAAAACAAAAAAGGCCACGGCGTCGGAGCCGTGGCCTTTGTGGGAACTTGTTACTGAGCCGATTAATCATTCGGTCTGGGGACGAGTGCCGCGGGGACGACCACCCTGGCCACGACCACCGTCACCACCGGGGCCACCTGGACCGCCGGGGCCACCCGAGCCACCGAATCCACCACGACCGCCCATCATAGCACGCATATCGATTTCAAATGCGGCACCCTTGAGCTCTTCCAGCTGGGTTTTCTGGGCGTCTGTCAGCACTGCCATAGCAGCGTCACTGGTCTTTTTGCGAGCCGCTTCCATCTTTTCACGCATCGCTTCGAAACCGGCTGGGGGCCCACCTGCACCCGGTGCACCGCCACCCGGTGCACCCGGTCCTCGACCGCCCTGGAAGGACGCACGCATCTCTTCCATCATTTTCTGCATTTCGTCGCGGGCGGAGGTTTCCGCTGCGTCCAGCTTTGCAATCTGCTCTTCGCTGATCTTGAGCTTTGCCTTGAGATCGTCGGACTTCAATGCAGCGGCGAGACCGCCGTTGAGACGCATCTGCAGAGAGATCTGGTCGAGACGGGTGACCTGAGCGGGTTCGAGCAGTGCGTTGAGGACTTCGTCAGTCTTGCGGCTGAGTTCTTCGCGCTGCTTTTGCATGTCCTCGAACATCTTTGTCCGCTCTTCCTCGCTCATGTTGGCGACGGCGTCGCGGTCAGGACGAGGAGCACTGTTGCGTTCTTCGCGGTAAGCGTCCAGAGCCGAATCAATGACTGCAGCCTGGGATTCTTCAACCTTGAGTTCTGTGCGGATCTGCTCGAGACCGAGCAGCATGGCACGATCGACACGGAATGTCATACCGCCACCACCCGGGCCGCGGTTACCGAATCCACCAAAGCCACCGAATCCTCCCCGACCTCCCTGACGGTCACCGCGGCCTCCCTGCTGGGGAGGCTGGCCACCCTTTTCGGCCTGCGTCTGAGCGCTGGCTAATGATGACGCGACGACAGCGAGTGTGACCACTGCGCAGATCTGCCGCACAAACCGACTAATGCACATGGGAAACTCCCAAAAGACAGGAAACCGATCAGAGAAGACGCTGCGTGACGAAATCTGCTGATGAGATGTCGTCGCCATTGTGCGGGTGAACACGGAGTTGGGGTTCCGGATTCCCGAAATCTTGCAGGTAATAGCGATTTTCAGCGAAAAACTGCCCATTGTCGACCGCAGCAGGGCTAAAAGTAGCGGAATCTTTGAACGGGCCGGCGGACTGAACGGAAATCTCCGGATGGCATCCGGTGGGGTAGAGCCTGAGATACGACACACATCGGCGATGCGGGTACACAGGGCCTTGATGCGGGGATGGTGACAGGGTGTGAATTCGGCCGAATTGGGATGTTTTCAGTTCTGCTTGCCAGTTGACAGCTCTCACCGCGATCCCCTGTGCAGGGACTGTTGGTCTCTCGCAAAGGCGCAAAGACGCAAAGGAAGGACAGAAGGTTCAAATTTCCAACATGTCCAGCTTTGCGCCTTGGCGCCTTTGCGTGAGCTAAGAGTTGCTACAGCAAGATGCCAGGCGGCGCGTCTGCAGGAAATCCTATAGACGATCTCAAGTGTCCTTAACACCGTTTCGTCATCCCAGCCTTGATGCGGGGATGGTGACAGGGTCGGAACTTGCACGGAAACTTGAGGGGGGAATGGAACTGCGTGAAGTGTGCTATCGACACTTACACACGCAGGGTATTGAGTTACCACTCCCTGACGGTCGCGGCTCGGTTACGGCTCCGGTGGAGCTAGTTGCCGGGGGCACCGGGGAGGCCCGGGATGCCGGGAAGCCCGGGGATGCCCGGGAGCGGAGAGGCTCCGGGGCCGTCAGTGGGCGCTGGTGCCGCAGTCTTCGGCTCGACCACCTGGGCCCGGCTGAGCTGGAATTTCTCGAAACTCTCGGCCGTGATGACGTAGTACCAGCCCGAGAAACGGTCTGAAAGCTCCTTGACGCGTTTCTGACCTTCCTTAGCCCGATCTTCCCAGGCCTTGAGCGCACCGGGGAAGGCAGCTTTGGAGGCTTCATATTCGCCCAGGGCCTGATCGTACTGTTTTTGAGCCTCTGCCCTGGGATCCGGTGGGGCGACAGGCGGAGCTTGCGGCGCAGTCGGGTCTGCTGGCTTTGCGGACTCGTCCGGAGTCGCAGGCTTTTCAGCGGGATTCGGCTCAGCGGGCTTATCGGCAGCCGGTTTTTCGTCGGCCGGTGCTGGTGCAGCGGCAGGCTCGGCGGGCTTGTCGGTGGCTGGCTTCTCGTCGGCTGCCGCAGGCGTTGGCGAATTTGCTGGTTCGTCACAATTGCCCTGATCCGGGGTCTTTGGATCGGTTGCAGGTTCCTTATCGGCTGCCTTCTCGTCAGCAGGCTTGCCCTCAGCTGGCTTCTCGTCGGCTGGCTTCTCGTCGGCTGGCTTCTCGTCGGCTGGCTTCTCGTCGGCTGGCTTCTCGTCGGCTGGCTTCTCGTCGGGCGCTGGCTTTGCGTCAGGTGCTGGCGTCTGCGGTGCGGAGGGATCGGTGAGGATCGCAGGCTTTTCGGGAGCGGCCGGTTCCGTGGGTTTGGGTCCGAGGAGCGCTTCGTCGTAGTCAACTTTCACGAGCAGATAACGGCGAGGCCCTTTTTCTGTGTCATCGGCAGGCTTTTCGGGGGACTCAGCCGGCTTTGCCTCGGCGTCTGGTGAGCCTTCGGCTTCTGGTTTGGCCGCGGCTTCGGTTTCGGCAGCTTTTTCGCCGAGGCCTGTTTCGATGTCCTTCGCGGACCCGCGAGCGATTTCACCGAAGTAGAGCGTGTAGCGAACGCCGTTACTGGTCCCGGCGATGAGTTCACCTTCGTTGGAGACGAGTTGAACAGAATTTTGAGGACCGCGGGCGATGAAAAAGCCCTGACGGACCATATCCTGCTGGAGCACCTGCCTGAGCAGAGGGTTGTTGGCAACTTCTTCAGAGACGGTGAGGTCCGCATTCAGGCCTTCCGGCTTGGGTCGGACTCCGACGATCTTGAGCTGATCAAGATTTCGGACCAGATCAGTTACCGCGGATTCCTTCACTTGTTCGGTTTCGGCATTGAGTCCGTCGATCGCCCATTTGGCGGCAGTTTTGTCTTTCGTCAGATCAAGAACTTCACCGTTGACGATTTCGCCTTTCTGCTCATCGACGGAATAGCGGTTGACGAGGACACGATTGATGTCGGGCTGGTTGAGCTTCAGCAGATCAGGTTCGATCCAGTCTGCGAATTTGGTGGACAGATCGACGTTCAGCTTCGCGATATAGACGGGGTTCTTATCCGGCTGTCGCACGAAGAACTGTTGAGGCCGCCCCTCGACAGCGGAGCCGACGATGAGGTCAACGAGAGCATTTCCACTGCTGTCCTTAAGCGTGAGCCGCGTTCCGCGGGAATCCTTTGGCCCCTCACCGTCTTCAGCGGGGGCAGCCACTGCGGTCTCGTCGGATGGATCAGCGACGCCATAGCGTCCCCAGTCATCCTTACTGCGTGACTGCAGGGCAACCTTGCGAATGCCAATCATTGATGCTGCAGTGCGGGCAAGTCGTTCCTCCGCTTCGGCGGGGTAGTCATGGTGAGAAGGAATCGTCCAGAACCCCTTGTCGTTCTTTCGCACAGCGAAGGACTGTGGTTCGCGATTCTCGGAGTCATAGCGAACGACGCTGAGTTCGGAGGCATTGAGCGGATCAAGGAATTCCGGGAAGAACTCCTGTCCGACCTCGGAGAAGCCTTCGGAGGTGGCGGGGCGTCCGGCGTAGTGGACGGCGACCGCCAGCACGAGCGACACGCCAGCGACGCAGAGAAAGACGACGGTTCGGTTCGTGGTATTCATGGTTCAACCTGCTGGATCAAGGCCTGAGCCAGGGAATCGAGGTGGGCTTGAAAAGGTCGTAACGGTGTCGAATAAGCGATCAGCGATGCAATTAACTTTTGCGTCGAACGGGACTGATGGACTGTTGTTCGGCATAATTTCGGATACCGAGGAACAGCATTCCGAAGCAGACAGGGAGCACAGCCGCGACGACGTAGGCGGACATGCGGACGGTATTCTCTACTCGGCGAATTTCCCGCTTCATTTCGAGGGCGGACTTGTTGACTCGGGAATTGAGTTGCCGCTGGAGGTTTTCGCGCTGAACTTCCAGTTGGCGGCTGAGCTGTTCTTCTTTCTGGCGGAGCTGAACTTCGCGGCTGCGGTCGTCGAGGGTTTCGTCTTCCTCGATCTTCTTGATTTCAGCGCGGAGTGAGTCTTCAGCTTTGGTGAGTTCCTTATCCAGCTGTTCCTGAGCATCGCGTTCTTCACGATTCAGGCTTTCACGGAGTTTGCTCGTGCGATTCTCGACGTACTCAAGGGTTCTCATACTTTCCCGGCGCGACCGCAGAGGAATGAATGTCTCGTCTCCGGCCAGCGCATCAACGGCGTTGAGAACGAACGTGACGTTGTCGAATTTGACATCAAGCATTCCGCGATTGCGTTCCATGAAGAACCAGTCGGTGATCATGTCAATGTCGCTGCAGAACACGACGTTGAGCGGAGTTTCTTTTGATTCGTTACGGATCTGAGCAGCAATGATGTGCGAGTCGCCGTCGTCACTTCGTTTGGGATCGAGTTTAATCTCGCGGGAGGGCGACATAGTCATGGGGCTGAATGACTGAGTGGTGTAGTCGTCCCAATCAAGCAATCCTGAGACTTTCGAGGTGCGGATCAGCGGGATGAACTTCTGTTCCTTGCGTCCGGCACGATCTTCGAGAGTTCCGGGGTAGAGCATCACAAGGTCCTGAAGTGCGGTGGTAACAGCGGACTGACCAGAGAACTGTGAGGCACCTTTGGATTTGCGGCTGACAAAGACGTACTCAGGCGGGAGAGTCGCGAACTGACTGTGAGGGTTGGACCGATCGTATGTAATGCGACCAGCGTCCCACTTGACATTCAGGAGTGTCATCAGGGTATTCAGTTCACCGTTGTCGGCCTTCTGTTCCGGAGGCGGACCACCGAACATGCCGCCGCCGCCCTGTTTGGGCAGTCTGGGCGCCATGGCCAGCCCCCCCTGATTCTGGAAGACGAACGGGCATGGGTCATCAAAGATCAACGCCGGTTTGCCTGCTTTGACGTATTCAAGAAAGTTGTCCATCTGAGGCTGAGTCAGCGACGACGGCATGATGGCGAGCAGTACGTCGAAGTCCTGAGTGGCTTTCTTTGGTTCTACGCCATCTTCTGTTTTGGCGGAGTCTGCATCCGCGGGCTTCTCTTCGGCCGCAGATTCCGCCTTCAGGATCTTTTGCGACGGGTTCACAGCGATGACCTTGTACTGTTTTTCCAGCTCCCGAACGATTTCCCATTTGCCACCACCGGCACCTTCGCTCATGACCTGAGCGTCTGTGATCAGCACACCGACTTTAAGGCGTTTTTCCTGGGAGACTGTGCGGAGGGACCGGGTGAGTTCGTATTCGATGGGCAAACCCTTGCCGAAGAACGGGATTACGATTTCGTCAGTGGCACTTTGAATGAAGGCACCAAGAAATACTTCGGCTTCTTCGCGTTTGCCGTCGCGATCGTACTGGAGCCGGACGGGTTCGATTCCCAGTGCTCGTGCCTGCTCAGCTTCTTCGCTGAAGGGCTCTACAGAGATCTCCCGAAGATCGATGGCCTGGCCACTGGATCGCTTGAATTCACGCAGTGTGCCGAGCAGCTGGCGTCGGGTTTCGACGTAGTCGGAAGGAACTTCCGGACTCACAAAGGCCTGAATGGTGATTCGCTGGCTGGCAGTGACCGCTTTGAGCGTCTGGGTTGTGGCAGCTGAGAGGGTGAACAGGTTTTCGGCAGTCAGATCGGCCCGGATGGGAAGACGTAAGAGGATGATGAACAGCAGTGAACCTGAAGTGATGGCAACGCACAGCGCCCGGACGCCAAACTGAAGACTGAGCGAGCGGCTGTTGGAGTCGGCCCAGCGACGTTTGGAGATGACCACAAGGTTCAGGTAGAGCATGACGGCCGCAAAAGAAGAGAACCAAAAGATCCCGGAGACAGGAATAATACCCATCCCGAAGTCCTGCAGCTGCTGCTGCAGGCTGAGGCCTGCCAGCGCATTTCGAAGGCCGTAGAATTCTGTGCCGCCTCCACCGATTGCTGCGGCCCATTCAACGACATCCGTCACGTAATAAAGCAGCACGGGGATGCAGCAGAGAACAACACCGAGCACAAAGGCGACTGTGGCGCTGTTGGTGAGGGCGGAGGCGAGCATTCCGGCTGTGAGCAGCGCTGCTCCGGAAAACCAATACCCGATGTAGGTGCTGAAGACAGCGCCGACATCTGGTGAACCAAGCATCAGCAGCACGAGGACGTTGACGAGTGAGAAGGCGAGGGCCACGGTGTAGACGCCGAGCACACCGAGGTACTTGCCGGCAAGCACTTCGGCTTCGGTGGCGGGCATGGTGAACAGGAGTTCGTCGGTTCCCAGTTTCCGTTCGTCGGCCCAGACGGTCATCGTGATGGCCGGGATCACGAACAGCAACAGCCACGGGAAGCCGGCGGTGAGTTGATCGAGGCTGGCCTGATTTGCGGCAAAGAACGTTTTGGAATACGTCATTGACGCAGCGGCGACGCAGAAGACAAGGATAAACAGGTAACCGAGAATTCCGGAGAAATAACTGCGGAAGTTGCGTTTAGCAACGGCCATTACCACTGTTTTGCGAATCATCGCTTTCACCCTGATCGAGATCAAAAAAACAAGGAGGCCACTTGACAGTCAGGACGCTGACGCAAGCGTGCGGCGGCGGAACTGAGCTTCCATTTCAACTTCGTTCTGTCCAAGGTCTGCGGTGCTGCCGTCGAACACGACTTTGCCGTTATTGATCAGCAAAACGCGATCGCAGACAGCCCGAACTTCCTGGAGGATATGGGTTGAGAGCAGAACGGTTTTGGTTTTTGCCAGTTCCAGAATCAATTCACGAACACCGTGCACCTGATTGGGATCAAGACCGCTGGTCGGTTCGTCAAGAATCAGCACGTCCGGATCATGGAGCATCGCGTGCGCCATGCCAACTCGCTGGCGAAAACCTCTTGAGAGCTTCGCGATGGGTTTGCGCCAGACTTCGGACAGGGAGCATTTTTCTGAGACCCATGCGAGCCGGCCCTGAAGATGGTCGCCGGACAGCCCACGCACCTCACCCATATATTTGAGCAGCGACTCAGGGGTCATTTCGACGTACAGGGGACCATTTTCCGGGAGGTAGCCGAGATGCTGGCTGGCTTCGAGGCGATTTTCCGCGACGTTGTAACCGGCAATGAACGCCTGGCCACGACTTGGGGAGAGGAAGCCGGTCAGCATCTTCATCGTGGTGCTTTTGCCAGCACCGTTCGGCCCGAGAAACGCGCACACCTGACCTCGGGGCACGGTGAAACTGACGTCACGGGTGGCTGCGAAATCACCATAGAATTTGCTGAGCCCGCGGGCTTCTATCATCAGTTCATTTGAGGTGCTTTTGGACGCTGTCATGTCTTAAACTTTTTCAAAGGGTCGAAGCAGCGTAAGAACGGGAACGGACCTTGCGACTGCTTTTTACACACTTTTTCTGAATCTTCCAAACGACTGGAGTGCGGGAAGAACGGGACATCAGCCAGCAAGTTTACGTATCACCCATCTGCCCATGGGTGCCAAAACGGCAGGCCACGGCAGTCAATCCCAGTCACAGCAAGTGGCGTACCCAAGCATTCACGAGGGTTGCCGTCCTGATTCGAACCCCGATTCGAATACACGTTTTCTCAGATGCTAACGGCATTTTTCCTGTTTTCGGGAGTCACTTCCTGCCGGGAGTGACTGGGCAAGAGCGGGAATCTCCGGTTTTCCCGATGACACGTGGCGACCTGGATTTGCAACCCGACTTGCCGTTCAGGAAGATATGTGACTCAGTCGGCATTTTTTCAATTTTGACGGAGCACTCGATGCCATTACTTGGTGTCAACATCGATCACGTGGCTACAGTGCGTCAGGCTCGGCGGGGTGCAGAGCCCGACCCGGTGCACGCCGCTGTGCTGGCGGAACTGGGCGGCGCGGACTCGATCACTGTTCATCTTCGCGAGGACCGGCGGCACATTCAGGACCGGGATGTGCGAGTGTTGCGTCAGATGGTGCGGACGCGACTGAATCTGGAGATGGCCGTCTCAGACGAGATCACACGGGTTGCCCTTGAAGTCATCCCCGACCAGGCAACTCTGGTGCCGGAGCGTCGTGAAGAGGTCACCACCGAGGGTGGTCTGGATGTGATCACACATGCTCAGAGAATTCGTCAGTGTGCGGATCAGCTTCAGGGCGCAGGGATCGTTGTCAGCCTGTTTATCGACCCGAATGTCGCGCAGGTGGAGCGATCAGCGGAGCTGGGGGTGCCAGCGGTGGAGCTGCACACGGGAAGCTACGCGGACGCGCGGACGGCTGCTGATATGGATCGCGAGTACGACCGAATTCGTGAAGCGGCGTTGTTTGCCGTATCGAGGGGTTTGACGGTCAATCTGGGGCATGGTCTGAATTACCAGAACGTGCGGCGCGTGGCGTCGATTCATGGCGTGCATGAACTCAACATTGGCCATTCAATCGTGTCACATGCCGTCATGGTGGGACTGGAGCGAGCCGTTCGTGAAATGAAACAGCTGTTAAGTCATTGAAAGCTGGACCATGCCGGGTAATTCCTTTGGAACACTGTTTCGGATCACGACTGCCGGTGAGAGCCACGGTCCTGGCAATGTCGTCATTATCGACGGGGTACCAGCGGGGCTCCCGCTGCATGAGGACGACCTGCGTCCGGATCTGGCTCGGCGTCGACCGGGACAAAGTCCGTTGGTGACACAGCGGCAGGAGGTTGATGAGCCGGAGATTCTTTCGGGGGTCTTCGACGGAAAGACGACAGGCACCAGCATCGCAGTGCTGATTCGCAACACGGATCAGCGCAGCAGCGATTACTCTGAGATTCGCGACAAGTACCGTCCCGGGCACGCTGACTACACTTTTGATGCTCGATATGGCTTTCGCGATTACCGTGGCGGCGGCCGCAGCAGTGCACGCGAGACGACGGCGAGGGTGGCAGCGGGCGCAGTGGCGAAGAAATTGATTGCTGCAGAGTTTGGCGGGCGAGTTCTGGCGTATGTCAAACAGGTGGGTTCGATAGTTGCCAGCGTTCCTCACCCGGAGTCGGTAACGCTGGAGGCTGTTGAGTTTCTGCCGGACGGCAGTCCAAACTTTGTGCGGTGTCCGGATCACGCCGCCGTACCTTCGATGGTGGCAATCATTGACGAAGTTCGAAGGGATCTGGATTCGATTGGCGGCGTTGCTGAGGTTGTCTGCACGGGAATCCCGGCGGGCCTTGGCGATCCGGTCTTTGACAAGCTCAAGGCAGATCTGGGTAAGGCACTCTTCAGCCTGCCAGCAGTTCTGGGAGTGGAATACGGAATTGGGTTTGGCTGCGCCGAGTTGCGCGGCAGCCAGAGCAACGATGTGTTCACCACGGAACCGGGCGACCGGAGCGTTCAAAGTCGGCCAGGCCAATTGGCGGACGGTCGCCGAGTTGTCACGACCGAGAACCGTCACGGCGGAATGCTGGGTGGCATCAGTTCCGGAATGCCCATCATTCTGAGGGCAGCAGTGAAGCCCACCAGCAGCCTTGCTCGTGAGCAGCCAACGATCACTTCTGCCGGTGAACCAGCGGTCATCCGAACGAAAGGCAGGCATGACCCGTGTCTGCTGCCGCGTTTCATACCGATGGCGGAGGCAATGGTCGCGCTGGTTCTGGCCGATCACTGGCTGCGATTGCGCGCCGTTCGCCACACCAGATGAGGTCTCTTTTCTGTCTGTTTCGCCGGAGTCCTTTGTCTTGACCAGTTCATCTCCCCTGCCCTGCTCCGCCACCGGCCCCTCGTTTACGCTCGCTTTGCGGGACCGGATTCGGCAGTCGGGCGTCATTGCGGTGCTGGTGATTGAGCGTCCGGAGCATGCAGTGCGGTTGGCCCAGGCGCTCCTGACGGGCGGTGTGACGGCGATGGAGCTGACACTGCGAACTCCTGCTGCTCTGGATTGCCTGCGGGCCGTTGCTGTGGAAGTTCCAGAGATGCTGGCGGGAGCCGGTACGATTATCGAGCCGCGGCAAGTAACGGAGGTGCTGGCAGCGGGCGGTCACTTCGGAGTTGCCCCCGGAACCAATCCTGAGGTGATCCGGGAGGCGGCACGCGTCGGTCTGCCGTTCGCCCCGGGTGTGATGACGCCGACCGACATCGATACGGCAGTGCGACTGGGGTGCCGGGATTTGAAATTCTTTCCGGCCGTTCCCTCAGGTGCACTGGCAATGCTGTCCGCACTCAAGGCCCCGTACGCCCACCTTGGTGTCCGTTACATTCCGCTCGGCGGAATCACTGCTGATACTCTGCCGCAGTGGCTGGCCGACCCGGATGTGCCTGCAGTGGGTGGTTCGTGGCTGGCCAAAAAGGAACTGATTGAAGCGGAGTCATGGGACCGGATCACGCAGTTGGCTGCAAAAGCAGCGGACGCGGTGCGGGCGCAGCGGCGGAACACTGCGGGGTGAAACGGACTGCCACGGGCTTCTGCGATCGTTTAGAAATCCAGCCAGATTCCGCCACCGATGAGATTCTCTTCACGATTCACAAACGAATACTGCAGCGACGGCCCATGATAATAGTTGGCGCCGATTTTGAGTCGATGTCCGGAACGGATTCCGTGCCAGTTCCAGCCGGCAACAGTGTTTACCCCGACAAGACTGCCCTGCTCTTCCCTGTAATGCCCATGGATCGCTGCGAAGGGCGCGCCGCCCCAGCGGGATCCGGCCGGTGGCGTCCATTCGGTGCCAGCCTGCAGTTCCAGCGGTTCAGCCCCGCCGGAAACGCCAGCAGCCCATGCCGCTTCCCCGTAAACTCGCAAATCCTCGGTCAGGTCCTGACTGACACCGATGAGCAGTGAGTCTCGAACGTAGTTCAGCCTCTCAGTCGCCGGAAATGCCAGCAGGAACTCGTCGCCGATATGACTGCTGATATGTGAATAGCCTGTTCTCCAGGCCGTGGCCTCCTCACGCCATGTTCCAGTGAGTCCCACGCGGTAGTCTGACCCCTCCAGCATCGTACTGGGCTCATCGGGCAGCACGCGGGCAAAGACAGCACCGTCAAGATCGATCTGGAATCCCTGCGGATCGTCACCGCCAACTGAGCCGTTGCGGATAAGGCCAACGCGTCCGCCGAGGACCGAGTCCATGACCTGCCGGTTGCTCACGGTGTCGTGCAGCGTGAGCAGCTGCATGCGGGATTCCTTGTCGCCGGCAATCCAGGTGCGGTAGAGCAGACCTTCCGGGAGCAGTTGCCACCCCTCGCTGGCGCGTGGTCCGCGACCGAATGAAATTCCCGGTTGATGATCGTGCGAATGGGGGAACTGTGAGTGCGGGGAATCCGCCGCAGTTATTTCCTGCGGGGCGAGGTTCAGACTGGGAAGTTCAAACGGTGCAGAGGGTGCGGGCGCGACGGTTTCGTCGGCCACATCTGTCGGCTTTTGCGAGCCAGCCTCATCTTGATTCGGAGTGTTGACGGCAACCCTTCGCAGCAGAAATGGTGCAGGAAGTGTTGCCCCGCCGGATTCGAAGAACACATGTTCAGGCGAGAGTCGAACGACAGATTCCTGAGCCGTTGCGAAGGCAGCGTTGCTGGTGAATCCAGCAACGAGCGAGATTGCGAAGGCGAATCGGGAAAACGGAAACGGCTGCCCCATGCGGATCACCGGACCAGTCCTTGTCGTGTTGCGATCCGCAGTCGTCAGGACGGCGGAGTTTGCGCCGGAGAAGAGATCGGCCAGTCGAGGGGCGGGTTGTGACTGATGCGCCGGTCGTCGGACTTTTCGCGGCTATATCATGTACAACGAATCTATGACGCAGAGTTTAACGATTGCGGGGTTTGGGGAAGCCGGGGACTGAAGGCGACGTCAGGGAACGGGCTGATCCACTGAGCGATCTGCCTGTTGCACAGCCCTGAGTGACTGAAGCATGGGTGCAGCAAGGTTTTTCAGTTCCGGAGCCGCGATTGGGTGTGTTTCGAGAAGCTTCAGAGTGTTATCAGCGATGTGGGCTGCCTGATTTCCGCAGTTTGCTGTGATGTGATTTTTGGCGGCAAGGTCGGCCAGTGCCAGCAGATTGAGAACATCATAATCATTGCCCTGGCGAGCCCTGATAATCTGTTCCAGCAGTCGTACACCTTTTTCCGCCGCCGCTGCCGCGTCACAGAATTCATGGGCTGCATTGAATGAGCTGGCTGCATTCATCAGGCTGCCGGATGCCAGTCGCAGAGATCCCAGAGCCTCATCCGGGAGCATCGATGAGCCTGTGGTGGCGGTGGCGGTGGCAACGCGTTCCTGAAGCACGTCGGCACGCTTAAGAAACTGTTGTGCGGCGGCGACTGAGTTTCCCCGGACACTGAAAAACCTTGCGTGAACCAACGCACACATTTCGCGGAGGTAATGCAGCTCCGGACTTGTTTTGTTTTCGGGTTTAAGAGCGGCCAGACTCACTTCAATCCGCTGCAGTTCAGCACCAATCTCTGCCGCCGGATCAATCTCCTGCCGCAGCATTGTCCGGCGAAGAGCGATCATGAGATGCGGCTGGGGAATCACGGGATCAGGACAGTGAAATCTGATGTAGTCATCGCAGACGCGAATTGCATCTTCATAGATCCGCAACCGCTGGTCCGGTGATACCGCGTGCCATGCCGGAGAATTGACGTGGAAGTTTCCGAGCAATGTGTCGATCAAACCGACAGCGTGATCAAATTGTTCAGAGATCTGCCTTTGCTGATGTGCCTTGAAACTGACAAACGTGATAAACTGTGCGGCAATGGTCGCCAAAGTCGCGGAGAGCAGCAGCAGCAGGACTGCTGGCAGTGGATTACGTCGTCCCCAGCGAATGACGCGAAGAGTTGGCCCGACACTGCGCGCCGCGACGGGACGATGCTCGAGAAACGCGCACAGGTCCTGCCTGAGATGCTCTACTGTCGAATAGCGATCTGATGGAGCGACGGAGAGACACTTCAGGCAGATGTTTTCGAGGTCTCTGGGGATTCCGGGTCGGATCAGACGCGGAGGTGTGATTTCGCCTCGTTGTGCCAGAACCAGTGTCGCCGCAGGATTCTCGCCATGATGCGGCGGCCGCCCCACAAGCACTTCGTAGAGTATCGCCCCGAGCCCATAGACATCCACGGCCTGCGTCAGCTTGCCCGGCCGCGCATTCGCAACCTCAGGTGGCATGTAGGCTGGCGTCCCCAGGATCTGACCAGTCTGTGTCATCGTGTGATCGTCGGCAAGTCGGGCAATACCGAAGTCCGATACCACAGGCTGATAATCACACAGGTTCTCTGCAGCAGGCGTGCCATCGACAGAAGCCTGCAACGGCTGCAGGAGCACATTTGAAGGCTTGAGGTCCCTGTGAACGACTCCGTGAGCATGGGCGTGCGTGATGGCCTGGCAAAGGTGACAGAGAAGTTGTGCCGCATCCCGCTCAGGAACCATCCGTCCCCGGAGAAAAACGCTGAGCGAAGGCCCACGCACAAGTTCCATCACAACGGCAGGGTACGACAGCTCTGAGATCACCTCGTGTACATGCACAATTCCAGGATGTCCCAGACGCCCCAGAGCCATCGCCTCGGTGAGGATTCTCTGGGTCGCCTCGCCCCCCGGAGCATTGCCGCTGAGCACCTTGATGGCGACTGGTCTGCCAAGCAGGGAATCAATCGCTTCCCAGACATCACCCATCCCACCCCGCCCAATGCGACGAACGGGAATGTAGTTCCCCGGGAGTTCTGGTGGACAAGCCTGATGAGGAACTGTGACTGTCGGAGAAAGGCGATTTGAGCTCTTCGGAACATCGCCCCAAAAGGCAGCATTGAGCCACTGCTGTGGACCTGGGGACTGTTTAACTTCTCGTTCGCGGACACCGGTCGCAGTCGATGATCCATCAAAAGTCTCAAGGAGTTGCCTCGCGACCTCGTGGCACCGGGGACAGTCCAGTAGATGTCGTTCAAGCGTTGCCGATTCTGATTCAGGCAGACCACCACCGACATACCGCTGCAACTCCATCGGTTCCGGGCAGTAATCAATGACAGACACGTTTGAGTGCCCCCAGCTTAATTGCACAAGGATCGACTGACCGCAGGAACATCGTGTTCGTCCAACGTGTCTGACATAGCGACACAGGCGTCCTCCCGGAGTTCCAGTTTCCGAACTTCTTCCTGAATCAGCTTCTGAACTCGGAACTTCGCCGAGTAAATCAAATATTCGGGCATCTCCAGCTGTGCTGCAACCACGGCGAATGGTTCATCCAGCAATGCGGTTCGGTAAAATGCGTTCCACGTCGATGGACGAACACGCTGTTTTACGAGCAGCATGGCCTGCTGAAGCAGGGCAACCCGTCGCAGTTGCTCGTATTGAGCTTCCAGCTGCGCGATCTCGTCCACGGCGACTTCGTACTTTTGTCGCAGTTCTTCGTGCTGGTGGCTGCTGGAACGCACCAGAGCATCGCAGCGGCAACGCCATGCGATGGCCCGCAACCAGCTTCGCAGACTGCCCTTTCCGGAATGACGAAATTCGCCAACCTTGCGCAGCACAACCATCATCGCGTTTTGAACCACGTCGTCGGTGTCAGTCGCATTGAGCCGCTGCCAGCGGCACCACCGACGCACGACTTCGTAACATCTGAGAGCAAAGAGTCGCCATGCCTCGCCGTCACCAGCCTGAACCTGCCCAAGCAGCCCCAGTGATGTATCGCAGCCAGTATCACTCACGAAAATTCCTCCCCAGTCAGGACGCAACTTACGCTCGATAATCAGCTGTCAACTCTGAAGCGGCCATCCCAGATTTGAGTTTACGACTGTGGAACTGGCAAAACAAGCCTTCGAAACGGGGAATCAGCGGGACGCAGCGCATTACAGTTTTCGTGGTTCCTATAACCGGACTGCGATGGAAGAAATTTCAGAAAAATGCACAATTGCCGAAGGAGATTTGCGGGAAGGATCCATCGCGGGTTGTTTTGGAGACAATTCCCGTTTCGAAGTTGTCGTCGCCCCAAAGATGATCCCCCAGCAGGTCATTCACGTCTCTTCACATGCTGCGAAAAGCGGCTGCAGCCTGCAATGTTCTTCACAATTCAGAAGTTTCGGAGTGTTCGACTGGTTTCTGTATAAAGCAGCCCCAGAGGATCGCGGCGGTGCCCAGGACGCCGCAGTTAATCACAAAAATGGGATCCCACTGATCGCGTCCTGAGAGCCCCCGTGCTCCAAAATGGTCAGCGAGAGCCCCCACAAGGAATTGTGACGACAGAGCCCCGAAAACTCCTGCAGAATTCATCAGGCCGAACAGCGCACCCACATGGCGGCCGCTGATCTGAATCGCACAGGACCACCAGAGTGCCTGGGTGGCCTGGGTGAAAAAACAGGAGAGTCCCGTCAGGGCAACTGCAGGGAATACATCTTCCTGCAGGAGTGCGGAGGCAAGTAAAGCGGCCGCGATCAGAAAACAGCAGCAGCCGTGAAGTCGCCGACCAGATGAGGATTTTGCAGCCCCCGTGATGTCAAGGCTCCAGCCACCCGCGAGGGTTCCAACAGCAGCGCAGCCAAGAACCACGGAAGACAACAAACCCGCCTGAGACTGGTCGAGTCCCCGCGCGGCCTGCAGATATTTGAGAAACCATGAGAAGTAGATGTAACTGTTGAACGAGGCACAGATCATGATCAGGCTCAGCAGAATCACGCTGCTGCTGCTGAACACGGCAGCCCACGGAACCGCAGCGTGCTCGCTGCTCGACGGGCTGGTACTGCGGCGAATGTGACTGAGTTCTTCCGGGTTCACACCGGGATGTTCCTCCGGTTCATCACGAAACCACAGGAAGAAGCCGAACGCCCAAAGAAATCCGAGGACACCAAAGGCAGCAAACGCTGCTCTCCAGCCGACTGTCAGGATCAGCCACGAGGCGACAAAGGGGGAGAGTGCGCCACCGGCCTGTGAAGCGGCCAGCAGGATACCCTGAACGCGCCCGCGCTCCTGGGTGGGGAACCATCGCGAGACGACGCGGGCGGCATTCGGAAACGCTCCGGCCTCTCCAGCTCCGAACAGAAAACGGACAAGGATCAGGGAATTCAGGCCGGTGCAGAATCCGGTGAGTACTGTGAAGGCGGACCACCAGATCGAGATACGAGTGAGGACGCGACGGGGACCGATGCGGTCTCCCCAGCGGCCGGTGGGGATTTCAAAGATTCCGTACGCAAGTGTGAAGGCCATCAGGACGTAACTCATTTGAGTATTTGTGAGTCCGAGATCTGCCTGCATAGGCGTGATGGCCGCCGAAATACAGATACGATCTACGTACAGAATTCCGGAGAGAGCACAGAGCCAGGCGAGGACCATCCAGCGAGCTCTGCTGGCAGATGTGCCTGATGATTCTGGTCCCGCGAGTGTTTCGAAGGGATTGGACATGGTTCTGGTCCTTTCGGGTGCGGGTGAGCGGCATCAGAAGAGTGATCGCTGGCGGGAGGCATTCGCGGCTTCCTGCTCCCCAGGAAATCGAGGAAGTAGCGCGACTTCAGGCAGTATCGCGGCAATCTGCCGATGCAGTCGGCGAGCAAACTCCGGGGCGAAGCGGTCGTCGGGAGCGTGTGTGAAAATAAAAGGCTGCAGGCCCTGTCGCAGCCATCCCGCAATAATCGGCGCCCACTCGTCAATCCACGGCTGCACCTCATCCAGCTGATTGCGGCCAATCAGGCGAAGAAACGGATGTTTTGCTGTGACAGTGCGTCGAAGCGGTGTCCGCGGCTTGCGAGTTTGCGAGACAGCCTCGACGTCATCGGCGGGCGGACGGGAATAGAGCGGACGGCTGTCGAAGATCACCCAGTCGATGGAGTATTCCGTGAGCAGTTGTGTGAGCCAGCGTTCATGGGGGCCGGAGTCGAACCAGTCAGCATGGCGGACCTCGAGAGCCCACGGGAGATGCTGTGGGAGCGCCTGCAGGAGGACTTCGAGGGCTTTGGATTCGGCGGCAGAGAAGTTTGGAGGCAACTGAAGGAAGGATGGCCCCAGCGTATTTCTTTCGAGCAGCGCCTCGGCCGCTTCGATGAACAGCTGCAACGGCTCGGTGGCGTTCACCAGTCGCAGATCATGCGTGATCCGTCGAGGCACCTTGAGGCTGAACCGAAACTCCGGTGCGACAGAACAAGCCCAGCGACGAACGGTGTCGATGGCCGGCAGTGCATAGAAGGTGCTGTTGCATTCGACGGTTTTGAAGACCGAGGAATACTGTTGCAGCCATGCATCTCTGGGAGCGTTGCTGCGGTAGAGGCTGCCGCGCCAGTGTTCGCAGGCCCAAACGGGACAGCCGATGCGAAATGAGTCGGGCGAATGTGGAGGAATGCCTGTCACAGGGACTGGCTCCGGGTGAAGGACTTCGGAGAAATCGCATTGCGCGGTGGCGAACGCCGATTCCCGGACCCTCAGGCGGCCGAGGCCTCTGCGGTATCCGCGTCAGCGTCGGCATCACTCTCAGCACCAGTGTCGGCGATTGCCGGGAGTGTACGCTGTCGTCGCAGGCTTTCCCAGGCAGGCAGATCAGCGAGTTGTCGCAGGCCGTACGCAGCGAGGAACTGACGGGTGGTTTCGTAAAGAAATGGTCGTCCGAGCGAATCATCTTCGCCGGCAATTCGAATCAGCTGACGGTCGAGCAGCTGGCGAATCATTTCAGCCGACTGCACCCCACGAATGGCCTCGACATCCGCTCGCGTCACTGGCTGCTGGTAGGCGATGATGGTGAGTGTTTCAAGCATTGGGGGGGAAAGGCGAAGAAGGGCCTGTCGCTGATGAAGTCGGTCGAGCCATGGAGCCAGCGAGGCGCGAGTCATCAGCACAAAGCCAGCCGCAGTTTCCTCTATACGAAACGCCGAGCGACTCCTGTCGTAGTGCTCATTCAGGATCACCGTCAAATGTCGCACCTCAGCCGGGTCCGCAAGATTGGCCGCGTGGACCAGTTTTTTCGCAGCCGCGGGACCTTCAGCGATCAGCAGAGCAGCCTCCAGTCGAGCCATGCGGTCGGTTCGCAGCAAGCCACCATCCTGCAGCGGTCGCGTGGCCGCTGGAGCCTGGGCCTGAGATCGTCGCTGCCGAGCCCGATCCCACTCACTGCGATCAGCTCCCTGCAGCCTGTGAAAATACCCACTCGCGGGTTGAGGCGTCATCAAGCTTCTGCGGCAGTGCAACATGGCAGTCAGACCATCAGGGGGCGGTGGCTGTCTGACGTCGCCAGGCTGTGACCTGGTCCAGCACATTGCGGACGCATTCTGCGCGAGTTTGTCCCACGGCTTCGAAGCGGTAGACGGTGAGCTCTGTCTGCCCGCGGAAAAAAGCGGCGAAACCAACAGGTGTGCGATCGCCGGCATCAAACCACAGAGTACGAATTGACCCAAGTGCATTCAGTTGCTGAACCAGTCGCTGGGCTGACGAGCGATCAGATTCGATGGGGTCGGCGGGGCTAGTTGGCGCCGCAGTTCGAGGGCGACCGTCGCCGGAAGCCTGCGGAGCCGGAGCTTTGGCTGCATCGCCTCCACGTGTTTTTGTCGGACTACTCCCCGCGCCTGATTCGCTGTCCTGGAACGGGTCAAAATCAGCTGAGGGCACGTCGTTGTCACTCGGAGCAACGTCTCCCTCACTCGTTTTTGGGGCTTTACCGGAAGCAGCATCAGTCCCGTTACGGGTTCCTTTTTCGGCTGTCCCGAAGATGGCATTGATGTCGACGTCATCAGAGTTCTCTGAGACGCTGTCGGGCGAGGTTTTTCCTGAAAAGTCATCAGGGAACCCCAGTTCAGTGACATCGTTGCCCACTTCATCGGCAGCAAGATTCCGGGAGGAGACCGATGCTGACGGGTGAGGGGGGCGCAACAAAGCCATCGCCGGCACAATGATGAGCGGCAAAGTCATGAGCAATGTTGAAAAAAAGCCGCTTCTAGAGGAATCCATTCCCGCGACTCCAGTGAGTCATGCCGTCCGCCGACGTTTCGGCAGATAATGCTGAACTTTAGAAAACCTGAAGGAATCCCACAATTCCAGTTTTTGCCTTCCGAGGGACCGCGGAAAAATTGTAGAATTTGCCGAATCCGCTCGCCACTGGCGGCGTTTTGGAATCCGCGGCAATCTCGACCCAAATCGCTGATCCCGCGGGGATTCGTTCGGCGATGCTTTCGAGTGAGCAACGACTGATCGGGCAACGGCTGCTCAGGAGAATTCACATGGACGCAGAAACTCTCTGTTTGCATCAGATCCGTCAGGGATCCAGTCGCCGCGGATTTATCCAGGCTGTTTCAGCCAGCCTGCTGCTAAGCCGCATTCCGTCCACCTCGGCGGACGAAGGTGGACAGCATCCACTCGTACCGGCCATCCGAATTGCCCGGGAATGTATTGGCCAACTGGCAACATTCCCCGGCTACAGCTGCACGTTCGCCAAAAAGGAGGTGGTCGAAAACCACCTGGTAGAACAAAAGATGCGGCTCAAGATCCGACATCAGCCGTTCAGCGTCTACATGTACTTTCAGGAGCCGAAGGCAGGACGGGAAGTGATTTTTGTTGAAGGACGCAACGACAATAAACTGCAGGTCCACGAAACCGGACTCGCATCCCTCATTGGTACCCTCTCACTGTCGCCCGAAGATCCACGTGTCAAGGCAGAGAACCGGCATCCGATCACCAAAGCAGGTATTCTCCGTACCATCGAAGCTCAAATCACGATCTGGGAAGCAGAACTCAAATATGGCGAGGTGAGCGTCAAGTACCTGCAGGACGCGAAGGTTGGTGACATTTCGTGCCGTGTGGTGGAAAGCAGCCATCCGGAACCAAGGCGACAGTTTGTTTTCCAAAAGACCCGGCTGTGGATTGACGTAAAGAGCGGCTATCCGGTTCGACTGCAGCAGTTCGCCTTCCCCAAAAAACCGGGGATGCCCGGACCAATTGTGGAAGACTACACCTTCACCGACATCAACACCGATGTGAAGCTGACCGACCGCGACTTTGACGTCGCGAACCCTGATTACAATTTCTGACCGTAACAACCTGCGGGTCGATTTTTGATCAGCTGGTTGTTACCCCGGCAACCGCTCCCCGTCTCCGTCGGAAACTGGATTCAGCAATGCTGCGGCAACCGCAAGCTGACCGGCTGCAAGGCCGCCGTCATTCACCGGGATCAACCCCGGCAGCAGGCACTCGCGGCCCGCAGACTGCAGGACTGCCGCGGTGCGTTCGGTGAGCAGGCGATTTTGAAAACAGCCTCCGGTGAGCGCAACAGGCAAACCGGGAAAACGACTGGAGACGCCGAGGATTCCTTCAGCGATTGAAAAATGCACAAGCCGCGAAAGAAATCGTATCCCACATCCCTGATCCGCGGCAGCTAATGCAGCCTGCACCAGCGGTCGCCAGTCGATAGTGAGCGGCGATGTTTCCCTGACTGGCAGGAGCGCCTGCAGCACCGCCGCGGACGGCATTTCCATATATTCAGAGGCTGATACCGCGACAGTTGCCTGTTCCTCCAACTGCATCGCAGCGGCGCCTTCAAAGCCGGTTGTGTGCGTGCCGAGTATCAGGCAGGCAAGGGCATCGAAGAGTCGTCCCATACTTGTACAGGGGGGACCAATTTGCACGTCTGAAAGGTGCTGCAACGGAGCAATCATCGCTGCAGTTGGTGGCTGCCCTTCCTTGTGCGCGAATGGGCGATGGGCGATCCACCTCGCAAGCTTCTCCGCATTCCATTCTGGTTTCGCCAGACGCAAAACGGCAACAGCCGAACGCCAGGGTGCGCGAGCAGCCAGTTCTGTGGCTGGCAGCCGGAACGGCAGCAGGCTGGCAGCAGGCTGGCAGCGAGTGCGGCTCGCAATCAGAAATTCTCCCCCGCGAATCACACCATCGGGCGAGTAGCCGGTCCCGTCGAAGGCCACAGCCAGCGCCGGGCCGTCGCTGCGGGCTTCAAGAAGTGCCGCAGCTGCATGGGCGTGGTGATGCTGCACCGCGATCGTTGGCAGATTCTGACTGCGAGCATACATGGTGGTGAAGTAGTCCGGGTGCATGTCATGCACGAGCACTGCGGGCGTCAGCTGATACAGCTCAAGAGTGGCTGTAAGCTGTTCGAGGAAACGCTGTCGGGCGGCTTCCGAGTTCAGTTCACCACAATGGGGGCCAAGAACCGCTCGGCCATTGCCAGCAAAAGCAAAACTCGATTTCTGATGGCCCCCCAACGCCACAATGGCGCCCTCGGAAGCAACCGTCAGGGGAAGTGGCAGAGGTGCAAATCCGCGTCCAGACCGCAGCACCGAAGTCCGACCTGCGATGATCCTCACAACACTGTCGTCAATTGATCGCAGAATTGGACGCTGATGGCCCAGCAGCAGATCGACGTGGGCGGCGAACTGTGCCTGAACAGCTTCGGCTTCCCTGAGGATCGGGTCGTCCTCGACGTTGGCACTTGAAACCACCAGCGGCCGTTGCAGCTGCCGCAGCAGCTCATCGTGCAGCGCCGTTGTCGGCAGAAAAATTCCCACAGACTTCAGCAATCCAGAGACTTCCGGAGCAATCGGTGTGCGCAGGCGATGATCACAAATCAAGATGGGATTCTCTGGTGATTGCAGCAGTTCCACGTCTGCCAACGCAAGCGACGATTCCAGAAAATCAACAGATGGGATCATCACGGCCAGCGGCTTGTGCGGGCGCTTCTTCGCTGTTCGCAGTCTGGTCACGGCTTCACTGCTGCCGGCATCACAAACCAGCTGCCAGCCGCCGATTCCCTGAAGTCCTATCACACCTCCAGCTGCAAGGCACTCCACGGCCCGCAGCATCAACCGTGCTTCATCCGCTGGACATTCCGACAGGTGCAGAGCGAAGTCAACCGCGTTTGGCTCGGCCATCGACGTGGAAGAAATGGACTGCCGCTGCCGCAGCCACACTCGCGGTCCGCAGTTGGGGCAGCTCATGAGCTGCGCGTGCCCTCGGCGAAGTTCAAGCTGCCCATATTCTGCGGCGCAGCAGCTGCAGAGTGGCCAGGCAGCGAGCACCGTACGGCTGCGGTCCCATGGCATCTCCTGCAGAACGCTGTAACGTGGCCCGCAGTGGACACAGCTGTTCAGCACATAGCCGCAGCGGGGATGTGCGGGATCGCGAATTTCCCGCAGGCATTCCGAACAGATGGCCCGATCGCGAGGAACCGCCGGCCCCGGAAGACTCGATGTCGGCATCTGTCGGCAAACGCTAGTCAGCCACCGACGTTCCAACGGAGAGAATTCTGCAAGATCGCGGATCTCGAAAGACATCACTACTCTGCGCTCAATCGAGTGATGCTCGAAGTGCTCTTTTGGAGTCACCCACACCATCGGTGCCGCGAGCAGCGCAGCCACACCACAGAATCGATCGATTATCCAGTCAATCATTTCCCGCTGGACAGAAGCGGGTGCCAGCAGGCGAAGCAGGACTCCGGCCTCCGTGTTGCAAATCCAGCCACCAACCCGCTGCGTGCGAGCATAGTGAGCAGCAGCGGGTCGCAGTCCGCATCCCTGTACGCTTCCCTGCAACAGCCACCAGCCGCCCGCGTCGAGGGAAGCTTGTAACATCAGTTACCCTGCCCTGCTGCGGTGAGCCTGCGTCTCGCCTCCAGCAGCCACGAGCACCATTCTGAGATGCCAATGTCCCGCAGCGAGCAGACTTCAAGGCACTGCAGGCCAGGCTGAATCAGTCGGGCATCAGCGATGGCAGCCTCAGGAGAGAATGGCACGTGCGGTAACAAGTCCGTCTTTGTGATCAGAAGCGCGTGACTGGTTCGGAACATCTTGGGGTACTTGCCCGGCTTGTCATCCCCCTCTGGAACGCTCAGAAGCACCACGCGAAGATGTTCCCCAAGATCGTGCGACGCCGGACACACAAGATTTCCAACATTCTCGATGAAAAGCACATCAAATGTCAGGCTCGGCAGCTGTCTGAGCCCGCGCTGCACAAGACCAGCATCCAGATGACAGGCACCACCCGTAGTGAGCTGATGAACCGGCAGCAGTGGTCGCAGACGGTCGGCATCCCGCTCGGTTGCAATATCTCCCACAAGCACGGCGACGGAAACCTTTCCCGCCCAGTGCTTCGCTGTCGCTTCGAGCAGGCTGGTCTTACCCGCACCAGGGGAAGAGACAAGATTCACCACCAGCGTGCCGGCAGCAGAACAGGCCGTGCGGAACTCGTCCGCCTGTCGCTTCCGGTCCGCAAGCACATCCTGCTGAACTGATATGGTCACAGTTGTCATGGGATCACCAGACCGCGATCGCTCTCCCGGGTGCGGCGTGGCCACCCTCGATTCGAATCGCGGCAAACAGAAACACACTTTGCGGGCGGACCTTGTCAAGCTGCTGCAGGAACTCGACGCCGACGAGGTCCTGTTTTCCAAGCATCCAGCAGGTCATGCAGGCAGACCTCGGATCAACGCCCCCAAGGTCGGGAGCATCCGTCGCAATACAGCGAATACCCCGCTCTGCAATGTATTTGACCGTCTCGGCAGTGGGAGCCGCCCAGCCTACGGATTTCCCGGACAGCGGTCTGACCCAGAGGTCCTGATCATCGGGAGCAGGCTTCAGAAAGCGATCAACAAAGCCGGTTTGGAAGAGCACGATTTCCCCGGGTTTGAGAGGTCCGCTGGACTTTTCGAACTCAGCGATATGCGCGGGAGTGATTTGGGGGGAGCGTGGCAGGTCAGAGCCAGGCTGGGGATCGACCAGACTGCGAACATCAATGACTCGCGCGATGCCGCAGGTCCAGTCAAGCGGGACCTGCTCAACCGTGCGAGAGCTGCTGCCGCGCGGCCCCCACTTTTGCTCGAATTCCGCCAGCCAGCCACGTACCTCCGGCGAATACTCCACTTCCTCACCGGCGGCTGGCAGAGCGAACGCCGGCGGGATCAAATGCGTTCCGGCCGTTGCATCCATCAGATGGGTGTGATGCCACAGATCAAGATCCGGTGAGTAAAGAAAGTCCACCTTCACGTAGCTCTGGCGATGCCTGCCAGTGCGGCTGCCGGGATTGGTCAGGGGCAGTTTCATATCAAGGACCGGAGACAGATCAACAGCCCGGCGGTTTCGCATGCCCTCAATCAGCCGTTGCGGAAGCTCTCCACCCTTGATCGCAAAAGCCCGGGTCTCCGAATACATGCCGTCCTTGTGGCGAGGTGACAACATGATGTAGAAGGAGCCGGTCGGGGGAAGAGCGGCAAGATTGGTGGCAGCTTCTGTCCAGATCATCCCATGCCGCAGACCCGCGTAGTGCGTGGGTTCGGCAAGATTCGGCAATGGCCCCATACTGGCGCTGTCCGTGCCCAGCGTGAGCACTCCGCGGGTGGCCAGAAACTCCATGGTCTCCGGTCCCGGATCAGGATAGCCAGGAGCCAGTCGATCAACAACATCAGCGATGTAGCGGTGGCCATCGGGAAATGGACGGTAGTAGCGATCAGTGTATCCACTGTGGAACAACACGACGTCACCAAACCGCAGGCGACGATGCTGCTGCTCAAAACGTTCAACGTCGGCCGGCTGCACGAGTGGACTCACTCCATTGGGAGCCTGATCGAGAAGATGGCGACAATCGACGATACAGGCTTCACCGCCAAATTGCCATGGTTCAATAACGTGCGTCCATGCAAGTCCAAATGGTCCCGATTTGTCGCGTTTGAGCTCCGGACGAAGCACGGAATGCGGTGGAACGTCCATCTGAGTTCCTGTATTTCCATCCATCAGAAGCAGATCAAAGTTAAAAGGGCTCCGATGACCAATCGGGATTTCCGTGATTCGCTGAAAACGTGGAAATGGTGCCGTCGGCCACGTCGCCGGATAGTCGGGTGATACCAGCAGCGAGCAGTCGATAAACCGCGGGCTATCTGGAGCCTGCGCATTGACTTGATTCGTACGCGCTGTCACGGTGCAGCAGATGGCAGCAATGATCAGGAAACGAACGCAGGAAATCAGACAGCGAATTCCGGTAGCGGACGGCATGGTGGGGTCTCCGGGAAGTCAAAGGAGTTGCCGTAGGACAAAACTGGATTCCGCTGATCATGAATTGCACAGGCCTGGAATGCAAGAATACGCAATTACACCCATCCACATCGGAGGCCAAAAGGAAGAGACGGCAAACGAAATGCAGGAAACCGAGTTCTGCCGTTCTTGCCTGATCGTTGGACCCGACCGTCCGCAGTTTCTACAATGTCGCCGCGCCCGGCATCCAGGGGGATTCCGGTAGTCCCGTCGGCACGTGTTGTTTATCTTAGTGAAAACGGAGTGGTGAGTGACAACCGCAGGTTCTCATTACACGGTGCTTGCCCGTCGCTTTCGGCCTCAGGCATTCGACGAGGTGGTGGGCCAGGAGCACGTCGCTCGAGCACTCCGGAATGCGATTCGGGCCGGCCGTGTGGCCCACGCGTACATGTTCACCGGGGCTCGTGGAGTTGGCAAGACGTCCACCGCTCGTATTCTTGCCAAGGCCCTCAACTGCCCGCACGTCGTGGACGGAGTGCCCTGTAACGAATGCGAAATTTGCCAGGGAATTTCAGCAGGCAACGACGTTGACGTTCTTGAAATCGACGGCGCCTCCAATCGCGGTATCGACGACATCCGATCCCTCCGAGCCAGCGTCGGCGTCCGCTCCATGCGAACTCAATTCAAGGTCTACATCATCGACGAAGTTCACATGCTGACTCGGGAGGCCTTCAACGCGCTGCTGAAAACCCTTGAAGAACCACCACCAAACGTCAAGTTTGTATTCTGCACCACAGAACCAAACAAGGTTCCCGATACGATTCTCTCACGATGCCAGCGTTTTGATTTCTCAAGCATCGCAGAAACCTCGATCGCTGAACGGCTGCGGCAAATCGCGAAGATCGAGGGATTTGAGGTTTCCGAAGATGCGCTGGAACTTGTTTCCCGCAGGGCTCGCGGTTCCATGCGCGACAGCCAGTCGCTCTTCGATCAACTGCTGGCCTTCAGTGACGGAACCGTCTCGGCCGACGACGTCCATCGGATGCTCGGAACCGCTGGTGACGACCGACTGCTGGAACTCTTCGCTGCAATCGTAGAGCATCGCCCGGGCGAAGTCCTGAACCTGCTCGATGCCTGCTTCACCGCAGGTGTGCAGCCCGGCGAATTCATGGATCAGGTCATCGGCTACGTGCGTGATATGATGGTTGTGCTCTCCGGTGGCACAGGCGTCGCCCTGTGCGCGGTCGCAGCCCGTCACCGCGACGACCTGCTTGCTCAGGGGCGAAAGCTGGGAATGCAAACCGTCATGGCTGCATTTCAAATTCTTTCCGACGCAAAAACTCAGATGTTTCGCAGCACCTTCGCTCGCACAGTGCTCGAAATGGCACTCGTGCAGCTCAGCCTCCTCGAAAATCTCAGCGCCCTCAGCGAACTGCTCTCCGGTCGACTCCCGGCTCCCATCGAAACTGCTGCATCCGCCGAACCCGGCAGCGAAAAAAAAAACTTTGACGAATCCCCTTTGATAACTGGTCAATCCCCCCGGCCCCGACTTCAGCAGCCAGCAGATTCGCCCCCACCCGGTCTCCCGCCTGCCATCCCAATCGCACCACCAGCGGCCCAGGTTCATTCACCTGCCTCCAATTCTGATGGCACCCTGAATACACCCCAGACGCCCGCCGCTGGTCCACCTGTTGTGTCCGCGGCCTCGCCAGAGTCCGCGCCCCCGCCGGCACAGTCGCCGCCCCCGGTTCCGTCCCTGACTCAGGACCGCGCTGCCGCACTCCTCCCGGAACTCACCCGCGCATGTGGTCTGACAATCTCTGCCGGTCTGAAAATGGTGCAGGAAATTCAGCTCACAGGCTCGGCTCGTCTGGAACTGCTCCTCGATGATACCGCCGACTTCGCCCGACGCGTGCTGGATCTGCCGGATAACCGGGCACGCATCGAACAGGAGATTCTGAAAATCACTGGCTGCAACGTGGTCATCGGACTGCGTCTTGTACGCACTGAACGTCCAGCTGCACCCTCGCCCGAATCAGTGCTGTCGATTACTCCCCCGGAAGCAAAGGCTGCCAGCAGTTCGCGAAGAAACTCGTCAAAGCAGGCCTCGGCGTCCGCTGATGAACCGGGAGTCTCCACGAGTTCCGATTCAACCATAAACCAATCCGCCGCGAATGCACAGCCCTCTCGGCGGACCACGGCAGCAGTTGCCGAGACGCCCGCTGCAAACCTCCTCGGTGACGTGGATCCAGCCCGTGATTCGTTCGTACAACATGTGGTGGAATCCTTCGGAGCAACAGTTGTCAAAGTCACAAAGGCTCCGCAAGCGCGCGCCGGGGCCGCAGTGGAGCAGGAAGCAGCGGCGGTTTGACTCAGTTCATTCACTCAGTTCATGCGGAGTTCACGGAGAGCACGATGTTTGAAGGACTTAAGAATCTGGCTGGCATGGCAAATATGGCGCGTCAGGCAGGCGATCTGCAGAAAAAAGTCGCCGAACTCAAGGAACGCATCGGTCGAATGGAAGTTGAAGGCTATGGCGGTGGCGATGCAGTGCTCGTCCGTATGTCCGGCGATTTCCAGGTCAACAGCGTGCAGATTCACCAGTGGCTCGTCGAAGCTCGCAATCAGGCACTCCTGCAGCAGCTCACCCAGGATGCCTTCAATGCAGCCATGCAGCGAGCGCGTGATCTGGCCGCAGAAGAAATGGCAAAACTTGCAGAAGAAATGGATATGCCCGGAATGAAAGATGCCTTCAGTCGGCTTGGATTCGGCTGATTTCCGACCCCAACAGGAACAACACGGATGAGCAGACAGAAACAGGAAACTTCGGAACACCCCTACGGACCGGCCGTCGGTCGGCTGATCGACGAATTTGCAAAGCTGCCCGGCATCGGCAGAAAATCCGCAGAACGACTCGCGAATTACATCCTGTCCTGCTCAGCCGGCGACGCGGAAGGTCTGGCAGATGCCATTCGCTGTGTGCGAACTACAGTTCGCAAGTGTTCAGTGTGTTTCAACCTGACGGAAGAGCCGGTCTGTCGGATCTGCAGGGATCCGCGACGGGATCAGCAAAACGTCTGTGTGGTTGAGCAACCGAAGGATGTTGTGGCACTCGAAGCCTCCGGTGCATGGGGTGGGCTCTACCACGTTCTGGGTGGCCGCATCGCGCCTCTCGAAGGCGTTGGACCCGAAGATCTCACCATTCACCAACTGGTCCATCGCATTCGTAAACTTGGAATCCGCGAAGTCGTGATGGCCACCAATCCAACACTGGAAGGTGATGGCACGGCCCTGTTCATCACCAACCTGCTGCAGAACGACGCTGTGAGGATTACCCGCCTTGCTCGCGGCATCGCCTCAGGCAGTGTCCTCGAATTCGCCAACCGCGAAATGCTGGCCGATGCACTTCGCGGCCGACAGAATTTCTGACCCGACTGTCACCCCCTTTTCAATGTCCTCGCGTTCGACTCACCAGACACCCAACATCCCCTGGCATCCTCGCCCCTCTTCCATGAGCTCTCTGCAATCCAATCCCAATCCATCCGGCTCAAAACATGGCCAGGATTCGCCCTCCGGCGTTTTTCGGTTGCCTGCCAGTCTTCGCGCTGCCGCGGCGGCAAGACTGTTTGACCCAGTCGGGCGGGAGCTGGAAGCTGAGTCCATTACGGTCCGAATTCGCTGGTTCGGACTGTGCGTAGGAGCTCTCTACGTGAATTTGGGTTCTCAGAGCGGCAGTCCGCGCGAGCTGAATGCGATGCTGGCGTTGGGCGCTGCCTACGCCCTTGTGGACACCCTTGCCAGCTGGCGCGGCAAACTGCTGCTCACCAACTACCGAATCGGTATCTCCGTCATGGAGGCGCTGTTCATCGGTCTCCTCTGCCATTTCGACGAAGGACTCAGCAGCCCCTTTCGATTCTATTACTTTCTGTCACTGCTGGTGTGTGCGATTCGGCACTCCCCATCCCTCACCTTCTCCACATTCTGCCTGCACTCGATCAGCTATATTCTGCTGGGTGTGCTGGGAGAACGTGTTCAGGGTGCTTCGCTGGTCAATGCTGAGCAGCGGCATCATCAGGTGGTCACAGTTTTGCTCACACTGGTCTTTCTCGGCTGGGCCGCATGGGCCATCATTTCACTGACAGGGCTACTCAAAAAATCCGGACAGCGACTGGCTCTGCTCAATGAAGAACTCAAGTCCAACCAGCAGCACCTTGAGCGTCGCATTGCCAATCGAACGCGCGAGCTGCAGGAATCTCAGGCGATGCTCGTGCAGCAGGAAAAACAGGCCGCCTTTGGATTGCTGGCAGCAGGAATTGCTCATGAAGTCGGTAATCCACTGGCCTCAATCAGCTCAATCGTGCAAATGCTGGGAAGGAAGAACACCGACGAATACGTTCGCGAAAGGCTGGAACTGGTGGACGGGCAACTCCAGCGAATCCAGCGGACCCTGCGGGAACTCACGACATTCAGTCGACCGGCAAATCAGCAACTGTCTTCAGTCGATGTCCACGCAGCCATCAACGACGCACTGAACATCGCCAAGTACTACAAACGCTGGAAAGGCAAGTCCGCGACCACCCGCTTCGCACCCGGGCTGCCCAACATTCGCACCGTCTACGATCAGCTCGTCCAGGTCATGCTGAATCTGACCCTCAATGCCCTCGACGCGATGTCCGAAGGTGCATCGATGGAGATTTCCACGGAACTGATCCCTTCGGAAGGCAGTTTGCCGGAACGCATTGGGATTCGTGTGAGGGACGAGGGACATGGGATATCAGCGCAGGCCCAAAAACAAATTTTTCAGGCGTATTTCACCACCAAGGACCACGGTACCGGGCTCGGTTTATTCGTCTGCCGACACATCACCCGACATTCGCTTGGCGGGGAGATCGAGCTCGTTCAGTCGGATTCGCGAGGGACGGAATTTCTCGTGACAATCCCCGCTCGCCGCAGCTGAAACAGGCTATGCTGGCGAGTTATGCCTGCGGCCGATGGGTGGCTGGAGTCTGCCTGCTGATCTGCTACAATCCAGTGATCCGCAACAGGATTCCAAAACGCCTGCCCGGAAACGCCTTCCACCGCTTTAATAGTGTCCCGGAAACGGCGTCCCCGGTCAGGTTGGCACACAAGGAGCAGTGCATTGTCAACGGACAGTAGTCAGAGCGATTCCGGTGCTCTTTCCGATCCCCGCGTCCTGCGAACAGACATCCAGGCAGAAATGCGGACAAGCTATCTGACCTACGCGATGAGCGTAATTATCAGTCGCGCGCTGCCGGACGTCCGGGATGGACTCAAACCCTCCCAGCGCCGCATCCTTGTTGCCATGAATGACCTGAACCTCAGCCCCGGCTCCGGCCGAAAAAAATGCGCCAAAATTGCCGGTGATACCAGCGGCAACTACCACCCGCACGGCGAACAGGCCATCTATCCGGCGCTCGTTCGCATGGCCCAGGACTGGGTCATGCGAGAAGTGCTTATCGACAAGCAGGGCAACTTCGGATCGCTCGCCGGACTTCCCCCCGCTGCCATGCGATACACCGAAGCCCGACTCTCCCAGGCATCCGCTGAAATGATGCGGGACATCGATCGGGAAACCGTTGACTTTGTGCCCACCTACGATAACGATCGGCTCGAACCCGTCGTGCTGCCCGCACGGTTCCCCAATCTGCTTGTGAATGGCTCCAGCGGTATCGCCGTCGGGATGGCCACCAGCATTCCGCCGCATAATATGGCAGAGGTTTGCGAGGCCGTAATTCGCGTCATAGATAATCCGGACGCCGGGCTGGAGGAAATTCTCGAAGTGCTGCCTGCCCCCGATTTCCCGACCGGCGGTATCATCTGCGGTACTCTCGGAATCCGCCAGGCCTATCTCACTGGGCGATCCACGCTCACTCTCCGCTCCCGCACACACTTCGAAACCGAAAAAAATGCGGATGTCATCGTCGTCACTGAAATCCCGTACATGGAGACCCGCGATCGCATCCGCGAAAAACTGGAAGTGCTCGTCGCTGAGGAACGCATCAAAGGAATCGCACGCATCGTCGACCTCACGGATCGAAACGTGCCACCGTGGCAGGTCCGACTGCATATTGTGCTCAAACGCGATGCCGACCGTGACGTAGTCCTCAATCAACTCTTTGAATATTCGCCACTGCAGTCCACTGTCAGCGTGATCCTCCTCGCCCTTGACGGTAACCGTCCCCAACTCATGACACTGCGAATGCTGCTCGATGCCTTTATCCGGCACCGGGTCGATGTGATTCGCAGACGCACCGAGTACCTGCTGCGAGAAGCACGAAAACGCAAACACACCGTCGAAGGCCTCCTGCTCGCCCAAACGGACATCGACCGCATCATTCAAACCATCCGCCAGGCATCCAGTCGAGCTGTCGCGAAAGATGCACTGCAGCAAATCGGTGTCCCCGCACCGCTCGTGGCTCGCGCCCTCGGCGATGTCGGCTACGCGGCCTTCACGTCCGAAAACGGCGAAGCTACCGAATACTTCCTGTCCCCCAATCAAGCCGAAGCCATCGTCTCGATGCAACTCGGTTCCCTCGCCGGACTCGAACGCGAAAAACTTGCAGCCGAATACCAAACCCTCCTGCAAAACATCGCCGAATACCTGCGACTGCTGTCCGATGAAGCTCATCTGCGAGCACTCGTACGCGGCGATATGGAAGAACTCCGAGCCCGTTTCCCGGACAAACGTCGGACCACCATCTCCGAAGAGGAACTTGGTGACTACGACAAGGAAGCCCTCATCGCCGAACAACCGATGGTTGTCACCCTCTCACAGCGCGGCTACATCAAACGCACACCGCTTGACGTCTACGAGGCCCAGCATCGCGGCGGTAAAGGTATCAAAGGCGCCGCTGCCGACGAAGAAGATCCTATCGCCCACTTGTTCGTTTCCAGCACCCACGACTACCTGCTCTTCTTCACCAACCGAGGCCGCGTTCACTGGATCAAAGTCTACGACCTGCCACTCCAGCCAAGGACCGGAAAAGGCCGAGCACTCGCAAACCTCATCACCCTCGAAGACGGCGAAGGAATTGCAAGCTGCTTCAATGTCCGCCATTTCCCCGACGATCAGTACCTCGTCATCGCCACCCGACAGGGTATCATCAAAAAAACAGCTCTCTCAGCCTACGGCAGACCAATGAAGGGAGGCATCATCGCCATTCGACTGGATGACGGGGATGCACTCGTGGACGTTCGTATCGTCTCCAGCGACCAGGACCTCGTACTGTCAACCTCCGGAGGTATGGCCATTCGCTTCAACCACGAAGATGCTCGACCAATGGGCCGAGCAACTCGCGGCGTCAAAGGTATCACGCTGACTCGCGGCGAAACCGTCGTTGGGATGGTTGTTGCCGATCCGGAAAGAACGCTGCTGAGCATCTGCGAATTCGGCTACGGAAAACGCACCCCGTTCGGACCTGCCGACGCAGCCCCCGACGAAATTCCTCTCCCTGATGATGGTGTGATGTCCGTCGCCGAAGACACCGTCACTGAAGAACCGCTGGAAGAAATTGCAGAGGACGCAGCGCCCGGAAGTAACATGAAATACAGGCGTCAGCGACGAGGTGGCAAAGGCCTGCGGGACATCAAAACGACTGCCCGAAATGGTCGCGTTGTCGATGTGCTCTCGGTGAGCGACGAAGACCAAATTCTCATGGTGACCTCCCGGGGTAAAATTCAACGCATCCGTGCCGCTGATATCAATACCATCGGACGAAATACTCAGGGTGTACGCATCATCCGACTTGATGAAGGTGATTCCCTTGTCTCCTGCGCAGTCATCCCGGGGGACTCAATTGAAGAAGCCGCCGCCCGCGCAGCACAGGCGGTCCAGGCAGCACAGGCAGCCCCTCAGCCGTCTCCGCCTCTGCCAGCTCCTGCTGAGCCCCCAGGTGACGATGCCGGCTGAGCGATAATGATGGCACCCGTCAGACGGACAGACTGATTGAAGCACCAGCAAATTCTTCCCTGAATCGACATCGGAATTCAAGTGTTGACATCTGCAAGGCTCTAAGCTCATGGAAGCGCCCACACATCTCAGCCAGGGGGCCCGCCGATCTGCGGATCAGGCAATCGGCTTTCTGATGCAGCAGGCTGTCGAAAATCCCGGCTGTATTTCACTGGCGGCCGGCTTGGTGGATGAGCGTTCACTGCCTGCCAGACTTGTCCGAGATGCCGTGGATACGCTGCTGGCTGACGGTGAATCAGGTCGGAGACTGCTGCAGTACGGCACCACGCAGGGCCCTGAACCGCTGCGACGAGTGTACCGAAATTACCTCGCAGAACTGGAAGGCCGCAGCGACGGCCTCGCTGATCTCCCACTTTCCCGCATGATGCTCACCACAGGCTCACAACAGCTGTTGTCATTGATCGTACAGGCGATGTTCGATCCAGGTGATATTTGCCTTGTCGCAGCGCCAACATATTTCGTTTTCCTCGGAGTCCTGCAGGCGGCCGGAGCTGAAATTATTCCTGTAGAGGCAGATGCAAACGGTATGCGCCCGCAGGCACTGCGGGGCGCACTGGAACGCCTGCATGCCGCTGGACAACTCGGACGCGTGCGGTTGATTTATGTCGTGAGCGATTTTGAAAACCCCAGTGGTGTGAGCATCTCTGCAGATCGTCGCCACGAACTCCTCGAACTCGCACAATCGTGGTCCCGGGAATCCCGGATCTATCTGCTGGAAGATGCCGCCTATCGCGAACTGCGCTACGAAGGGACTGCACCGCCCAGCATCTGGTCACTTGATCGAAATCGCGAAACCGTAATTCTGGCACAAACATTTTCCAAAAGCTTTTCGCCCGGCATCCGCGTCGGACTTGGAGTCCTCCCGGAAAAGCTCCTCAAACCCGTATCCGATCTCAAAGGCAACGAAGACTTTGGCTCCGCACACCTGAATCAACACATTGTCGCTCATGCGCTGAAAAACGGGAGTTATCGGCAGCACGTTGAATCGGTGGTGGCCAGCTATCGCAGCAAACGCAATGCAATGCTCCAGGCAATCGACAAAGAATTCGCAGGGTTGCACGGCGTCACCTGGGTCCGCCCTGAGGGCGGTATGTACGTTTGGATGAGACTTCCACCAATTGTACAGACCGGCTTTGACAGCCTGCTCTTCCAGCAGGCAACACGCGTGAATCGAGTCATGTATGTGCCGGGAGAGCTGTGCTATCCAACCTCATGGAATGATCGACCGCGATGCGAGATGCGGCTGAGTTTTGGAGTGCAGTCGGAGGCGGGTATCGAAGAGGGCATTCGGCGTCTGGCCACCGCCGTTCGAACTGTCTTCGGGCGAATCTCCGGGGGCAACGAGTGAAGTCATGGATCCCCACTGCTGGCAGCCAGCCTGTTCACTGAACGTGCTTCGCATCCGTGCAGAAATGCTCCGATCCGTGCGTGAGTTCTTTGCGGCACGGGGATATCTGGAAGTGGAAACTCCTTGCCTGTCCCGTGACGTCGTACTCGATGCGTGGGTTGAGCCGTTTCGGGTGCCCGGCGGTGGAACAGAACAGGATCGCTTCCTGCAGACATCCCCGGAAGCCTTTATGAAACGACTGCTGGCCGCAGGCTGCCAGTCGATCTATCAGGTCGCCCGCGTTTTTCGAAAAGGAGAGTTTGGCGAGCGACATAATCCCGAATTCACCATGGTGGAGTGGTACGGAGTCGGAGACACGTGGTTGGATCAGGTCGCGTTAACGGAAAGTCTTGTGCGCTGCTGCCTGAACGCCGTTCAAAGTTTGCCTGGCAGCCGTGTGCCATTCTGGCCGGATACCCGCTTTCCGCTGCTCACCTATGCCGCTGCCTTTCAAAACTCCTTTGGCCTCGATGTCCACGCAGCTACCGATGCAGACCTGCTGCAGGCGGCTGAGCAAGCGAGGGTAACGATCCCCGAGAGTGGCCCCGTGTTGTCGCGCGATGAACTGTTAAACATAATGCTCGGACTGGTGATCGAACCACAACTAGGTGGCAGGCCTGGTGCAGAGACACCGATGTTCCTGTGCGATTACCCCCCCACCCAGGCAGCACTCGCCGTCGTTGCCGAAACATCTCCGCCAGTCGCACGCCGCTTCGAACTCTACGTGCGAGGACTTGAGCTGTGCAATGGCTACGAAGAACTCACGGACGCTGCCGAGCTCCGACGGCGGGAACAGCAACAGCAAATCATACGCAGCGATCTGCCAGCATCAGAACCCCTGCCAGGAGCTCCACGCCTTCAGACCGCCATGGCCGCCGGTCTCCCACCCTGCTCCGGAGTTGCACTTGGCTTCGACCGCCTCGTCATGCTCGCCACGAGTGCCGATTCAATTCAACAGATCCTCCCCTTCCCCGCCAACATCGCCTGACGTCAGTTCCAGTCTGACCAGTACAGGCGAGTGCTGTAACTCAGGGAGAACAATAAGCTGCTTTCACCATTTTGCGATACAAATTCAGACCTTATCATTCAGGATGCTATCAATCTGGAGAAGGTCCTCGCGAATGACGAAGTCTGCGACATCTGCAAGCCCCCCCGGCACTTCGGTTGAAATGCAACCGAAACTCCGGCAGCTTTAAGCATACAGAGGTCCGGTTTTCCGTCTCCAACGGCCAACATTCGATCCGGATTGACCTGCTGTTGCTGACCGAGATGAAGCAGTACATTCCGTTTGCAGATCACGTGCTCAGGACATCCAGATGGATGCTGCATCGCTGGGCTGAGGATCACGCCGCCAGTCGCTGATCCGTCGCGAAACCGCATCAGGTGCGCCACGCTGAAATCCGCAAATACCCTTCGGCGGATAATCTCTGTTGCCACGAAATAGCTGTCACTGATGATTCCAACGCGATAGCCACGAGACCGCAACCGCACAACCAATTCACGTGCGCCAGGCATGAGTTCCAGTTGGGAAGCCACATCCTCGAAGATCTTCTTTGAAATGCCGGCGAACACTGCTGCAATGTGCTGAATCCGTTGCTTTGCTGATTTTCGTCTCACGGTCTGGAGTGTGCGCTGCAGCTCGGCGATTACAGAAAGGTCGTCGCGAATGTCCACTTTTATGAAACGTGTCAACTATTCCGGCGACGAGACGGTCGCCATTCTCAGAGCCCACCTCGTTGAGGGGCTGCCGGTATCTGAGATTTGTCGGAAGGACGACATCAGTGTGACCAACTTCCGCAACTCGCAGAAGATTCTCTTCGAGGAAGCCACTCAGCTCTTCGATCGCAAACCGAATGCCGCAAACGTCCGCAGGCAGGAAGCTGCTGCCGAGAAGAAAGTCGAAGCTCCGGAGACAACGCCCCGCAGTTCATCGCGAACGACTTCAAAAACTTCGTAAAGATCTTCGGGATGACGCACGTCCGCACCGGCCCGTTCTATCCTCAGAGCAATAGCAAACTCGAAGAGGCTCGGCAGGCACGAGCTGAACAAAGAAGGCTGGAGAATCCGCGATGCCCCGAAAAGCCTCGTGACAACCGCCTGACGCTGGCGTTTCCTCAAACGTCTCACAGGAGGACAGAGCCCTGCCGGGAAGCAACCCGAGCGTCTGAGAGATGCTATCGACAGGTTCTCTGAACCGAACAGTGCCGGGCTCCGGCCCAATGGCCTTGATTTTCTGGCAAAAGGCAGTTCCGGGATGGTGAAACGATGTGAAGCCAGGCAAATTGGAATGTTCTCAGTGCTGCCTGCCAGTTGACATGCCGCGGCTTGATCGAGTCACAAAAACGCAGAGTGGCGTGCGGTCGATGTCAATCGGCCGGTCAGGCTTTGGTGCGTTCCTGATGCGGTTCTGGTCGCGTTGGCACGCACCGTTACCGGTGGATTGACATCCACTGCACACATTGTCACGGTGGAGCGGATCCAAAGAACGAAATCAGGTGTCCTTAACACTCTTTCACCATCCCAGCCTCGCCCTGGGATGACGAAACGGTGTTAAGGACACTTGCGATCGTCTATCGGATTTCATGCAGACGCGCCGCCTGGCATCTTGCTGTCGCAACTCTTACCTCACGCAAAGGCCCCAGAGCGCAAAGCTGGAAATGTTGGAAATTTTAACCTTCTGTCCTTCCTTTGCGTCTTTGCGCCTTTGCGAGAGACCAACAGTCCCTGCACAAGGGATCGCGGTGAGAGCTGTCAACTGGCAAGCAGAACTGAAAACATCCCAATTCGCCCGAAT
>Ga0172373_10000973_pt1 | contig 46664 bp, 35 predicted proteins | sample Lak10m_2_FD_114546 | JGI IMG/M metagenome (GOLD analysis project Ga0172373, IMG submission 114546) | Freshwater microbial communities from Kabuno Bay, South-Kivu, Congo - kab_092012_10m | ecosystem: Environmental > Aquatic > Freshwater > Lake | place: Democratic Republic of the Congo... | reverse complement strand
GATACAGTGTTTGGAAGTGTACTTGTTGTACTGGTTAAATTAGCTGTACTTGCTAAACCTGTTACTAACAAAGCAGCAGATGTAATACCTGTAGTTGCTTGAATTGTTGCTGTTGTAATATTGGTTTCTGCAAGATTTGTAGATGTAATGTTTACTACAGTTAAAGTACCTGATACATTAATATTTGATGCACTAATTCCTGTTGCAACTAAGTTTGTTGTTGTATTTGTAGTAGAAACAACGTTTGGAAGATAAGATGTTCCACCTACATATAAATCCGCACCTATACCTGCTCCACCAGCTATAGTTAACCCATTTCCAGATGACGCACTTGTAGCGTTTGCTGTATTCTGGACTGAAATACCACCATAAACAACTAAACTTCCGTTTGCAACATCGGTTGACCAATCTGATGCAGTTAAAGTTAAATATGCAAACGTACTACTTGCAGCAGCAGCATTAGAATATAAAATGCTACCACCAACAATCAAGTCGCCAGCAATTGATGCACCACCAGCAATAGTTAAAGCACCACCATTAGAAACACTTGTAGCATTTGTTGGTTCATCAATAGATAGTCCACCTTGTAAGACAACACTTCCTGAAGAACTATTAGTGGAGGTACTTGTACCATTGACAATTATATTAGAAGTAGTTATATTGGATGTTAAAATATTAGTTGTTCGGATAGTACCAGCTGTAAAGTTGTTTGTAGTTATATTAGCAGCTGTGATTAAAGTAGTTGCACGAATAGTCCCTGAACTAAAATTATTTGTTGCTAAATTAGCAGTGGAGATAAGAGTTGATGCTCGAATAGTTCCTGAAGTAATATTTGTACCAGTTAAATCAGTGACAGTGGTTAAACCAGTAGATAAATCAGCATTACCAGTGACACGAATAGTCCCTGTAGTAATTGAAGTAGATGCGGTTAAAATGGCTGTAGATATTGTACTTGTATTGAGTGTTCCTGTACTTAAGCTTGTTGCAACTATATTAGTTGTAGTTTGGTTTGTACTAAATAATGAACCAGTTGTTAAACTTGTACTAATTCTACCTGTACCATTCACATCTAATGTTGTAGAAGGTGATGTAGTATTTATACCAACTACACTTGACCCGGCTGTTCCAAAATAAATGTTTCCAGATGTTCCAACCCATTGACTTCCAATATATGCTGAACCATTTTGGAACAAATTACCTGTAAAATTAATATTACCAGCAGATAAATTGCTAAATTGAGAATCTCCTGAAGATACACTTGTAAAAGTACTTGCACCAGCTGTAAAACTAGAACTAATACGCGCATTTCCTGTTACATCTAATGTATATGCAGGTGTAATCTGTCCTCCTAAACCAACATTACCACTACTTCCTATACAAATACTTGTGGAAACTGGTGCAACAGCTCCTGCACTAAATCCTGAAGTGTTATAATTCCATTTTAATGTAGAACTTTCTTTTACCATCATAAATGCTGTAGATGTTGAACTATTTCTGAAAGAACCATCATAATACATGTCATAACAAGTCCATGCTGAATCGTGACCATATGTTAAAAAGTGATATGTTGGATAGATGTCTTGTGTAGTTGTAATAAGAATATTTGGACCACCTGTTACTGAATTTTGATTACCTGTGATAAATAATTTACCTAAAGTATTACTATTATATATAGTTTGTGTTCCACCAATATCAATTCGAGGAGCTGTCATAGTACTAGAAATTGACAATGTACTTGTGCTCAAGTTTGTATTTACTAAATTACTGATTGTACCTAATGAAGAATAAATATTGGCAACAGATGTCGTACCAGTCACTCTTAAACTTGTTGCTGTAATATTGGTATCTACAAGATTTGTTGATGTAATATTTACAACTGTCAATGTTCCAGGAATATTTAAGTTTGTTATAGTAGCAGTTGTACCTACAATATTTGTAGTTGTTTGATTAGTACTATATAAGGCCCCTGTAGTTAAAGAAGTTGTTATGCGACCTGTTCCCACCACATCTAATTTGGTAGATGGAGCTGTTGTTCCAATACCTAAATTGCCAGTTGATGCAAATAACATTAAACCATTTGCATTAGATGCTTCTAATGTACCATTAACATCAAGAGTATAAACCGGAGCTGTTGTATTAATACCTACAACACTTGAACCAGATGTCCCATAATAAAGTGTTCCAGATGTTCCTGTCCATTGACTTCCAATGTATGGTGACCCATTTTGTGAAAGTGTTCCTGTAAAATTAATGTTTCCAGTTGTTAAATTAGATGCTACTAAGGACCCATTACTTATAATAACGTTTCCAGATGTATAACTTAAGGCATTTCCAGATGTAGATGTCCATTGACTGGCTATATATGGATTATTATTTTGAAAAATATTACCTGTAATGTTGATATTCCCTACCGTAATACCAGATAATGCCTCAAATGCATAATTTATTTTTGATGATAACGACATCCTATATTAATATAAGTTAAGAAATAAAATTAACAGTTTTGTTAATTTTATTGAAGATGTAAAATATTTAGACTTTAACATATACTTGGAATTTCCAATTATATGCACCATTTGCTGCATTTGTCCAATCTGGGTTAGTACCATTTGGTGCTGCGCCACCAGTAGTATTATAATGAATGTTTGTAGCATCATTATTCCCTATACCGATATCAACAGATGCATCATTTGATTTGTGATTATTCCATGAGATAAGTGTTTTGGAATTAGTGATATCATGAATTTGCACACAGCCATATGTTCCTAAACCAAAAGTAGTATCATCATAACTATATACTCTATTACCCCAACCTAATGATGTAGATATATAGACTAAGGTTATTTCTGGGATTAAGTTTGTAGAAGGTGCAATTGCAGTTCCATTTAAATCTTCACGACCACCACCACCACCAGAACCACCAGATTGACCATTGCCAATACCACCACCACCACCACCACCTATAGCTGTTATAACACCAAACGATGAAGAATTTCCATTTAGACCTGCTATACCTGTTGCCCCTCCACTTCCACCACTTCCACCACTTCCAACTATAATAGAATAAGACGAAGTATTTAGAACATAGTTTTCTAAATGAATAACCTGTCCACCACCTCCTCCTCCACCTGGTGAAAAATTACCAGAACATCCTCCTCCACCACCTCCACCTCCTACTATCAGGATGTCACATTTTCCTTTTTTAGTTACAACAAAATTATTACTTCCAATAGTAGTAAAGATATGACTTTTATAATTACCTGTGGTAACAATTGAATCTCCACCAGTGGCTTCAATAGATAAAGAATCACTCATATTATATCTTATTACTACAATCCCGCTACCTCCAGACCCCCCTGACGGACCATATGCTCCTGCACCTTCACCTCCACCTCCACCTCCACCTCTATTAGCAACACCAGAACTTCCAGGAACACCTCCACTACCAGCATTAGTACCACCTATTCCATTGGAACCGCTTCTTCTACCTCCTCCACCACCAGAACCATACACATCACTGGTTCCAATTATATCAGTAGTATAACCCTGACCACCATTGCCTCCATTTGAACCATTGTTAGAAAATCCACTTTGTGTAGCCCCTCCACCTCCATTTGCACCTGGAAGTGAGCCACCAGAATTACTACCACCGTCATTACCCATAACTTTTGCTATAAAATTATAATCAGTTGGCCAAATTTCTATTCTACCAGTATTAGCTGTATAATTACCCACTTGTGGATGATTACTATATACGCTTATATTTTGAACACCTCTTTTATTTGTAAAGTTATCTACTAAATCAGGGATTTTAAGGTCTGCTAATGAAGTTGTATATGCATCCATTGTTACATAAGAGTAATAGGTCGTAGCTCCATTACCCATATTATTTTGCATATAATATCCTACTTTTGAAAATTGATTTCCACCAAGTAGTGCTGAATTATTCTTAGTATATGTTAATACACCATTACTATTGCGCTTAGGATTAGTAATTTCATATAATAATCTCCAAGTACCTGTTTCTAGAGTTAATGGGTCAATTGGGACTGTTCCAATTAAAACTTGAAACTTCCAATTATAAGCTCCATTTTGAGCAAATGTCCAATCAGGATTACTCCCGTTAGGAGCTGCTCCACCAGTTGTATTATAATGAATATTGGTAGCATCATTATTACCAATACCTATATCAGATGTTCCAACGTTATATCTATGTTCATTCCATGCGAGTAATGTTTTTGAATTAGAAATATCATGTACTTGAACACATCCATAATTACCTGTACCACTAGTTGTATCGTCAAAATCATAAAAATTAGTACTTCCTCCACCTAAACTAGAACCAAAACCGTAATTCCAAGGTAAAATTTCTAAACGACCATTTGCTGCATGATAGTTCTTGATTTGTGGATGATTACTATAAACCCGTAAATTTGTAACATTTCTTTGATTAGTAAATGAATTAACTAGGTCCGGTATTTTTAATTCAGATAATGTACTTGTATATGCATCCATAGTAACAAATACCCAATAACTTGTATCACCGTTATTCATGTTATTTTGCATGAAATAACCAATTCTATTAACTGTTGGTGAACCTAATGATGCAGCATTGTCTTTAGATGTGACTAAGGCATTACTTATGTTTCGTTTAGGATTTGTATATTCGTAAACTACATCCCAGCTTCCGTTTTCTAATTCAGTTGACTTTATATCAAACACATTTCGTGTTGAATAGTATAATCTAGATATTTCTATTGCAGATAATGCTTTATCATGAATCATAAGCATACCAAGACGCCCTGTTAAATAATTTCGTGTACCGCCTCTAGACATTAGATATAACAGAGAATTATTATCAATAACACCAGGATTAGTTACGGATGCAGATGAATTTAATGTTCCATTAATATAATTAGATATAGTTAATGTTGACCAATCAAAAACTGCAGAAATATGATTCCAATCATTATATATAATAGAATTATTTACAGTGATTGCACCTGGATTACTACTACCATTATATGCAGCTACACGTAAAGAAGTATTTGGTCTATCTAATCGAATAACATATGGATAAGGTGTTGAACCAACCCATTTTTCTAAAATGCTACTATCACTATAAGTTGTATAATTTTGTGTTGATGCAATCCATACCCAGCAACTTATTGTATAGTTGTAAAATCTGTAATATTAGTTATATCCGGTAAAGTGACATATTGAGATGTTCCATTGAATTCAAAAAATGGTTTCGAAAATGTAGGTGTATTAACTAAGGTTCCGTTTGCATTTCCTTGTAAATCAGTCCATGTTGTACCAGAACCAGAATATTCCTTTGCATCTAGCCAGACTTTTAAATTACCAGATGCGGGTTTAAAATATTTATTGTAAAAATTTGAAAAAGTTACTTGTCCACTTTGGGGAACCCTCGAATCTAAAGTACGACCAACACTTCCTAAGAAGAATGTACCAGATGTATTTTGATTAAATTCATTCCTAATTTGACTCGCAAATATAGTACCTGATGCATGTAATACCATGTTGATATAATTAATATATATCAACAAAATAAAAAAGCTATAATCATTATTTTGACTCTAAAAATTCAATACGGTCTTTTAACTCAGTTATAATTCCTTCTAATTTTTGTATAGAACCAACTAAATATGGAATAATACGCTCGTGTCTCATGTTTTTATAAGTATTCTGATAATCAATTGTATTATATTCACCTACAGCATGAGGTATAACCTCTTCGACCTCTTGTGCAATAAACCCTGAATCGAATTCTCCACGTCTAGATACATTAAAAATATCATCTTTCCAATTGAATGTAACAGGACGAAGTGTTTTAATAGTATCTAAAGCTGTATCTGGTGAAATGTTTGTAATATTTGTTTTTAATGTTCTATCTGAAATGCTTGCAAAGGCCCCAATATCACCTGAAATAAGTAAAGTACCTGAAGATGTTAATGACATACCAGTAGTTTCGCCTGTATCCATAAAAAATCCTAAAGAATTATTTGAACCAATGTTTTTAATTCTAGCATCAAAATTATCACCTGATGTATTCTTAAAATCAATATAACCACCACTTGTTCCATATAATTCAATATTACCCCATAAGGAATCTGTATTAATTGTAACATTTGCAGAAGTACTAGATTGTGCATTAATTATACCCTTAACTACCAGGTCTTTTTCAATAGTCATACCACCAAGTGTTTGCAATCCTCCAACACTCGTACCATAAACTGCATTTGTTGTAGTTGTAAATTGTCCACTACTCATGATATAACTTCCACTTGTATTAACTGGTATTGATGTGTATGTACCTGTTTTTGTATATTGTTGTGCACTGTATCTAAATATACTACTTGAAAAACTGGCAACATTTGTAGAAGTATATTGTACTTGACCACCACTTGTAATTGTGAATGTTATTCCAGATGTGTCTCCTATATTTTCAATAAACAATTGCCAACCGCTATCATTATTATTTCCTCTAAGAGTTATAATTTCATCAAGTGTTGAATTGTCAGTTCTAGTAATTGTAATAACTATTTTAGCTTCAAAATATCTAATATTGGCAGTTGCAAAAGATAAACCTGTAACATTTGTAGCACTACTTATATTATTTGCAGCAATAAATGAACCACTAAACAAGCTAGAAACTCCTAAATTAACATTGGGTGTATTTAAACCATCTCCTATATTAAGGGTTTTTTGTATACCCATACCGCCTTCTACAATTAATGCTCCAGTACTATCACTTGTTGAATCAGTTGTATTTGTAATAGTTAAAATTTCACTAATGGTTGTAGTACCACTTGGTAAAGTAAATGTATTGAAACCACCAGTTACATAAATAGCTGTTACTTGGTAATTTAATTTAGTTGATAACCAATTAGAGTGTGTTGTAGACGTAGAATATTGTAATTGACCAGCAGCTGTAATATTAAATGTAATGTCTATAGTATCACCCAAGGTAGAAACATAAATATACCATCCAGCATCTCTTTGAATACCTTCAATAGTAAACTGAGCATTATAATTACCACCTGCGCTTCGAGCCACTGTAACACTCATTAAAGTAGTAAAAGAACGATAAACATTGGTTGCAAATGCTAAACCTGTTATATTTTGAGTTGTAACTGGTCCATTAGCTGCATCAAATGTGCCACTACTTGTTGAACAAACATTATTAAGAATAACACTACCACCAACGTTAACACTCTTACCAATACCAACACCGCCAGCTGTAACAATACTACCATAACTAGCTGAATTAGCATCTGTGGTACCTTGGACTGTTAAATTTTGAGTAACCAAGAAATTACCAGAGGTGGTAGGTGCTGGTTGGATATAATTTCCAGAAATAGAATAACTAGTTGCTTTATAATTTAATGTACAACTAATCCAATTAGTAATATTGGTAGATGTATAATAAATTTGACCAGTATTATCAATACTAAAATTGATTCCTGTTACGTCACCAATAAAAGTATCATCTATAGCCCATCCAGATGTATTTTGAATACCATCAATTGTATAATAAGCATATCGATTATCTGCACCACTGTTTGCTAACAATTGAATCTGAATATTTAAACTAAATGAACGAATATTTGCAGTTGGGAATATTAAATTAGTGATAGCTGTTGGTGTGCTTACATTATTACTTGCACTAAAAGTACCTACAATATCATTTGAAATACCGCCCAAACTAATAGATTGTCCTACAGCCATGCTTTTTCCAACCGCTAAACCTCCAGCTACAGTTAAACCACCACCTTGAGTAAAAGAACTCACATTTTCCGTTGAGGTCAAAGACATACTGTTATATACATATTGACCAGTTGTAGAATTCAATGAATTTGTAGTACCTATAATAGATATACCAGTTGCACGAATTGTTCCATTAACATCCAATGTATATTGAGGACTTGTTGTATTAATACCAACCATACTTGAACCTGCTGTTCCATAATAGAGTGTACCAGTAGTTCCAGTCCATTGACTTCCAATATAAGGAGCTCCATTTTGTGATAAACTTCCAGTAAAATTAATATTACCAGCTGTTAAATTAGATATATTTGATGTTCCAGCACTTAAATTAACAATTCTAGAATTGGTTGTTGTTTGATTAGTTGAGAAAAGTGCGCCGGTAGTTACACTTGTACTTATTCTAGCAGACCCAACAACGTCTAAATTATTTGTCGGATTGCTAGTACCAATACCAACAAGATAACCACTTCCTGTAGTTCCATAATACAGAATGTTTCCATTTGTTCCAAGCCACTGACTTGACACATATAGTGTCCCATTTTTATATAATTCTCCAGTAAAGTTAATATTTGCTGCTGTGATACCTGTAGATGCATTTAACACACCAACAGTTATATTAGTTGCTGATTGGTTAACATTGTATAAATTAGCCGCACTAACAGCTGTAGTTGATGTACTTCCTGCAATCACAGCATTTCCTTGACCTGTAATACGCAGCAATTCATTTGAAGTTGTAGCACTTGTTGCTGCATAAAAAATATGACTTGCAGCAGTATGTTCTACTTGGTAACGTAAGGTTCCAAATGCTATACCAAAACCATAAAACTGATTCAAATTGTTCCCGGTATCATACAGTACAACTTTTCTATTTTGAACTGTGTTTCCAAGATATAATTGTCCAAATGTATTCGATGTATTTATATGAAGAGATGCACTTGGAGATGTACTTGCAATACCGACATTACCACCAGTTGTAAAAATATTACCTATTGTGTGAGAACTATTGGCTGCTATTAAATTACTTCCTGTTGGTACTACAACATTGGAACTGTTAATAGTTAACTTTGGATTAGCTTGGTCATTCCAGCCTGAGAAAACTATTGGAGTGTAAGAACTTGAATCTCTTGTAGCATTACCTGATTGAATAACTGTACTGGCACCATTATTATAGTTACTTGAAATTTGAATAGACTGAAGTTTAATAGGGTTCATGTTATTAGACCCACCTCTTACATCTAATACTCCTCCTAAAAATGTATCCTGTGCAACTGCTAACCCACCATTTAACGTAATACCACCACCTGAAGTATAACTTGTTGCATTAGAATTAGTTGTATCTTTTACATCAATACTAATACCACCAACTAATTGCATAGCACCTGTACTTGAGTTAGAACTATATCTTGTGTTATTAATTGTAACATTCATTGGAGAGTTCACATATACTTCACCTCCTACATATAAGTCACCTACTATACCTACACCCCCAGATACTTTTAATGCACCAGAACTCGTATCAGCTGCATCTGTTGTAGCTGTGATAGAAACACTGTTGTCACTTGCGTTAAAAATAACAGGATTACTTGTTTTATTTCCAGCAGCAATATTAATAGGTACAGATGCTATACTATTTAGATAAACACCATTTTGAAAAACAGTACTATTACCATTATTGAAGCCAAATGAGGCTTGTGACGTTCCAGAATTATTTAAAAATCTAATAGATGAACCTCCTGACGCGTTTGTATTTTGAACTAGAATAAATTCAGATGAGTTATTACCAATAAAGTTATGTAATGTTCCAGATGTCGCACTTGCTCTTAATGTTCCGTTGATATCTGTTCTAAATCCAACTGTAGGTGTACTTCCAATACCAACGTTTCCGCCAGTTGTAAATATAGACCCGATAGTATTTGAATTACCAGTTGCTCGTAAACCTCCGGTTACAATAGCTGTTGTACTTGTAATATTTGTAGATACTAAGTTAGGAATAGTTGCTGAAGTTGCTGAAAGAGTTGTTGTTGTAACATTTGTAGCTAAGGCGTTAGTGACACGTACATTGTTTGCAGTAATGTTTGTGGAAGTAATGTCTTGTAAATTACTTGTACCTCCAACATATAAACTTTTGTATACAGCAAGACCACCTGCTAATGTTAACGCACCACCACTTGTTATACTAGTTGCATCTGCACTAGTTTGAACACTAATACCTCCAAATACAACTAATGCACCATTAGCAACATCAATAGATTGGTCAGTTGCAGTTAATGTTAAATAAGCGAATGTGCTACTAGCGGCAGCTGCATTAGAATAACTAATAGAACCCCCAACGATAAGGTCTCCAGCAATAGATGCACCACCAGCAACTGTAAGTGCTCCACCGTTCGATACACTTGTAGCATTAGTAAGAGCATTAATGGATAAACCGCCATTTTGCAATACTAAAGCTCCTACAGAACTGTTTTCACTTTGAGTTGTATTAAAAATAGTTAATAAACCACCACTGTCGACAGTTAATCGGTTACTAGCGGCTGTTAAACCGACATTGTTGTAATCACTTACAAAATTTAAAGTATTATAAATATCAATAACTTTTGTTGACATACTTGTCCTTAATTAATAAAGGTAAATAAATTAAAATAATACTTTGAGCTATTAAAAATAAAAAAAATATTACATAATATTATAGCTAGTATGATAACAAGAGATTACTTGACAAAATGTTATGCAGATTTACAAAAAGAGGGTATTTGGAATGATGATATAGAGGTGTTTAAAAAGAATTTTTTAAGATGGTCTCTTAAAAACCACCCTGACAAAAATTTAGGCAATGATGAAATAACAAAATTATACCAAGTTATTGCTGGGTGTCGTAATGATTTTCTAGAAAATTTTCAACAATATTCATCTATAGCTAAAAATCAAAATATAGACAATACACCCCAACCCCAATTTTATAATCCATTAGAAGAAATACCATGTCCTATATGTCAAAAAAATGTACAACGATGGAGAATGGGTGACCATATGCGAAGTGAACATCCAAAAACAAAACCTGTACCTAAACGTAAATCTAAGAAATCTAAAAAGTCAGCACCTAAAAAGACTAAGAAATCTAAAAAGTCAGCACCTAAAAAGACTAAGAAATCTAAGAAGGCCAAAAAGTCTAAAACTAAGTCTAAAAAACATAAAAAGTCGGGACCTAAAAAGACTAAGAAAAGTGGTCCTAAGAAATCGAAGAAGTCAGCACCTAAAAAGACTAAGAAGTCTAAAAAGTCTAAAAAGTCTAAAAGGTCTAAAAAGTCTAAAAAGTCTAAAAAGTCAAAGTCTAAGAAAGCTAAAAAGACTAAGAGTGTTCCTAAAAAAGTTAAGAAGTCAAAAAAATCTAAGTCAAAAAAACCTAAGAAGTCAAAGACTAAATCTAAGAAACAAAAAGGTGGTGTAGGTAAACAGGCTACCAATCCACATGAATTTAAAAAAAAGATGAAAAATCGTGTTAAAAAACCAAGTCCTTTAAGAAATGAAATTAAACCTGAAAGACAACTAATTATTAAATTAAAACACAAAAGAACAAACTCAGAACCTACAAAAAAAACCCCAGAGTGGGACTTTTAATTAACGTATACAATTAGTAATTATATACGTTGGAATTACACTATATTATTTATAACAATTTTTGTAAATTATTTATAACAATTTTTGTAGTATCTACAGCTAGATTTTTGTGAAAATCCCATTTTTTTACATGGAGTTTTTTTACAATATTCTTTACTCCATTTTCTAGGATATTTAGTTGTTTTTTTATCAAATCCACTGCCTTCTTGTTTACATTTTTGTTGAATACATAAATACTCCATTCCACCTGGTGTTGATGATGTATATAATTTTTCTTTGATGATTATTCTAGGGTTAATATAATTAAAAATTAAAAAGTCATCATAATTGGCTTTAACTGAAAAAACTTGATGTGCTAAAATCTCATCTCTTGTTGTAATCATCTTTTTTTGAATGAAAGAGAAAGTTTTAATCTTATTTTCTGTTTCTTGAGCTGTAATGAATGCTTTATTAATCGAGTCTGGGTCAACTAAGTATGTAAATTTTTTATAATCTTTTAAAGCACCTGGTGATAATGGTAAATGAATGTTATATTCTTCTAAAAATTGTTGAATTTTTTTATACTTACAAATTTGAAATCTACTCATGAGACTTATTACTATTTGTGCTAGAGGTGTGTTACCGACCTCCAAAAAATATTTAGTTAAAATTATAAAAACATCAGTTAATAGTGAAAATTGATTAGATTCACAAAACAGCTCAATCTCACTCTCTAATTTACGATAAAGATTATTATAAAAATTAGAGAATTCTTGGGCATATCTATCAACTTCACGTGTCGATACTCGTGAATAAAACTGATATTCTCGCATTTCTGTTACAAAATAATATGCTAAATACATACGATGACATTTCATTGCAAAATCGATTGGTTCTACTTGATGATATATAGATAAAATAGGATATGATTTACCAAATAGACCACTGAATCTAGATTTTACAGAACTTTTTGATGAAACCGAACTTGGTGTTGATGGCGTTGATGGTGTTTGTGGTGTAGATGGTTGTGTTGAAAGTCTAGACATTGGTGTTGATGGACTAAGAGAAGAATATAAATTTAAACTTTCTAAAAATGTAGTCACATCAGCAAAAGCTGTGCGATATTTCATATAATCATCTAAGAATAACTTATTTCTAATGATATTTTGAAATTTATTTTGATGTTTGACAAATAAATCCAAGTGATTAAGATAAAAGATTTTCATCTTGGTCATATCATTACTGTCTTTTAATTTGGCTATTATTGTATCTTCTAACTCTTTAAGTGTATGCTTTTTATCATCATATAGAAATGCAAAATTAATAATTTCTTCATTTGAAATAGTTTCAGATGAATCTTCGAATTTAATTATATCTAATATTTTACTCATTAATATAACTTAACAAAATAAAATTTCAACAAATTGAGTAATGATATATTTTAGACTATATAAAATTGAATTTTAGTATATTTTCATCATTTTTAAGGTACAATATACAATATATAATATACAATATACAAAATGAGTATTAAATATATTGCATTTGATTGTGAAACAACAGGTGTAAATGATGATTGTCATCTATTGACTGTGTCTTTTTTAATTTTAACTTCAAACCTAAAAGAAGTGGATTCTTTAAATATAGCTTTAAAACAAACCAATGGATATCATATTTATCCAGAATCTTTGGAAGTTAACAAGATAGATATTGTTAAACATCATCAACAGTCTATTGATTTAGTAGATGCTCGTCGAAAATTGTTGCAATTTTTACAAAAATATAAAGGACAATATAGTTTAATTCCTATTGGTCATAATATACAATTTGATATTAAATTTATTAAAAAGAGTGGATTATTAACTGATGAAGAATATACAAAATATATTAGTTATAATGCTCTTGATACTGTGGTTGTTTCTCAGTTTTTAAAATTATCTGGAAAACTTCCTGAAAAGCAAAGTTTATCTTTAATTAATTTATGTAAAAGTTGTAATTTAAAACGTAATGAAGATTTAGAGCATTCTGCGGAATATGATATTAAAATGACTATAAAATTATTGAAATATTTCAAAAAGTTAGTTCAGGACCAGACAGAAGAATCAAACAGCGAGACATTCTTTGGTAAAAAACGTAAATTAAGTTCAATTTAAAAATATTTAAACATTTCATATATAAATGGATTATACACCAATTTTAAATAATATAGCGCTTCATTTTACAAAATTACTTGTAGAATGCCAAGATGGTTCAACATTTATAGCTCCTATATTTAACACAAGCTCAGATATAGAAGCTTTAATTGTGTTATATCAAATATTAGATATAATGTGCGCTAGACGTTTAAATCCTACTGTATCTAATTTAATTGCTTATCAAACTGTAGTACAAATTATCAACATAAAATGTAAAGAATATGTTGAAATTAAATGGAATAAAAATTTAGAGACATTTATTTCTACTTTTGAAACTTATATTAATACAATGGTTGATAATCTATTAAACTGTAAATAATAAATCAAATGAATCTTTTATTTTTTTATCAACAAGAGTTGATAAATTAAGTGAACACTCTTTTGTTTCAACAAATACTCTATCATTATCCCTTTCATTTAATAATTTAAATGACATATAAACAAATGGTAAAAATGATACTTCCTTTGTTCTATAAGAAATCCATTTGTAAACTATATCTGAATTAATTGTAAAGTTATGAGATGCTTCTTCAAATGAACATTTTGCCCAAAAATCTTTTGTATATAAACAATTAGCTAAGTCAGGGAGACGAGTATACGAATTGGTATTTTTGTTGTATAATCCAGTGTCAACTGACATAACACATTCCTTTTTACTCAAAATAAAATGAGTAACTATTTGACGTAAATTCAAGTTGTAATTATTTGTATCAAAAAAATGTAAAATTAATTCGTTAGATGCATGTTTGACACCTGTGTTAATTTTATACCCTAAAGGAAGTGAATGTTCACTTTGTGTATTATTAATATTAATAAGTCTAAAACGTTTATCTTCTGGTAAATTTAATTCCTTTTCAGACTTGGTATCATCAATAATGACAAATTCTAATAAATGTTGTGGATAGTCTAATTTTAAAAATGAAAGCATGATATGAAAGAATTTATTTTTATCTGTAAAGGGGCAAATTAATGAGATTTTGGGCAAAAATTCATCTTTAATTTTTACAGACTTGACTTTGTCAATTGTTAAATTTAATTGAGCAAACTTGTTATAAAATTCTTGAGCTAATTTTGAATCATATGATAAAATATCTTGTTCATTAAGTTTTTTATTGATAATCAAGGGGTCATGGATATAATGTTCGTCTTTTTCTGATAAATGAGTTTGTGTTATACTAAATACATTGAGTTTATTTAAATTTTTGTAAAATTCAGTCATTGATTTAGATTCGCTAATAATTGATAATACTTTATCAATACTTCCACCATTGATAATAAAGTTACCAGAACTTAGAATATTTGTTGCTGTCCAATAAAGTGATTTTTCGCTAGTTTTTCTATAAGATTCTAATTCACTCTCTAAACATAAAACATCATATTTACTTGGAAATGTAGGTACATATGTAATATCATGAATCATGATATTTGAATCTAATATAACTCCACATTCAGAAACATGCTTTTTCTTAGCTTGAGACAATGCTTTTGATAATGTATGGAGTAATTGTGTGTCGTCATTGTATTTTACAAATTCAAAATTAACACGTTTTAAAATATGTTTTTTAGACAACTTTTTCTTATTTCTTTTATGATTAAGACTGTCATCATTTTTAAATAACATAAGATAATGTTTAATTTGAACACCTGACATCTTTTACCATTAAATATTAAATTAAAAAGTAAAATGTAACGTAAATGTAATGTTCATAAAAATTGAAAATAAGTTGCTATAACCTTTATTTTTATAAATATGAACTCAACAATATTTTACTTGTATACATTCAATATTTTATTTAGTTTATGTGCTATAATTTCTATATTTAACTACTATACAATTGACTATTCTTTGTTACAATTCAAGGATGCTTATTATTTTTATTGGTTTACAACATTCTTATCTTTTTTATATGGAGGTTTAGAAGTATGCCTTTTATACCAATATAATTCCATAGAGGCTTTACGAGAAAGATACATATATTTTCCATATTTCCTCTTTGGTTCAAGTGTCTTTATCAATATAAGTTGGTTAATATCCTCTATATTTTCATCTCTTATTTTAAAAGATTGTACTTTAAACTATGATAATTGTGATACTATTATTTCATTAACAGTTTTTGGGTTTTTGGAATTTATTGTTTGGAGTAGTTTATGTTCTTTATTAATTTATTATATTTATATTTGTAAACATGATATAGAACACGAACAGTCACCTTCACCTTCACCATCATCACTATCATCTCATGAAATTATTATGAGAGATTCTGGGCAACAACGTCTGCAAATTTGTAATCCACCAAGTTTTGAAAGTCAACGTGCAGAAATTCTTGAAATGGAGGAAGTTAAGTTATAAATTAGAAAAATTGAATAAATTATAGGAAATTTATTCAATTGAATAGGAAGAATGCCAGAAGGTCCTGAAGTACTTGACTACTTTAACTTTATTAAAGAATTTTTACATGATAATACTTTAAATAGTATAGAAATTATGTCAGGTAAGTATATCAAAAAGGGGTTAAATAATTTTGATATATTTAAGAAAGCATTACCATCTAAAATTAAGGAAATTAGTATAAAGGGTAAAACAATTTTTATTAAATTAAATAACCAGTATGGGTTAGTTATAACACATGGTATGAGTGGTTATTGGTCAGACGAAAATGAAAAACATTCAAGACTCAAATTTGAATTAAATAATAACGATTTATTTTATGTTGACCCTAGAAATTTTGGAAACATAATAGTATGTTTGAATGACGAGGAGTTTTATTTTAGAGAGAATAAGCTGGGTCCATATATATTTGATGAAAAAATGACATACGAATTATTTTATTCTAGACTTGATAAAAAGCCTAAAAGTAAAATAGCAGTTGCTTTATTAGACCAAAATTTAATAAGTGGTATAGGTAATTATTTACGATGCGACATCTTATGGTATTCTAAAATAAATGGAGAAAAGAGAATAGGGGAGTTGACAGATTTTGAAAAACTTTTACTTTATAAATCTGCTATTAATATTTGTAAATATCATGCTGATTTACCTCATAAGTTGAAAATTACACCTATATATTATAACCGTGACTTTTTTATTTATATGGAAGATGAAGATATTTATGGAAATAAAGTGTATACAAAAAAATTAAATGGACGAACATTTCATTACACTTAAATTATAAATAAATTCTAAATAAATTAAGCCCTTACGAGGGTTTATTTTATTTATACTTGATATTATATTATAATTGTAAAGTCTTTTTGATAAACTTTCGTTGATAGAATAATATATATGCATCCTTTGTAATAAGTTGAGATTCTAAATTAGAAGAGTTATATTTCGAAACATTTCCGTCATTAAAATTATACCAGTTACCATCTAAATTTTTACAAGCACTCCAATAATGACCACCATTTAAATCACCACCATGATAATTAACTGCATATAAATCATAAATATAATTGTTCATGTCATTTTTATCACTTGAAATATACTTTGTGAGATTTAAATCCTTAAGAGGAAAGTTAATCATATTGTTATTTTTAGAAAACCCACCTGACTGTTTAAATCGTTTTAAATTAATAATTAAATAGTTAGGTAGAGTCCATAATATCGATGACTTATTACAACCATTATTATTACATTTTTCGCACTTCCACGAATCAATAACATGGTCATTATTAAAATAATTATCTAAACACTCTGTTAATGAAGATGTTGTATCTTGAATACTAATACTAAGATTATTATATGGTTCAAATACTTCTTCTGAAAAGCTACAACTTCCACATTTAATATTGTTAACTAAATTTCCATAAAATGTTTCAATTACAAAAGAATACTCCTTTTCATAAAAAGATTTCCAGGTTTCTAAAGACTTTTTCATTAACTCATCGGTTCGAGTTTTAACTTCTCCTTTGATATCCACTTCAATTTCATATGATAAAGCTTTATGTAAAATATCTAAAATATATAATAAACATTCATGGGAATCTTGTTGTTGTAAACTATAATATTTTCTATGAAATTTACTAAAATTTTCTACAAATGTTTTGGGTTTAATTAATTGATTAGATTCCCAAACATGATTTAAGAGAGTTACGTAACTATGCAATACATATTGTTCATTTTTTCGACTTTTAGTATCCATGTCATCTTTGTAATCTGTGGATAAAATATAATCAGTCAGTTTCAAACTATTAAAAAGACATTGTAAAATAGAATTCATATAACATTTATTCCCTAGATTAAGTAATCCACATAATCCTTTACTTATGTAACTGCTTTTTTTTAATTTTAATTCATAATGTTTATGTACATCATATTCATATTCAAGTGATTCCATTTTCTACTTTTAATATATATAAATATCATATATTTTAATCAATTTTTTTAAACCTATCATTATAAATTATTTATTTTGTTAGTTTATATTAAAAATGGATAGAATATGTTTTGAACGTCCTACATTTAACATGTATTTATTTATATTAGTATGTGTAATAGCATATCTTGTATATTTTAAATTTTCTGAACATTATAGTGGAACAAATTTTGACCCATACGTCAATATGACGAAGGAAAAACTATATGAAAAGGTTTTAGAATTAAAAGATAATTTACATGAAACCCAACTAAAAGAACAAAAGTGTCAAATACAATTAGATTCTCTTAAAAGTAATCTAAGTCAAGTGAATACAGTACAAGACCCAGTACAAACAAAATTTTTAAATAAAATTTATAACCCATTAGCTCCTCCAGAAAATGTGTACCCAGGAGGAAATCTGAATTCTCGTGGATATGACGGGTATCAACAATATCAAATGTTAGGATTTTTATCAGGTGCACAGGGACAATTTCCTGTATTTGGGAGGTATAAGTACCCTGGAAAAACAGATAAATTAGAGTATTATACAATTAATGATAGTCGTGGTCGTATTAAGATTCCATTTAAAACCAAAAACTTTAATGAATTATATGATGGTGATTCTATAACGATAAATGAACTTGGTGGTGATTATACATTTACAAAATATGAAGATGAAGGATTGCGATATAATCCTAATCTTTTCTAAATAACATCTTCTTCTAATCTATGAGTATGACTTGCAAATTCTTTTTTATTAAAGATAAAAATACCACAAATCATAATTGAAAATCCTATTACTTGTAACCATTTAAAATGTTCCCACTGTAAACTTAATGATACTATCCAAATAATTAATGTTCTACATATGTCTATTGTTGAACGTGACGTTGATGAAATATTTTTTGTAATACATAATCCGAACCAATTAAATAAAGATATAGAGATAACAATTCCCAAACTAGGCAAATATAAAGGAGGATAACTAATTAATTGTTTTAAACCCTTTAATGTATCTATTGTATGTGTTAATTGAAATGCTATAGAAACTATAGTCATTAATATCATTCCAAAAATCCCTTCTAATCCAACTGCTAATAAAGGTTCTACATTGTATTTAACCAGAATTTTTTCTTCTAATACATATTGAGAAGCACTAAAAATTTGAGCTGATATAATTAGTAGGATACCAACAAGTGTATTATCTCCTGTTGCGTTGAAGTGTGATGTACCTACAACAGTTATACCTAAAAATATAATCATTAACGATAACCATTGATTAAAATTATATCTAACATTTAAAAAAATAGTAGATACAATTCCTGTAAATATAACTATACTACCTCGTAACATTTGAAAAATTGATGCAGATGTAAACATTAAACCTATATTCATGAGTGTAGATGACATAGAATCACACGCAGCTGGGAAAAAGAGGAGTAAAGATGATATCAAATTATTATTGTTATTGTTATTGTTATTGTTATCAATGTCTTCTTCATTTTCATTTGTAAGTAATACATATTGATTATTCGATTTATAAAATAACAACCAAAATAAACACATAATTTCTCCAACAAACATATTTAGTGTTTGAATCATGGCTTGTTCAAAATAAATAGGATTATCAGTGTCACATTTATCAACACATACTGAATCTTGTAATTTTGTTAAAATAGTGTTTAAACTACCAGTTAATAACATACCAGTAATTAAAAACCACGTGGAGTGGCGGCTAATAAATTCTATAATCTGCATTAATATATTATAGAATTATACCTTTAAACTAACTTTAAATTAATTTAACTAACATATCCACCATTTCCACCTGTTAAAATCCAGGCTCCTGTTGTGGCATTTATTTGTGTTGAATTCCACATGAGTTCGCAACTTTGACCTTGTCTTTTAAATAAAATTTTAGTAGGTGGAGGTCCACCAAGTGGATTTGGTGCAATCAAACGGCCTGTTGCAAAATTTAATTGATATTGACTGTTAACACTTAAACTGACACATACTATACGTTTAATTTGACCATTGGCTAGACCAGTTACAGGCATTGTACCTGTTCCTGTAAAACCTACACCAGATACAGTTACATAACTAATAACTCTATTATTAACAGGACTTCTATTAGGTAATAAAGAACTAACTGTATAACTTTCTGCACTATAATTAATGTTACTTTGAAATGTTACGTTTTCTAAACTTGTAGAAGTTGTACTCGCTAATGCTGTAAATCGACCAGCTTGAGCAGTATTTTGACCTATAGGTGTACTATCTATTTGACCACCTGTTATTTGGAAATTACTTCCAACAATCGCATTATTACCAGCTGTTACACTTCCTGTTAAAATAAAACTATTAATTCTATTTGGAAACAACTCATTCGCCCTAATATCTCCTAACACTCCTTGTGTTACAACTGAATTATCAATTGTTGCATTGGAGTAGTACGTCCATTGTTGAGTATTGTTTAACCATCCAAAAAACGCTCTTTTATAATTAACAGAACCCGCTGTAACACTTGTGTTACCAATAGTAGACCAGTAATCGACTTCAATACCCACATCTTTGCCTTGATAAGTTTTTAATACACCATACATAGTACCCTTATTACCAGGTGTACTAATATACGGACCAGCAACTGAAAAAGTATTATCACTAATAATTTGATTTACAGTGTAATCTCCATTTACTTTAGGTACAGACGTAGTATTAGCTAATTTAACTTGGTCCCCAACAACTAAATAATGCGCTTGGCTAGTTGTAACAAGTATATTACCATTTGTAGGGGAATTGTCAACATAAGTAATATTAAGTAATTGTTTTGTCCCTAATTGATAAATATAGGTGCCAGGGTCAATGGTTGTTAAGGTACCAGCAATATCTACATTATTAGTTACTGTAATATTTGAACTAGAATTGATACTAACAGATGTACCATATAATTTTAATTCAGTACCGTCGCTTTCAATTCTTGTATTTGATTGCCCGAAAACAAGTTTGTCATTTGTTGGAATAATAACGCTACCATAACTATTTGATGTGATATTTGTTAATGGTGTTAAGTAAATATCTCCTGTATAATTTACAACATTAAAGTTACCGGATGTGTCTCTTAATAGGAAATTACCGGATGTCTGAGCACCAAAATACATAGGTGAATTTTGATTAAATTGTACAAATCCATTACCTGATGTATTTGTATTAACTATCACACCACTTGATTGATTGGTATTATTTATTAAAAAGTTACCTATAGAGTCTGTTGAAATAGTGTTACTTGTAGTACCAAATATCATTTTTGTATTTGTTGGAATTATAACATTGTTGCTACTAATATTGATATTACCTGATGAACTTACAATTGATAATCCTTGAGATGGACAGGCATTTATTACAGATAAGTTAGACACGGTACCGCAACTGACATCTAAATTTTTAAAGTAACCATTTGTAAATTCTACATCACCTGGAGTTCCGGTAATTATTTCACTAGCATTTGTTGCATTTGGAATATAAGTGAATCTTTGTGAACTATTATCGAAACCAAAAAACCCTACCTTACTATTTGTACTTCCATCTCTTATACCGTACCATTTAAATTCTATACCTCTATCTTTTCCATCATTCGTCACTGGACCAGTTACACCACCTATTGAGAAAATTGGGTCTTGAACGTTTGTTACAGTACTATAAACATTTTCAGTTGTTCCATTAATTTGAACATTAGCATTAAGGACAATTGTCCCAGAACCATTATTAGATGTAATTGTTATATTACCAAGAGAATCAGTATTAATATTGTTACTAGTGGTACCGAATGATAAAGGAACAGATATGGGGATGAGTACTCGACCTGTTGTATTAGATATTAAATTGATATTAGCTGAACTTATATTAACATTAGAATTACCAACTAAATTAACAGCTGTATTACCAACTATATTTATAACTCCATTACATCCTAATAATGTATTTGTATTAGATATGGTACCACAATTAAGATTGATATTACCTGTATTAAGGAAAGAGACACTGTTTTCAACTACTACACTTCCAAGAGCAAACTGACCTAAAGTACCGGTAATTACTTCATTTGTATTGATGGCATCAGAATAATAAGCAAATTCATTACTTGATGTTTTAACACCAAACCACCCTAACTTACTTGCACCTGATGAATTTGTATAATTGTATTCTATACCACGGTCTTTACCATCCATAGAATTAGTTGTATAATTTGCTAAAGTTAGAATAGGGTCATACAACCGTACATGTTGAGTATTAATACTCGTTGTACTATTGGTTGTATTTCCGGATAATGTAAAATTCTGTGCTGTAATATTTACATTTGAACTTAATACATTACTTGTACTATTAGATATGAATGTAGTTCCTGTAGTATTAATAATATTAGTATTGAGTGCACTTAAATTAAGAGTCCCTCTTGAATTGTGTGTTATATTGAAATTATTTGAACCATCTGCTACAATATACCTAGTACTTGCATTATCAAAATTAGTTTGGACACCAGTCGGTACATTTACAGTCGTACCAGCACGTAAATTAATAACAGCCGCATTAGTTAATTCAATTAAATTACCAATAGTACCTGTTGTGGGAGATAAATTTGGACCATTAATCATTAAATTACCGCTTGAATTACTTCTGATACTATTTGCAGTCCCACTAATACCAAAAATAACTCTAGAACCTTGATATAATCTTACATTTCCACCAGTTGTTATGTTACCACTTGTTGCAAATAACTGGATATCTCCATTGAATGTATTAACTAAAAAATTACCTAGACTACTACTGATATTAACACTACTTGTTGCTATACTATTTATATTACCCGAATTACTATTGGAAATGATAAATATACCTCTTGTACTACCAGATATTGTTTCTGTAGCTGTAGTAGTTGTTGTTTCTGATAATCCACCAAACTGAATGGAAGGAAAGCCGGCTGCACTTCCAGATGTATTTTGAGGAATAATAATATTACCAGCAGTAGTGACTAAATTAATATTTCTGTTTGTATTCATATTTAAATTTCCATTTGAATCAGATGATATAGATTGATTACCAACAGATGTACCATCGAAGGAAATTTTAATATTTGGTTGAATAATAACAGAACCATTTGTCTGTGTATTTAACATAATATTTTTAGAACCTGCTAACCACAAACTCCCTATAACATTTTCTTTAATATATGTACCAGATGTACCAAATGTAATTGGTATGTTATGCGGTGTATAAATATCTCCAGAAGATTGAAGAGCAATTCTAGAAGCAGTTGAAATGTTAACTATGTTGGATGCATCTATATCTAATATATTCCCACATCCAGTAATTTTGTTTACATTTAATAACGAACCACAGTTAACATTAATGGTACTTCCTGATGAAATTATAAGTGAACCAATTGTTGTGATACCAATTTCAAATTCACCAAGACTTCCTGTAAAAACTTCATTTGTATTTGTTGCATCTTTTAAAAATGTAAATTTACCTGTGCTTTTTCTCCATCCAAACCACCCAAGTTTTGCAGAACCAGTGGATACATTTCCTTCAAAATAGTTAAATTCTATACCTCTATCACTTGAATCATTTGCATTTTGTGTAAAATTAGCAATCATAGGGTTTGCATCTCTAAGATAAATATCTGGGGAGTTAATAAATGTTTCATTTGAATTAATATTAAGAATATTAGCTGCTGTGATATTTATATTGTTATAAGATTGAATGTTTGTACTTGTTCCATTAAAATTTATATAATTATTTCCTGAACTACCCAATTGAAATTTAGTATTTTGAGGAATGTTGAAAATATCAGAACCAGATAATTTAAAAATCATATCACCCTCACTATTAAAATAAAGTCCACCTGTATTCCCATAGATAGAATTGTCTGTATTACCAAATGTTAAATCAATATTTTCAGGAATTTTAACATGTACAGATGCATTTAAATTAATATTATTAGTAGGTGGTTTATATAAAACACCAGATGTTCCGTCACTAGTAAGTGCTGTTCCACTAGATATAGCAAAACTATTACTATTGATAATTTCTGTTACAAGATAAGTACCGTTCATAGAAGGTACAGAACTTGTTTGTGTTAAAGTAATGGTATCACCTACTTTAACACTACTTGGTGTAGCAGTGGCAACAACCATACTTCCAGATGTAACTAAAATTGATGTAACTAATTTGTTACCTAAAGCTGTATCAGTATTAAATGTAATATCACCATTTCCTGTATTAAAAGTTTGACCAGAAAAAGCAGATATAGTATTAGCACTACTCCTGGATGTAATATCTATATAGTCACTTGATGCAAATGTGATATTTCCGTTATTTACCGATGTTAAATAATTACCTATAGAATTAACTATATTTGTTACAGGTCCACTTAAATAAATACCACCTAATTGACGTGATACAATAATGACATCACCGTTTTGATTTACTGCTCTAATAGTATTCTCACAAATACTTAAATTACCTAAAGTACTACAACCATCAACCACGAATGAACCATAAATAGAGAAAACACCATTAATAGAGTCCCAAGCGGCACTTTTTGTTCCGTCTACAGAACGGAATGTAATATCACCACGTGATGTTAAAAGTGTGAAATGACCTTCGTTAGGACCGTTTGCACCAACAACTGTATTAATAATTTCTGAATCTGTAATAGTTACACCTACAATCTGAGAACCGTCAATTAAACCATCGATACTTTCAGCAGGTAAAATAATATTATTAGCCTGAAGTGTATCGAATACACCAGAATTTGCTGATAAAGATGTACCTTTTAATGGTTTATTAGTTAAATCTTTAGACATATTCTAAAACTCTTACTATACATAATTAAAATTTAATTATCAAAATAACGACATCAGGATAATTTTTTTCTAAGTCTATATTAGAATGGAGGCTATAATTACAGGATTAGTACAGAATGGTTCTGATAAAGTAAATATTAAACTAGATAAAAAATTACCTAAACCGGCTAATAGTTATAAAGAATTATGGATTCGGATAACACATACATCAAATATTGATATTCGTAAAATTAAAGAATACAATGAATCTAGTAAAAGTGTAATATTAGAATCTGAAATTCGAAACATTCCTAATAAAACTACAAAATATGATATTGGAGACTTTAGTAAAGTTGATAAAAGTAGATATGTAGAACTTATAGTTACAGGTGATGATACTAAAACTCAAATTAAATTAAATGCTAATGCTAAAAAAATGGATAAAATATATAATAAATATTGGATTAAGGTAATATCTGGTAATGCAACAGATAATGTTAGACAAATTAAAGAATATAAGAATAATACATTAATATTAGATTATGATTTATCTAATAATATTAAGAATGGTGATAAGATTTTATTAATGTCACATTATGTTAATGATTATATTATGTTTGGTATAATTGATTTTACAAATTTTATTGGAATGGATTTTTCTTCATTGATTGATGTTTTTGGAGGATTATTTAATTTTCAATTAACTACAGCTGGAGTTTGTGTATGTTCTTCAATAATATTAGTAATAATTGTGGTTTTAATAGTTAAAAAATCTAAGAAACCATTAAATAAACAAAACACTGGTGGATTATTTGTTCCAGGTTTAGGAAGAATGGGAGCTCAACAACCAGTTGTTATTCAAATGCCTATGCAAACACAACCATATCCATTTAGAAATTCCCCTTTTCCTAGAGATACGTAGAAATAATTAACTAAATTTTATTTTATATAATAATAATAAACATGTATTTATTATTATTAGCGAGATTATTAGTTATTATTGGAGCCATTAATTACTTTTTTATGGCAACTGTAAATGTAGATATGTTTAGATATATAACGAATCCTATTATTGTTAGAATTTTATTCTTGTTAATTGGTTTAGCTGCTGCTTATTTTATTTTTAATAGAGATTATTATCTACCATTTTTAGGTCATACTGTCATTCCTATTGGACCTAATAAACCAACTGAAAATTTAAAACAAATTAAATTATCTGGTTTACCTACGAACACAATTGTTATCGCATGGGGGTCTCAGAGTACAGAAAAGGTATTTGAAGATCCGTATGAAGCGTATGGTGATTATGCTAATACTGAAATTAAAAAAACTAATGATAAGGGTGAAGTAATTATTGAACTTCCTTGTCCATCTGAATATTATGTTAATAAATTTGGAGTTATGAAGCGTAAGTTAGACAGACATATTCATTATAGGTATCAATTACCAGAATATAAAGGATTATTTTCTAGAGTATATACGAGATATTTAGATGAAAAATGTCAATAAAAAAGTGTCCCGAAGGACATTAATTTAATTAATTTATTCTTTGGCTTTTTCTCAATTTATATAATTTCGTTTCTAATATAACTAGATATATCATTTGTTTTTGTTGTCGGGAATCTTAAATTTCCATCGCTAGTATATTCAAAAAATTTTGTCCATAATTTTTTACCTTTAAATTGTGAAAAATCTTTTTCGCATTGTTTGTATAGTTCTTGACGTTGTTCTTTTGTACCTTTTGGTCGTACTTTACATAATATATCTTTATTGATTTGAATAATCCAAACAATAAGGTTTTGGTCTTCACCACTTGTATCTTTTTCAAATGTATAATCGATTATTTCAAATTCGCTATCCATAAAATCTTTAAATTTAAGTAAATCGTATGAACGGTATTTTTCTTTATACATTCCTTTGAAATTTCTTATCATAGTTCCCTCATATCCTTCAATATTAACAAATCTTTCATGAAGTGTTTGAATCTCATTCTCATTTTCAACTTGAAAGGTGTTAACAATTTTAATCATTGTTAAATCTAATGGTTTTAATAACTTATCTAATGCTGTTTTACGGTTATTATATAGTAAATTGGTATCAATAATATCGTATACATGATATTCAATTTTATCAAGATTAATTTTATCTTGTTCAGTTAAACCTTTTGTTTTTCGAAGGACACCTAAAGATTCAAAAGAATTTTTGTGTACGTATAATTCTCCATCAAGTATATACCCATCTGGAAGAGAAGATAATTCTTTGAATAATGTTGAAGTTTGTTTAACTATACTAAATTCTTTTCCTTGTCTTGTAGTTATAGATTTAGAAGTTGTATTATAAATCATACGATATCCATCTAATTTAGGTTGTACAAAACAAGGATAATTAACCTTGTTCTTATGTTTGGAAAAATCTTGTGCAAGCATAGGATATGCAATATGAGTGTCTTGAATAGTTAATTTAGATATATTGATATCAGCTGTTTCTATTGAGAAGGTATTTTGGTCTGTTGAATAGTTTTCAAGTGTTTTTTTCTTATTCCATTTACTAGTTGCTTCGGAGAGCGCTTGTTGATAATGCGTCGTCGCATTTGCCTTATTTAAATTTTTTCCTGACGTAATTCTGCGTCTAGTTTCGATTTTACGACTATATCCATGACGTGTAACGATATCAGAGTATTGGTCATAGCGTTCTACTGAAATATGCCATGTTTTAATTTTATTGTCTTTAGATTTTCCATATAAAGTATCAAAATGATATGTATCAATTAGTTGAGACATCTTGTAAAAATATTATGCTTCGATAAATTTTCAATTTTTCAGTATATCCTTATTTAAAAGTAAATTAATAATAACTTTATTATGAGTGAATTATCACAAAAATTTATAGATATTTTACAAAAAATAGTGAGTTATAATTTTAATGACACTGAAAAGTTAGATAATGTAAAAAATCACAAGTCAATTTATGATAAAGCTAATCAATACTTGTCTCAATCAATAACTTCTAAGAATTTTATTAAAGAAACTGAGAATAGAATTTTAGCGTGCCAAGAATATAATAAAATAGCTGGAGCTGTTGATATCACAGAATATCTATTATTAGATTCTAAGCCTAGAATTTCAAGAGAAATATTTTTAGATTCTCTTTTAAATCTTGGTAATTATTTAAAAACAGTTGCTGAAGGATTTATCGTACAAAAGAAGTTAGAATTAGATAAAAATAATGCTACTAGAACTGATAATAAACCTCTTGTATTGACACAATTCGAATATGATTTATTTAACAGGGCTTTAAATGTGTTTATTACTATTTTACAAGTTGAATTTGAACATAAAGATGCAATTACTCAAATTGTGAGTGTTTATACTCAACTGACGTATTTTTCCCAATCTAATTATGAAATGTGTTTAAAACATTTAAATGATGCATTATTATTTTCACCAGAAAATCCTACATTACATTATAATTTGGGTCATATTTATCAACGACTCAATAAATTAGAATTATCACTTATTCATTACAAATTATCAATTAAATTATCATCAAGTGAAACACAAGAGGATAAAAGACTTTTAATTAACAATTATAATGGACTTGCTTCTATTTATAGAGGTATTAAAAAATGGCCAGAAAGTTTACACTTTTTATTAAAGGCATTTAAGTTAGATAAAGAAGATCCAGATATTAACAATCAGTTGGGTGTTGTTTATACAGAAATGAGACGTACAGATTTAGCAGAAGTTCATTACAAATTAGCTATTTCTTTTTATAAAAAAACGTTTGTATCAACTGACCCTATATTCTTATTATCAGAGGTTTATTTAAATTATGGGCATATGCATAGTTATAATGGTGATAATGAAAAGTCAATTGAAGCTTATAATCAAGCTTTAAAAATTGTACCTAGATTTGCATTACCATTTCAAAATAAGATTATGAATTTGTCATATATTTTTGACCAGTTAGAGGATAAAATGTATATTACAAAACAGCATAAACAAATTAACAAATTATATGCTAAAAATCCCCAACCGTATAAATTTGGTTCAGATTTTTTCAAGACAAGTAATTGTAAAATTAATATTGGTATTATATCAGGTGATTTTGTGGACCATCCTGTAAGTTTTTTTATAAGTACTTTCTTAAAAAATTTTGATACTAAGAAATTTAATGTAACATGTTATTCAGAATGTTTAATTGATACATCTCTTTTTAATTCAAATCTAAAGTTTAAATTTATTAAAAACATGTCACAAGAAAATGCATCCAATCTAATATATAATGATAAAATTCATATATTGTTAGATTTAGCTGGACACACTGCATTTAATAGGATGGATATTTTTTCATATAAACCATCACCTATACAGATTACATATATTGGATATCCATTTTCAACTGGGTTAAATGAGATGGATTATCGTATAACAGATAGTATATGTGATAATACTATAATTTCTCAACCATACTATTCAGAGCAGTTATTATATATGAAAAATTGTTTCTTATGTTATGACCCACGTGTTATTAAGAGGAGTGATAAAAATCAAATGTCATCGTTTGTTTTTCCAAAGATGTCTATTAATCCATTTGTTAATAATAAGTATGTTACGATTGGATGTTATAATAGAATTAATAAGATTACTGATTCTATGATTAATGTATTTAACACTATTTTAAAAACCAATAAACAAGTAAGATTTGTGTTTAAGACGAAAGCATTAATTAATAAAAATATTGCCAAAAAATTCTTAGAAAAGTTTGATAAAGATGTAGTAAAAAGAATTAAGATATTAGATTGTACACTTAGTCATGAACAACATTTAGAAACATATAATGAAGTTGATATAGCTATAGATACATTTCCATATTCTGGAACTACAACAAGTTGCGAAGCATTAATGATGGGAGTTCCTGTATTTTCTATATATGATTCGGAATTTTATTTCCATCCTCAAAATGTAACCTGTAGTATTTTAAAAAATTCTGATATGGATTATTATGTTTGTCAAAATGTTACTGAAATAATTAACAAAATTAAAGAGTTGGAAAATAAACCTCTTGAATTTTGGAAAGAATTAAAGATTACAACTAGAGAACAATTTCTAAATGGTAAAGTATGTAATAAAACAGAATATATGAATAATTTAGAAACATTGTTAAGTGAATTATATGAAAAACATAAATCTTAATATGAAAAACATAAATCTTAACTTTCTGGGTCAAAAACAGTAATATCTCCTAAACCGTGATTACGTAAAACATTGACAGCTATAGCTTTTTGGTAGAACATATTAACTGTGTCATTAATGACGAATCTCTGTCCAGCAGGTAAATCCATAATAAGTTGATTATATTTGATTTTATGAAATCGCAAGGTTCTTTCAGTAAATTCTTTGAATTCACTACCTCGCGCAGTAGTAAAAATAACTACATCATATTTATGTAAATGATTAAAAAAATCTTTAACACCTGGAAGTAAATCTTGTATAAAATTTGGAACTTGACTATATTTTTCAAGGTCTTCTAAGGTTAAATTTGGTACAATTGTACCATCAATATCCATAAAATATGTTTTAGGGTAAGAGTCTAACATTTTTGTTGTTTAAAATTGTATAAAATTAAATTCAATTTTAAATAATTACATTAAATATTCAAAGTTTCTAATTATTAAATATTCACAGTTTCTAATGATTAAATATTCACAGTTTCTAATATAAATGGGTCAGACGTTAATATATATTCTCCATTTGAGATATAACCTACTTTATTATTACTTGCATCATAGATAAATTTCTCGTCAATAAAATAGAAAGAATCTTCTATAAATTTCTTTTTTAATTGAGTTAATTCGATGTTTGTAGTTGAACATGTAAATTCAATCGATGGAATATAAGCATCTTGTTTTTCTTCTTCTTGTTTACTTAAACATATTTTATATAAATGTATCTTGCAATAATCATAATTATCTAATGCATTTTTAGAACATTGACTAACAGGATTAGTATTTGTTGTTCCTATACACCGTTTTACAACTTTAGGAAATAGAAACTGTTTTTGCAGAAATTCTATATCAACTTCATTATCATTTGCGTCATAAATAAAGTATTGTTTACACAATGTTTTTAAAACATCTTTAATAATTTTTTTTTTATATTGTTCTAAAAATTTTTGTTCATTACTAATATCAATATTCATGTTTCTTTTTGATTTGAATGTTAATATTTGTATTAACTGTATTTAATTCATTTTTTATTTGAGGTGTAATTTCAATGGTATTAGTTAATGATTGGTCATTTGGACGTAATAATTTAATTATACCACTGCCAAGTGAATCAAATATTTCAGGTGACATATCAGTAGAATTACTAGTTTTCATTAACATAGATAAATTATCTATCGTATCTTTTATATTTTTATCTTTTGTTTCTGCTCTGTCTTCTGTTTCTACTGCTTCCTTTTTAATGTTCTCTATATTTTCTTCGTCTATTTTTTGATTAAGTTCGTGTAAAAATAATTCTATTAAATGATGAGATTTTACTTTATCAATACATAAACTTTTACATTCTTTTATATATAAAGAAAGGTCATTTTCTTCAAAGTTATTATTAATATAATCAATAATATCTGACAATTTTGAAATAAGTGTAAGATAATGTATCAAATGCTCTTCCATTAATATAACAAATTATATTAATTTTAACTAACTTGACTAATAAACTGGTTAAATAACTTGAGTATCAAAATTGACAACATGTCGTGGATATACACAATATGTACATCTCCAATAGTATATATCTTTATAAGAGTTCATTAAATATTTAATTTCATGGCATTTTTGTTTATGTATCATAATTGTTTCAAGTAATGTTTCATCTTCTAACAAAAATTTATAGGCATCCTGTTGGTTAATTTTGAACATGAGTTTTTTAATTTGGAATTTAAGAGTAAGCAAATAACTATCATTTTGTAATTTGTTAATTTCCTTTTTAAGCTGTTTATATTTTTTCTTATATTTTTGATAATAGTTATAAATAATAGGATTAGTATCCTTGCAAGACATAGATTTTCTACAAAGTGGGCATCTTAGTTGTCGACAACAAATTTGGCCACTATTTTGTTTGCGATATTTATTAAACTCTGCCTCTATATATTTCATTATACATTCGGAATGAAATTTATGATTACAAGATAATATTATATTATTACCAGTAAAGTCTTCAATACATATTGAACATTCATCGTTGTATGACATTTTGTAATTTAAATAATATCAAATTTATTCAATTATTTAAATTTAAGCAATTGTAAATTTACCTCGTAAAACAAGTGTTTCTTTTTGTGGAGATTTATGAACAATTTCTATTTCGTTATAAGGAACGTAATCATTAACTTCTTCTGATTTGAATTTTAATTTGTACATTCCATCTCCATCACGTAAAACTTGACCAATATTTACTTTTTTACCAGTTTTAGTATTCTTTAAATAAGCAATATATTTATGTTTAAATGATGTATCATCGATACCTAATTTTTCAACACCAAATGGATTACCATTAAGAATATAAAGGTTAGCTAAAATTTCAAGCATATATATTGGGTTAGATGATTTTTCTCCTGGACGAACAAATAGTTTAGCCTGTCCAAAAATAAGATTATTTGTAGGAGATGTTAGTTGAGCGTTTTGATAAGTAAAATAACCCGGGTTAATTGTGTCTTTGTAAGAAAAGAAATCATTGTTAGCAAAGTGTTCTGGACCACATCTATATCTCATTTCTGATTCATCTATAGGAGAAAACATTGAGTTTAAGCAACTGGCTAGACAACTTATACAAATAATAATCATCAAAACAAATAAAAACATTTTAAGATTAAAAATACTACATCCAATAAGTTCATTTGGTGTAAATAAAGGACCATTCATAGATAATGTTGTAGAGATATCACTCATTATATATATTTTACTATTAAAATAAATTTCTTGAAATTATGTATTTATTTATTTTTAGAATTATTAGTTGTCATATTAATTTATTAGTTATCATATTAATTTATTAGTTATCATATTAATTTATTAGTTATCATATTAATTTATTAGTTATCATATTAATTAGTTATTAATTTGTTATTAATTACTTTTTTTTAGGAATTAATGCGATAAAAGTCTAAATTAATAAATTTAAATCTTTTTATATAGTAATAAAAATGACAAGAGTTCTTATTTTCGGGTATTACAATCATCAAAATTGGGGTGATGATGTGTTTGAATATGTTTTTAGACATCATATCTTTAAGGATACTTCAAAGTATGAATTAATTTTCAAAAACCTAGATAATTTAAATAAGGATACAGATATTTACAAAACAGTAGACACTATCATTATAGGTGGAGGTGATTTAATTAATAATTACTTTTTTGATGATAGTAAAGTTGTATTGTTCAGACAATTTTTTGAAAATAAACCTATATATTTTGTTGGTATTGGATTGACTTATCCTAATTTGATAAATGTGATGGATATTGGTGATTACTTTTTTATGCGAAATAAAACTGATGGTCAGTTAGCTAAAACCAGATATACGGAAATGTATACCAAAGCTATACCAGACATTGCTTTTAATCTATTAAATGAGTCTAGTTTAATTAATTTCAACAAACCTTATCGAGCCAAGAAAGATATTAACAAAATTGGTATAGCATTACCAGCACCTTGGTTAGATGATATCAAAGGTAAACGTGGTGAAAGATTTATTGACAGAATATGTGAATTAGCATTAGATTTGTCTAAAACACATGAAGTGCATTTTATTCCATTTGATACAAGTATTGGAACATCAAATTCTGATATTCAAATGATTATGGATATCCAAGAAGAATTAAATGGACAGTCCAATAATATATATTATTTAATTCCGAACCAGAGAGAAGATAAAACGTATAATCCAATCAGTACAAGTGAAATGATTGAGTATTTTAAAACATTAGATTTAGTTGTATGTGGAAGATTTCATGCTACTATTCTAAGTATTATAACTCACACTCCATTTGTATGTATTTATGCTAGTACAAAACTTGAAAATTTAAGAAAGGATATGAAGGATATACATGGTTATTTTATTGAATTAGAAACAAATGATAAAAATAAGCCAATTAAATTCCCTAAAAAACGTGTTATAGATACGATTAGAGATATCAAGAATAATTATATTCCTACATTGAATAAATTAAAGAATTATGCTATACAAATGAAAGAAGAAACGGATACCTTTAATGTACAATTATTAGAATTAGTTGATAATAATGACACTCTTGTTACTTTCAGACAATCACCACCACAATATATAACAGATGCTCAAAAGAAAATACTATTAAAAACAACTATTTCAAATGTATTGCAGAAAGTATCTAATAAAATTTCTATTAATGATATAGATGCAGTATTAAATGGTAGAACATTAATTAGTGTTTTACCTAAATCAAAATTTAGAAATTTAGAACCATTAAAAAAATTATTGACTGAAGAAATTTTATGGTCATTAACTGGAGATCCATATGCTCCATATTATTATGGATTATACGAAAATGTTTTGAATTCAAACTTTGCAAGTCAAATTAGATGGATTATAGATGATTATTACGAAAATTATTCATATAAAGAACCACGTAAAAATAACATTACTATAGTAAATAAAAATTTTCAAAGATTACACAGAAGTGGGTGGCAATATATTGTGAATAATATTGTCATGCAATTAAATAATAATGAACAAATTAATGAACCATTAATAATTGATACCTATATTGATAAAACCTTTCATTGGAATAGAGAATTTTATATGAGTAAAGGTGTTATACCTTATAATAAAAAATGGATAGGATTTATTCATCACACTTATTCAAATTATAATAACAATTATAATTGTCTTGAATTATTCAAGAATGATACATTTATTCAAAGTTTAATGTCTTGTAAGGCTTTAATTGTTATGACACAGTATCTGAGTGATCAAGTTTCGAGTAATTTAAAGAAGTTAGGATTTACTAATGTAAATGTGCACACTATTTTGCATCCTACAGAAGCTACTGAAATTAAGTTCTCCTGGGATAACTTTATGAATAACGATAATAAACAATTAGTACAAGTTGGTAATTGGCTAAGAGATGTGTTTGGTATTTATAGAGTGACAGTTCCTGAAGGTTCAATTGTTTCACAAAAATCAATTTTGAAGAATAAAAATAGTGAGAATTACTTCCCACCAAATAATTTCTTGGATGATTTATATTGCGAATTGAATGATGAAAACAATAAAAATGATGACCATAGTGTTGTAGATATTTGTAGAAACGATTTTAAGAACATGCATATAAAGGGGTTATATCATTATATTGTAGAAATGGAAGAATCTGTCAAAGTTATTGAATTCTTAGATAACAGTGAATATGATGATTTGTTATCAAAAAATATAGTCTTTTTAAATCTAGTAGATGCATCGGCTTGTAATACTTTAATTGAGTGTGTTGTTAGAAATACTCCTATTATAATTAATCCAATTCCTCCTGTTGTAGAAATTTTAGGAGAAGATTATCCACTGTATTATAAGAATTATTATGATGTATCAAAGATATTAGATAACCCTAGTTTAATTAAACAAGGTCATGATTATTTATTAAATATGCCTAAAGACCAGCTTGATATTGCAAACTTTATTAAAGAATTAACTGATATTGTTACACAATACACGAATTGATATGTTTCAATTTAAAATTGAAAATTAAAATCCAGTATATAAATTTATAAAAGTATAATATAAATTTATATAATGACTCCATTACAATTCGAAGAACTTTTTGAAAATTCAAAAGATTTAAACTGGGATTATAACTTTTTATCGAGTTGTAATTATATTACATGGAATATGGTTAGAAATAACCTAAACAAACCATGGAATTTAGATAAAATTTCAAGAAATACAATTGTAACTATTGAAATTGTTTTAGATAATCCATTTTTAAGATGGAATTGGAGAGAATTAACACTAAACGAGAATATGACATTTGAAGTTATCAAGAATTATCCTCGACAAGCGTGGGATATGGATGTTTTGAATGACAAATTAACACCAGAACAATTAACAGAACTCTATAATATTAGAGATTCATTTATAGACAATAATTCTATAGAAAGTTACGACAGTTACGATAGTTACGACGAAAAAAATGCATTATACACACTTTAATTGTTTTATTTGTTTTATGTTAATCTTATTATCTTTTAAAAATAATTGATTTAAAAGATAAGATTTTATTAAGTAAATGACTTCAAGAATCAAAATTGATATTCCAAAAGACAATAATTCATTATTTGCTTCTATAGGATGGTATACAAAAGAATCGCATGAAGTAGTAAGACAGAATATTGTTACAGAGTTATCTACTTATAAGGAGGAATATATAGATTTTTTAAATGAAAATGTATCGTTTGAAGAATATATTGATAAAATGTCTAATATAGGTGTTCAGGGAGATAATACTACATTAATTGCTGCTTCTCAATATTATCAATTAAATATAAACGTTAATAATGATATTGTTATTATTGTTAAGGATGATGAAACTCCAGACTTATTTTTATGTAAAGAGGATAATTATTATTATGTTGAAACACAAGTTATAACTATTTTTGATGACCCTAAAAATTTTAATGTTAAACATCCATTAAATACTCCGTGGAGTTTGTGGACTTCTGTTAAAGCGGACACTAATAAAAAAGTGGTTGATTGGATGGATACAATTAAAAATATAATTACAGTAGATAGTATTGAAGATTTTTGGGGAATGTTTAATAATATTCCTCAAGCATCTACTTTAAATCATCCTTTTGATTATTATTTTTTTAGAAACAATATTCAACCTATGTGGGAAGACCCAGCTAATATAAATGGAGGGAAAATGACCCTAATGTTTAAAAAAACACGTGATGCAGAATTTATAGATAAAATCTGGTTATATTCTATATTAGGATGTATAGGCGAACAATTCGATGATAATATCTGTGGTGTAACTTTAAATATACGTAAACATCAAGACCGTATTAATGTTTGGATTAATACCGATAAAGAAGAAGATGTTAAAAAATTAGCGTTACGATGGAAAGAATTAATCGAAGTCACAAATATACACGTGTCATATATTACTCATAATAATAAGGATGTTAATTATATTATTTAATTACATTTATTCATTCTTTTCCATATCTTTAACCATATTATTAATTAAATCAGACATTCCTGGCATAGAGTTTAATGCATTTGGATTACTTGTAATACTACCCATAATGCTTTTAGCTTGGTCTTCTAGCTTTGATTTATCAATCTCGCCCGTATTAATTTTATCTTCTACTTTTTGTTGGATTTCCTCAACTAATCCTTGTAAAGGTGTATTTTCAATATTACCAGTCATCAGACTTGATAACATTGACATTGGATTAATTTGTTGAGATTGCATCTTATGTGAAATGTCTGTTGCAATATTTAAGATTTCTTTGTTGCCTAAAATAGACTCCATAATATCACCCATACCTCCTCCTAAATTTCCACCTAAACCAGCTAAGATAGATGGGTCTGGGTGAGGTAAATTAGAATGTCCAACTGATATGGCATTTCTTCGTTTGTGTTTAGAACTAGAACTAGGTTTGTTTTGCTTAATATCTTCTGCTTGTAAAGCTGTTTCAGCTTCTTGTTGAATTTTAGACACAAACTCACTAAGTTTATTTTGTAAAATATCAGTTTCATTCGTTGTGTCTTTTGTTTGGTTTAAAAATACACTTGACATGTAAATTGAGTATAGATATTTAATAAGCCCCTTTTTAGTATTTTTGGATTCGTTTTCAAAAACTCTAAAACTAAGAATATTACTAAATAGAGTTACACCATTTAAGAAGTTGTAGAAATCAGATTTAATTTTCTTATTTGAAAATAATACAGCTGATATTTTTGATTCAAATGAACCAAGATGTTGTGTTGTATAATCTAAAAATTTATTAAATTCTTCTTTATCTGTATCTATCTTTTCCATATATTTTCTAATACTTGGAATAACTTGTGGATCAAGATAATCCATAGTTAGTTCTAGTTCATTTAAAAAAGAATCAACATTCTTAAATAACTCCTTTTTAATTAATTCTTCCATTTGTTATAGTTATAGACGATAATTAATTAATGAATTTAACGAAGTTGTTAAATTCATTTTAAATACAACTCGGAAATTAATTTAAATATAATAATTAATAATTATATATAGTAAAATGGAACGTTATATTTTAAGAATTTTTAATATTCCAGATTATAAATCACATGAAGATTTAGAATTAGAGTTTAGGTTAAAAGGCACTTATAAAGTTTTTGTGTTAGGAGTACGCGGTGATAGACCAGATAATTCTTATGGATTAATTGAATTTAATTTACAAGAAGAAATGGAACAGTTTGCATCCCACTTTCATAAATTAAGAAAAGATGTTATTATTTACTCATAGTAAACCAGCAAAGTCTGAGTCATCATCGGATAAAACAACTGGTGGAGGGGGTGGAGCTATTACAACTCTAGGAGGTGGTGGAGGTGGTGCAACAACAACTGGAGGTGGTGCTATAACTTGAGGCTGTCCTCTACTACTTAAACCACGGGAACTACGAGAAATACCACGTTGTGGTTTGAATCCTTCTTTATATTCAGTAAATAAGTAATAAGCTAAAAATGCGAGAACAATGATAAGAATAATAGTATTATTATCTAATTTGAAATCCATAATGTTTATAATATATGATAATAAAAAAAATTTTTAATATTTAATATCCGCCTTCTTTAGATAAAAATGCTAAAAATTTATTTTTTGGCTGACCTTCTGGGCAAATATCTATTAATTTTTTCAAAGAGTTATCCATAATTTGAGTTACCTGGGTTTCTAGTTTACGTATATCTACGCGAGATAATCTTGAAATTTCGTCATCGCTATATATTTCTCTAAGAGCCATAAGATATCCTAAAGCATAGGTTGAATGTAAATTAGCAATATACGCATTGGCGTCTTGGTCTGCTGCAGTAGCCCATCTAGCAGTTTGTCTAATTAATTTGTTAACACGTTGGCTATCTGTTAAAGTGCTGTGTATGTTAAATGACCATATACATAATATCATTATTATAAATAATATATAACATATCATTATGTATTATATATTATAAGTTAATATTTTAATAATTAAGTAAATTCATATTGTTATTTTATAAAAGTACTTTTGATGCACATTTGAGTAATTTTTGGAAATAAAAAAAGATTGTGGCCTTTTGTCTAAGTGTTTTTTCTGAATCTTGATTACTATTTGCTAACCAAATACTTTTAAGTTTTAAGCCATATAATAGGTTTTCTTTGTCTAATCCCATATTTTGTTCAAAATTTAAAAAAAAGTCCTCGTCACATTCCATAATTTGTTTAGAATAAGGAGAAATATATTGTACAAATTGTTCAACTACTAATCGTGGATTACTTCTTTTAATCAAATCTATAGAACTTTTAGTTAAAACTATATCTGAACGGAAATAAGTAAATTCACTTTCCATATATTCAAAAAATTGATCCATAACATCATTAAAAACTTTAATTTGAACTATTTTATTCATGATATTATGATGGTTATTATTTTATTAATAATTATATTTAAATTAAATTTTTTATATGTACAATTTGCGTTGAAATTAATTTAATATTTTACTCAATAAAAGTAAACAAATGAGTGATATTCCATCTGTACCTAAAACACTTAAATTTGAACTCGCCAATAAGATAAAATTATTAAAAGATATTCGCCATGAAATTAAGAAAAAGAGATTTATATTAGATGAAAGTAGAGAAAAGTTTGGTTTTGATGATATGACTCAATTAACAAAAGTTAAAAATACATCTGAAGTAAAAGGTTATCCATTTGTCGCTTCTAAAGTTGAAAGTAAGGTATTAAAAGGTGTCAAGGTTGGATTAAAGGTTGTTCCAGTTGAAACTAAATTTGAAAAGCATGAACATCCAACTAATTTAGAATTTCTTGCACTAAAAGAATTAACTGAAAATATTGTTTGTAAAAATATTAGTCCGCATATTGTATTTTATCTAGCTAGTCAAAAGGTATCAAATAAAAGTAGAGCTTTGAAATTTTTAAATCTTAAACGTCTAGAAGTAGAAGAACTTATACGTACTAGTTCAAATATGTTAATTTCTGAATACATTGAAGGTGGTAGCTTAGATTCATGGATTTATGATATTTATGAAAACGATGATGACATTTCTGATAAAGATTGGCGAATTATTATTTTTCAACTAATCTATACTATAGCAGTTATTCAACATTATTATCGTATGATGCATAATGATTTCCATTATGGTAATATTTTAATGGATACTTCAATTAAAAAAATAGATGGTCAGTATTTTGTGTATGAAATAGATGGTCAAACCTATTATATACCTAATAACGGTGTTATTCCTAAATTATGGGATTTTGAGTTTGCTATGGTGTATTCTGATAAGATACCAGACTTTTATCCTAATAAATTTATTATTGGTAATTGTGAATATGATAGAAAACGTCATGTTACAAAGGAACCTATTCTTAGTGATGATAATTCATTAGAAAGCGATGACTTAAATGTTCCATACAATTATAACGAAGTATATGATTTACATTATTTTTTGACATCATTACTAGACCTTTATATTTCCCAAGAATTATTTGATTGGATTTTAAAAGTGTATCCTGATGAACTTATTCCTAGAGAAGAATCGGATTCAGATTCTGATTCTGATTCTGATGCAGATTCTGATTCTGATACAGATTCTGATTCTGATACAGACTCTAAAACATCTGATAGTTCAGATGAACACAATTCTTCGGATAATTTAGAAGACAAATTAGATAATATTACGTTATCTGATACCTCTTTAAGTAGTTCTTCAAGTTCAGAGTCTGATGCAAGTTCTGAAGAATATGATAATTCTAGTTCCGATGAATCGAACACTTCTTCTTCTGGTTTATATAATAGATATTTATCTGAAGGTAGATTAAAGAATGGTATAGAAAAAGATTTTGAATTACCTACCCCCCTATCCATTTTAAGAAATAATTTATTTGATGAATTTAGAAACAAACCAACAGATTTTGATGAATCAAAAGCAGTTTATTTTAAGTCAGGGTTTTAAATTAATTACGTATTTTTATGAAATATATTATATATGAAATATAATATATATAACTAACAATGAGTATGTCAACGAATATCGCCGATTTACCTGGACCAAAACCAGAAGAATTTGAAGATGAAGAGTATGAATATGAAGAAGAATTAAATGAGGAAGAAGACATACAACCCCAAACACAACCAAGAATGCAATTACAGAGAGAAGATTATTATGAACAACCTAGTTCTATTAAAATGGATATTAAAAAGGTTAAACGTAAAGAGCAAGAAGATGAATCGATGTTCAGTATAATTCAAAAAGAAGTAAATGAAGAAAATTTACTAATTCTTGTTATTTTATACATAGCATCAACATCTTTAGTAGATGAATACGCACGAAAGGTGTTATCATTAATGTCATTTAATAATTCAAGTAGTATGATTGTAAATATTGTTAAATGTGTAATATTATTGCTAGCATTTATTCTTATTAAAAATTATTTGCTACCTTATCTTAAATTATAAAGAATTATAAGAATTATAAGAATTATAAGAATTACAAGAATTATAAGAATTATAAGAATTATAAGAATTACAAGAATTATAAGAATTACAAGAATTATAAAAGGAATCGTACATTATGCGTTTTATTTTTAAAGTAATTAATCATATTTAATTAGTTTAAAGAAAAATATAGATATATAGTAATGAGTTTTGAAGAATTTAATCAAAATTTTATAAGGTTATATGAGACTGAAATAATTTTACATGATACTATTGATGATAACGATATATTTATGTATTTATTAGACAATTCAACAGTTTATATTTTTAGTTTAAAAGATGTTTATGATAATAATAGATTAAGACATCGTTTTGTGTATGATACAAATATTAAAAAAACTATTCATACAACTGAATGTTTAAGATATTCCAAGTATTCCTGTGATTCTATTGTATTTCCATTTTTAAATTGGAATCATCAATATAGAACGCTTAATACATTTCAAGAGCATTCATATTCATTAGCATCTAATGACTTCTTCAAAGCTAATTTTATAACTAAATTAGAAAAAATCAATGAAAGGTATTATATAGTAAATTATGGTAACAAGAAATTATTACAAAAAATTATAGGTACATCTCAAAATAAAAGACATGATTATAAAGCTCAATTATTCACAGATGTCTTATATCATAGTATTAAAATAGATATTATAAAGGAATGTGAACATAAGATGTTAGATATTTTAAAAATGCTACCTAATAATGCGGATTTAGATATCATTGACGTAGGTGTAGAAAAATTATTAAAAGATGATATAAAATTATATAATTATCAAAAAAATGATATTAGATGGATGAATAAATTAAAAGAAAATATAGATAATGGTGATAATATTTTAAACATTGAACAATCAGTGTTTTATAATAAAACATTAGATGGTAATGATTATTTATTATATAATGGAACTATTTTACCTAATTTAAATAATCAAATTACAACTAAGCTAATTAATGTAAAGTACTATGGAGGAAATATTATAAGTGAAGTAGGATTAGGTAAGACGTTAGTTGTGTTAGGACATATCTTTGATAATCATCATAATAATTATGATGAATTTATTGAGTATGATAATTCAAAATGTAATTATTTTTTTAAGAGAGGTAAAAATAAAACGACAAATTGTACTAAAGATAAAAAAGATGAGTTATATTGCAAAGAACATTCTAAAACATTATTTATAGATAAAAGAAACACTGTTTTTAAAAACTTAGAAAATTTTAATTTAAGAGACCATATGATTACCACAATCGATAAAAATGGAAATACTAGGCAATTATTTAAAACAAATGCTAATTTAATTATTTGCCCAAATCAATTATGTGACCAATGGGTAAGGGAATATTATGATAAATTTAAACAAAATAGTGATGATGCTAAAAGAGTATTATTAATTGTGACTTATGATCAATATAAAAATTTAAGTTTTGGTGATATTTTGTTTGCTGATTTAATTATTGTATCATATAACTTTTTATTAAATAATAATTATTTTAGTAAAACTGGTTATAATAATAATTCTGTATGGAGACAATATAAAAGTTATAAGAAAGATATAACTCAAATCTTAGATGAACTAGATGGTGATGAAAATATTAACAGTATAAATGATTTATTAAATACTCATCATGAAGAATTAAATGTATTAGATAATTATTATTTTAAAGGGGTTTATTTAGATGAAAATCATGAAATTATTAATAAACCTAAAACAGAAACATTACAAGGAATGATTAAAACATTTCAGTCTGATTATAAATGGAATATATCAGCAACACCTTTTGCAAATGGAGTAAACTCATTTATTTATAATACAAATTATAATACTAATTCTACATTTGATAGTAATGATATTTATAATTTAAATGCAAATACAATTGATGCATTGAGTATATTATATAGAAGAAATACCAGAGAATCTGTACAAAATGAATTTTCAGGTAATTTTATATTTGAAAAAATAAAATTATTAGAATTCACAGGTCAAGAGCGTTCTATTTATGATGCTCATATGGCCGGTAATTCTAAAAATAATAGAGATTTTCTAATTAAATTATGCTGCGATACTTCTATAGATGCAGAGACTAGAAATCTTGTTAAAAATTGTAAGACATTAGATGAGATACAAAAGGTTATATTAGACCATAATAAGAAAAAATTGGTTCAATTATCTAAAAATATGCAATCTCATAAAAATAAAATAGAAGAACTCTTAGTTATAATTAACCGTGGACATATATTAGACGAAAGAGACACTTATGGTGATATATTTGAAAATATAGAAAAAGTTAAATTAGAAATAGGTGTATTTAGACGTAAATTAACTAATGATAAAAAAGAGTTTGATACAGTAAATAGGACTTATACGTTCTTAAAAAATGCTGTAGATAATATTAAAGAATTAGACACATGTCCTATTTGTTTAGATGATATTCCAACAGACCAAATAGCTATTACAAAATGTGGGCATAAATTTTGTAAGGATTGTATTCATGAGTTTATGGAAGAATTAAATGTAAGATATGATGATATAAAATGTCCTAAATGCAATATAGTGATTAATAAAGATGATATATACTTATTAAAGGACATAGAACCTCAAATAGTAAATGAAGATAAATGTGATGAATTAACTTATTTAGTACAGAAAATCAAATCTACCAAAATTGGTAATATAATTTATTATTTGAAAAATGAAATGAAAGATAATGATAAATGTATTATATTTTCTCAATGGGATAACATGTTAACAAAAATAGGGAACATATTAAAACAAGAAAAGATAGATGTATTGTATTGTTCTGGAACTGTATATCAAAGAAAACGTGCAATCAATAATTTTCAAAATAATTCTAAAAATAATATTATTTGTTTAAGTTCTGAAAATTGTGCATCTGGTATTAATTTAACATCTGCTAATAAAATTATTCTAATTGAACCTATATACGGAAGTAAAGATTATAGAAAAGATATAGAAAATCAAGCCATCGGTAGAGCTGACAGAATTGGACAGAAAAGACCAATTGAAATTATTAGATTTATTATAAAAAATACTATTGAAGAAGATATTCTAAATGATAATAATCAATTACACGAACACGAACACGAACACGAACACGAACATAACAATGAAGATATATTAGTTGTATAATTTTATTATTTTATTATTTATGAATTATGTAATTTCTCGTTTATTATTGTTTGTATTAAAAATTTTTTTTATTTTTCGTGATTATAAGTTAAAACTCTCTAATGAATTCAATACGTGATGACTTAATTTCTTATATTAGATTAGAATCGGATAATTGTGATATTATAAATATATTTATTTATACTGAACCATATAATAAAAAGATTAATAATAGAAATAATTTAAGAAATCTGGATATTAAAAATTATCGCTTATGTAAACATCAAGACTTAGAATGTTGTATTTGTTGCGAAAACGTTAAAAAGAATGAGTATATTCGAGAACTTAATTGTGGTCATATATTTCATAAAAAATGCATTGATAAATGGTTGTTAGCTTCTATGAAAGAAAAAGAAAATGTTAATTGTCCAATGTGTAGAACAACAATCAATTTGATTTAAATATATTTAATCATATATTTAAAAATATGATTAAAAATATAGATGTTGTCCTTGGTTGTAGTTATGGAGACGAAGGCAAGGGTAAGGTAGTACATGACCTTTTAAGTAAAAATACGTATGATTTATGTATAAGATTCAATGGTTCTGGAAATGCAGGACATACAATTTATTATAAAGGTAAGGAAAAGGTAGTACTTCACCAAATTCCAATTGGAATTTTACATGATAATGTTATAAATCTTATATCAAGTGACTGTTTAATAAATATACCTAAATTAAAGGAAGAATTAGATTCTGTTAAGGCATTAGGTATAAATGTTAATGGTAAATTATTAATTAGCAAAGGATGTCATATTATAACTAAAGAAGCAATTGAATACGATAAACAAAATAATCAAATTGGTACAACAAATTCTGGCATAGGACCCACATATGCTAATAAGATGTTACGTATTGGAAAGAGAGTCGAAGAGTTTGAAGTAGAACTAAATGAATTAGGTATAACACTTGTTGATATGAGAAAATTTTGGTCATCCTCTTATGTAGATAATGTCGAAAATATATTATTAGAAGGAGCACAAGGATTTGAATTAGATATTAACTGGACAAACCATTATCCTTATTGTACATCATCAACATGTACTTTAGCCGGGGCATTAAATACAGGAATTCCTATTAAAAAGATTAGAAATATATATGGTGTATCCAAAATGTATGATACATATGTAGGTACTAGAAAATTTCAACCAGATAATGATAAATTTTTAGATTTAATAGGGTCAGTTGGTAAGGAGTTTGGGGCTACTACTGGGCGTAAAAGACAGTGTAATTACTTGAACTTGGACAATCTTGTAGAAGCCTTGACTATTAATCAAGCAAATATTTGTATTATTAATAAGGTAGATATTCTATCAGAAGTATCTAAACAACATGATACATCTAATATTTTTAAATTATACCATTTGAATACACTGATTAAATTTCAATCTTTAGATGATATGAAAACGTATATATCTAATGCCTTAAAATTTGTAAAAGTTATCTATTCATCCAATCCATATCAAATTTAATTTAAATTTAAAAGTATAAATAAATATATGTTTGATACACCAGTAGGAATAAGATATTCTCATAAAAATTTAGAACACATATGGTCTAATACGAATAAAATTCAATTAATGAGAAAATTATGGATTAATTTGGCATTATGTCAAAAAGATTTAGGAGTTAAAAGTATAACTGAGAAAGGTATAGATGAAATGCAAGATAATAAGGATATGATTGACATGGAATCTATACAAAATTTCGAAGATAAATTTAAACATGATATTGTTGCTAATATTCACGAATTTGGTAAGTTATGCCCAAATGCACAATCGTTTATTCATTTAGGTGCTACGAGTAATTTTATAAATGACAACATAGATTTAATAAGAATAAAAAAGTCATTATTGGTTATCAAAGGAGAATTATACATGTTATTTTTAACATTAAAAGACTTATCTCTTAAAT
>Ga0172373_10000972_pt1 | contig 46673 bp, 42 predicted proteins | sample Lak10m_2_FD_114546 | JGI IMG/M metagenome (GOLD analysis project Ga0172373, IMG submission 114546) | Freshwater microbial communities from Kabuno Bay, South-Kivu, Congo - kab_092012_10m | ecosystem: Environmental > Aquatic > Freshwater > Lake | place: Democratic Republic of the Congo... | reverse complement strand
GCCGACGCCAGATGCCGTTCGATGAAGGCGCCGAGCAACTCGCCGGGCGGCGCCACCCAGCGGCTTTCGCCATAGGCCTGGCGACGCAGCGGCTCGGCATAGCGCAGGCGATACTGCATCGCCATCGAGGCCAGCCAGGAGGCCGCCTCGATCTCGACCGACGCCAGGGGCAGGCGCAAGGGCACGGCCACCGTGCGCGGCGCGCCGATGTCGTAGCGTGCCGGCTCCTTCACGGCGCCGCCTCCGCCGCAGGCGCCAAGCAGGCCGGCAACAAGAATCAACAGGCCTAGCGTCTTCATTTCACATCTCCTTTGCTGGCAGGTGCGGTGAAGCCGGCCTCGCCGGGGCCGGGCGGCGCCGTGTCACGACCGAACAACAGCATCTGCGGATTGTTTTCCAGGCCGTCGAGCACGCGTGACAGCTGCCGCGAACTGGCCGACAGCTCATCGATCAGCGCGTTGGCACGCGGCAGGGTGCCGGTGGTCAGCTCGTCACCGGCGCCAGCCGCCACCTGATCGACCCGCCTGGCGAGCCCGTTCATCGCCTTGACCAGTTCGCGCATCTCCAGCGCCAGCGGTGCGCCTTCGCCGGCAGTCTTCTCGACATGGGCGAGGATCTGCCGCAGGCTGCGCTGGTTTCGCTCCGACAGCAGTTCCCGCGCCGACGCCACGACGGCCGGCAGGTCGCGCAGGCCATCCGAGGCAGCGGCCAGATTGTCCAGGGTGCGGGCCACGTTCTTCAGGTTCTTTTCGTCGAGCAGTCTGTCGAGACGGCTGGAGACGGCGGCAATGCCGTCCACGATGTCGCCGGCCTTCTCGCCCACGGTGTCGAGCAGGGTTGGCTTCATGGCAATCCGTGCCGGCGCGCCCTCCTTGCCCTGCAGCGGCTCCGCCGACGAGCCGTCATCCTCGATCAGGACATAGGCCAGGCCGGTCACCCCCTGGTAGCCAAGTTGGGCGGTACTGCCGCGAGTCAGCGTGTAGCGGCTGTCGACCAGGATATGGACCAGCAGGACACGGGGGTCCGTCGGGTCGGGTTCGATCGCCAGCACCTTGCCGGCGCGGATGCCGCGATAGCGCACCTGGGCCTGGATGTTCAGCCCGGTGACATTGCGGCGCGTCTCCAGGATGTAGGCGGTGGTGCTCTCGTCGCTTTGTCCCAGCCACCAGACGGCGATCGCCGCCGCGATCCCGAGCAGTATCGTGAAGATGCCGGCTGCCAGTGCATGTGCCTTGTTTTCCATGGAACCTCGATTTATAGCGGGGCGTGGGCCACATTTTGCAGCGCGCGCACGCTGCGTTCGGAAAGGAAGAAGTTGCGGATGAAAGGATGGTCGATCTGCATGATTTCGTCGACCGCGCCGTAGGCCAGAATGCGCTGTTCGGCAAGCACGGCCACCCGCGTCGACAGGGCCGCCAGGGTATCGAGGTCGTGGGTGACCAGCATCACCGTCAGGCCGAGTTCCTCGCTGAGCATGCGGATCAGGCGCACGAAGCTGTCGGAGCGGTCCGGATCGAGGCCCGCCGTGGGCTCGTCGAGCAAAAGGAGTTCAGGCTCCAGTGCCAGCGCCCGCGCCAGCGCCACGCGCTTGACCATGCCGCCGGACAGCTCGGCGGGCATCAGCCGGCCATGGCGCGGCAACAGTTCGACCATCGACAGCTTGAGCATGACGAGATCGTGTATCGCGTCTTCGTCGTAACGCTTGAGCTCGCGCAGCGGAAAGGCGATGTTGTCGAACACGTTGAAGGCGGAAAACAGTGCGCCATGCTGGAACAGGACGCCAAAACGCTGGCGCAGCGCGCGCTCGCGCGCGATGCCGCCGCCAAACAGCGGCTGGCCGAACAGCTCGATGCGCCCGCGCGTCGGCAGGAGCAGCCCGATTACCTGGCGCAGCAGGGTCGTCTTGCCGCTGCCCGAGCCACCGACCAGCGACACCAGTTCGCCGGCGGCAATCTCCAGGTTCAAGCCGTTGTGGATCCAGGTTTCGCCGAAGCGCGTGGCCAGATCCTCGATGCGGATGACGGCGGCGGTCATGGCTTATCCCGGCAGGCCAATGCTGCGGGTGGCAATGGCGAAAATTGCGTCGAGGATGATCACCACCGTGATCGCCGTGACTACCGAGGCCGTCGTGTTCGATGACAGGCTCTCGGTATTGGGCCGAACCCGCAAACCGAAATGGCAGGCCACCAGCGCGATGAACATGCCGAACACCGCACCCTTGGCGAGCCCGATCCAGAGGTTGGCCACCGGCACCACGCGCGGCAGCGTCTGGAAGAAGAAGCCGTAGGAGATGTCCAGCTGGACTTGGGCCGACACCATGCCGCCGGCCAGGGCGATGGCCGTCGACCAGAGCACCAGCAGCGGCAGCGCCAGCGTCAGGGCGGCGACCTTGGGAAAGATCAGGCGCAGGCCGCGCTGCACGCCCATGGTCGACAGGGCATCGATTTCCTCGGTGACGCGCATCACGCCAAGCTGAGCCGTCATGGCCGATCCGGAGCGGCCGGCCACCAGGATGGCCACCAGCACCGGCCCGAGTTCACGCACGATGCCAAGGCCGATGATATTGACGATGAAAATGTCCGCGCCGAACTGCTTCAGCTGCAGCGCCGACAGATAGGACAGCACCACGCCGATCAGAAAGCCGACCAGCGCCGTCACCGGCATCGCGCGCACCCCGCTCTTGTACAGATTGGCGGAAATCTCGCGCCAGGGCATGTCGGCCGGCACACGTATCAGGTGCAGCAGGTCAATGGCGAACTGACCGATCATGGCAACGAAATCGACGAGGTGGCGAACCACGCCGATAGACGCGGCGCCGATCACCATCACGCCCTGCAACGGCGATAGCGGAACCTGTACCGCGCGCGGCTCATGGTCGGCGAGATCGATGCGTTCGAACACGCGCCGGTGCTCGGGACGGATCAGCAGAAGTTCCGGAAACGTACGCCCCCAGGCGCGCCAGAGCAGCATGGCGCCGGCACTGTCGATGGCCTCCAGGGCAGAACAGTCCCAGGTCGACTCCGCCCGCGCCGCCTCGTCGAGACGGGCGACCAGTTCCGCGGCACACTGCGATGTGGTGGCCAGCGTCCAGCGCCCGGAAAGACGCGCGAGGCGTCCACCTGGCTGTTCGGTCAGCTCGATGCGGGCAGCGGACATCTATCGGGAATTGGCGTGGGAAGTGGTCGCTGATTCTACCGAGGCTCGGGCTGCCTCAGGTAGCAGACTTCATGCCGCCGTCACCCGTCGCGACGCAGCCGGAGCTCGCCGCCGATGCCCGCCCACTGCTGGGCCTCGTCGGCCAGCGCGGCAGCCGTCAGCGGCAGGTCGTCGAGCCCCTTGTCCTTGAATCCCAGCGCGAACCCGGTGCGCGTGAAGCTGGCTTCAAACGGCGGCGGCGGCCGGTCGTCGCGCGAGCGGCGGAACACGACGGCAGTCCGCAGGCAAAAGATGAGTGTCCATTCGGAGGCTTCGCCACGCAATGGCTGGGCACGCTCCAGCTTGCCACGGTGCGCCAGGACCAGCCGGGAAAGGCGCGCCTGGTCGCGCCGCGAAAAACCCGGCATGTCGGCATTGCCGATGATGTAGGCACTGTGCTTGTGATAGCTCGAATGCGCGATCGAAATGCCGACCTCGTGCAGGCGCGAGGCCCACACGAGAAACCGCGCGTCGGGATGCTCGGGATCCTTGCTCGACGGCACAAGCTGATGCAGCAGTTCCAGCGCGGTCTGGCCAATGCGCGCGGCCTGCCGACGATCAATGTCGTAGCGCTGCATGAAGCGATTCACCGTGGCTTCCCGCAGGTCGTCGTGATGGTGGCGACCAAACAGGTCATAGAGCACCCCCAGGCGCAAGGCGCCCTCGGAAAAGGCCATGCGTTCCAGCCCGAACTCCTTGAATACGGCGGACATGATCGCCAGACCGCCGGGCAGGACCGGCACCCTGTCGGGGCGCAAGCCCTCGATCTTGAGACGCCCGGCATTGCCAGCGTCCAGCAGTGCGGCGCGCAGCTTCTCCAGGCCGGTGCGGGTCAGCCCGTGGTCGGACCAACCGTTCAGTTCAAGCAGATCCACCAGCGCCTTGGCGGTGCCGGAAGAGCCGATGGCTTCGTCCCATCCGATCCCGCGATACTCATGGACGATGCCCTGCAGTTCCCGACGGGCAGCCAGCTCGGCTTCCTTGAAGCTTCGCTTGTCCACCCGTCCGTCGGGGAAAAAGCGCAGGCTGAAGCTGACGCAGCCCATGTAAAGCGATTCGAGGCGGATCGGCTCGATGTTCTCGCCGATGATGAACTCGGTCGAGCCGCCGCCGATATCCACCACCAGCTGCCTTGCCGCGCTGTTGGCCAGGGTATGGGCCACGCCAAGATAGATGAGTCGCGCCTCTTCACGCCCGGCGATCACCTCGATAGGGAATCCCAGCGCGGCCTCGGCGCGCTCCAGGAACTGTGGCGCATTCTTGGCCACCCGCAGGGTGTTGGTGGCCACTGCCCGCACCGCACCGGAATCGAATCCCCGCAGGCGTTCGGCAAAGCGCGCCAGAGCATCGATGCCGCGCTGCTGGCTGGCGGCATCGAGATGCTTGTCGACGCCCAGGCCCGCGGCAAGTCTGACGGACTCCTTGAGCCCGTCGAGGGGGTAGATCTGACTTGCAACTATCCGCCCCACCTGCAGTCGAAAACTGTTGGAGCCGAGGTCGACGGCGGCGATCAGTTCGTAGGCCATGGCGCGATTCTAACTCCCGGATTGTTTGATACCCGGATTGATGCTTGTCATGAAGCTGTCGTGAAACTGACCCATAATCGCAAGATTCCACAAGCCCACGGATGCAGACATGCCTGAAACGCGCCACTTTGCCGCCGAAAACTTCCTGAATCGCGAGCTTTCATTGCTCGCCTTCAACCGCCGGGTGCTTGCCCAGGCCGCCGACCACACCGTGCCCCTGCTGGAACGCCTGCGTTTTCTGTGCATCGTATCGTCCAACCTCGACGAGTTCTTCGAGATCCGGGTTGCCGGCCTCAAGGAACAGCTCAAGTTCGGCAGCCATGTCGTCGGCGCCGACGGCATTCCCGTTGCCGAAGTTTTCCGCCGTGTCACCGAGCAGGCACACGAACTGATCAGCGAACAGTACTCGCTGCTCAATGACGACATCCTGCCGGCGCTCGAACAGGAGGGCATCGCCTTCTTCCGCCGCAGCCTGTGGACCGAAGAGCAGCGTGCCTGGATCCGCGACTTTTTCATCAACGAAGTGATGCCGGTGCTGACGCCGATCGGTCTCGACCCCTCGCACCCGTTCCCGCGCGTGCTCAACAAGAGCCTCAACTTCGCCGTCGAACTTGAAGGCACGGACGCCTTCGGCCGCAGTTCGGGCGCCGCCATCGTCCAGGCGCCGCGCGCCCTGCCCCGTGTCATCCGCCTGCCGCGTGAGCTCACCGGCGTCGACTACGGCTTCGTTTTCCTGTCGTCGATACTCCATGCCTATGTCGGCGAACTGTTCAGCGGAATGAACGTGCTCGGCTGCTACCAGTTCCGCGTCACACGAAACTCCGACCTGTTCGTCGATGACGAAGAAGTGAAAAACCTGCGCACCGCGCTGCAGGGCGAACTGCCGCAACGGCATTTCGGCGACGCCGTGCGACTCGAAGTCGCCGACAACTGTTCCGAAGCCATGGCGGACTTCCTGCTGCAGCAGTTCGCCCTTGACCGGACCGATCTGTACCGGGTGCCGGGCATCGTCAATCTGGTGCGGCTGATGTCGGTACCCGACCGCGTCGACCGCCCCGACCTCATGTACCCGGCGTTCCAGCCGGGCCTGCCGGCCGCCCTTGCCAAGCGTTACGACATCTTCGCCAGCATCCGCAAGCAGGACATCCTGCTGCACCACCCCTTCCAGTCCTTCTCGCCGGTGATCCAGCTGCTGCAGCAGGCTGCCGACGATCCCCAGGTGGTGGCCATCAAGATGACCGTCTATCGGACCGGCACCGACTCGGTACTCATGGAGCATCTGCTGCGTGCCGCCGGCAAGGGCAAGGAAGTCAGCGTCGTGGTCGAGCTGATGGCGCGCTTCGATGAGGAGGCCAACCTTTCCATCGCCGCCCGCCTTGAGGAAGTCGGCGCCCATGTGGTCTACGGCGTGGTCGGCTACAAGACCCACGGCAAGATGCTGATGGTCCTGCGCCGCGAGGACCATGGCTACCGTCGCTACGTGCATCTCGGCACCGGCAACTACCATCCGCGCACCACGCGCTTCTACACTGATTTCGGCCTGCTCACGGCCAATCCTGAAATTGGCGACGACGTCAACGAGGTGTTCAAGCAGCTCACGGGCCTGGGCAAGGCCAGCGCACTGAAACACCTCTGGCAAGCGCCGTTTTCACTCCATCCGAACATGATGGCGGCGATCCAGGGCGAAATCGAGGCCGCCCGTGCCGGCAAGCCGGCGCGCATCATCGCCAAGATGAATTCCCTGCTCGAACCGAACATCACCGCCGCGCTCTACGAGGCAAGCGCTGCCGGCGTGACCATCGAACTCATCGTGCGTGGCGTCTGCTCGCTGCGTCCCGGCGTCAAGGGCCTCTCGGAGAACATCCGCGTGCGCTCGGTGATCGGACGTTTCCTCGAACACCACCGCATCTATTACTTCCATGCCGATGGCAAGCAGAACATCTATTTGTCGAGCGCCGACTGGATGGAACGCAACTTCTTCCGCCGCATCGAGATCGGCTTTCCGGTACTGGACCCACGACTGAAGCGCCGGGTGCTGAGGGAAGGCCTGAAGCCCTATCTTGCCGACAATGTCCAGGCCTGGGAAATGAACGGCGCCGGCGAATACCGGGTCAAGCCGTCCCGGCGGGAGCGCCTCAGCGCCCAGGAACTGCTGCTCGAAGAGATGCGCGCCGGAAAGATCAGCGAAGCGTAGGCCGCATGAAGATCGCCGCCATGCTCTCGCCCACCTGGGCGCCGAGCTGCTTGGCGAATTTCTCGGCGAAATTCTGCTTGACCGTGAAATCGCGCACCTCGGCCGCCTTGATGACATCGCGCGCCACGCTTTCAACCGAGCCATAGCCATCGGCGAGGCCCAGTTCGATGCTCTTGGCGCCGCTCCACATCAGGCCCGAGAACATCTCCGGGGTTTCCTTGAGGCGCTTGCCGCGCCCCTTGCGCACCACCTCGATGAACTGCTGGTGGATTTCGCCCAGCATCTGGCGGGCATGATCCTTGTGATTCTCGTTCTGCGGCGAAAAGGGATCGAGAAAGCCCTTGCTCTCGCCGGCCGTCAGCAGGCGGCGCTCGACACCGAGCTTGTCCATCGCGCCGGTAAAGCCGAAACCATCCATCAGTACTCCGATCGACCCGACAATACTGGCCTTGTCTACGAAGATCTTGTCGGCACCCGCGGCGACGTAGTAGCCACCGGAAGCGCAGACATCCTCCACCACCACATGGAGCGGGATCTCCGGATGCTTTGCCCGCAGGCGGCGCATCTCGTCGTTGATGATCCCTGATTGCACCGGGCTGCCGCCTGGGCTGTTGATACGCAGGATCACGCCTGCCGTGTGCTTGTCCTCGAAGGCTGCCTGCAGCGCATTGACGACCTGCTCGGCATCGGCATCGCCCTTGGCCTTGATCACGCCGGTGAGTTCGACCAGTGCGGTGTACTTGGTACCTTCCGCGACATGTTCGCTGCCGCCGAGATCGAGCGCAATAACCAGCACCAGCGCAAGGTAGCCAAAGCCGAGCAGCTTGAAGAAAATGCCCCAGCGGCGTGCCCGCTTCTGCTCCGCCAGCGCCTCCAGCGCCAGCTTTTCGAGTACCTTGCGTTCCCAGTTCGTTCCGTTTTCGTCAGCCACCCTAACCACCTTCCTCGTCGATCACCACCCAGCCATCGCGCTCCGCCACCGCGACTGCAACCAGCCCCTGGCCATTGCAGCGTCCACCCAGGCATTGCCCGGTATCCGGCGCGTAGAGTGCGCCGTGTGTAGCGCAAATCAAGTATAAGCCTGAACTATCGAAGAACTCCCCGGGCTGCCAGTCCAGCTCGACAGGCAGATGACCGCAACGGTTCAGCCAGCCACGAACCTGCCCCTTGAAGCGTATGACAAAGGCGGGCGTGTCTTCGCCCTGCCGGCGGACCGTGAAGCGCACGCCGCTGCCCTCCTCCGCAAGTTCGGCGGAGCTGCATATGCGGCAGTCAGTCACCCCTGCACCCGCAGCCAGGCGGCCAGCTCGGCAACGTCGGCGGCGCAAAACAGCGGCGACTCGGCCTCCAGTGCAGCCCGTGGATGGGCGCCGTAGGCAACCCCAAGCGCGGCCACGCCGGCGTTTCGCGCCATCAGCAGGTCGTGCGTGGTGTCGCCGATCATCAGCGTCGCCTCCGGCGCCACGCCGAATTCGTCCATCAGTTCCTCGAGCATTTGCGGGTCAGGCTTGGAGCGGCATTCGTCGGCACAGCGCGAGGCATGGAAGCGGGGCCCCAGGCCACTGACACCAAAGGCACGATCTAGTCCCGCACGGGTCTTGCCGGTGGCCACGGCGAGCATGTAGCCGCCCGCCGCGAGTTCGTCGACCATCGCCTCGGCGCCGTCGAACAGCAGCAGGTCCTGGTCCTGGGCCAGATAGTGGTGGCGATAGCGTTGCGCCACCTCGGCATAACGCTCGGCGGGCAGATCCGGCAAGGCATGGCGCAGGGCATCGATCAGCCCCAGGCCGATGATGTGCCGGGCCCGTTCCTCGGGTGGCGGCGGCAGCCCGAGATCGGTGGCGGCCGCCGTAATGCTGGCGACGATCGCTCCGGTGGAATCCATCAGGGTACCGTCCCAGTCGAAGACGATCAGGTCAAAGCGCTTGGCCATGGCTGCGGGTTTCGTTGCATTCAAGTTGGTCGAGGAAGCCGCGCAGTTCTGCCGGCAGGGCCGACTCCAACGTCAGCGGCGCGTTGCTCAGCGGGTGCGGCAGCGCCAACCGGGCGGCATGGAGGAACATGCGGCCGAGGCCGGCTTTCTGCAAGTTCCTGTTGAGAGAAAAATCGCCGTATTTGGCGTCACCGGCAATGGGAAAGCCGAGATGGGAGAGGTGCACCCGGATCTGGTGGGTGCGCCCGGTCTTGAGCTCGACCTCCACCAGGCTGAAATTCTCCCAGCGTGCGATCAGGCGAACGACGGAGTGCGCGACCTTGCCGTCGGCGTCAACGCTGACGCGACGCTCGCCGTCAGCGGTCAGGTACTTGTGCAAGGGCAGCCGCACATGCTGCAGTTCGTTGCGCCAGCACCCCTTGACCAGGGCCAGGTAGCGTTTGCCGATGCCGCCATCGCGGAACATGTCGTGCAGCCGGGTCAGCGCCAGGCGCTTTTTGGCAATCACCAGCAGTCCGGAGGTTTCGCGGTCAAGCCGGTGGGCCAGTTCGAGGAAGCGGGCCTGCGGCCGGGCACGCCGCAACTGCTCGATGACGCCGAAGGACACCCCGCTGCCGCCATGGACGGCCGTGCCGGCCGGTTTATCCACCACCAGTATCGCTTCATCCTCATAGGCGATGTCGAAGCTGCGCGCGGGCACGGCGGCCTGGGCAGGGCGCTCGGCGATGCGGATCGGTGGCACGCGCAGGCGATCGCCACTGCGCAAGCGGTGGTCGGCTGCCACACGCCCCTTGTTCACGCGGACTTCGCCACTGCGCAGGATTCGGTAGATGTGGCTCTTCGGTACGCCTTTCGCAATACGCAACAAAAAATTGTCGACGCGCTGCCCGTCGGCCTCTTCGCCAACTTCGAGCCAGGTAACCGAATCTTTGCTTAAGTCCTTCATTTCCAATATACTGGCCGCTTGGTAAGCCGTCCCGAGACGGTGTGCCCGGCGGCCCGAAGTGGCGTCGGCGGCACCGAACCCGGAACGTCGTCGCCGCCGAGGCAGCGCCACCCACAGGTGACTTATGCGCCGCGGCGACGGGGGCATGCAGGAGAAACGCCGCCGGAACTTTCGGATCGCGCGACAACCCGGCCAGCCGACCACAGGGTGTTTCGCTCGCCCGAAAGAGCGATACTACTTGATTGCGCGCAACACACGGCAGGGCACAGATTGCCGGACGCTGAATTGGCTTCAGCGGCCGCTATACCGAAGACAAGTTCATCATTCGTTTGCAACGTTCAATTCAGGCACCATGAAACTGCCAAGACAACAGCAAACCCAAGGCACACCGCCCGCGTCCTGACGCCAGCGGCGTGCGACTTGTCGTGCCCTTCCGCCGCGTCGCGCGCGGGAGCACACATGAAACGCATGCTTTTCAATGCAACGCAGGCCGAGGAACTCCGCGTTGCGATCGTCGATGGTCAGAAACTGATTGACCTCGACATCGAATCGGCCACCAAGGAACAACGCAAGAGCAATATCTACAAGGCGGTCATCACCCGCATCGAGCCCAGCCTCGAAGCCGCCTTCGTCGATTACGGCGCCGAACGCCACGGCTTCCTGCCGTTCAAGGAAATCTCCCGCAGCTACTTCAAGCCCGGTGTCGACGTCGCCAAGGCGCGCATCCAGGACGTGCTCTCCAACGGCCAGGAACTCATTGTCCAGGTCGAAAAAGACGAGCGCGGCAACAAGGGAGCGGCGCTCACCACCTATGTTTCGCTGGCCGGCCGCTATCTGGTCCTGATGCCCAACAATCCGCGCGGCGGCGGCGTCTCGCGTCGCGTCGAGGGCGAGGACCGCCAGGAACTGCGCGAGGTGATGGACCAGTTGGTGGTGCCCAGCGGCACCAGCCTGATCGCGCGCACGGCCGGCATCGGCCGCAGCCTCGAAGAACTGCAGTGGGACCTCAACTACCTGCTGCAGTTGTGGACCGCCATCGACGGTGCCGCCAAGGCCCAGGGCGGCGCCTTCCTGATCTACCAGGAATCCAGCCTCGTCATCCGCGCCATCCGCGACTACTTCCATTCCGAGATCGGCGAAATCCTGATCGACACCGACGACATCTTCGAACAGGCCCAGCAGTTCATGAGCCATGTGATGCCGGGCACGGTGAATCGCGTCAAGCGCTACCACGACGACGTGCCGCTGTTTTCGCGCTTCCAGATCGAACACCAGATCGAATCCGCCTACTCGCGCCAGGTCAACCTGCCCTCGGGCGGCGCCATCGTCATCGACCACACGGAGGCGCTGGTCTCGGTCGACGTCAACTCCGGCCGCGCCACCAAGGGTTCTGACATCGAGGAAACGGCGTTTCGCACCAACTGCGAGGCGGCCGACGAAATCGCCCGCCAGCTGCGCCTGCGCGACCTCGGCGGCCTGATCGTGATCGACTTCATCGACATGGAGTCCACCAAGAACCAGCGCGAAGTCGAGAACCGCCTGCGCGACGCCCTGCGCCATGATCGCGCCCGCGTCCAGACCGGCAAGATCAGCCGCTTCGGCCTGCTCGAACTCTCGCGCCAGCGCCTGCGCCCGGCGCTGGCCGAAACCAGCTACATCACCTGCCCGCGCTGCACCGGCACCGGCCACATCCGCAGCACCGAATCCGCTGCGCTGCACATCCTGCGCATCCTCGAAGAAGAGGCGATGAAGGAAAACACCGGCGCCCTGCACTGCCAGGTGCCGGTCGACGTCGGAACCTTCCTGCTAAACGAAAAGCGCGTCGACATCGCCCGCATCGAGGTGCGCCACCGCGTCAATCTGGTGATCGTGCCCAACCGCCACCTCGAAACCCCGCAGCACGAAATCATCCGCCTGCGCCACGACCAGCTGAACAGCGAAGGCGTGCAACTCGCCAGCTACCAGATGGCCGAGAAGCCCGCCGAGGAAGCCTACCAGCCGCCCTCGGCCCAGGCTGCCGACGCCAAGCCGGCGCGCGCCGAAGCCGCGGTCAAGGGCATCACCCCGGACCAGCCGGCCCCCATCGTCGAGCCCAAGCCGGCCCCGACGCCCGTCGCGCCCGTCAAGGCGGCCAACGAGGGAGGTTTCTTCAGCCGCCTGTTCTCCTTCCTCACCGGCGCCAAGAAGGAAGAAGCACCGGCCGCCAATGAAGAGAAGGCCGCGCCGCGCCAGAAGCGCGAAGCTAGCCGCGAAGGCAACCGTGAGCGCTCCGGCCGCGGTCGCGACCGTGATCGCAATGGTCGTCGCGAGGGCCGTGAAGGCCGTGAAGGCCGTGAGGGACGCGAAGGCCGCGAAGGCCGCGACGAGCGCAAATCCGAGCCCCGCCAAGCGCAAGGCAAACGTGAGGAAAACCAGGCCGACGGCGCTCGCAAACCACGCGAGGGCGAGAAGACCCGCGAGCCGCGCGAAGCACGCGAGCCGCAGCAGCGCGAACCGCGTCCGCCGCGCGAACCCCGAGAACCGCGCGAGCCGCGCGCCCCGCGCCAGGAACCGGTGCAGAATGGCCCGGCGACGGCCGCGACGAACGGCGCCGATGCCGCCGCGGATGGTGAAGCCCGCAGCGGTCGCCGCGGGCGACGCGGCCGTGGCCGTGGTCGCGGTAGCGACGACGCCGGCCGCACCGACGCGGGCACCGGCGCCCCGGCGCAGGAAAACTCCTCCGCCTCCGACGCCGCAACCGCAGTGGCTACCTCGGCCGCCGCCCCCTGGTTCCCCACCCCGCAGCCGATAGTCGCGGAACCCGTCGCCGCCGCCGTTACCACACCGGCAGTCGCCGAAGCCGCGCCCGCCCCTGCCGCGCCAGCACCGACCATGACGGCAGCACTGCCGCAGGAAGCAGTTGCACCGGCCGTGGAACCGGTCGCTGCGGAGGCTGTCGCCGTGGTACCAACGCCGACTTCCGTACAACCCGTCGAGGCGGCGGCCCCAACCGCCCCAGAGGCCAGCGTGCCGCCAGAGGCGGCGGCCGATGCAGCCCCCGTCGCAGCACCGGCCGAACCCGCAGCGGCCGATCCCATCGTGGTGCCGGCAGTTCCCGCGCCGGCGCCGGTGGATCTTGGTGCCTCGCTGCAGCAGGCCGGACTGGTGATGATAGAAACCAGCAGCGCCGCACCGCGGGCCAGCGTAGCCGAGGAGGCGCCCAAGCTCGGCCGCAAGCCGCGCCCGGCATCGGTAGTCGCCAGCGAGCCGCTGCAGATGGTGGAAACGCGCCGCGACTGAGCACCGCCGCCGCACGCGAAAACGGGCGCCCGAGGGCGCCCGTTTTCATGGGTGACCGGACAGCGAGAGAATCAGGTCGTGCGCCGCAAGCTCGACCAGATCAAGTACCCGTTCGAAACCCTCGTCGCCCCCGTAGTAGGGGTCGGGAACCTCGCCGCCGCCCAGGCTGCCGAAGTCGAGGAACATGCGCAGCTTGTGCCGGTGCTCGCGCGGACAGCTGCGCTGCAACCAGTCGAAATGGTCAGGCCCCATCGCCAGCAGCAGGTCGAAGCTGAGGAAATCGAAATCCGTAACGCGTCGCGCGCGTTGCGCCGACAGATCGTAGCCCCGTGCCCGGGCGGCCCGCACGGTGCGCGGATCGGGCGGCTCGCCGACATGGTAGGAATGGGTGCCCGCGGACTCGAAATGGAACTCGCCAGCCTGGCCCAGCCGCCCGGCGAGGCTGCGCGCTACCCCTTCAGCGGTCGGCGAACGGCAGATGTTGCCGGTACAGACAAAGAGGATGCGCTTCATGCGGCATTGCCCGGCGCATCGTGCGCCTCGCCGCCGAAAGCCAGTTGCTTGATGCGAAACAGCTCGTCGCGCGCCGCCGCCGCTGCCTCGAACTCGAGGTTCTTCGCGTGCTCGTGCATGGCCTTCTCCAAGCGTTTGATCTCCTTCGCCATCTGCTTCTCGCTCATCGTCTCGTACTTTGCCTGCTCCTGCGCCGCCTTGAGTTCGCGCACCGCCGAGTCGGCATCATAGACGCCGTCGATGATGTCCTTGATGCGCTTGGTCACGCCAGTCGGCGTGATGCCATGCGCCGTGTTGTGCGCGATCTGCTTGGTCCGGCGCCTCTCGGTCTCGGCCAGCGCGCGCTTGATCGAATCGGTCACCGTATCGGCATAGAGAATGGCCGTGCCATTCAGGTGGCGCGCGGCGCGGCCCATGGTCTGGATCAGCGAGCGCGTCGAGCGCAGGAAGCCCTCCTTGTCGGCATCGAGAATCGCCACCAGCGAGACCTCGGGAATGTCCAGGCCCTCGCGCAGCAGGTTGATGCCGACCAGCACGTCGAACTCGCCGAGGCGCAGGTCGCGAATGATCTCGACGCGCTCGACGGTATCGATGTCGGAATGGAGGTAGCGCACCTTGATGCCGTTGTCGGCGAGGTACTCTGTGAGTTGTTCCGACAGGCGTTTGGTCAGCGTCGTCACCAGCACGCGCTCGCCGGCGGCGATGCGCTGCTTGGCCTCGGCCAGCAGGTCGTCGACCTGCGTGCTGGCCGGACGGATCTCGACCACCGGATCGACCAGCCCGGTAGGCCGCACCACCTGCTCCACCACCTGGCCCTGGTGCTTCTCTTCGTAATCGGCCGGCGTCGCCGAAACGAACACGGTCTGCGGCATCAGGCGCTCGAATTCATCGAACTTGAGCGGCCGGTTGTCCAGCGCCGAAGGCAGGCGAAAGCCGTAGTCGACCAGGTTCTCCTTGCGCGAGCGGTCGCCCTTGTACATGCCGCCGACCTGCGGAATCGTCACGTGCGATTCGTCGACAAACATGATCGCGTCCGGCGGCAGGTAATCGTAGAGCGTCGGCGGCGGCTCGCCGGCCTGGCGCCCGGAAAGATGGCGCGAGTAGTTCTCGATACCCTTGCAGAAGCCCAGTTGATCCAGCATTTCGAGGTCGAAACGGGTGCGCTGCTCGATGCGCTGGCACTCGACCAGTTTCTGGTTGGCCTGGAAGAACTCGATGCGCTGACGCAGTTCCTCCTTGATCTTTTCGATCGCCTGCAACACCGTGGCGCGCGGCGTAACGTAGTGGCTGGAGGGAAAGACGGTGAAGCGGCCGAGCTTCTGCCGCGTGTGCCCGGTCAGCGGATCGAACACCGTCAGGCCCTCGATCTCGTCGTCGAACAATGTGATGCGCACCGCATGCTCGGCGTTCTCGGCCGGGAAGACGTCGATCACGTCGCCGCGCACACGATACACGCCGCGCTTGAAATCGATCTCGTTGCGCTCGTACTGCATCTCGGTGAGGCGGCGGATGATCTCGCGCTGGCCAACCTTCTCGCCCACCCGCAAGTGCAGGATCATGCTGTGGTAATCGACCGGATCGCCGATGCCGTAGATCGCCGACACGGTGCACACGATCACCACATCGCGCCGCTCCAGCAAGGATTTCGTCGCCGAGAGGCGCATCTGCTCGATGTGCTCGTTGATCGAGGAATCCTTCTCGATGAACAGGTCGCGCGAGGGCACGTAGGCCTCTGGCTGGTAATAGTCGTAATACGAGACGAAATACTCCACCGCGTTCTCGGGAAAAAACTCGCGGAATTCGGAATACAGTTGCGCCGCCAGCGTCTTGTTCGGCGCCAGCACCAGCGCCGGCCGCCCCAGCCGCGCGATGACGTTGGCCATGGTGTAGGTCTTGCCCGAACCGGTAACGCCGAGCAGGGTCTGGAAGGAGAGGCCGTCGTTGAAGCCCTCGGTCAGCAGGCGGATCGCCTCAGGCTGGTCGCCCGCCGGCGGGAACGGCTGGTGCAGGCGCCATGGACTGCCCGCGAACTCGACCACCCTGCCCTTCAGTTCATGTATCTCGGCCACGCACTACCCGCTTGTTTATTTATGGAAACTTGAGGAAATCCTGATGAAGGCCGGCCCCGCGATCAGGTATTATTGCGCGCTTTGCGTTGCCGCAAAAAATCGCCGTCCCGCCAGCGCCGACTTTCACTTTTCAGATTACCCGGAGCCACCATGTCTTCTCTCTTCGCCGCCGTCGAAATGGCGCCCCGCGACCCTATCCTCGGACTCAACGAAGCCTACAATGCCGACGCCAATCCCAACAAGGTCAATCTGGGCGTCGGCGTCTATTTCGGCGACGACGGCAAGATCCCGCTGCTCGGCGCCGTCAAGGCCGCCGAAAAGTCCCGCCTGGAAACCCAGCCGCCGCGCGGCTACCAGCCCATCGAAGGCATCGCCGCCTACAACAACGCGGTGCAGAACCTGCTCTTCGGCAAGGATTCTGCACTGCTCTCCGCCGGCCGCGCCATCACCTGCGAATGCCTGGGCGGCACCGGCGCGCTCAAGGTCGGTGCCGACTACCTGAAGCGCCTGCTGCCCGAGGCCAAGGTTTACATCAGCGATCCGAGCTGGGAAAACCACCGCGCCCTGTTCGAATCGGCCGGCTTCACAGTCGAGAATTACGCCTACTACGACGCCGCCTCGCGCGGCGTCAATTTCGCCGGCATGAAGGCGGCACTCGACGCGATGCCGGCCAAGTCCGTCGTCGTGCTGCACGCCTGCTGCCACAACCCGACCGGCGCCGACCTCTCCGCCGCGCAGTGGGCCGAAGTGGTCGCCGCCGTCAAGGCTCGCGACCTCGTCGCCTTCATCGACATGGCCTACCAGGGCTTCGCCGACGGCATCCAGCCCGACGCCGTGGCGCTCGACCTGTTTGCCGCCAGCGGCCTGCAGTTCCTGGTCTCCAGCAGCTTCAGCAAATCCTTCTCGCTTTACGGCGAGCGCGTCGGCGCACTGACCATCGTCACCGCCGGCAAGGACGAATCAGCGCGCGTGCTGTCGCAGGTCAAGCGCGTGATCCGCACCAATTACAGCAACCCGCCCACCCACGGCGGCGCCGTGGTCGCCGCCGTGCTTTCCAGCCCCGAGCTGCGCCAGCAATGGGAAGACGAACTGGCCGGCATGCGCGAGCGCATCCGCGCCATGCGCATAAGCCTGGTCGACAAGCTCGGCACCGCAGGCGCCACCGGCTTCGACTTCATCAAGGTGCAACGCGGCATGTTCAGCTACACCGGGCTGAGCGCCGCGCAGGTCGAGCGCCTGAAAACCGAATTCGGCATCTACGCCGTCGGCACCGGCCGCATCTGCGTCGCCGCGCTCAACACGCGCAACATCGATTACGTGGCAAAGGCCATCGCCACCGTGATCAAGTAAGCCTTTCGTGTTGCGGTGCAGGGCGGAAGACCTTATAATTCGCCCCGCTTCAATTCCTCGATAGCTCAGTCGGTAGAGCGCCGGACTGTTAATCCGTAGGTCCCTGGTTCGAGCCCAGGTCGAGGAGCCAAGAATCCTGTGATATCAAGCCCTTGTCGGGCCTCTGCGTAAGACCGGCGATTTAAATCCTAGATCGCCGGAATTTCGATCAAGGAGCCGACATGGAAACTCAAGCAATCGGCCCGGTTGTTGGCGCAACCGGTCCCACCCTGGCGGAAGCCGCTTCCGCCTACCTCGCCGCCTATCCGGGGCGCGACACAAGCCGCTTTCAGCGGATTTCAGCGTGGTCGCGCCTGCTCGGCGATAAACCGCTCTCCACCGTATCGCCCGACGATATCGACGCCGCGCTGGGAACCCTTGCGACGGAGGCTTCCCGAGTATTCGCCGGCAAGGATGCAGACGGCCACAAGGTCTACCGCAAGAAAGGCGCCGGGCAGCGCTCCGGGGCAACCCTGAATCGCTACCTGGTGGCCCTGGGCGCCCTCTACACCTGGGCAAGGCGCAATCGCCTGGTGCCGCGCGGCTTCGAGTCACCGACGCGGCATATTGAAAAATTCCCCGAGGCGCGCGGCCGGGTCCGCTATTTGTCCAACGACGAGCGCGCCCGCCTGCTGAAAGCCTGCCAGGCGGCGCCGTGGCCGCGTCTCTACCTGCTGGCCCTGATGGCCATGACCACCGGCGCGCGGCGCGGCGAGCTGCTGGCGCTGCGCTGGAAGGACGTCGACCTTGATCGCAGCGAGGCCCGCATCGGCGAGGATGCCGCGACCGCCACCAAGAACGGCGACGCCCGGTCCCTGGTCCTACTGTCGCAGGTCGCCGACGAGCTGGCGAAGTTCGCGCCCAAGGATGCCGCCACCAGCGAGGCCCTGGTGTTCCGCTCCCGCCTGCGCCCCTCGCAGCCCTATGCAATGGAACAAGTCTGGCGTGATGCCGTTGAGGCGGCAGCGCTGCATGACTTCCGGTTTCATGATTTGAGACATACGGCCGCCAGCTACATGGCGCAATCCGGGGCATCCTTGCTGGAGATCGCCGACACCCTGGGCCATCGGCAATTGCGCATGGTGCAGCGCTATGCCCACCTCAACACGGATAGCCGGCGCCGCCTGATGGCGCGGGTGTTTGAGGGGAGGATCTGATCATGCACATCTTCTATGACTTAAACGATCTGCGCTTCCGCTACGCCAGTGCCATCGCAGCCGCCTGTGGCCTACAGACCAGTATCGAAGTTGCGCACTGCCCGTCACTGGATGGCCGGCCGGAAGTGTTGCGTCACGTCTGGCGAGGAACAAATGAACAGTTCGGCCGGCTGTGGGTATTAGCGCCAGGTGATGGGAATTTCACCACCTTCAAAAAAATGCGGTGGCTATGCCCTGGTTGGCTGCGCGGCCACCTCTATCGCGAGGGACCAGACTCCTACCGCTATATCATCGAGTTCGGATGTGGTCTGTCGCGGCAGATGGAAAACAAGATTCTTCGTCAGGCCCATGCTGACATAGGGTTTCAGCGATTCATGGGGCGCATGATTGAGCCGGTCAAACTGGAATGACGTCATGGTGGAACTATCGCTAAAAGAGATAGACGAGCTTGTCGACGCCATCCTGAAAAAGGATGGCGCCGGCAAGCGCCGGCACGACCCCGTTGACGACTTCGCCGCCGTTTGCAGGTTCGCGGTGTACTACCTGCCAGGCGCACGCAACCTCCCCGGCTTCGTGGAACTTCCACAAATGCCGACCCTATCCGGCCGGCACGCCGCCGGCCGTGAGTTGATCCGGTTCGTTGGCTTCTACCTGGAGTCGATCAATCCAACGCTTACCGCGTTCGAGTGGGCGCGCATCTACCACCGCATCCTGCTGCGCCGAAACGGCATAGGAACACTTGTCCGCATCCGCAAGCGCCCCGCGCTGGCGCTGCGCGAGGATGCAAAGCGCTTGAGCTTCGAGCAACTGCGCGCCAAGTATCCTGATCACAAGCGCTCGATCCTGTACCGGTACCTGAACGAGGCCAGCAAGGCGCGCCGCCGCAAGTAGTCCACTTTTCTGCATGGATCGGCCACAGCTATCCGCCTAATCTCCCTGTCATGCGCCGAATGCACGGCGCACAAGCCCCGCCAAGGGCTTGATGCTCACAGGAGAGATCATGCAGACCACAAAGCCCCACCTTCCGCCGCTGGCGGAATACCTTGACCCGGACAAGGTGCAGCAACAGCTCGGGCATTTTCCGACGCTGGATTCGTTTCGCTGGTTCGTGCGCAACAACCGCAACCGCCTGGCCGAATCCGGCGCCCTGATCCTGGTCGCCGGCCGGCAGAAATTCCACCCCGAGCTGACCCGCCAGGTTGTCGTCGAAGCCGGCCGCGCCGCCGCCATGGGGAAGTCGGAGGCATGAGTACCCAGCCACGCTTCAAAATTAACCGGGAATTCCCGGGAACCCGGGAAGCCCTGTGCCACAAGGCCATGCCGCCTCCGGGACGGAAAACCAAAAACCGGGTACCCGGGAAAAATCGCGCGGAAAGGTTCTCTCCCTGCCGCCGCCAGACGGGCCGCCGCGAATGAAGCCGGATGCCATCAAGCGCGTCGCCGAGGCGGCGAAGGCCAGCGGCCTGCGCATCCTGGAGCACTACCTGCCCGGCGGCAAGGTGCAAGGCAGGGACTACCTGGTGCTCAATCCGCACCGCGACGACAAGCACCTGGGCAACCTGCGCATCAACGTCGACACCGGAATCGGCGCAGACTTCGGCGAGCCCGGCGCGCCTGGTTTCAAGGATTTCGTCGCTGTAGTCGCCTTCGCCCGGCGCATCAAGCCCGGCGAGGCCGCCGAAGAACTGGCGCGCTTCCTGGGCATCGACACCGGCGCCGCCGTACCACCGCCGCCGACTTCCAAGCCGGCGCCGAAATGGCGCCCTGTGGCCCCGGTCCCGGACACCGCACCAGCGCCACCGGCAGCGCACAAGACCCTGGGCACACCGGACCACACCTACACCTACCGCGACGACGCCGGCCGCCTGCTCGGCTTCGTTTGCCGCTGGAATGCGACCGGCACGCGCAAGAAGGAATTTCGCCCCCTGACCTGGTGTATGTCGTCGCACTACGGCCGTAGCGAATGGCAATGGATATCCTGGGAGCAGCCGCGCCCGCTCTACGGTATCGACCTGCTGGCGCAACAGCCCGACGCCACCCTGGTGTTCACCGAAGGCGAAAAGGCCACCAAGGCGGCGCGCGCCCTGCTCCCCGATCACGTCGGCACCTGCTGGCCGAACGGCGCCGCCAGCGCCGACAAGGCCGATTTCAGCCCCGCCAAGGGCCGCACGGTGCTACTGTGGCCCGACCATGACGAGCCCGGCACCAAGGCCATGCAGACGGCCACCAAGGCCCTGCGCAAGGTCGGCGCCGCCGTGGTCAAGATCATCAACCTGGAATTGTTCGCCGCGAACACGGTGAACGCGCAAGGGCAGATCGTGCCGCGCCTGGCCGAACTGCCCGCCGGCTGGGATGCCGCCGACGCCCTGGCCGAAGGCTGGACACCGGCTGCACTCGCCGAACTGCTGGCGCGCGACGGTGCGCTGCTGAATGCCGGCGCCTTCGTTTCCGCCGGCACCAAGGCGCCGGATCGCGCAGACGCTCGCACCGACCCCGCGCCCGCCGATACCGGCCCCTACCAGCTCGACCGCGAGCTGGGCCTGTTCTACATCGAGACCGACAAGGAAGGCAAGGTGCGCCAGACGCGCATCTGCGCCGCGATCGAGGCCATTGCCTTCGCCCGCGACGGCGAGGGCGGCGCCTGGTCCCTGGTCCTGGAATTCCGCGACCGCGACGGCCAGCTCCGCCGAGAGGTGATCCCCGTTCGCCTGTTTCTCGGCGAAGGACATGATGGCGTGAAACAGCTCGCCGACATGGGCCTGGAGATTGCCAGCGGTCGCCAGGCGCTCGACCGCCTGAAAGCCTACATCGTGAGCGAGCGACCGGAACGGCGCGCCCTGCTGGTCGATACCCTGGGCTGGCACGGCCGCGCCTTCATGCAACCCGAAGGCGCCATCGGCGAGACCGACGAGGTTTTACTGCTGCGAGGCAACCGCCGCCCGGCGGCGATGTTCGCCGCACGCGGCAGCCTGGCCGACTGGCAGACCTACATCGCCCACGCTGCCACCAGCAACCCGCGCCTGATGTTCTCGCTTTCGGTCGGTTTCGCCGGCCCGCTGCTGAAACCGCTCGGCATGCAGGGCGCCGCGTTCCAGTGGACCGGCGACAGCTCCACCGGCAAGACAGCCGCGTTGCAGGCTGCCGCGTCGATCTGGGGACCTCCAGACGAACAGGTGCGCTCCTGGCGGTCGACAACAAATGCGACAGAGTACACCGCCGCCATGCAGAACGATATGACGCTGCCGCTCGACGAGCTGCGCGAGCTCGACCCCAAGGAAGCCACCGCCATGAGTTACATGCTTGGCAACGGCAAGGGCAAGGGGCGCGCCCACCATGCCGGCGGGCTGCGCGAGCCTGTGAGCTGGCGCATCATGGTCTTGTCGTCGGGGGAACTGGGGCTCGGCGATGTTGTCGCCAGCGCCGGGCAAAAGCACTTCGACGGGCAGGCGGTCCGATTCATGGAACAGGATGCCGACGGCGGCGCCGGCTTGGGCATGTGGAACGATGTCGGCGCCTGCGCCGGGGGCGGCAAGCAGTTCACCGACAACCTGAAGAAGTTCTCCCAGCGCTACCACGGCACCGCCGGCCGTGCCTTCGTGCGCGAGCTGATCAAGCACCTCGACCTTCTGCCGACCTGGTGGCGCTCGCACGAGGCCGCTTTCGCCGAACACTACCGGCCCGCCGATGCCGGCGGCCAGGTCTTGCGCGTCATGAGTACCTTCTGCCTGGTCGGCTTTGCCGGCGAACTGGCGGCGCGCTTCGAGGTTGTTCCCTGGCAACGCGGCGCCGCGCTCTCGGCCGCCGGCCGCCTGTTCGCCGAATGGCTGCACGCCCGACCCAGCGCCGGCAACGGCGAGGAAGCCAAGATCGTCGCCCATGTGCGCGGCATCATGGAGCGCTGCTGGCAATCGCGCTTCATCGACTGGCACCGCGCATCCGGCACCGAGCGCGTGCACGACCGCGACGAGCATGGCGACTTCAACCCGGACCTGAGCCGCATGCCTGCCGTGCACGACGCCCTGGGCTTCCGCAAGCCCGACATTCCCTTCGACAAGCACAACCCCACCTATCTGTTCTACGTGACCCGCGCCCGCTTCGCCGAGGAGCTGGCCACCAAGGGCGGATTCAAGCCCAAGCGCGTCGCCGCCGTGCTGAAGAAGCACGGCGCCTTGCGCTGCGACGACGACGGCACCACCTGGCGCGAGACCCTGCCGAACGGCGATTCGCGCTCCTACTGCATCATCGGGCAAAAACTATGGGCGCTCGATCTGTGACCGGCCGGCCCGGCGCCGGGCCGGGGCGCGGTGGAGAACCCTCTCGCGCTGGAAATTCTGTTGCATGCAACAGGAGAAACGATTGCGGGTCCTTCCCGCAACTCTACCGTGGGGGTCATTCGCACCCCGAGTTTCCGCTAGGGGGTGGCCATAAATCAAAGGCAACTCCGACACAGAGGCAATGGGGCAATGAGTCGGGTTGATCCTGTTCTTCGGCTGCAGGCGCTCATCGCGTCGGCTGGCGCCGATGCCGAGGCCGCCGAGTGGGCTGCGCACGGACTATCGGCATGGTTGAATTTCGGCGGAAGCATCCCGCTGCCGCGCTGCCTGGGATTGCCTGCAAGCCCGAAAGATATCCGCATTCGGCTGCGCAATCGCTGGCTCGCAGAGGCATTCACTCTGCTGGCTGATGATACAACACCCTGGAAAAGCGCACAGAGGCTAAGGGATGCGGCGCGGCACTTCGAGGCGTACAAGTGGCCAGCGTGGGAATCAGACCCCATGCCGCCGAGCCATGCTACTGATATACAGCGGATGCTTTTCTTTGCTCGGAAGAATGCCGAATTCCCTGCGACAACGGAGATGTTTCGCAAGATCATGAGCGAAACGGAATAGCCGGATCATTTTGCAAATGATGCGGTTCAATGCGGTCATCCTTGATCGATGGAGAACCGAAATGATTACGCAACACATGCGCGCGCTGCGCCAAGGTAGCACCCGTGAATTGAAGGCCATTCAGGCGGCACTGCAAAAGGAGCGGGCGTTCTCGCTCGTTGAACTGATCAACAGCCGATTGCCGAATCCGGTTCGCGGTTTCGACTCCAAGGCCCTTGACGCGGTGAGCGAAGCTGATCGGGTTTGCCGCGAAACAAGCAATCAGGTCGCGAACGGTACCTGGGTGCCGTTTTCTGCGCTACAGGTGCGGGACCTCAACACAACGACTGGCGCGCCCCTGGTCAATGGGAAAATGCTTGACGTCCTTGAGGATGTATTGCGGCCGGCATCTGCAATCGTCGCCGCCGGCGCAACCGTCATATCCGGCATTCAGGGCGGCAACCTGATACTGCCGGCCGCCGATGCGGCGCTGGATGCGTCCGCCCTCTGGATTGACGGCGAAGGCAGCTATGGCAATGCCGAGCCGAGCTACCGGCAGATTACCGTCACCCCGAAAACCATCGCTGTCGAGCTGCGGTTCTCGCGCATGCTCCTGCGTAATGCCAACATCGATTTCGAGATGGCGCTACGCCGCGAGATCGTGCTGAGCTTCATGGGGCAGATCGACAAGGCCGCGCTTATCGGCGATTCGGGGAATCATCAGCCGGACGGGTTGCTGACGCTGGCGGGCACCCCACTGGTTGAGGCTGGTACGAACGGCGGCGCTCCCACCTGGCAGCATGTCGTCGACCTCGAGCATGCGGTCGCAGCGGCGAATGGCGACATCAAGGCCGGTGCGTTTCTCATGAATGCCGCTGTTCAGCGCAAGCTGCGCACCACCCAGCGCGCGGCCGGGCTGGATTTCATCATGAACGGCGAAGGCGCCGGTCTGGCGGGGTATACGTCGCGCGTGTCGCAGCATGTGCCGTCGAACCTGACCAAGGGGACATCATCCGGCATTTGCTCGGCGCTTCTATTTGGCGACTTCGCCCAGTTGATCGTTGGTTTCTGGGGTCCGGCCGCAATCGACTTTATTGTCGACGGCGTGACTCAGGCCAAAGATGGATTTGTCCGCATCGTCGCACGGGCAGACGTGGGTGTCGCTCCGCGCAATATCGGCGCCTTTGCCGTCATGAAAGACGTTCTGACAAGCTAACCTTGATGGGTACCGCAATCACCATTCCACGGGGTGAGTATGGTGCGGGGGGCAGATGCTCCTCTGCCTTGCGCTATACACTTTTTTGGACGACCACCTATGCAATCCTTGGCTGATGAGCTGGCGTATCGATGCTTCAATGAAGGCTGCGCTGCGCTTGCAAAATACCTTGATGACGCATCCAGTGATGACCGCAACACGAGCGCCATCGCTAGAAGCCTGATGGGCGACACAATCATCATACTTGGTGACATTGTTGAAAAAATGCCGTCTGAGTTTGTGAGAGTTTCACCGACACCGCCATCGCGCTTGGACCTGCTATATCTGCGCGCCGCCAGGCCGATGGAATTCTGGAACGCCGCCCGCAACGTCATAACGACCGTTACCGCGATCAAAAAGGCGCTTCCAGAACTTCGCGTGGGGCCACATGCGCGCACCCTAAAAGCAACAGAGGAACAGCAGCCGACCGCCAACATTGAAGCGCACCCGACAGTGCCGCCTGTGGTGAATGTCACTGTGCAACCGATCATCCAAGGTCCGATCGCGGTGTCTGTGATGTCTCTGCCGCAACGCGAAACCATTGTCGCCGTTAAGCGTGATTCGGACGGGCAGATTATTGGGTCAACACAGATCGAGGTTGACGCGGCTACGCAATGATTGCGGTTTCGACTACTGACGGACGCCGTACCTACACCGTCCCGAAGGCGCTCGCCGATGTCGCAATGGAACTATTCCCAGACGAGGACATGACCGGCGCCGTGTTCCTCCTGGCGCGTTGCTTGTCCTGGCACAACACGCACACTCTGGAGAACATAGCGATCAATCGCGGCCACGACGAAGCTGTGAGTTTTGCGCGTGAGCGGTTGCGGCCGGTAGCGCAGCATTGAGCAAACTCTGCGCGCAATGTCGCCTTCCATTGCGCGCCCTGGGCCAGGTCATCGCCGCGACCAGCGACGACGGTCTCTATACTGGCGTGATCGGGCTTTGCCGGCGATGCGCGCTCAGTGATCGCGATCTCCCCGAACCGCTGCGCGGCCGACAGGCGGCAATCGAGCGCGCGCTAACTGAGCCCGGCAAATACCATTGCACCATGTATGCCGACCCCGGCGCCGCGCACCTGGCGATGGCACTGCTCAGGCATGCGGGGTATTCCTCGCGCACCCTTGCCACCTTAGGCTGGCTTGGTGACGAGTGGGCGCAGATCGAGCGCAAGAGCGAGGCGCCGGCCAGGTTGCGGCAGATCAAGCCCGCTTGATCGGTTCCCGGTCCCCGGTTCTAATCTATTCCGACCGGGGACTGGAAACCCTTGCGGCGCTAGGCTTCCCGGTCTCCCGGAATCTCCCGGTAAATTTTCTATAGGGGCGCCGCAATCCGCGGGTCCTTCCTAGCAATTCAGCTTACGGGTAATGCGAACCCCGCTCACTCTCTAGTCACAAGGGGGTTATAAGGGGGTTCCGGTTATTGCTTTGTGTTGTTGCCTATCTGTGTCTAATTGTGCCAAAATGTGCATATCAGAGACACGACTTGGCCTGTTAATCCGTAGGTCCCTGGTTCGAGCCCAGGTCGGGGAGCCAAATTCCAAGCGGTTACTCGCGAGAGTAACCGCTTTTCTTTTGGCCGAAAATGGGCACGGTGCCCATTTCGTGCCCAAATCGTGCCCAAAACATGCCTTCGGCATTTCCGAAAAACCCCGTTTTTGACCGACGGACTTCGACTCTTTCGGAAATCGCAGGTCCGTCGGTCATGTGCGGGTTCTGACCGACGGAGCCGTTTGGGCACGTGCCCAAATGCGTCTATTGCCCGGAAATGCCCGTCAGCCGGGGTTCTCTCGGATCGAACCGTGCCCAAGGATCGCTTTGCCCTGTGCATTTTTGGGCACGGATTTACCGGAAACTCACCCCATTTTTGACCTACGGGTTGCTGCGCCATGGGCACCAGCGCGGGATTCTCGAATCGAAATTTTCAGGTCAAGATTCCCAACGTAATACGTTGTAGAACTGGACCTGACGGGGATCCGCATGACGTTATCCCCCGAAAGAACAAATCGTCGCGGCAATAGGCGGCTGAATTCCATCTCGACAGAGCAGACGGCCACCTAGCGCCGCAATGTGCCCGTTGCGGCCGTTCGAATATCGAGCGTTCCAACGACAGGTAACTGAGTCGAGCAGTCGTATGGCCCGATCACTGTATTTCTGGTCGTCGGCCAAGGACCTTTGACCTCGTAGCTGTCAACGGCCGGAATACGTTGGTCAACTGCTCTGGCCCCGCAATTCCAGCCGAGTGAGCGATTGTGACCACAGCCCAACCCCGGACCTGATTCACCCCCGGAATCGGGGCGCGGCGTGATTGTCGTCGCGATGCTAACGGACTCGATGCGTTTCCTCGTTCAGGGACTACCTGCATGAGCCTAGGTATTCGTCCTGATTGTCGCTGGATGCCGCACCGAATATCTTCGATGGCGTGACAAGTTTGCGAGTCATCGCCACAGTTCAAACAGCCAAGGAGAGAACAAATCATGGGCAATTCCGTAGCAATCCATCCATCGATCGACGCTGGAATACTGCCAGCGCTGCCAGCGTTTTCAGGAGGCGTGCTTCATTGCAAATGCCCCTCGGATCGTGTCGAGGTAACGATCAGCGCACAGACCGCGCACAACCACGCCTGCGGCTGCAGCAAGTGCTGGAAGCCTGAAGGAGCCTTGTTCTCGCAGGTTGCCGTGGTTTCCCGCGACAAGCTCAAGGTTACCGCTCATGAAGAGAAGTTGAAGATCGTCGATCCCAATGCGGCAATTCAGCGTCATGCGTGCTCGGGGTGCGGGGTACATATGTACGGTCGCATCGAAAATAGGGCTCATCCGTTCTACGGACTCGATTTCGTCCATACCGAGCTATCGGGAGTACGTGGTTGGTCGCCTCCGGAATTCGCCGCGTTTGTCTCCTCCATCATCGAAACCGGTACCGATCCGGCACTGATGCCGGCGATCCGGGCGCGCCTGCGAGAACTGGGGCTGGAACCCTATGACTGCTTGTCGCCGCCGCTGATGGACGCGATCTCCACCCACGTCGCCAGGAACAAAAAGTAGCGAGCATCGCCGTTGCCCCGTGAGGCGGCGGTGTCGGGCCCGGTATCCTTCCCTCGGCACCGGGCCTTTTTTTATCTGGCTATCGCGGCTTCCCTCGACGGAGTCAGGCTCCCGCCATTGGCCAGGTGGCGCGCGTGAAAGCGCAAATGTTCCTCGATGAAGCTGGCGATGAAGAAATAGCTGTGGTCGTAGCCGTCACGCAGGCGTAGTTCCAACGGCACATCGGCTCGCCGACAAGCTTCGCGCAGCAAATCGGGCTTGAGCTGTGTGTCGAGGAACTGGTCGGCCGCGCCCTGGTCGATCAGCAATGGCGGGCCCTTCCAGCCGCGCGAGGCGATCAGTTCGGTGGTGTCGTAATCGCGCCAGTCCGCGCGATTGGGTCCCAGATAGCCGCTAAATGCTTTTTCGCCCCAGGGGCAGCGCATTGGCGCGGCGATCGGCGCAAAGGCCGAGACCGACTTGTAGGACTGCGGATTGCGTAGTGCGATAGTCAGCGCACCGTGGCCGCCCATCGAGTGGCCGCAGATTCCCGAGCGCGTCGGGTCGATGGGGAAATGGCATGCCGCCAGCCAGCGCAGTTCCTCCGTGACATAGGAATACATGCGGTAGTGTGCCGCCCATGGGGCTTGCGTGGCATCGACGTAAAAGCCCGCGCCGCGGCCGAAATCCCAACTGGCGGTCTCACCGGGCAAATCGAGGCCGCGCGGACTGGTATCGGGGGTGACAATGGCCAGCCCCAGTTCGGCGGCAACCCGCTGGGCTCCCGCTTTGACGATGAAGTTCTCTTCCGTGCAGGTCAGGCCCGAAAGCCAGTAGAGCACCGGCACCGGGGTTTCCGCGCTGGCCTGGGGTGGCAGGAAGACGCCAAAGCGCATCGGCGTCCCCGTTTCCGGTGAGTCGTGGCTGTAAACGGCTTGTACGCCGCCGAAGCAAAGGTTGCGGGAAACCGTGACGAGGGGCATGGCATTCATGGCGCGCGACGATTGGGCGCCGCCGCTCAAAAGGTGACCACCGAGCGAATCGACTTGCCTTCGTGCATCAGGTCGAAGGCTTCATTGATTCGCTCCAGCGGCATTACATGGGTGATCAAATCGTCGATGTTGATCTTGCCGTCCATGTACCAGTCGACGATGCGAGGAACGTCGGTGCGGCCGCGGGCGCCACCGAAGGCCGAACCCTTCCAGACCCGGCCGGTGACCAACTGGAAGGGCCGCGTCGAAATTTCCTGGCCGGCGCCGGCGACGCCGATGATGGTGGAGACGCCCCAGCCCTTGTGGCAGCACTCCAGCGCCTGGCGCATCAGCTTGACGTTGCCGACGCACTCGAAGCTGTAATCGGCGCCACCCTTGGTCAGGTTCACCAGATACGCGACCAGATCGCCCTCGACTTCCTTGGGATTGACGAAGTGAGTCATGCCGAATTTCTCTGCCAGCGCCTTGCGCCCCGGATTGAGGTCGACGCCCACGATCATCTCCGCGCCGGCCAGACGCGCGCCCTGGACCACGTTGAGGCCGATGCCGCCGAGGCCGAAGACCACCACCCGCGATCCCGGCGTTACCTTGGCCGTGTATATCACCGCGCCGATGCCGGTGGTGACGCCACAACCGATGTAGCAGACCTTCTCGAAGGGCGCGTCCTCGCGGATCTTCGCCACCGAAATTTCGGGCATCACCGAATAGTTGGCGAACGTCGAGGTGCCCATGTAGTGATACAGCGTCTCGCCACCGAGGCTGAAGCGGCTGCTGCCGTCCGGCATCAGGCCCCGACCCTGCGTGGCGCGAATGGCCTGGCAAAGGTTGGTCTTTTGCGACAGGCAGTATTCGCATTGGCGGCATTCCGGGGTGTACAGCGGAATCACATGGTCGCCAGGCTTGACGCTGGTGACGCCGGCGCCGACTTCGACCACGACGCCCGCGCCCTCGTGGCCGAGGATGGCCGGGAAGATGCCCTCGGGATCGTCGCCCGAGAGCGTGAAGGCGTCGGTATGGCAGACGCCGGACGCCTTGATCTCGACCAGCACCTCGCCGGCGCGAGGCCCATCGAGGTCAACGGTTTCGATCGTGAGCGGTGCTCCGGCTTTATGGGCGACGGCGGCTTTGACTTTCATGCTTTCTCCTGAACAGTTGGGTGGTTATTGACGCGGATTTGAATCACGGACGAGGGTGGGGGAAGCGGCGGGAACAGTCAGCACCGCCTCGACACGACGGAGTACTTCCTCCAGCGGAGTGCCGAAGGGAATGACGCCGGCCAGGCGGCCGCGCGGATCGATCAGGAATATGCTGATCGTATGGTCGATGGTGTAGGTCGCCGCGTCGCGTTCGCGGCCGACATAGCGGAAAGTCGCGCCGTAGGCACGCGCCACCCGGCGCAGCTGATTCTCGCTGCCGGTCAGCGCAACGATGGCCGGACTGAAGTGGCGGGAATAGTCGGCAAGCTGGCGCGGCGTGTCGCGGGCCGGATCGACGGAGACAAACAGCGGCAGCACTTTGTCACTGCGCGAGCCGAGGCGGGCCAGCAGGTCACGGTAAAGCAGCAGGTCGGTGGGGCAGGCATCCGGGCAGCCGGTGTAGCCGAAATACAGCAACACCACCCTGCCGCGATGATCGGCGAGACGGAAGGGCTTTCCCTGCGCGTCGGACAGTTCGAAATCGCCGCCAAGCGTTGTCGAGCGGGCGGAATCGCCCAATGCCGGGTTGGTGGCGCACGATATCCAGAGCAAACCGAACAAGAGCGCGAAAGCGTGGCGGCGTGTCATTGCAATTCGATGTTGAAGGAGTTAGCCGTTCGGCGGCGGGGCCGGCGAACGGAGGCCGCGGGGCACGAAAGGGAATTTACCGAGTCGCCGGGAGCACGGAAATCGGGATCATTCCCGTCCATGCTAGGGGTAATCCCTGAGTCGCCGCGGTCGCCGGTTCACGGCGATTGATGCTGGTTCGCGGTCCGCGAACTCCCCGTGTTCGCCGTGTCGCCAGCGCCGACTTCTTCGCCGTCAAGCAAAGCGCGCGTCGAGTTCGCCACCACCAGAAGACTGCTGGCCGACATTGCCACAGCCGCCACCAGGGGGCTGAGCAAGCCGGCCATGGCCAGGGGAACGGCAATCGCGTTATAGCTCAGTGCCCAGGCCAGATTCTGTCGGATGCGTCGCTGCGTCGCACCGACCAGGTCAAAGGCTTCGAGCACGCGACCCAGATGGTCGCCGGGAATCACCATGTCGGCGGCCTCGGCCGCGAGCTGCGTCGGCGCGCCGAAGGCAATCCCGAAATCGGCCACCGCCAGTGCCGGCGCGTCATTGCTGCCATCGCCAATCATGGCGACCCGGCCCTGCGCCTTGAGGTGCCGTATCACGGCGGCCTTTGCCTCCGGCGGCACGCCGGCATGGACCTCGTCAACATGCTCGGCATAAGCGCCGGAATTCTCGGCGCCGCTGAGCAATACGACGCGACAGTGGCGACGCAAGGTAGTGACGACGGATATCCACTCAGGGCGCGGCCTGTCGCATGTGACGATGGCGCCCTCGGCGCGCCCATCCCGGCCGACCCATGAGACCACGCTGTCGCCGTCGTCGCGGGCGACGACTCGGGCCGCGAGTTCGGCCGGTATTTCCCAGCCCAGGGCCGCGAACAGGTGGCGACTGCCGACCGCGACCCGCTGTCCGCCAACATTGGCCACTGCGCCGCGACCGGGGTGAAGTTCGATCTCGCTGGCGGTACGCGCCGCATCGAGGCCGGCGATGGCCTTCGCCACCGGGTGCGCCGAGTGACGTTCGACCGCGGCCGCGCGCGCGGCGGTACCGGGCGGCCCGATGACATCCACCACGGTCATTTCTCCGGAGGACAAGGTACCCGTCTTGTCCAGCACGACGATGTCGATGCGCGGCGATTTCTCGAACAAGTCGGCGCTGCTGACAATGATGCCGCGACGCAACGCCGTGCCCACCGCCGTCGCTGCCGTGAGCGGAATCGCCAGGCCAAAGGTACAGGGGCAGGACACGATCAGGGTCGCCAGGCCAGCCAGCAGTGCCCGTTCCGGCGCTGCGCCCATGGCCAGGAAACCCAGGCCGACCAGCATTGCCAGCCCCATCACCACGGGGACGAAGCCTCGCGCCATCCGGTCGACGCGCCCCTGCATGCCGCCGCCGGCGCTCTGCATGTTCCACAGCAGGCGGGAGAGATTGACCATGCGGCTTTCCACCCGTCCGCCGACCTCGATTTCGAGGTTGCCTTCGAGCAGGATGCTGCCGCCCATGACGCGCTCGCCAGCGCCGCGCGATGCCGGAAACGCTTCGCCTGTCATCAGTGACTCGTCAATCGCGCCCTGCCCGGCGACGATCATGCCGTCCACCGGGACCGCCTCACCCGGTCGGACGAAGACGCGGTCGCCTGGAACCAGCTCGGCGAGCGCGCACACCAGGTAGTTGCCGTCGCGCAGCACACAGGCCCGGTCGGACCAGACGCGCAAGATTTCCGTGAGTTCTTTCGTGGCTTTCAATCGCGCGCCACGTTCGAGGAAGCGACCGATGGTTACTACAGCGACCAGCGTGCCGGCCACTTCGAAATACAAGTCCAGCGGATCGCGAAACAACTGCACCGTGCTGTAGGAGTAGGCGGCGACGATGGAGACCGACAACAGCAAATCCATGTTCGGAACGCCAACGCGCAGCGCGGTCCAGGCACCGCGCAAGATCGGCCAGCCGACATAGCAGACCAGCAGCGTGGTGAGCACGAACAGCGCCAGCGGTGTCGCCGTGAATGCCAGCCAGCCGATCGCCGCGTAGTCCTCCGGCTGGACGAAGCCGCCATGCACCGGATAGACGAACAGGAGCGTCAGCATCATCACCGGCGAGGCAAGGCATCCCGCGCTCAGCAGCCGCAGCAGCTCCGGGCGCTCGTCGTGTTCCGGCACCGCATCGTCATGCAGGCGCGCGTGGTAACCGGCGCCAGCGATGGCGGCCGGCAGTTGCGCTTCACTGATGATGGTCGGGTCGAAGGTGATTCGTGCGCTGCCACTGGCATAGCTCGATGCCGCCGCAACAATCCCGGGGGTTCGCGTCGCCAGCCGTTCGATCAGGTACTCGCACGAGGCGCAGTGCATGCCCTCGATCCAAAGATAGGCGTCGCGGGCCTGCGACGGAGTCGTCGCGGAGGTGCCCGGCGGTTCCCCTGGCAGCACCGCTTCGCCGATGCAGCGGTAGACCTCGCGGCAACCATGGCAGCAGAATTCGTGGCCGGCGTCGCGCACGGGCGCTTCGGGATTGGGCAGGCCGCAGAGCTTGCAGTGCATGACGCTCCCGTGCTGTTCACGTGAAGGACGGCGGGGCTTGCGCCACCGCCGTCGCCGAGGATGTCAAGCTGTGCGCCGCGCCGGATGTTCGGCGCGAGACAGCTTCCTAGGTGGCACCCACCCGTTGGCCCAGCGTGTCGCTGAGGTCGCGCGACTGCAGCAGATTGTACGCATAGACCACGAAGGAGGCGCCGAGGATCAGGCCGAAGATCATGATCAGGTTGCCGTAAAGCATCCAGCCTTCCTGGTTCCAGTCGGCAAAGCGCCGCGGCATGCCGGCCGCGCCGCCGGCCAGCATGGCGATCGCCGCGCCAAAGCCGCCAACGGTGAACAGGCGGACGAACCATGTGCCCAGGACGGGATCGAGCTTGCGTCCGGTGATCACCGGATAGTGGTGATAGAGCACGCCCATCCACATCAGCGACATCGCCAGGATCACCGTCATCGTGTGTCCGCTCTGCCACATGGTGCCGTGCAGCACGTAGGCCCAGGCCACGTTGGAGGTGACCATTGCGCTGGCGCCGTCGAGGATGTAAAGCGCCCAGCCGAGCAGCACCGCGATGATGCCCGGTTCGGCGCGCAGGCCGTGCTGCCAGATTGTCGCCAGCACGGTGAAGATGCTGATCGCCGCGCCGATGCCGGTACCCCAGCTCATGATGTTGCCCCAGTAGGACAGGGACGCCGGCTGGTTGGGGTAGGCGGTAATGAAGTGGTGGAGGAAGGAGGTGATCGAGGTCAACAGCAGGATCCACAGCGCGGTGTTGGCCAGCTTGTCGCTGAACAGCTTGCGCGTGCCGTCGGCAAGGTAGAGTGGCAGCGTCGCGTACATTGCACTCGACACCATCAGCGCCATGGCTTCCATCAGGTTATGGGCGAAGATGTAGAAGACATACTGGAAGACCACCGGTTCGGCCGCCCAGGCCGCCATCGACATCGGTATCACGCCATAGAGCGCCAGGAGCAGCGTGGTACCGACGACGACCAGTGGCAGGCCGGCAATCAGCAGCGTCAGGGCGGAAAGCGTCATCCCCAGCATGCCCGGATCGTTGAGCGAGCGCTCGGAGAGCACCAGGTCCTGCCGCTTCTTGCCGAAAAACAGCATCGAGAGGCCCAGCAAGGGATAAAGCAGGATCATGCAGGCGAGCACCAGGTAGATGCCGGTGAAGCCGAGGATCACCGAGTTCATGCTCCAGATGCCCATCTGCGCCCCAACCAGCGGCAAGGGGAACATCACCACCAGGCTGACCTTGAAGCCCATCAGCACGGCCACCGTGAGCAGGGCGGCGCCGAGGTTCATGGTGATGAAACACATGGCCGGCAACCATCCCGTGATCGGTTTGCCGACACAGCCGCCGGAACGGTGCAGGCCGACCCCGACCATCAGTTGGAAAGAAAAGGGAAATGCCAGCGCGGCGCCGTGCAGGGTCAGCGTGGTATAGAAATGACCGGAGTCGAGGTCGAACATCTGCGTGGCCGGCATTACCAGGCCGAGCAGGCCGGCGACCGCCAGCCAGACGAAGGAGGCCATGATCATCGCGGCCGGCCAGGCGTTGATTTCCTCCAGACCGGTACTCTTGTCGACAGTGAACATGCGGCCGAAGATCGGGGTTCCTTGAACAATGGCGGTGGCGATGGTCATGCTCGATTCTCCTCTGTCAGATGGCGGCTTTGTTCTTGGTGACGATCAGCTCGTCCTGCATGCCATGGTGGGCAATACCGCAGTATTCGAGGCAGCGAATCTTGTACTTGCCCGGATCGGTAAAGGTATGCACGACGGTGGTTGGCTTGCTTACGCCGGGCATCATCAGCATGGTGAATAGCATGCGCCCATCGGGGTGATAGACGGCGAAGCCATGTTGGGTATCCTTGGCACGGCCGGCGAAGCGCACCGGCTTGCCGGCCTCGACCTCGCGGACGGACATTTCGTAGCTCCATGACGTGGCGGTGAATTGGACCTCCTGGACGGGCAAGCCGCCGGTCGCCGCGCGTGCCGTGGCGATGATGGGCATGAACTTGAGGCTGGCGAGGTTGATGGACACGAAGATGACGAAAACCGCCGTCAGCCAATAGCCCTCCAGGCGCGACAGCTTGGCGGGCGGCGTGGTGCCAGGCCCGGAATCGACCACCGATTTGCGGTGGATCACGTACCAGAACATCCCGGCGAAGGGCAGCAGCATGCCCATCGTCACCCAGAATGCGCCCCAGCCCGAAAATAGAAAATCCAGCATGTGATGGCCTCCTCCGGATCCGCCGTTTTTTTGGTCACCACCTCGCCCGGATCATGGCGCATGGCGTCGTGGTGGCCGACCGCGACCCCACGTTGCCGCAAAGATAGGCGCTAGCCCACGGGTCGGCAATTGGGGTGTTTACCTAATGTCAGCAAGGTTAATCCCGATTGCCAGCATCCCGCCAGGGCTACAGACTTGCGCCATTCATTACCCAGGAACTTCGTCCGGAGGTGCCACCATGACCGATACGATTCTTGCCCGACCTGGTACGGGCGAGCGCCTGTTGCGCTATGTGCGTCTGACCAAGCCGCGCGTGATCTCCCTGATCGTGTTTTGTGCGGTGATCGGCATGCTTCTCTCCACGCCAGGCGCGGTGCCGCCGTCCGTATTGCTGGCGGCGACATTCGGCATTGCCCTCGTGGCGGGCGCCGCCGCTGCGGTGAACTGCCTGATCGAGCGCAAGATCGATGCCATCATGGCGCGCACCCAGGGGCGACCGTTGCCACGCGGTGAAGTGAACGCTGGCGAGACCTTCGTCGTCTCCGGCATCATCGGTGGCTCAGGGCTGATGCTGCTGCACGCCTTCGTCAATCCGCTAACGATGTGGTTGACCCTGGCGACTTTCATCGGCTATGCGGTGATCTACACGGTGATCCTGAAGCCGATCACGCCGCAGAACATCGTGATCGGCGGTGCCTCGGGAGCGATGCCGCCGGTGCTCGGCTGGGCGGCGGTGACCGGGCAGACGCCGGAGCAGGCATGGCTGCTGTTCCTCATCATCTTCGTCTGGACACCGCCGCACTTCTGGTCGCTGGCACTATATCGCGCCGACGAATACGCGAATGCGAATCTGCCCATGCTACCGGTAGTGCATGGGCGCGAATATACCCAGCGCTGTGTTTTCGCCTATACGCTTGGCTTGACGGTGGTGACCTTGATGCCCTTTTTCATCGGCATGAGCGGGTGGCTCTATCTCGCGGCTGCCGCCGTGCTGAACGCGATGTTCATCGCCCGCGCCTGGAGTATCTGGCGCCATTACACCGACCGCATTGCGCAAAAGACCTTTCGCTTCTCGATCCTCTACCTGGCATTGCTGTTCGCCGCATTGCTGATCGACCACTATCTGCCGTACTGAATCCTGAGGCATCAGGCGCGAGCAAAGGTCTCCGGATCGCCGCAGAAGCCCCATCGGGAAGTTGGAAGTGGAGAAAGTTCCCCCGGACATGAAAATCACCCTGAAGCTGTATGCCACCTTGCAGGATTACCTTCCGGCGGAAGCACGGAAATCCAATGCGCTGGAAGTCGTCGTGACCGACACAACAAGCATTGTGGATCTCATCGAACGCCACAAGCTGCCCAGGAACTTGTGCCATCTTGTCCTGGTCGATGGCATTTTCATTCCGCCGGACGCCCGTGCTGCCCGAGTCCTTCGCGAAGGTCAGGTCCTCTCGATCTGGCCGCCGGTGGCCGGCGGCTGAGATTACTGCAAGCGGTTGGCCGCTTGCCCTTCGTTCCCGCGAATGAGGGCCTGTTCCTAGGTGATATCCCCTAGCTCCAGGGGGATGGTCCCAATTTCAAATGTCAAGGAAATGGATCAAATTGGCAGCCGGCAAACCAAGCAACCGGGCCTGGCTCCATGCTGTTTGGCTAGCTACAAAGCGTGCTGATCGCATCCGACGAAGCGCGCCTGCCATAAGTTCATCAAACCCACAGGAGGACACAAATCATGTCGCAAGCTGCCTTGAAGGAAGCACTGACGAAGACCGTGCAGGGTATCCAGGAAAATCCGGTGATGTCGCGTGTAGTGTTTGAAGCGGAAACCGCGCTGGTCGACGGCGTGCGCTGTTCGGGAAAGGTCCGCAACTTTCCCCTGATTACCGTCGATGAGCCTCCCGAACTCGGCGGCCAGGACAAGGGCGCCAATCCGGTCGAACTGCTTCTGGTATCGCTGGGCTCCTGTCAGGAAATCATGTATGCCGCCATGGCATCGATGATGGGAATCAAGCTGGACGAGGTCAAGGTCAACCTGAAGGGTTCGCTTGACCTCAAGGGTCTGTTCGGCATGGATCCCTCCGTTCCCCCCGGGTATCAGAAGATCACCTATGAAACCATCCTCTCCAGTTCCGCATCGGTGGAGGATCTACGCAAGCTGATCGAAGCTGTCGAAACCCATTGCCCCGTGCTCGACACGCTGGTCCGCCCGATTGAAGTGTCGGGCAAGGTCACGATCAACGGCGCGCTGATGGCGGCTTGATGACGTGAATTCACCGGCGCATCGTCTTGGATCGCCGGTGAATTACTCAAGCGGGAGGGGATGAATGGCTCAGAGTCATGAAGTAGTGGTTCCCGATGTCGGTGGCAAGGATGCATTGTCCGTTGCTGAAATACTGGTCAAACCCGGCGACCTGGTCTGGGCCGACGATCCGCTGGTCAGCATCGAATCAGGCAAGGCGGTGCTGGACATAGCGGCCCCGGTCGACGGCACCATCACCGAAGTCCGTATCGCAGTGGGCGACGCAGTGGACATGGGCACGGTAGTTGTCGTGATGACGGCGAGCCGCGAACAAAGGCCAAGGCGCCAAACGTCGGAAGCCGCCAAGGCGTGCGCACCGCCCGTGTTTTCTCTTTTCGCGGCATTCACCGCGGCCACGCGCGCCGCAGCGCCGACCGAGGAGTTGAGTTGCGAACTGCTGGTACTGGGCGCCGGACCGGGAGGCTATTCCGCCGCGTTTCGTGCCGCCGATCTGGGGATGGATGTGCTGATGGTAGAGCGCTACCCCATCATGGGTGGAGTCTGTCTCAATGTCGGCTGCATTCCATCCAAGGCGCTGTTGCACCTGACTGCGGCGATGGAGGAGGCTGGCGGCATGGCTGGGGCGGGTATCCACTTCGGTGCGCCGCAGATCAATATCGAGCAGCTCCGCGCCCACAAGGAGAAAGTGGTGCGCCAGCTTACCGGCGGCCTTGCCGGAATGGCCAATGCGCGTAAGGTCCGCACGGTACACGGCAGCGGCCGCTTCCGCGATGCGAACAGCATCGAGGTCGATCTCGTCGGTGGCGCGGAAACCGGCGCCGCGGCTGTCCGCCAGGTGATCCATTTCAAGAAGTGCATCATCGCTGCCGGTTCACAGCCGGTGCATCTGCCCTTCCTGCCCAGGGATGAGCGCATCGTCGACTCCACCGGGGCGCTGGAGCTTCGCTGCCTGCCGCGGCGAATGCTGGTGATCGGCGGCGGCATCGTCGGCCTGGAGATGGCAACGGTGTATTCGGCCCTGGGCGCCAGCATTGACGTGGTCGAGGCGCAGGATGTCCTGATGCCTGGTCCCGACCGGGACCTGGCAGAGATCTGGGAAGGGCAGAACCGTCATCGCTTCGAAAACATCATGCTGCGCACCAGAACCGTGGCGGCGCATGCCGCGGAGGATGGGGTGTGGGTCAGGTTCGAGGGCGACATGGCACCGGCGGAGGCGCAGCGCTACGACATGATCCTGCAATCGGTCGGACGCAGGCCGAACGGCTCGCGGATTGGCGCCGACAAGGCGGGCATAGCCGTCAGCGACGCCGGCTTTATTCCGGTGAGCAGCCGAATGGCAACCAATGTTCCGCACATTTTTGCCGTCGGCGATATTGTCGGCATGCCGATGCTGGCGCACAAGGCGGTACATCAGGCGCACGTGGCCGCCGAGTCGGCCGCGGGGCTGAATAGCCAGCATGATGCGTCGCTGATTCCTGGCGTTGCCTATACGCACCCCGAGGTGGCCTGGGTCGGCCTGTCCGAGGACGAGGCAAAACGGAGCGGTGTGGCGGTCGATGTCGCCCGGTTTCCCTGGGCCGCCTCGGGTCGGGCGATTGCCAATGGCGCCGAGTACGGCTTGACCAAGCTGGTGTTCGATCGGGCGAGCGGCCTGATCGTGGGCGGCGCCATCGTCGGCCCCAGTGCCGGCGACATCATCGGGGAAATCACCCTGGCCATCAGCCTGAAATGCGATGCGGCGGCGATCGGCAAGGCCATCCATCACCCCCATCCGACGCTTGGCGAAACGGTTGGCATGGCTGCGGGGGTCGCCCATGGCACTTGCACCGACCTGCCGGCAATGCAAAGGCGGCGTGCGTAAAGCGCGTCTCGATTCGATCGCGTAGTTCTGCTTCAATATTTTTCTTGCGCGCCAACCGGTCCAAGGGGAAGCGATGAATGAGCAGGCCGCGGCAGTCCTTTACGCCGGCGGCTGGTTTTGCATCGACATCTTCACCAGGTCAGAGACCGAGCGTGCATGCATCTTGTCCATCACCTTGGCGCGATGGACCTCCACCGTCTTGGCGCTGAGTCCGAGCGAGTTGGCGATGGCCTTGTTGGACATTCCTTCCACGACCAGGTCCAGCACCTCGCGCTCGCGCGGCGTCAGGCTGGCAAATAAGGCGCGCAGCTGGGTGCGGTATGCCTCCTTGTCCCGCTGTTCGGTATCGCGAGTGATGGCCTTCTGTATGCGGTCGAGCAGGTCTTGGTCGTTGAACGGCTTTTCGACGAAGTCGAAGGCGCCGGCCTGTACCGCGCGCACGGCCATCTGCACGTCACCATGGCCGGTGATGAAGATGATCGGGATGCGAATGCGCTGCGCGGCAAGGCGTTCCTGCAATTCGATTCCGCTCATGCCCGGCATGCGCACGTCGAGCACCAGGCAGCCCGACATTGCCGAATCGTAATCGTCGATGAAGGACTGTGCCGACGCGTAAGTCTCGACCCGCACCTTCACCGATTCGATCAGCCAGCGCAGGCTGCGCACTACGGCCTGGTCGTCGTCAACTATGAATACTGTCGGCTCGTTCACGGCGATGGACTTGTTGTTGGCTGATCTTGAGGTTGAAGCGCAGAATGGCGCCTCCATCGCGGCTCGACTCGGCACGCACCCTGCCACCGTGTGACTCAATGATCGAGCGGCTGATGGCGAGCCCCATGCCCACCCCCTCGGGTTTGGTGGTGAAGAACTGGTCGAAAACCTGGTCGATCAGGCTGCCGTCGATTCCCGGCCCGGTATCGGCGACTTCGATTTCCACCGAATCGGACTCAAGCAGGCGGGTCTGGATCGCGATCTCGCGCCTCGGCGAGTTGGCCTCGCTCATGGCTTCAATCGCATTGCGCACCAGATTAACCATCACCTGCTCGATCATGATGGCATCCGCGGCCACCTTGGGTAGCTGGGGATCGAGGTTCAGGCGGACCAGGGTTCGTTGCTGGCGGGCTTCGTGTTCGGTGAACTTGATGACGGCGCGAACAATCTGATTGACGTCCATCGGCTTCAGGTGCGGCTCGCTCTTGCGCACGAAATCCCGTACATGTCGCAGTATGTCGCCGGCACGCTCGGCCTGGTCGCAAACCTCTTCCAGTGGCTCGATCAACTCCAGCGGGCTCATCCCGCCCGCGCGAAGTCGGCGGATGCAGCCGCGCGAGAAATTGGCGATCGCGGAAAGCGGCTGGTTCAGCTCATGGGCGATTCCCGTGGCCATTTCACCCATGGTGGACAGGCGGGCAACACGGGCCAGTTCGGTCTGGTGGCGCCGCGCCTGCTCCTCCGCCTGCTTGTGTTCCGTGATGTCGCGGGTAATGCCCAACAGCGCGTAGATGTTGCCGCGTGCATCGCGCAGCGGCGCGGCATGGGTTTCCATCCACGCCACCCGGTTCTTCAGGGTGATGGCGCGAAACTCGTAAACCACGGCTTCCCCGGCAAATACGCGACGCATGTTCTCCCGATAGATATCGATGTACTCCGGGGCCACCACCGAATAGATCTTGCGGCCGATAAGGTCGGCCGGCTGGTTGGCGTCGACCAGGCGCAGGCCGGCCGGATTGATCTCCAGCACCGTACCATCTTCCGCCTGCAGCTTCACGCACTCGGGCTCCGACTCGATGATGGTCCGCAGGCGATATTCGTTCTCTTGCAGCCGGTCGAGAACCGATTCATGACTCGACTCTCGCTCCTCGATTTTCCGCTCGGCGCCCCGCAGTCGTGCGACCACAACGCCAAGGACGATCAGGACGGCCACCAGGCTCCCACCGAGTACAACCAGGGCGAGCCACAGCATGTCATTGGCAGGAAGCATATCGGTGGCGGTCATTGATTTTGGAAACTTACTCTAGGGAAACACTGAATAAGGTACAAACACTGTGAACGATTTCTTTGTCATGGAGTCAGACGAAGCATTGCGATCACAAGGGACAGACCGATGAAACAGATGACGCTGGCGGCGACACGAGGATTCGAGAAGCACAACCGGGCGACGCGCAAGGCGGAGTTTCTGGCGCGCATGGACAAGTTGATGCCGTGGGCCGAGTTCTGCGCCGTGATCGAACCGCACTACCCGAAGGCCGGGAATGGCCGGCCGCCGGTGGGTCTGGAACGGATGCTGCGGATGTACTGCGTCGCCAACTGGTTCAACCTGGCCGACGAAGCCTGCGAAGACGCCCTCTACGATGTCCCCGTGTTTCGCGAGTTCTGCCGCATCGATCTGGGCCGGGAACGAGTGCCCGACGCCACGACCCTGCTGCACTTTCGGCATCTGCTGGAACGTCACGATCTGGGGGCCGCCATGTTCGCCAAGATTGGCGAATTGCTGCTGGCCAACGGCATGAAGCTCTCCGGCGGCACGATCGTCGATGCCACCCTGATTGCCGCGCCGCCCTCGACCAAGAACCAGGAGAAGAGCCGCGACCCGGAGATGCACCAGACCAAGAAGGGCAACGAGTGGCACTTCGGCATGAAGTTGCACATCGGCACGGACAGCCAGACCGGTTTGGTCCATAGCGCCAGCGTCACGGCCGCCAACGTTCACGACAGCCACCAAGTGCCGAATCTGCTGCATGGCGAAGAGACCCGCTTCTACGGCGACAGCGCCTACCGAGGCAAAGCCCAACGAGAGAGGCTCAAGGAGATTGCGCCAAAAGCGAGGGACTTCACCAACAAGCGCGCCTATCGGAACAACCCGCTGACCGACGCCGACAAGGAAACCAACCGCCGCAAATCCAGCGTGCGATCCAAGGTCGAGCATCCGTTCCTGACGGTGAAGCGCTTGTGGGGATTCGCCAAGGTTCGCTATCGCGGTCTGGCCAAGAACGCCAACCGCGCCTTCGCCATGCTGGCGATGCTCAACGTCAGCAAATGGGGACGACCGCTGACGGGAGAGGTGCGTCCGGCATGAGCAAGACAAGGGGGAATTACCCCGTATCTGCCCTCGAAACCGCCGATTACCCAATGAAGTTCGCATTTCTGTCACTTTTTCGTTTCGATTTCAGTTCGTCATCGCTTTTGCGGTGGCTTGTTCAGCGTTTCCCTAGCAACCGGCTATCCGGGGTCAATAGGGAAAACTCACAGGACGACTAGGTAATCTCCCCAATTGTTCGTGACGGCCGTTCAAGTAAACTGCTTGAAGAATAACAATTTGAAGCCGAAAGCGCGGCATTTCGTCGCGCCTGTATTGCCGGCAGGACGCACGGAGCGTGGGCCGGTGCAGAGTACAACCCTGATAGGAGGAAATCAACATCATGATGAAGTCCACGCACGTTGCCCGACGGTCCCACATCTGCCTGACTCTGCTTGCTGCGGTTACCCTGGCCGCTGGCGCCCCGGCGGTCGCCGACGAAACCAGCTGTTCGCCCTATACGCCCTTGATCAAGGGCCAGGAGGATCTTGTCTATGTCTGGACGCTGGGCGTCAAGGGCGTCGGCGACGGTTCCGACAAGCTGGTCACGGTTGACGTCAATCCGAAATCGAAGAGCTATGGCAAGGTGATCCACAAGCTGTCGGTCGGCGGCCGCGGCGAGATCCACCACGTCGGCCTCTCGGATGACCGGCGCTTCCTTTGGGGCGGCGCGCTCGACTCGAACAAGATATTCATATTCGATATCGGCAGTAACCCGGCCAAACCCAAGCTGGTCAAGACCATCACCGACTTCGTGGACAAGACCGGCTTCGTCGGGCCGCATTCCTTCATTGCCATGCCGGGGCGGATGTTGATCACGCCCTTGTCCAACAAGAAGGACCACGGTGGCGAGACCGGCATCGCGGTGTACAACAACAAGGGCGAGTACGTTGCGCACCACGCGATGCCGAAAGAAGGCGGCGACGGCTACGGCTACGACGCCGGGATCAACCCGCAGAAGAACGTGTTCCTGACCTCGTCCTTTACCGGCTGGAACAACTACATGATGGATCTCGGCAAGCTGGTCAAGGACGGCGAGGCGATGAAGCGCTTCGGCAACACCTCGGTGATGTGGGACATGAAGACCATGAAGCCGCTCAAGGTGTTCCAGACGCCGGGCGCGCCGCTGGAAGTCCGCTGGTCGTGGAAGGCCGGCGACAACTGGGCGGTGACGACGACGGCGCTGACGTCCAAGATCTGGGTGTACAAGCAGGATGCCAAGGGCGAATGGCAGGCCAAGGATGTCGCCACCATCGGCGATCCGGCCAAGATTCCATTGCCGGTCGACATCAGCATCACAGCCGACTCCAGGGGCATGTGGATCAACACTTTCATGGACGGCACCACACGCTACTGGGACATGTCCGACCCGATGAAGCCCAAGGAAACCTTCACCAAGAAGATCGGTTCCCAGGTGAACATGGTGTCGCAGAGCTTCGACGGCAAGCGTGTGTATTTCACCACCTCGCTCCTGGGCAACTGGGACAAGAAGGGCAAGGACGACGAACAGTTCCTGAAGGCCTACAACTGGGACGGCAAGGACCTCAAGCTGGCCTTCGAGATCGACTTCTACAAGGAAAAGCTCGGTCGCGCCCATCACATGAAATTCCAGGCACGCGACCTGTCCACGCTCAAGCCGCTGGAATCGGCACAAGGCGCACTTCCTCTGCTCGCGCAATCCCGCTAGTCGCGCCGGGAGGCTTAGATGCCATCGAGCCCGGCCCGCCCCGCTACCTGGGGCGGGCTTTTTTTCGCGTTGTGCCTGGCTTGCACGGCGAGCGCGGCGCCGGTCATGGATTTCACGCCGCCGGCGCCAGGCAGCTACAGGCTGGAGCGCATCCAGGCGGCCGGTGACGGCGCGGTACTGGATTCCGCCGGAAAACGGCGACGGCTTGCGGAGTTCACCCGTGGCCGCGTGACTCTACTGGCCTTCATGTATTCGAGTTGCGCCGATCCCAACGGCTGCCCGTACGCGCTGACCGTGATGCATATGCTGAAGGGCGAGCTGGGCAAGCTGCCGCCGGCCGGCGGTCGCGTCGGCTTCGTCAGCCTTTCCTTCGATCCCGAGCGCGACACGCCGGCGATGCTGGCGCTCTATGGCGCCCAACATGCGAGCGGTGGCCATGTTGCCTGGGATTTCGTCACCACGCGATCGCGCCGCGAGCTGCTGCCCATCCTCAAGGATTGGGGCCAGGACGTCGGCATCGATGTGGACCGCGCCACGGGCAAGGCAATCGGCACTTACAGCCATGTGCTCAAGGTCTTTCTCCTTGACAGGAGTGGCTGGGTGCGGGAAATCTATACCACCGAGTACCTGTTGCCGGCGATGGTGCTGAACGACATCAAAACCCTGCTGATCGAGGAAGGCGTGAATCTCAATTGAGACGCCATTTTCTGCCTGCGCTGATATCTGGACTGCTGCTTGCCGCCTGTGGACCCGCGCCCGTCGTGCCGCCGGTGCCGTTGGGCCTGCCACCACTGCCCGTGCCGCCGGGCAATCCGCTGCTCCAGGCGCGTATTGAACTCGGTCGCACGCTGTTCATGGACCGCCGTCTGTCCCACAACAACACGCTGTCCTGCGGCATGTGCCACGTGCCGGAGCAGGGATTCACATCCAATGAGCTGGGCACGGCGATCGGTCTCGAAGGTCAGAGCATCCGGCGCAACTCGCCGACGATCTTCAACGTCGCATATGTCGAACAGCTGTTCCATGACGGACGCGAGTTCAGCCTGGAGAACCAGGCCTGGGGTCCATTGCTGGCGGGCAACGAGATGGCCAATCCCTCGATCGGCTACGTGATCGAGAAGATTCGTGCCCTGCCCGAGTATGCGGGGCGCTTCGAGGCAGCCTTCGCCGGGCGCGGACCGGACATGCAGACGGTGGGCGAGGCGCTGGCGGCCTACCAGCGCACCATGGTCTCGGGCAATTCGCGCTTCGACCGCTGGCGCTACGGTGGCGAGGCGCAGGCCCTGACTCAGGAGGAGCAAGATGGATTCCGGCTGTTTGCCGGCAAGGCGGCCTGCGTGGCTTGCCATACCGTTGGAGAAAAGCATGCCTTGTTTTCCGACAACCGCTTCCACAATACCGGTATCGGCTACGCACGAACGCATGGGCTGCCGAAGAAGCATCGCGTGCAGCTCGCACCGGGCAAGTTCGTCGAGGTCGAGGACAAGGCGCTCGATTCCTTCGAGAAGCCGCAACCCGATGTCGGCCGCTACGAGGTGACGCTCGATCCGGCGGATTCCTGGGCCTATCGCACGCCGATGCTGCGTAACGTCGCCCTGACTGGCCCCTACATGCACGATGGCTCGTTGGCGACGCTGGTTGATGTGGTCGAGTTCTACGACCGTGGTGGCATCGACAATCCGCAGCGGGATCCGGCGATGCGCCCGCTGGGCCTCACTGCCGGCGAGAAAAAGGCTATTGTCGCTTTTCTGGGCTGCCTCACCGGCGACAATGTACAGCGGCTGGTCGCCGAGGCGCGCGCCGCGATGCCGGGCGAGACAATTCCGGCAAAGGATGTTGCGAGCACCTACAAACGGGCCTACTGAATGGATGCCGGACCAAAACCCGACGCCCCCTCCTGCGCGCGCAATCGCGAACCGATCCTGAGGGTACTGCGCGAGCATTTCGCCGACCGGAGCCGCGTGCTGGAAATTGGCAGCGGCACGGGACAGCACGCCGTATTCATTGCGGCGCGGTTGCCCCAACTCGTCTGGCAATGCTCGGACCGGGCGGAAAACCTGCCCGGCATTCGCGCCTGGCTGGACGAGGCGCAGCTACCAAATACGCCCGCCCCCATCGAACTCGATGTCGCCAGTGCTTGGCCCGGGGGCCGCTTCGATGCCGTATTCAGTGCCAACACGCTGCACATAATGAGTTGGACCGAAGTCGAATGCATGTTTCGGCAGTTGACCGACTCCTTGACGGGCGACGCAAAGTTGGCGATCTACGGTGCCTTCAATTATGAGGGTAGGTTCACCAGTGATAGCAACGCTGCCTTCGATGCCGAACTGAGAAGACGTGCCGCACATCAGGGACTGCGGGACTTCGAGGCGGTCGACGCGCTGGCGAAGCGTGCTGGCTTGCTCTTGGCGGAAGACATCGCGATGCCGTCCAACAATCGTTTGCTGGTTTGGCGAAGGGGGCCCTGAGCCAGTATCCAAAATCGATGCCAAAGCAGCCATTGCGGCGAGATGTGCAACCTTTCTGGTATGGCCGCGCAATGTCGAACCCGTTAAGCTGGCAACCGTAACGAGGGTTGGAAGTTAAGCGATCCCAGAGCGGCAACCTACGGCAACCTCTCGACCCCGAGGTCTGATGGCCACTGTACCCCTGCCCCTCACCATTCAAAATATGTACGGCAGGTAAGGCCAAGAAGTTTGAATCGGCCTTCCGGCAGATCTCAGAGTGAACCGGCCTCTTGAATGACCGCTCGGAAGGAGAAACGTAGGTCGGCTGATGGCCGATTGCACGAATACGACATGATGCCAGAAAGCGGCCGCCCGGGTTGTGCACCCGTGCAGCCGTAAGGTGCCGGCTAGATTTCAGTCTGCTCCGAAATCTCCAGCGCATCGTCCACCTCGATGCCGAGGTAGCGCACGGT
>Ga0172373_10000967_pt1 | contig 46793 bp, 6 predicted proteins | sample Lak10m_2_FD_114546 | JGI IMG/M metagenome (GOLD analysis project Ga0172373, IMG submission 114546) | Freshwater microbial communities from Kabuno Bay, South-Kivu, Congo - kab_092012_10m | ecosystem: Environmental > Aquatic > Freshwater > Lake | place: Democratic Republic of the Congo: South-Kivu... | reverse complement strand
GGTGATCTCCATGCCAAACGGCGTGTTGTTCACCACCTTGATGCTGGCATCACCGTGAGCAAGCAACCGCTTGGCGGTGAAGCCCGCTGCAATCGCATCACGCGAACTGCTGTCAGCCAGGATGTGTATGAGGCCCGGCGCCGCCTGAATGGTGGGCATGCGCAGGAACAATAGATCCAGCTTGTCGCGTGCAACCACAGTGCCGGCTGGCGCAGAGCTGTCGGTCAGCCCCAGTTTTTTGAGCTGCTCGTCAATTTTGGTGAGAAGCGCCTGATAGCGGGCGATCGCCTCCGAATTGCCGGCGTGGCTCTCCATCCAGCCCAGCACCTTGGCGCGATCCTCAAACAGGTTGTTGGCAAGGTTCGCGTATTTGAGCGTGGGTAGCGACAGGTCCTTGGGCTTGACCAGATAAAAGTCGTCGCTCAGTTCCTTCGCGAAGATGGCGCCCTTGTCGCTCCGGGTAACCGCCATCTCCTTCCAGCTCTGCTTGTCGGCATAGGTCTCGGTGGACGGATTGATGGTGGCGGCTTCGCCCGTGCGCAGGTACCAGCGGCCATCGGTGGTGCGAACGGTGTCGCCCGTTTTCACTGCGAGCGAGGTGGCATTCATAGACGGCTGATGCGTAGGCGTCACCGCCTTCCAGCGCGCCGCATTGGTGTAGTCCTCGGCCTCGAGCACAAAGCTGTCTTCGGTGATGCCAGCGCCCGGCGAAAACATGTAGGCCTGGCCTGCAGTGCCTGCCTTGAAGTTGCCCGCCACCAGTTCAACAATCGAACCGGTCGCGACCGACAGCGACACATCTTCCAGATCGAGCGCGGCGTAGTGATACTGCTGCGCGGCGTCCAGACCAAGCGCCTGTTTTTCAGCGTCGGTGAGGTCGGTGCCGATGCGGCTGGTGCTCAGCTTTTCTTCGCCGTTCACCACATACGGAAGCATCTGTACCAGGGTGCGATAGTTGATGCCGGCTTCGATCTTCGCCTGGCTGCCCACGGTCACGGTGTTGATGCTGGTGTCCGCGGTGTCCTCGCGCGGCTCGAACACCACCGGCGCAGGCGCCACCACCAGACCATCGACTTTGGCGCGCTCGCCCTTGCCAAGGCCTGGCTGCGCGAGAAGCGAAACATTGCCAATGGCCTTCACCGAGCTGGCTCCGCCAATATCGATCACATTGCGTTCGGTGATCTTGGAGGTGCCCAGCGGAATCGCCCCGCCCAGGCCCACCAGCGTGGCATCCACCTGGGCCTTGCTGAGCAGCAGATTGGGCACCCGCAGCCTGTCCTGGCCCGCCATCAGGCGAACGTCGTTACCGAGCACCTCGGCGTTGGTGAGCCGGATGGAGTTGTCAGCATCGACCACCGCATCGGCGCTGGCGTAGGCGCCTGCAATGAAGGCAATCGACAGTACGTTGGCAGCCGACACCAGGTCAGCATCGCTACGGGTGGCGAAATCAATATTGCCGCTCAGGTTTCTAAGCTTCGCTCCGTCAAGGCTGATGGTCGAGCGCATCTTCGCCTGCTGATCGGCCTGGGCGACGGTGACCGAATAGCCGCCCACGCCGTCAACCCGTACCTTGTCGGTGATGTTGGCATTGGCATAGGTGTCCACCTGGAACACGCCGGTCTTGCCCGGTGCCGCTTCAACCGTGAGCTCAGCCCCCTGACCGATTGCCACGTTGGCGCCAAAGCGGTTGGAGCTGATGCCGATGTCGGTGTCGGCCATCAGCGCGGTGATGCTGGCGAGTCCCGCCGATCCTGAACGCAGCGACTCTTCCTTGTCCGAATATTTGCTCTTGTCGGCGAGGTTATCGGCCTTGATCGTGATTGAGCCGGCGTTCACACGGCTCGCACCGATCAGGATGTCTGCCGCACCCGTGAGCGTCGTGCTCATGGCCGCGCCACTACCGGCAAAGATACCGACCGACAGGTTCTTGGACGTAGCGTCGAAGTTCTGGATGCGCGATGAGGTGAGGTCGAGAAGACCCACGTTGTGCACCCCTCGATCGCCCATCCGAACCAGCGTGGTCGCAAGAATCGCGAGCTTGCTGTCGGCGCCCACCGCTGAAATCAGGCCACCGCTGGAGGCGCTCGCGCGCTGGAAGGTTTCGTCCTGACCCACCGCCCGGGCGCGGAGCACCGCTGCGGTCACCCGCGCATCGTCTCCAATCTCGGCGGTGATGGAGCCAGAGTCGATCGTACTGGCGAGCGACGTGCCCACCGACACGCCGGTACTCACCGAGAGCGAGTTGGAAGTGGCCATGGCCTTTTGCAGACCCCGCGCTTCAACCACCACCTGGGTGGTGTCGCGCGAGCCCGGCACCTCCGTCGCACGCAGCAGCGCCCTGACCGTGGGCGCAAGCGTATTTTCAGTGACAGTACCGGCGGCGGCCGCCGCAATCAGGCCAAAACTCAGGGCCGCTGCCTTGACCTCTGCATTGGTTTCCGACTTGCCGTCGGCCAGCACCGAGAGCGTCTTGCCGGTGGTAACCACCGAAAGACCGGTATCGCTACCCGCCACCTTGTCGGGCGTGCTGCGGTCCACCGCCGCGTAGGTACTGCTTCGAATGGTGTTGAACGCGTTGGCGCCACCGCCCGCAAACGATCCGCCTATGCTGATCGATAACGAGAAGGCCACCGCGGTCGACTCGGCATCAATCCTGGCATCGTCGGTAGCGCGCACCGTGATGTCGCCGGTCGCCTTGACCAGCGACCGGTCTATCTGGGCCGAGGTGCTGCTCGCGATTTCGTTGGTTGCCGTGGACACGCCCACCGCCACCGACCCGCCAAACATCCCGAAAGAGGCCGAGATCGACACTGCAAATACCGTGGAATCAATGGACGAGGCATCGGACGCATCGACCGTGATGCCGCCATCGACGTCTATGCCAGCGCCGGTACTGTTGGCGATGAATGCCTGGGTCTGCGAGCCCACGCGGTTCACCGCACTGGCGCCTGCGCCGGAAATCGCCACCGCCACCTGACCACCCGCGGCCGCGGCTGAGCCGGCAAACACGGTGGAGTTGATCTCCTGATCGGTGATCGCGAGCACCGACAGGTCAAGCGTGTCGGTGGTGTTGGGGAGCGCGAGAATGGATGAGCGCTCCACCGATGACACGATGCGGTTTGCCGCCGTATTGACCAGCTGCTTCCACTTCTTGGTGTCGGAGTAATCCTGCGTGAGGATCAGGTCCTCGTCGATGCCGTCCTTGTTGGCATCCTTGGCCTCGAGCGGATCACTGCCTATGTATTCATAGGTTTCGTTGGCGCGGCCGCCGGAGGCTGGCCCCAGCCGGATGATGTCGCCCTTCTTGATGCGCTTGGGCTTGTCAACGCCCGAGGTGTAGTTGACCGCCCCGAGATAGCCCTGCGGGTCGTAGCCGATGTAATTGCGTGCAATGGACACGCCAATCGAGGCGCCGATACCGGTTTGCCCCACCCCCACGCCAATCGCCGCTGACACAATCCAGGCATCGATCAGATTGGTGGCGTTGGCCTTGACGGTGACGTCCGAACCGGCACGGATCAGGCTGTCATCCACCTTGGCGATCGCATCGCCCAGGATCACGTTGACTGCGGACGCCCCGGCACCCGCCACGCCCAGGCCCAGCTGACCCGCGGCCAGCGCAACCGAGGCGGCAGCCGCCGTGACGCGAATGCTTGAGTCGGACTCGGCAATGACCCTGACTGTTTTCCGCGCGTCGAGCTCGGCACCCCGGATGCCGGCCTGCACCACGCCATCGATCACATTGCGCGCAAGCGAAACCCCCACCGAAATCGCGACGCCCGTCTGGCCAAAGGCCGCGGCGATGGACGCCGCACCGGCGAATGAATTGATAAGCGACAGATCCGTGGCGGCGATGTCCGCATCGTCCACGATGATGCGGCCGGGACGGGCCCCCGTCGTGGTGGACGCGGTGTCAACGCCCGACAGCACGCGTACGCCAATCTGGTTTTCAGCCCACACCCCCGAGCCGCTCACCGCAACACCGGTCTGGCCCGCGGCGATGGCGGCCGAACCGGCCACCACAAACGCATCAATCATCTGGCGCGTGGCCGAGCTCACCTTGAGGTCGCCCTCGGCCGCGATATCGGTATCGATCACGAGCGCACGCACGGTGGCAATCGCGTCATCGCCCACCTTGCCAAAGCCCGCCTGACCAATCAGGTTGCGTGCCACCGATATGCCGATGGACGCACCAACGCCCGTCTGACCCGCCGCGATGGCCACCGAAATTGCGGCCACCCTGGCGGCAATCACCGAGTCGCTCTGCGCATGCACGCTGACATCGGTCTTGGTGGTCACGGTGCTGTCGCGGAGAACCGCGTCAACCCCGCCCGCGAGCGAGTTGACCGACACCGCACCGGCACCCGACACCGCGATGCCGGTCTTGCCTATGCCCACCGCCATCGACGCGGCCACCGAGATGGCGCTCAGATTGCTGCGCGCAATCTCGATCTTGCCGCCAACCACCTCCATGAGATAGCTGTTGCCCCACCCATCGCTCACCAGCCAGCTGCGGCCTGCTTCCAGCACCGAGACGTCGAGGTTGGGCCGCACACGGACCCATCGGGCCGTGTCCGCATAGTTGGTCTGGGGAAGCGCGTAGTCGGTGCCGTTCCTGCCGATGTAGAGGTAGATTGCACCGCCCTCGCCGCCCGCAGCATAGTCATCGGTGAGCCGCACGGTTTCACCGCGCACGAGCTTCTTCCGCTCAATGTCAGCCACCTTCCAGCGCGTCTTGTCAGTGAAATCAAGCTTGGCGAGGTCTGTCTTCCAGTTCGATTTGCCAATGTATTCAAACACCCCGCCGGACAGGGTTCCCGAGGCCACGCCAACGGTGTCGCCCTTGTCGAGCTCCTGCGTGCCGTCGGTGGTCTTGTAGTCCCACTGCAGGCCGTCCGAACTCCGGTAGGTGTATGAGGGCCGCAGCAGGTCGGTGTCGGGCAGGTCGATGCCTTTGTCGGCGAACAGCTTGGGGAGGGCATTGGCTACGGTCGGGTCCGCGTAATCGGTGGCCAGCTGCCAGCGTGCGGTGTTGGCGTAGTTTTCTTTCCAGAGGTCAATGCTGGTTTCGACCTCCACTTCTTCCCAGAGGTCTTCATCCTCGAAGTCGGCATCGCTGAGGTCGATGGACGTGGCCGATCCCAGGTACTTGAAGAGCTTGCCCACCAGGTCGCTGTCGTCGTAATTGCTCGCAACCCGCACCACATCGCCCTGGGCCACGTTTCGCCGCCCCGCTTCGGTGGTATAGCTCTCGGCCTGGCCCAGGAATCGATAAACGCGACCGGGAAGGCCGCCTGCCGTGTGTTCAGCAGCCACAGTGACGGTGTAGCCCGCTTTTACCTTGCTGGCGTCGGTCGTGATCTCTTTCCAGTTGGGCGCAGTGGCGAAGTCAATCTGATCCAGTGGGAGCAATGCTCTGGAGGCGGTGTACTCGTAGATTCGCCCGCTGTTTGCGCGAACCCGGTCGCCCTCATTCATGTAGGCAATCAGATCGGACGGCAGATAGTCCCAGGACTGGCCTTCGGTACTCTTGAACGAGGTTTTCCTGCCGGCGTTGGCAAGCGCATCAATCGTGGTGGGTGTGATGCCGCGGTTGGCTGCCTCGGCGAGCGTCGCCTCGGCGAGCTTGACGCCACCCGAGCGTGCACCGATGTCGAGCGCACCGGTGCGCGCAGTCAAGCGCGCAGCGCTCGCCTGGGCAAGCACATCGGTATCGATGCTGTTGAAGGCCAGCGACAAACCGATGGAGACCGCTACCGAGGTTTGACCCGAGACCGAGGCCGCCAGCGACGCTGCGCCCGCCACCGCATTGATCGCGGTGCCGCTATCGACTGTGACGCTGATCGAATCAGCGGCAATCGCCCGCGGCGAACTGCTGTCGCCATCAATGGTGGCTTCAAGGCTGGAATAGATGCGGTTCTCGGCGTACACGCCGGCCGCACTCACGGAAATGGCCGATTTGCCGCTCGCACCCACCGCCGCCGTGCCGGTGAGTACGCGCGCGGTAATGGCGCCCTCGCCGGAGGCATCGAGCACCAGATCGCCGGCCGCGTCCACCGCTGCATCCGCAATCCGTGCGCGCGCCCGGGACGTGACCGGGGCATAGCTCACCAGCTTCCAGCGGCTCTCATCCGACCAGTTCTGCGCGGGGAAATCAATCCCCTTGCTGTCGCTGTAGGTGTCACCGACAAACTCATAGACTTCGTCGTTCAGAAGCCCCTGGTCATTGAGAACCCGCGTGCCTTTGGTAAGCGTGGTGAGCTTGTTGTCTGCGTTGTATTTCGAGGCCTTGAAGGCGTAATCCACCGCCACCGGCCGCGCACCAATGATGTTCCGGGCAAAGGACAGCCCAAGCGCCACCGCAGTCGCGGATTTGCTCAAGCCCACTGACACCGAGAGCGCAAGCGTCTTGACCATGGCGCTGATCTCGGCATCATCCACCGCCTCGATTCGCACGTCGCCGGCCTTGCCGCCCGTACCCGTGGTCACCAGATCAATCGCCGACAGATAGGCATCGGCGATGCCGTTCACACGATTGAAGACCAGTGTGCCGCCCCCGCCCACTGCGGGCCCGCCCTTGGGGCTGGCCGCCACCGCCACAGCCGAGGCGCCCCCCGTGGCGTCGATCGATGCGCTGCGGTCGATGCCGATCCGCACGTCGCCGCCCACGCGGGCCTTGCCTGTGCCGTCGGACGCGCCAGCCAGATAGGCCTGGGCGTCGTTCAGGACATCGTTGCGACTGAACGCCACGCCCACCGAGACCGACATCGAGTCGCCCCCGGTGGATGCCGCGATCGCCACCGAACTTGCGCGCACCTCGGAGACGATCAGCGTGACCGCATCGGCATCGATGGTGAGATTGCCGCCCGCACTCAGGTCCTTGATGTTGGAGAGATAGGCCCGCGTGTCGGCAGCCACCTTGTTCATGGCGGCAACCGGTGCCACGGTGATGGAGGTGGCGCCCTCCTTGCCCAGCTCGGCGTTCACCGACAGCGCCGAGTTCTCGATCATCGCGTCGATCTTGCCAGTGCTTGCGGCTGTGACCGAAATATCGCGACCGACCTTGAGCAGGCTTGCATCCGCCCAGGCCTGCGTAAGAAGGGGTTGCTGACCCGCGTAAGACGACCCGGCAAGCGTGTCGGCAATGTTCTTCAGCACATTGACCGGTTCATACCCGATGGTGTTGAAGGCAAGCGTCACGCCCACCGCCACACCCGCCGATACCGAACTTGCGACCGTTGCGTAAATCGCCGAATCGTTGAGCGCGTTGATCACCAGGTCGCCCGCGGCACCGGTCTCCAGCGTGCCACCCTTGGCCCACGCGCGTGCCCCGCCCAACACGGTATTGGTGGCGATGACCGCATTCACGCCCACGTCGCCGGCGGCCACCTCGCTCTCGTCCTCGGCCTTCAGTTCGGATGAATCGGTCGCGCGGATGACGATACCGCCTGCACCCTTGGCCACCACCTGATCGAGAGACGCTTCGACCGCCGAGCGCGAATCGTTGCGAACCACCAGGCCTCCAAAGCCAACGGTCGCACCGCCCCCTTCGCCCAGCAGCGAGTCGATCACCTCACCCGCGATTTCCAGGCCGAAGGTATTCAGGTCTTCAACGCTGAACAGCAGCCACCCTGCGCCTTCGTAGTCCTGCGCACCCAGATTGAGCAGGCCGCCGGAGCCAGTGCGCATATAGGTCTTGCCTGCGACGCCGGAAACCGGTCGCCAGAGCGTGTTGTCTGAATAATCCTGCTCGGAAAAATCGACGTCGGTGAGCGCCGTGGCGCCCACATACTCATAGCTCTTGCCGGCTGTGCCACCACCGACCGACTGCAAAAGCCTCACCCGTTCACCCTTTGTGAGCGTCTCGGGCTGCTCGGTGGATTTGTAGTCAGCGTCGCCAATCAGCACCAGATGCCCGAACGCGACCTCGCGCTTGCCCGAGCGGTCGGTGAAGCTGGTGTCAAACGTATCGCCGATCACCCAGTCAACCAGCCCGCCGCCTATGGTTTCGGTCGCGATCGGCGCAAGGGTGGCCGCCGAATCGATCCCCGACTGGTTTTCTGAATTGATCGTGATCTTGCGACCGGCCTCGAGCGACACATTGGCGCCCGATGAGTAGGCCTTCGCCTCAGCATTGACCATATTGCTCGCGATCGCCAGGCCCACCGACACCTTGGGGCCGCCGGTCGCGAGGAACCGGTCGAGGAGGCCTTCGCTCGAGCCGGTCTCGTTCTTGAGCTCGGCCTCGATGAACGCATCGGTCCTGGCGTCGAGCGTGATCGAGCCCGCGGCCTTGACGGTGGAGTCGGTGACGGTGGCGCGCGAGCGAACCGGCTGCGCCGTGCCGATCGAGGTGTTGGCGATCGCATCGGCCGCGAGCTTCAGCACGTTTTGCGCCTGCCAGCCGATGGTGTTGAACGCAAGCGTCACCCCGACGCTCGAGCCCTGCGAACTGGTGATGCTGCGATTGATGGCTTCGATCGAGGCTTCTTCAGAGGCCTTGATGCTGACATCGCCCACCGTGGTCACGACCTTGCTCAGCTGAATGTCAGCGAGCGTCTCGGCCAGCACCATGTTGGTGGCGATCACGCCGTTGGCGGCGAGTCCGCCACCGGTGAGACCGCCTGTGGCCTCCACCACGCTATCGACGTTGGCTTCGATCACTGCGGCATCGGTTGCCTTCACCGTGACCGAACCCGCCTCGATATCGGCACGGAGCACAAGCGCCTGCGCAGCACCACGCACATCATTGCGAACCACCAGCCCGCCCACCGAGAAGCCGCCCCAGGGCGAGAATTCGTTTGCGATGCTGTTGAGCGAACCGGTGAAGCTCGGGTCTGTGGCGCGGAGCTTGAGGTTCGATACGGTTTTATCCTTCGAGCCTCCGAACTGGATGATCCAGGCCGATGCACCATCCTTGGCGGTGACATCGGACACTTCCACCGACACGCCTGTGTCCTGGAACCGCTGCCCGGCAGCGTTCACCGCCTTGTTGATCGCCTGGACCAGTTGCGCTTCGGTGGCCTCGCGATTGACGCCTTCCGCGGTGTAGCGGCTGCCGCCGTAGTCAAACGCAAAATCCAGCCGGCTCACGGTTTTGGAGGTGTCGAGCCGGGCGGTAAATCTCGAGCCGCTCTCGGCACTGCCCGCCGTCAGTGTTGCCACGCTGGCCGCATAGCCCGGGCTGGTCTCGAGCGCGCGCAGCTGCGCACGATCGCCCTTCTTGCCGAAGGTGACCGCAAAGGTGAGCGCGGCGTCTGAGCCCGCGCTGACGGTGAGTGTGGGCTCGGCGAGGGCATCGCGCAGGGCTGACTGGATGAGAAGCGCCTGATCGGCGCGGCTCGGTGCTGCACGACCGTCGCGAAGCGTTTCCATCCGGGCACCCAACCGGTCGGTGCCCTGCTGGGCCGCCACCTTGGTCTGAATGGTGCTGATCGCCTGCCCAATATTCTGGCCGGCGAGCGTGATATCAAAGGCCCAGCCCGCCGCGCGGTCAGGCACGGCAGCCACCGTTACTCCACCGGCACCAAACCAGGCCTCGAGCGAGCTCTGCATCGCACCCGCAGTGGCCGATGCGCTACCCAGCACCTCGACCTCCAGATCGGGCAGACCCGCGAGCGACAGCCGGACCCGACTGCCGGTTGCTGTGAGCGGATTGATGAGCGACAGACGCTGCTGCTCGGCAACCGGGGAGCCCACAGGAAGGAGCGTAATCGGCGCGGTCTCGACATCGCCCAGGGCCAGCCTGAAGCTGCCCGCCGCCGCCACCGCGGGCGGCGCGATGGTGATCGTCTGGGTTTCAAGCCCCCCGTTGCTTCCCAGATCAGTAGGCACGAGCGCATCGGTCCAGGCCCCCGCGCCGCCAAAGGGCTTGGGTAATTCGAAGATCTTGAGGAGGCCGCTTCCGATGTCGGAGAGGGTGCTCAGCACCCCCGGGAGTCCCGTCTCGGGATCAACCTCCAGCCAGTAGCCTTCGTTACCGTAGTCCTCTTTGGACAGGTCGAGTTCGGTGTTGTCCAGGCCCATGAACCGGTAGACCGTGCCGCCGTCGCCCCCGTTCCGATAGCCCTCAGCCGCGCGCACCTTGGCGCCAAACTTGATGGTGCGAACCCCGTCCGAGGATACGTAATCGGCGGTGAGGCCATCGCCTTTCTCATCGGTCGTCTTGCCCGCTGCCGCCACCATCTGGGTGTCAGCAAACACCGAGGGCGAATCGCTCGCCTCGACTCTGAGTTCGCCCTCGACCTGAACGCCGCCGCGCGCGCCGGTCTGACGACCCGCCTCGTCCAGTTTCGCGTCCGCGCTCGACTTCACCTGATTGGTGGCAAGCACCAGACTGGCTGAAGCACCGCCAGAACGAGCGGATACCTTGTTGCTGATATTGGCGATGACGGTTGCCGTGACATCGGCGGTGATCGCCGCGTCGCCACCAATGTCGAGCGTGCTGCTCGAGACCCGCGCCACGACCGTGGCGGGCTGCGCGGTGCCGACCTCGCCCACGATTGTGTCTATCGTCTGCGAGATCAGATCCTCGGCTTTCCAGCCTATGGTGTTGTAGGCAAGAAGCACCCCGACTGCAATGCCGCCGGAACGAAGCGCCGCCGTGTTGTCTGCGGAAATTTCAGCGGTATTGGCAGCATCCACCACCAGATCGCCCGCAACGCGCAGGTCGCTGTCGCTCACCGTCGCCGATGATTCCGCGAGCACCAGATTGGTGGCGATCAGACCGTTGACCGCGAGGCCACCGCCCACGAGCGGCAGGCCCTGATCGGTTTTGGCCGTGCCGTCGAGTGCGGCGGACACGGTGGCTGATTCATCGGCCGTGACGGCAAGCAATCCGCCGGTTGCCACCCTGGCATCGTCGATCGAGGCGAGGGTTCGGCCGCGCGCGTCATTGCGCACGGCGGTGCCACCCACGGCGAGCAGGCCGCCGGCACTCGCGAGGCTCACCGATGCGTTGATGTCGGTATCGTCGGCAGCGTTCACCTCCAGATCGCCGCCGGTGGCAATGTCGAGCACCTTGGATCGTCCGGTCACCGCGCCCGGCTGAGGGGCAGTGCCAATCCACGCATGGGAGCCCGAACTCACCCGGTTAAGAGCCAGCGCAAAGCCCGCGCCACCCGTGAACCCGCCGTCGCTGGCCGAGCCCAGTCGCGCATCGATCGCGCCCGCGCTTGTCGCATCGATCGAGGCATCGCCCGCGATCGACAGGTTGGCATCATGCACGGCCGCCTTGCTGAAGACGGTGGCTTCGCTTCCCATGCCGGTGCCCAGAAGCGCTGCCATCTTGAGATCGGACAGGCTCTGGTCTTTCCAGCCGATGGCATTGAACGCAAGCGCGAGGCTGGCGGCCGCCGTACCCTGGGTCGTGGCCTGGTTGATCGCACGGATGTCGGCGTCATTGGCCGCGTGCACATCGAGATCGCCCGCGGCGGCAAGCCGCCCCCCCGACACGATTGCGGTCACCGAGCCATTGATCAGGTTGGTGGCCATCAGCGCATTGAGCGAAAGTCCGCCCAGCCCCAGACCGCTGGCGGCCCGCCCGCCAAATCCCACCTTGCCGGTCAGTGTGGCGTTGATCAGCGCCTTCGAGTCGGCCCATACGTCGATAGCGCCGCCCGCAGTGAGTTCGGCCCCGGTCACGCGGGTATCGACCATGTGATTGGCCTGATTGCGCGCGACCGCGAGCCCGGCAGAAGCGAACAGGCCTTCGGCGCTCATCGATGCGGTGGCAGTCAGTTCGGCGGAATCACGCGCCGCAATACGGACACTGCCGCCCACGTAGTGCTCGGTGCTCGCGGTGGGCAGAAACCGCACATTGGTGCTCGCTTCGCTCAGGTTCTGAACCATGGCGGCACTGGACGAGCCGAGCAGACCGTCGGTGGCCTGCTTGAGCGTGGCGCTCGCCTTCAGGGCGAGATTGCCGTCTATCGAAAAATTGCCGCCCGCCCCGAGGAAGCCCTTGTCAAAGCTTGCACCTACCTCGTAGGTGGCCAGCGCGCCGATCGCGCCGTCCAGGAAGCCCGATACGGTGGTGGCCTTGAGGGCGCCTGCCCCCTGCCGTCCGATCAGGTTATAGGCGAGCGCAGCCCCCGCGCCACCCAGGGTGACGGTGCTCACTTCATTGCTGGCCGCGAGCGTGGCAGCGGCATCGGCCCGCAGGGCGACATCGCCTGCGACCTTCATGCTCACGTCGTTGGCGGCCACTTTCGCGCCGCCCAGCAGCCAGTTGGTGGCCACCGATCCGTTGGCTGCGAGCTGGGTCCAGTCATCGAAAGGATCGGACGCATAGGCATCGACCCGGCCCCGCGCGCTCGCGGTAATGGTGGCGCTGTCTATCGCCTCCACATTGAGCGCGCCAGCGTCGACACCGAGGCTGTCGAGTCGTGCCGAGAGGTCGCGCTTGAGATCATTCAGCACCAGAATGCCGCCGACCTGCAGCCCGCCCGTGCCTGGACGACCTGTATCGACCCGTGCGCTCACCTTGAGCGCATCGCGCGCGATCACCGAGACGGTGCCGCCCGCCTTGATGCTGGCCACCCCGGTGCGCCCCTCGACCTCGGCCCGCGCCCCACCGCGATAGCGGTTGATGGCAAGGAGCCCCGCAGCCGCCGTCCTCACGCCGGACTCGCTCAGCACGTCGGCAATCGCATCCATCACGAGCGATGCCCGCGCATCGACCGCGACAGCGCCTCGGGCATCGAGCTTGCTGGCATTGACCGTCACCGCGGTATCGCGGGCCTTGCCGGTCTCGGTGGGCTCGCCGCCCGCGAATTTCTTTGCGTCGAAGGTACCGAGATCGCCGAAATAGCGGCCTACTGCATTGACCGCCATCACCACTTCCTGATCGCCATCGGGCGAGGCGTTCGCGCCAGTGGGCGTGTCAGCCTTCAGTTTTGCCTGATCGCGCGCGGCGAGCTCGATGGATGCGCTGCTGGTGATCGCCGTCTGGTCAAGCGATACGCCGGTTCCGCCATTGAGCGTGTTCCATGCGCGAAGGGTTCCGATATTGATGTCAAAGCCCAGCGTGAGCCCCAGCAGCGGGCCGGGTTTCAACGGACCCATCTTGCCGATCTTCACCTCGGACTCGAGCACCTGGGCGGCCAGCGCGATGCTTCGCACGCCCGCGGCACTGATGCTGGATTTGGCGATCGACACCCGCACCGATGACTCGACATCATTACCGGCAAGACTTGCCGGTAATGTGGCAACGCCGTACCAGGACTCCAGGAGCTCGCCGGTATAAGCGCCCCCGATTGCCTTCCAGCTGGAGCGGTCCTGGGCGATGAGGCTGGCTTCACCAGTGGACCGGATCGTCGCGCCATCCAGGCGCACCGTGGTGCTGTTGACGCCCAGGTTTCGCGCCTGACGGGCGTTGGTATTGATTGATCCGGCCTCGAGCGCGAAGGCGCGCAACCCCGCTACATCGAGCTCAGCACCGGCAATGGCCGCGTCCACTGTCGATCGGATCAGGGCAGTGCTGGTACCCGCCTGCTTGGAGCCCGCGAAATCACTCAGGACACCGCCGGTTGAGCGGGCGCGCGCAAGCGCTCCCACCTGCACCACCGGTGGCGCAACACCTTGCCCTGGGGCAATCACCACCTTGCCCGATCCGTCTCCCAGATAGGCCCGGGCATCGCGTGTGACGAGGATCCGGTTCCAGACATCTTTGCTGGCATCGGAGCCGGCAAGCACCGAGTCCTGGGCCCCAATCACGCTGCGAAGCTGCGTGGAGTCGCTCGCCTCGAACAGCACCGACACCTCGGAGGACGAGGCCGCATCAACCAGCTGGATCGCCGCGTTGCCCCGCGCGCCCGCCTCGCTCTTCTGAAGCGCAGAGAGCGTCACCTTGGAGCGCTCGACACCGGTTCGTTCGACCTCCATTCGCACATCGGTATCGGCCACCACAAACACACCGGCCGCAGTGACCGAGGCCTTTGCACCGAGCACCGCGCTCGCCTGTACATCGGCCCCCAGCGAGAGTTCGGCCAGCGACGCCGCAGGCTTGGCGGTATAGCCCAGCGCGGCGCTGGCAAGCAGCATCAGGTCGCCGGCGGTTTTCACGGTGCCATTGACACTGACCGAGGCGGCCACGGTCGCGCTCGCCGACGTGGTGGGCGAGCCATTCACTGACGCTTCCGCAATCAGATGGACACCCGCGCCGGCCTGCAACACGGCGCCTTCGCTCACCTCGATGGTTTCGGACTCCACCACCAGCATGGCCGTGCCCAGGTCGGCCGTCTTCACCACCACCTGATCGGCCCCACCCAGGCCGCGGATCGCAAACAGGCCTGTGGGCCGGGTGAACACCAGGTCATAGAGGCTGTCGGCCATGACCCGCAAGCGGCCATCGGGTTCGGTGGCAAGCGTGACCTTGTTGTCGGTGGCCGACAGGTCGATGATCAGGTTCTGCACCTGACCCGACAGGGCGAGCAGATCGCCCGCGCCGGAGAGCCGGCTGTTCTGCGAGGCGCCCTTGGTGAGATCGATCACCGTTGCCGACGGTTCGAACTGCGCGAGATCGACCTCAACGGTTTTGCGCTCGACCGCATTAAGCGTCACGTTGTCGGCGGAAACGTCCTTGGCGGTGTCGGGACGCGTCTGCTGCAGCATCGGCTCGGCCGACAGCAGCACGCGATCTTCCAGTCGCTCGACCTGCGCTCGGCTGCGGGCATACGCAAGCCGACGACCGCGGGGCGACCAGCGCTTGAACCGTTTTGCAAAAGGCGTATTCATCAGACACTCCAGAGAACCAGAACCCGGTTGATGCAGAGCCGGGGGTAATCAAATTTCATGTGAGAGCAGGCGGTATCGATTCGGGCTCATCTTCGGGCGGACCATCTTCCAGCCGCTCGAATTGCTGTAGCGACACCAGGTGTGCATAAATCGAAGACAACCACCCCGCGCTGCGCAGTTCAAACAGCTTTGCGTCGGGAAGGCCATCCAGCCGTTCTTCGTTGATCACGTAGCAGCCATTGACTTCCAGTGTTTCATCGCCCCGCCGCGCCCGCACGGCAAAGGGCGTGAAAAGATTGCGGGCGGCGAGCGCGCGGCAGAACGCATCGGTACTGAGCTGCATCTCCCGGATCTGCTGCAGCCACTGCCGGGCCTGCTCAAGCGCATCGGTGGGCGCGCCCTGCGAGTCAAAAAGGCGCGCGCCTTCGGTAAGCGACACCAGCTCGCTTGCCGCATCAATGCACACCGCAAAGCGCTCAGCTTCCCCCTCGCCCGCGGCACGCGCGAGCGCAAACGGATAGGCCCGGATCACGGCGGGCACGTAGGACGCGAGCCATGTACCGTCCGTGTCAACGTAGACGTTTTCGCCCTCGCGAAGACCCAGCAGCGCCATCGGACGAAAACCGTCAATCGCCGGATCCTCTACAAATACGATGGGATAAAGCGCCGCTGCCCGGACCATCTCCGCCTGCATGAGCGCCGACATGTGCACCGCGCGTGCGAACTGAAACCCCGCTTGCGGCCGCACCCTGAGGGCCGCATGACGTTTGGAATTGAGCGCAACCAGATCGCGGAACATGGTGGGGCGTCTCCGGTCAGCTGCGGGTCGCAGGCTCGAACGGCAGAGCGTTATCGAGCCAGTCATCGGATTTGAGTACCCCGCGGCGGCGCGAGAATGCATCCGCCTCGGCCCGCCGCTGCGATAGCCGGATGAGCGCCCGCACCCAGAGGCCGCGAAGCGGCAGATGCAGGCGCGCAGCGCCCGCCACCAGCGCGCGCGCGGGCGTCGACAGAAAGCGCTTGACCAGCCCGTCTTCGGCGCTCACGAAAATGGAGACACTTCCCGGATCGCCCTGTCGGCCGCAGCGCCCGGCCAGCTGCCTGTCGATACGCCCCGATTCGTTGGTCTCGGCAATGATCACGTGCAGCCCGCCCCGTTCGGGCACACCCTCGCCCAGCCGGATATCGGTGCCGCGGCCCGCCATGTTGGTCGCGATCGTGATGCGCCCGGGCTCGCCTGCCCGCGCGATGATGCGGGCCTCTTCGGCATGACGTACGGCATTGAGAAGTTCGAACGCAAGGCCGCGCGCGGCCAGCAGGGCCGCGAGCGTCTCGCTTGATTCGACACTTCGCACCCCCACCAGCACCGGCTGATCGCGCTCATTGAGCGATACGATCTGCGCCACCACCGCCTGCCACTTGCGGCCCGCGCTCTCGAACAGGCGCGGGGCGGCGGTGCGGGTAAGACGCCGCCTGTGAGTGGGGATAGGCATCACACCCAGGCGGTAGATGCGCCAGAACTCGGCCGACGCTTCGCGCCCGGTTCCGGTGGTTCCCGCCAGCCTCGGCATGCGCCGGAAAAAAGTCTGAAAGCTCATCTGACCCAGTGACTCGTTGGGGTCGGTCACATCAACTCCCTCCCGCGCCTCGATCGCCTGATGGAGGCCGGCAGTGAGCGTACGCCCCGGGGTCATGCGGCCAGTGAACTCATCGAGCAGCACCACCTTGCCATCGTCGACCAGATACTGGTGGCCGCGCAGGATGAAGTGACGCACCGTAAGTGCCTGCCGCAGGAGCTCCTCGCGCCTGGGCTCGGCGCGCCACACCACGCCGAGTTCGGCTGCGCGCACGGTGAGCGCAGCGCGCGCGCCATCGCGAAGCATGACGGTGCGCTGTCGGCGAAGCAGCTCATAGTCACGCTCCTCCACCAGCTGATCGGCGATGCTGGAGACCAGGCGCGCCGCATCGGCCAGACCCAGATCGCTTCGGGGCGCAGACAGAATGAGCGGGGTCACCGCTTCATCGATGAGGACGTTGTCGGCCTCGTCCACAATCACCGTATGCAGCCCGCGCACCTGAATTTGCGGCGCCCGTGTATCCGGGGCCACTGTGCCCAGCCAGCGCCGGAAGGCAAGTCGCTGCGGATCATGGCCCGCCCGCGCTGCCAGCTGGTCGCGAAGAAAATCGGCGAGCAGTTCCTTGGCGGTGAGATAGACCACATCGGCGCCATAGCGAGCCAGTCGCTCATCGGGCTTGTCGGTGGACACCACCGCCGCCACCGAGACGCCGCAACGCTCAAAGAGCGGCGACATTTCCTCGGCATCACGCGCGGCCAGATAGTCGTTGGATGTGACCAGATGGCAGGGCTCACCGCTCCACGCAGCCAGCACCGCCGCGAGCGCCGCGGTGAGCGTCTTGCCCTCCCCCGTGGCCATTTCGGCGAGCCAGCCGTGATGAAGCGCAAGCGCCCCCATGAACTGCACCGGATACGGCCTCATGCCAAGCGCGCGATGCGCGGCTTCGCCTATGGCTGCGAGCGCCTCGATGCGCTGACCGCCACCCTCGACCGGATCACGGCGCACCGCCTCGCGAAGTGTGAGCATCCTGTCGGTGAGCGCCGCCTCATCGAGGTGTTCATTGGCGAGGCAGCGCTCGGCCACCTGCATGGCATCACGCCGCATCTGGCTTGCGTGACGAGGCAGGCGGCGCGTCCAGCCGCGGGCCGCATGCGCGAGCGCATCCGCCCCCTCGGGAAGCTTGCTCGCAAGCGGCAGAGGCGGCGGCACGAAGCCCGCTGGCGTGCCCATTTGCGGCGAAAGCGCGGTGGCTGCGTCCATCGTCAGACCCTGAACCTGCGCTGCAGAAACTGGCGAACGCCTCGCTCCCACTGCAGAAGAAGCGGTGCATCGTCGAGCGTGAGCCGGATCGTGCCCAGCCGCCCGTGGGCAAGCCCCAGCCCCTCGCCCAGCGCTTCGATCGGCAGCATCGCCTGAACCCGGAAAAAGGGCTCGGCCGCCGTGAGCCCGTTCTGATCGGCGGGGCTCACGGCAATATCGCCGCCCCCTGCAAAGCCCAGCGCCCGTGACGGGAGCGTGCCGGTTTCAAACGGAACGATTTTCGCCTCGGGGGCCACGATGTTCAGATGCTCCTGGCCGCGCAGCCGCAGTTCCACCCGATGCACCCGATTGTCAAACAAGTGCGTGGCCACCTGCGGCAACACTGCTACAAAGCGCCAGCTGTTGGGATCGACGATGGCGCCCAGCGGTGCGCCACGCGCCACCCAGCGCCCCAGTCCGGTATCGAGGTCGGGCGCGCTCCAGATGCCGTCAATCGGAGACGTGACGAGGAGCGCTGCGCGCTGACGCTCGAGCTCGGCGATCACCGACTCCACCGCCTCCCGCTGGTGGCGCAGCGGCATCAGGTCGGCCACCGAGACCGACGTGGCGCGCAGCTCCTGCGCGAGGAGCTGCTCGCGCTGCAGAAGCGCTGCGCGAAGATCAAACAGCAGCTCGGGGCTCTCGAGCCGCATCAGCGGCTCGCCGCGGCGCACGCTCGCCCCGGGCAGCGCCATCAGCTCGACCAGAACGCCGGGCGATTCGGAGTTGAGTTGCCGGTAGACGCTCGCCTCGAGCACCCCCGAGGCCCGGATGCGGTCGGGCATGGGCACCAGGGACAGCGGCACGATGATGACAGCCGCGACCAGGCCGGTGAGCGCCAGGGTGCGCGCCCGGTAGTGATGCAGCCGCGGACTGGTGGTGAGAAATTTCAGGAATTTCCAGAGCGGCACCACCACCACGGTAAAGCCCAGAATCCAGGCCAGCGCCACGCCAAGATCCAGATATTCGCCTGCGATGAAAAACACGATGGTGGCCATCAGCATCAGCCAGTAGACGATGCTGGTCACGCCATAGAGCGGCAGCAGCCATGCCTCGGTAAGCGTACGCGCGGCGGGCTTGGCGTTGGGTAGCGCCAGCAGAAAGCGCTCACCCAGATAGCGCAGCTGCTCGCGCGATCGCTGAAACAGATTCGGCACGTCCAGAAAATCGACCAGCATGTGGTAGCCGTCGAAGCGGAGCAGCGGATTCAGATTGAAGAGGAGCGAGGACACGCTCGCCACGAAGATCACGTTATAGGCGATGGCGTTCACTGCGCCCGGCGCGGTGTGAGCCCAGAGCAGTGCCGCCACGGCCGCCACCCCCAGCTCGGCAATCACGCCGGCGGCGCCGGTGAGCATGCGCTCGCCACGGCTTCTGAACCCCCAGCTCGACGTGGCATCCACATAGGGCATGGGCGCAAAAATGAGCAGCATCACGCCCATCTTGTGCACTTCTCCGCCATAGCGCTTGCAGACCGCTGCATGGCCGAATTCATGCACGACCTTGGCAATGATGAAACCCACGTAGAGCAGCGGCAGATTGCCCGGCGCAAGCAACCCCGCGCTTTGACTGAAAAGCGAATCGGCAGAATCGATCAGCGCCTTGCCCGCCACCGCAAGAAGCGCGAGATAAAGCACGGCACCAATCGGACCAAACAGCACGCGAATGAGCGGCATGGCGGCCGCCAGCATCCGGTCGGGATCGATCAGCGGAATCTTGATCGCGAGAAAACCCATCAGGAGCGCCTTGGTCTCCTGCCGACGACGCTTGGCATAGCGCTCGAACAGGCTCGCGCCCGCGCTGGACCGGTCAAAATTGAGCAGATTGGACAGATTGAGCTGCCCCAGCAGCTGGACCACTTCCTCCTGGGTGAGCGCAGTGTCGGGGTCGGCCTCCAGGGTGAGCATCCAGGCGTCTTCGATGGTGCGCTCAAGCGACAGGCGGCTCACGAAGGCCCAGGCCTCGCCGCTCACCCTGAACCAGTCAGAAGAAAGCGTGTCCCGCAGCATCACCCAGGTGTCGCCACGAAAAGTCTGCCGGTGCGCGCGCACGCTCGAGCGCAGCTCCACCCGCACCTTGGCCACGCGATGCCAGGAGTCGCTGAACGTTCGGGAGGCGGGATCGTCCATGCTCATGGCCGCGATTTCAGATCCAGAACAGTTGTCTCAGGTAGCGCACGGTGCGATAGGTGAGGAGCCAGATGATGCTGCGATCACCCGCCTCAAGCCGTGCGCTGCCGCCCATGCCCGGTCGCCACCATGGCTGAAAATCGGCTTCGATTTTCGCCCGCGCGAGATAGACGTTTCGCCCCTCACGCATGGTGGAGGCCGGATCGATGCGCTCAACCACCATGGGATAGCGCAGATCGGGGCGACCCACGAAAGCAAACTCGCCCCGCATGCCGATCGACACCTCATGCACATCGGCCTGATCGATTTCGAGCTCGACATAGGTGTCCCCCGTGTGCGCGAGCTTGACCAGCATGTCGCCCTTTCGAACCGGCGCGCCGAGGTTTTTCTTGAGCTCCCCCTCAACCACCACGCCTGCAAAGGGCGCGCGCAACTGCGCATGGGCAAGCTGGTGGCGGATCAGCTCAAGCTTGGAATTTGACTGCTGCTGGCGCGCCGCTGCGATCTGCATGTCGGCGAGCTGCCGCGCAGCCTGTGCCTTCTCGGCCTCACGCGCATACCGGAGGGCGTCGGCCGCTGCCATCGCCTCTTCGAGCACCAGCTCCCGCGTGTCGAGCTCCACCATGAGCGCGCCCGTGCGGACTGCATCGCCCACCTCGATGTGCGCACTTCTCAGATAGCCATCGAACGGTGCCGGAATGAACAGGATGTCCTTGCTGCGAAGCGCAATCGGCGTGTGGATCCGGTACGGCCAGGGAAGAATGGCAAAAAGCGTGATGAGCACGGCGATCCCGATGCCTGCAAGCTTCCAGGCCGTGTAGCTGGGCCCCAGCATCAGGTCGCGCCAGGCGACCAGGCGCGCCGCCGCGCGCGCACCGATCCAGCGATCGGTGTCGTGCAGATGGACCAGCTGGCGCGCGCTCGCCTCGCCGATGAGCCGCAGCTCCCAGATCTCGCGCGACTCGAAGACCCGAGCACGCCGCTCGAAGGTGAGCACCGCCACCGCCACATTGTCGACCCGAAGCGGCACCGACAGCAGGTGGCCCGAGCCCTGGGTACGCGCATAAGCCTCGTGCGCGCGCGCGACCACCCGTGCGTCCTGATCGGCGGGCCAGGCGAGTTCGATGTTCTGGTCGAGCGCCTCTTCCATCGCCGATTCCAGCTCACGCGACGCATTGGCCCGCCGGTCGAATTTTTCGACATGGCTCACCGCGGTGAGGCGCACATATCGGCTGCTTACCCAGCCAAGCGCTACCCGGTCGCAGCCAAACCGCACGGCCAGCTCGTTGGCAAGCGTGAGCGCAGCACGCATGAACCGGGTCTCGGCACCCAGGCGGATGGAGAGCTGCAGCACGTCGTACAGGCGTTCGGCGCCCGCCGCCGGATCGGCGCCAGGCACGGCGTCGGACGATGCCCGCGAATGCGCAGCAAGCGCCCGCTGCCGGGCGTACTGCGCGGGCACCGCCACCGCGAGATCGGCGAGCGCGATCAGCATGGCCGGATCAGTGGGGAGCGCACCCGCTGCCGGGGCCCGGGGAAGCATGACCACCACGGCGCTCTGCCCGGCCGGTAGCGCTTCGGGCGCGAGCCGCGCAGCCACTGCAGGCGTGGCGGCCTGCGCTTGTCCCACCGCTGATGACGGCTCAACCCACGGCGATTCGTCGCCTGCACCATCAGCGAGGCTAAGTATCCGGAGCGCATCACCGGGCAGGTCGGGGGCCGCCTCTGGCCATTGCGCCTGCGGCCGCCAGCCCGCCTCAGCGTCACGGGCGAGTAGGAGCACCCGCCTTGCACAGAACGCAAGCGCTACCGCCTCGAGGTAGGCCGGCCAGAATGCCTGGGCATCGCCTTCAAATGACACCAGCTCGGTCAGCCTTGCCGAGCCGCGGCGGACCTCCGCCCCCTGGCGGGCCAGGTGCTCGGCGTGCATCAGCGCCGCCCCCGGTGCGCTGCTGCACCCGGCGAGTCTGAGGCGACCGACGGCCCAAGAATGCGGCCTGCTGTTCCGGGCCGAACCGACCCGTCAGCGTTATCGAATTCGGCAATGACGTCGACCAGGCCGCTCGCGGGGTCGGCCACCGGCGACACAAAGACCAGGTGCGCGACCCGCCGGAGCGGCTCGCTGTCTGAGCCCAGCTGAAGCACCACCGAGCTGCCTGCCCGGATTCGCGACACATCGGCGATTGGTACCGTGCCACTGAAGCGGACGGTGCGGACATCGACCACCACCATCACCGGTTCATGGGGCGCCACGCTCTCGCCGATTCGCGAAACAATGCGCGTGACCATGCCATCGATGGGTGATCGCAGATGCCGGCGTTCATAGGCCTCGCGCGCGAGATCGAGCTCCACCCGCTCGCGGCGCTTGGCGAATTCGATCGACTTGCGTTCAGCGATGATGGTGCCCAGCGCAAGCTCCTCGTCTTCCACCTGCTTGCGTGACACGCCGCCGGTTGCCAGCAGCGTGCGCGCGGCACGAACCTGCTCGGCGAGCGTGAGCTCCTTCGCGCGAAGTTCGTCCAGTCGGGCGTTGTCCTCCAGCATGACCTCACGGCGGCGGACTTCGAGCGCCTCGAGCGCGCGGTCCATGTGAAGCAGCAGATCACCCTTGCGAACCCGGTCGCCCTCCTTCACGAAAAGCGACTCGATTCGACCCGCTGCCGTCACGCTGAGCTTGAGGTCGTGAATCGCCTGGGTGATCCCGGCCGCTGGCGTGGAGCCCGACCCGGTCGTGGCCGCAGTGCCGGCGACCGTTGGCGATGCAGGCACCGGCGAGGCCGCCGGCTTGGGCGCGGGCGCGGGCGCAGGCGCAGGCGCAGGCGCGGCCGCAGGCCCCGCGGGCACTGCAAAGGATGGCGAAACCTGCTCGGGAAGACGGGGCAGCTCAGGCCGGCCGGAGGCGGGCAGCGATTGAGCGGGCCCGCGCTGCGCGCCCGCTGCGGGAATGTTGAGCGCCGGACTGGTGGGCGCGTCAGCAGCACCCGCCGAGAGCCCCATGGCGCCCAGCGCCATGACGCCGACAACGGACAAGGCCTTGCATATCCCCACGGCGATCGGGCGCACCGGACACAAACAGATCGGCCACGCCATCAGCGCCAGCGATCCAGCAGCTGCCCCTGGGCGGCCTCGAGCAGCACATCGGCCTTGCTCCAGGCCGCCTGCTGCTCCACCACCGCCAGCCGCGCGTTGATCGCGCGCTCTTCGCGCAGCAGAATCTCGCGCATGTCGCTGCGCCCGGCGGTGAGCCGTGTGCGCTCCAGTTCAAGCTGACGCTGTTCGCGCGCAGCCACGTCTTTCCAGAGCGTCCAGCGCTCGGTCGCGCTCGACAGCATTCCAATCCCGGTATCGATGTCGTTGGCGATCGCCACCTCCAGCGCCTTCAACTGCAGGAGCGCGTCCTCCTTGCGCAGCTTCGCCGCCTGCACATCGGCTCGCGCCTGCCGGTTCTCGCCAATCGGCATCGAGAGCTGCAACCCCAGCGTCCACGACGGGAAGTCATTCATGCGGGTGTAACCAAACGCCCGCGCAGCCGCCAGTTCCAGCCCGTTCAGCCCGTAGCTCGCCACCAGATCAAGCTTGGGCAGACCCTGGTTGTCGGCGTAGGCGAGCTGGATTCCCTCGCGCTCGAGCATCACCTTGCGCATCCGATAGTCGTCACGCCGCTCGATCGCGCGCCGCATCGCTTCGTCAAAGGCCACCTGCCTTGCGCTCACCGCCGGCAGCTGATCGGTCGCCCGCAGACTGCCAGGCGCCTCATTAGCCGCCACCATCAGCAGCGTGCGAAGCTTGTTCACCCGCTCCTGCACCCCCTGGCGCGCTTCGCTCAGCCCCGCCTGGAAGCGCCCGAGATTGTTCTCGACTTCCCAGATTTCAGATTGCGGCAGGCGCCCCTGGCGATTGAGCGCGCGCGCCTCCTGGAGGAGCCGCTCGCCCATCCGCACCTTCTCGATCGCAGACGCCGCGCGCTCCTGCGCGAGCAGCAGATCCCAGTAGGAAAAGACCGCCTCGGCCACCACGCTTGCCTCGGTGTCGCCGCTTGCGAACTGGGCGGCCCGGGTGTCGAGCTCGGCCACGCGCACCCGCGCGTAGGTGACTTCACGGCCGGCGTCCCGCGCGAGCGGCTGGGTGAGCGTCAGACCGTAAAAGGTCTTGTAGTCCTCGTTGTCGTTCTGCCGGATGTTGCGCGTGATGTTGGTGAGGAACTTGGACATCGTCGCCTTGGCTTCCAGCTTGGCGCCGGTGTCCAGAAGCTGCGACACGCCTACCGAGTAATCGGTGCCGGTCCGGTCGTACACACCCAGACCCTGGCGCACCAGATCTTCCTCGGGTGTGTTCTTCAGGCGCTGGCGGCCGTTGAGCACCGAGGCTGTGGCCTGCGGCTGAAATGCCGCCCCCGCGCGCTCGATCCCGGTGCCCGCAATCTGCTGCTCGGTGCGCTTGGAGAGAATCGCCTTGTTGGCTGCCCGGATCTGGCGAACGAACGGGTCGAGCTGCAGGGCGATTTCGCGAGGGGTGGATGCGGGCGCGCCGGGCGGGGGCTGCGTGGGCGACTGTGCCAGGGCCGGCAAGGCCAGCGTGGCGGTCATCGCTGCGATGACCGACAGACGGGCAACGCGGGCTGTTGAGCGCCCGAATGCGTCAAGCCGCCCGAGCGGGTTGCAAGAGAGAGAATGATCCACCGTAAGACTCCTTTTGACCCGCGCCTTCGGGCCCGTGATGTTACCTCGTGCCCCAGGGAGATTTCCACAGGGGCTGCGGTTTGATCTCGATTTTTTCATAGGGGGTTAAACAGAAATATTCAGCCTTCGCTCATCCCTGGGAACCCGCCGGTGGCACATCGCGGCGTTCAGCCGTCAAAGTGTCGCTGGTCGCGGGCGAGCCCGTGGCCGCCAGGTCGCCTGACTCGACCGCTGCCGGGGCGTCCGCCGAGGTCGGTTTGCCCTGATCCTCCAGCACCACGATCTCGGCCTTGGCATCAAACAGCTTCGCAATCCGATCGGTGAGCCCGTTGTAAAGGCTTCCCAGGCGCGCACGCAGACCGGTAGCAAGCTGCGGAGCATCCGCGTCCATCGCCGCCGCCACCGCGTCGCCGCCGCTATGTTGGCTGCGCGGGGATTCGGAGGGCGGCGCATCCGATTCGGGACGAGCGCCAGGCTCGCCCGGTGACACCGGGCTGCCGGTGCCCGGTGCGGGCGCCACCGCTGGCGGCGTCGATGCGCCGGCGGGTGCCTCCACGGGCGCCGCTTCCGCGGGTCCCTGCGGCGACGATGGCGTCTGCGCGCCAGCCGACGGCAAGCGCACCGTGCCGTCGGTCGCCTGCATCGAAACCGTGGCACTCACCGACTGCGACACCGGGGTCATGACGGTCGAAACAGGGCGCTCGGTCACGACGGCAGGCGAAGCCTGTGAAATCAGCGCACTGCTTACCGTCACAGGCGCGGCATTGCCACGCGTTGCCATCAGCTGGGTGATCGGAATTGCACTACCCCCGCCGAGCAGGCCCTCGGTAACGGCCGTGAGGCTCGCCGACAGGACACTGGCTGTGCCCGTCGACAACAGGGGCGCCGCGGTGGGCGTCGAACCGAGACCCGTCGCGACACCGGCGGCCGACGTTGAGGGCAGGTCGCCGGTTGACATGCTGGCTATCGACAGCGCTTCCCGCTGCGTGATGGACGTCTTGCCGGTCAGCGTTACCGAACGGCCGCTTCGGGCATCGACCTTGCCCGACTCGACGCGCCCGGTCTGTGTGAGCAGCGCCACCCAGCCGTCAGACGCCTCGTTGTGGACACCGCCCGCACCCACCGCAAGTCCGGTGATGCCGGCAATCACCACATGTCCGCTGGTGCTGTTCTGCGCCTCCATGGAGGCCACATCAACGCGAAGGCTGGCTGGCCCGAACGCGCCGATCCCGGTGGCTGCCGAGAGACTCAAACTGCTCGTTGATCGGACGTTAAGCGATTGGCCATCAGTGGAGTCGTAGATGGCGCCATCGCTATCAACACGAATCGGATACCCCTTCGCCTCGACCTGGGCGAGCCCGACATTGCCCTTTGCGGCAATCGTGACCGGTCCGGCACCAGCGACGAGCCTGGCGTCGGCCTGCATCTCGATGGATCCGGCGCTTGTCACGCTCACCTTGCCCTTGGGCGCCAGAACATCACCGATCACCTTGATCGGGCCCTCGGAATCGATGAACACATCGCCAAGTTCGCTGCGCGCAGACATTCGGCTGGCTGCAAGCGCAACCGACAGGTCGCCTGAGCTCGCAAGGCGCGCCGTGCCGGGGGTGCGAACCCTCGCAACATCGGTCGTGTCGAGCGTGAGCGACAGGTCGTCGCGCGCACTCACTGAGATCGAGCCGCCAATGAGCGACAGCGTGCCGCCGATTCTGTTCTCGGGGTCATCGAGCGCAATAGCCTGGCCCGTGGCATCGATCCTGCCACCGCTGCCCAGTTGCAGTGCGCCCTCCTGAACCACCGGACCCGCCGAATCGATGTCGACCGTACCCGTGACGCGCGCATTCACGAGCGTGACGCCGCCGCCCGCGTCGGTTCGAACGGCCAGGGTCTCCATCCTGCCGCCCGACTCGACCGCAAGGCGCAGGGCGCCACCCGCGTGAGCGCTCACAGCGCCCGCCGTGCCCACCGACAACGCCAGCGCGTCGCGATCTCTGATCTGAAGCTCGGCGGCATCCACGCTCACGGAACCGCCAAAGTGGTTGCCGGCCCGATTCAGCGTGACTGACTGACCCGCCGCATTGACCGTGCTTGCGCCGCCAATCGCCCAGTCACCACTCTGGGTGACCGCACCGGCGCTACGCAGTTGGGCATCGCCACCCACGGAAAGCGCGCCCGCTGCGAGCGCCGCGCCGCTTCGCGCATCGAGCGCTCCGCCCACCGTTGCGCCACTCAGGGTGAGCCGCGAACCCGCTGCTGAGGTCACCGTCAGATCGCTGCCCTCGCCCGCTACGGAGCCGCTAAGAGAAATTTCCCCTGCGGCCTCGACCACTGTATCCCCGCGCAGATCAAGTTCGATGGTGAGCGCACCGCCGTCGACGATCGCAGCCGAGATACCAGCCAGCTTGACCGCCCCCCCGAACACATTGCCGCTCTGGGCGAGCGCAATCGATGCGCCCGTGGAGCGCATGTCTGAGGCACCGCCCACCGTCAACGGCCCGGCGCCCTGTGTGATGGCGCCTGCAGCCAGGACCGACAGGGTGCCGCCGACTCCGAGCGAGCCCAGGCTCACGCCCGCGCCCGAAGCAAGGCTGAGCGCGCCGCCATCGCCCGCAGTCAGCCTGCCCTCGACGCTCAACTCGCCCGCCGCCTCCAGGCTTACCGGGCCGGCCGCATCGAGCGCGACGACGAGACCATCGACATCTGCGAGGTGGGCCGATTTTCCTCGTACGGTGACCTTGCCCCCAAAGTTGTTGCTGGCTGAGGTAAGCGTGGTGTTTGCGGACTCGAAGACCACCTCGCCGCTTGCGCGGATGCCGGTGCCGCTCACCTGGGTGATCCTACCTGCCTTTGACAGCACATCGAGGGCGCCTACGTCGATCGATACCGCGAGGTTCACGTCATCAAGGTTGCTGATCGCAAGCGCCCGGCTCACGAGCACCACGTTGGCCGCCTGCGGGGCCGGCGCGATATCAAGATCGGCGCCCGAACCCCCCTTGATCGTCAACATCGATATGGCCTGACCGCCGCCCGCAAGCGCCTCGGTTCCCATTACCAGCGACTCGGCTCCGGTCAAGAGCAGCCGGTTGGCATCACCCTGCAGGATCCCGCCCGCAAACAGTACCCGGGTCTGATCGCCCGAGGCGGTACGAATGACCAGTGCATCGTCCAGCCTGGCGCCCTGGAAGCTGAGGCCCTGCGCAAATTCAACCGAATCTGCGCCCTCCACGATCAGCCTGCCGCCCGCAGCGAGAGTAATCCCCTGTCCGAACACCACCCTGCCGCTTGCTCTCAGGGTGAGGTCGCCATCGATTCGTACCGCCTGATCAAAGCGCAGGTTCACCGCATCGGTCACCGTGAGCGCATCCAGCCGCGCGTCCCCTTCGCCGCCAATCGCCTGTTCGAACACGATCGAGCCGCCTTCAGCCGACAGGGTGAGCTCGTCTCGACTGGCGGCGCTTCCGCGCACCGGCGACTGAACCCGAACCGAATCGCCTTCGAGCGCTGCCGACGGCCCAGCCGACAACCGGACCGCGCCCGCGATCTGGAGCGTGCTGCCCGCAAAGCTTGCACCGCGACCAAGCGTGCCGCTGGCCTGTGAGAGGGCAATCACCCCCGAGCCCGCATTGAAGATGCTCTGGCCACCGACCTGAACCGCGCCGGTCTGTGCCAGCTCGCCCACCGATGTCACCTGAAGATCGCCACCCACCGTGGTGGCGCCCAATGAGGCGCCAAGCGCGCTGGTCATCGAGAGCGCACCGCCCACCGCCAGCTGATCCACGGCGAGCGCGCCCGCACGCAGCGTGAGGTCAGCATCGCGACCCGTGACGACGCCGCCCGCGGCGAGCGTTCCTTCCGCCTCGATGATCGAATCGCCCGTGGTCTTGAGCGCGATCCTGAGTGCGTTGGCATCCCGCACCCGAATTTCTGCGGCCTCAACGTTCAACAGGCCGCCAAAATCGTTGGCTGCCTGATCAAGCACCACCGACTGCCCGATCGCCGAGAGGGATGCCGCGCCACCCAAGGTAAGCGCACCCGTCTGCGTGATCGCGCCACCCGCCGACACCGAGAGACCGTCGCTCACCGCCACCGCGCCAAGTGTGAGCGCACCGGCACTCGCGAGCCTCAGGTCGCTCGCAGCGCCCACCACGAGCGCCCGCGACACGCTGAGGCTGGCAGCGCTCTGAACGCGCGCATCGTCGCTCGCTTCGACGTCGATCACGAGCGCAGTCATCGACTCAAGCTCGATACGTCCACCCGCCAGGGTGACGACGCCTGCGAACTGGTTACCCGCCGCCGTCAGGGTGACCGAACCCTCCCCGGCATCCACCGCCGTGGCCCCGCCCACCTTCAGCATGCCAGCCGCCGTCTGCGTGACCGGCCCGGATGCGTTCACAGCCAGCGCCCCGCCAACCTCGAACGAGCCCAGCGTCACGCCCTGGGCACCGTTGCCCGTAAGCGTTGCGTCGCTCTGCGCACCCTTCACCGTGCCCGATACCTGGAGCAGTCCACCGCTGTTGAGCCGCGCATCGTCGCTTGCTGTGAGCTCGATCGCAAGCGGGCTTGCGCTGCGTACGCTGATCGTCGAGCCCGTCACCTTCAGGCCGCCCGAGAACCGATTCGCATCCATCTCGAGCGTGACCGACTGGCCGGAGGCGTCAATCGTGGCGGCCGCCCCTGTAAGCACCGCGCCGGTCTGCGTGACTGCGCCCTTGGCGATCAGCGCCAGCCCGCCCGCAAGCGTCAGCGAATCGAGAGTCACCGCGCCTTCGCCTGCCAGCGTGGTGAGGCTCAGGGCGCCTGCGCCTGCGCCCCGCACCACACGCAAGGTCCCCGCACTTTGGATTTGCGTGGCCCCACTCGCATCGAACCGGATTCCGAGTTCACTATCCGAATCGCGCACGCTTACTGCAGCGCCGGTCACGCTCACCTCGCCCGCCAGTCGGTTCCCCGCCGACGACAGTGCGACCGTCTGGCCCGCAGCGCTGACCGTCAACGCGCCACCTGCGACAAGCGCGCCCGACTGGGTGACGGCGCCTGAGCTGAGCACCTGAACACCACCCGCGACTTGCAACGCGCCCAGTTCGATGCCCGCCGTATCGGCGACCAGGCCATTGCCCGCGCCGGTGATCGCACCGCTCAGTTGCAGCACACCGCCCGCGCGTGCACTCACCGCTCCCGTGGTCACCACCGACAGCGCGAGCGCGTTGCGATCGCGGATCTGGAGCGCCGCTGACTCAACGCTCACCTGGCCTCCGAAATCATTTCCGGAGCGACCCAGCGTCACCGACTGGCCCGCTGCGTTCACCGTGGTCGCACCACCAATCGCCCAGTCACCGCTCTGGGTGACCGCGCCGGCGCTGCGCAGCCGCACATCGCCGCCCACCGTGAGCACACCCGCTGCCAGCGCGGCATCGCTACGCGCATCGAGCACACCACCCACCGTGGTCGCGCCCAGCGTGAGCCGTGCGCCCGCAGCAGGCATGACCGTCAGATCGCTACCTTCGCCCGCCACCGAGCCGCTGAGCGAAATCTCGCCTGCGGCCTCGACCACCGTATCGCCACGCAAATCGAGTTCGATCGCAAGCGCACCGCTGTCGACGATCGCGGCCGAGGTACCCGCCAGCCTGACCGCGCCGCCAAACACGTTGCCAGGGTGGGCCAGCGTGACCGATCCGCCCGTGGAGCGGATGTCCGAAGCTCCGCCCACCGTCACCGGCCCGGACCCTTGCGTGATCGCGCCCGCCGCATTCAGCGACAGCGTGCCTCCGATCTGAACCGAGGTGAGCGACACCGCACCGCCCGCACGCACCACCAGATCGCTACCCGCCGCGTCCAGCGGCGCGCGCAGATCCAGCGCACCACCCGTCTGGATGCTGACATCGCCAGCGCTTGCCAGCTGAACGCTGACCGCCTGCTCGCCCACCGAGGTGAGGCTGAGATCTCCTCCCGAACTCGGCCGCACATCCGTGCTGCCGGCCACTGTCAGCGTGAGCGCTGTCGTGTCATGCACGGTGACTGCACCGGTGGTGCTCACCGATACCGCACCATCAAACCGATTGGTCGCATGGCTGAGGATCACCGGACCTGCGCCAGCATTGATGGCGGCTGCGCCACCCACGGTGAGCGCACCCGTCTGCGTCACTGCGCCAATCGCTGAAACCGACAACGCGCCGGCGATGCTGCTCGCGGCAAGCGTCGTTTCGCCCGTCGAGGCAAGCTCAAGGTCGCTGCCCGCGCCGCTTACCGTTGCGGTCACCGACAGCGGACCGCCGCTCACCACGGACGAGTCGCCACGAGCAATCAGCGCCACGCTCAAGTCATCACTGTCGCGCAGCGACACAGCAGCACCCACCACGCGCACGGGGCCACCAAACAGGTTGGCCGTCGAGCCAAGCGAAATGTCGCCGCTCGCCTCGAAGCCTGCCGCACCCGCCACGCGAAGCGACGAGGCAGCGCTTTGCGTGATCGAGCCCGCGCCCGCTGACGCGGCCATCGTGGCCGCTCGGATCTGTGCATCGAGTTGCAGCGATGTTGCACTCGCGATCTGGAGATTGGCCACGTCCAGTTGCGCGCTTGTACGCCCGCTCACCGGACGCAGGGCGAGCGCAGCGCCCGCGAGCCCCTGAATCGAAAGGTCATCCAGCACCAGGCGACCGTTGTCCACCCGGATCTGCGGTGCGAACGTGCTGACGCCTGCGAGCTCGAAACTGTTGCTGTCGCCCGCAAGAACGCCGGCAGCAAAACTCACTACGGTGCCGCCCGCACGCGTCGAGGTGATCCGGATCGGATCGGCATACGCCGGGCCACTTGGCGAAATGCCCGCGGCAAATCGAACCGCATCCGCGCCATCTATCCTGAGCGTCGCCCCGGGCGACAGGCTGAGCGTGCGCGCAAAGCCGACCGTACCGCCCATCGACGTGATGTCGAGGCTTCCCGACACCGTCGGGTCGATCGCCAGCTCACCGCCCGAGCGCACCGTCAGGTTCCCGCTTGCCCGCGCTTCGAGGATGAGCGCGTTCGTATCGGCCACGCTGACCGCGCTGCCCACCACGACCACCCGCCCACCAAAATCATTGTCGATATTGGCAAGCGTCACTGCGTGTCCCGCCGCACTCACCTGCGTGAGCCCACCCACAGCCAGCCAGCCGGTCTGACTGATTCCGGCGCCCTCAGTGCTCACCGTGAAGTCGCCGCTCACCGACGTGCGGCCCAGGCTCACCGCGCTGCCCGCCGCGGGAACCAGCGTCAGGCTGCTGCCGCTGCCGCTGACCGTTGCGCTGAGGCTGATTGCGCCGCCCGCACGCACCTGGGCATCAGCACTTGCGGCAAGTACAGCTGACAGCGCCGTGCTGTCGCGAAGCACAATCCGGCCACCTGCCGCATAGACGCTTCCGCCAAACACATTGGCCGCGTTGTCCAGCGTGATGGCAGTTTCGACACCCAGACGGTTCTGCGACGCGTCGGCCACTGCAGCGCGGTTCAACTGCAGCCGCTCAACGCTTGCCGACAGCACCGCCTCACCCACCGGCACCGTATACCGGAAGACCTTGACGGTGGGCGACGATGCTGCTGCATCAAAGCGCGCACTGGAATTCCGTGCGCCCGCCTCGGTCTGAAGCGAGAGATCGAGCGTAGGCGAGCCGCTCGCGGTATCGATCGCGGTGGCCTCGCTGAAGGCAAGCTTGAAGATCATCTCGCGACCGGCTTCGTAACGGCCGTCGGCCGGCACGTCGATCCGGCTGATTACCGGGACCGCGCGATCGATACCCGCAGGGGCAGGCGCGCTGCCCACCTGCAGGAAGCCCTCACGGACCAGCGTGGCGCCGCTCGCGCTCGCCACACTCAGTCGTACTGCGCCGCTACCGGCCAGGCGAGACAAATCCACATCCGATACCGACCAGCCGCCATTGGCGACTGTCGCGTTGGCAACCACCGAGGCGCCAGCGGAATCGGTCAAGCGAACCGTGAGACTGCCGATCCGGTTATCCGCGACATCACTGAAGGCCGCGCCATTGAGGCGTAGCGCATTAACGCCTGCCGCACTGACCGTGGTGCCGGCCGGTACGGTGTACCGGAACATCTTGGTGGTGGACGAGGACTGAAGCGCGAGATACTCGGCGCGCGCCGCCACGGCTCCGGTCTCAGTCGTGAGCGTAAGCTCGAGCTCGGGCGAACCGGCCGAGGTGTTGACCGAGACCGATTCGCTGAAACGCACCGCAAACATCATCGTGCGGCCCGCTGCATACGTGCCCGACGCAGGTCCGTCCACGCGCGTGATCTGCGGGAACACGGTATCGGTTCCCGCTTCGATCGGGGCATTACCCAGATTGAGGAATGCCGCCTGCTCATAGCGGGTGGCAGCCGCACCGGTAATCACCAGGCGAATCGGTCCGGTTTCCGCGAGCGCGAACAGGTTGATGCCACTTGCAGTCCAGGCGCCATTGCTCACGCTCACCGTACGCTCGACCGACTTGCCCGCCGAGTCTGTGAACCTTAGCGTAAGCGTGCTGCCGGCGGCGGCTGATGCCGTGCCCGACAGATCGATCGCACTGCGGCTCGCCGAGGCAATCCAGCGGCCCTCGGCCGTGTTCACGGCGATGCCGCCTGCAGGCTGAACCACTGCATTGCCCGAACCGCTACCCGCAGCCGCCAGCACGATCCGCTCGACCGTGGCGCCTGCGAGCGCCGACACGGTGCCGGATGCGGAAATCGCGCTGCGCTCGGACGTGGCCACCCAGCGCCCCTCAGCGGTGCTGAGCTGAATCTGTGGCGCACTCTGGGCGAGTGCCGAATTGCCGGCAAAGCTCAGCTGCTGGCCTTCGATACGGGTTTCGCCCGCCACCGACAGAGCGCCGGTCTGAGTGATCGCACCCGAGCTGTAGACGGTGAGATCGCCTGGTATGGCGCCCATTGCGCCCAGGGTGACCGCACCGCCCGCAAGCGCGATCAGGGTGAGGTCGCTACCCGCACCGCCTATCGATCCGGCAACCGCCAGATTACCGCCCGCCTCCAGCCGCATGTCGCCCACCGAGGTGAACCGGCCCGTCATGGCATCACTATCGCGCACGGTGAGCGCGCCCCCCGCAGTGGCGGTGACATCGCCGCCAAATCGGTTGGCACCCGCAAGCGAGAGGGCGCCGGCCGCTGTGAAGGCTGGCGCACCAGACACCACCATCGCGCCAGCAGCCGGCTGGCTGATCGCGCCCCCGCTCGAAATCACGCTGAGCGCGGTAGCGGTGAGGCTTGCATCGAGCCGGATATCGCCGGCATTGGTGATGCTGAGTTGCTGCGCGGCCAGCGCCGCGCCGGTGCGGCCGAGCGCGGGCTCCATGGCGAGCGTGCGTCCCGCTTCACCAGTGATCGCCACATCGCCCACCACCAGACGGTTGAGCGCCGCATCGAACCGCTTCGCAACCGAGAACGACTGGACGCCCGAGAGCTTGAAGCTGTTGCTGTCGCCCGCGAGCAGGCTCGCGCCGAACACGATGGTGACATCGTCATTGGCGGCCGGCGTGATCGAGATCGGGTTCGCATTCGCGCTCGCGCCCCCTGCGAGGCGGACGCCGCGATTGAAGATCACCGAGGTCGCGCCTTCAACCACCAGTCGGCCGTTGCCGTAAAGCACCAGCTCGTCTGCAAAGGTAATGGTGCCGGTTGCCCGGATCGTGAGGTCTCCCGCCACATAGACACGATCCTGGAAGTTGACGTCCACCGCCTCGGTGATGCGCATCGCCTCAAGGTCGATGATTCGGTTTACCGTCAGGCTGAAGCCCTCGCCCGAGCCAGTGGTGTCGCCCAGGCTCGCGCGGGACACGGTGAGCACATCGCCCGCGACATAGCCGCCGCCCAGCGACTCCAGGTTGACGGACGTCACGATCCCATCGGTCACCACCATGTGCGCGGTCGCCCCGGTACCGGTGCCGCCCAGCAGCGGAACGCTGCTGTAAATCCGGCCGACCGAAGCCGTGGGCTCGAGGCCCGTCACGCTTGGCGCAAGCAGCACCGACGCGCCGGACGCCGAGGCCGAGGCAAGCATCGCCCCCGCTGCCGCGCCCGTTGCACGCGTGGTGAGCAGAGCCGCCACTTTGGAGGCGATATTGGCCTGCACCTGCTGCGAGGTGCCGGCGCCGCCACCCGTGCCGTTTGCGCTCAGATCATTGGCCACCACGGTGTAGACCACATTGGCGCCCGCCACACCGCGCACCACCAACTGGTCACCCGCGATGAAGTCGCCCGAGAGGCGCAGGCGGAAGCTGTCGCCTTCGCTACTGAGCGTGATCGAGCCGCGCCCGGCCTCGGTCGAGTAGCCCGCGCCGCCCGCAAAGGCGAAGTCGCCGTTATCGAGGCTGCTGCCGATGCCGCTGCCAATCCTGCCCTGAATCGTGATGTCGCCACCGAGCGCACGAAGCGTGAGCGAGTCGCCCTCGAACTCGGGCGTGTTCGGATCATCCACGCGATCACTGCCGTTGATGCGGCCGGTCACCGTCAGGTCGGGCGTGCCAACGCTCACGACCCCGCCCGAGGAGACCGGGACGACGCTTGCGGTGACGGTGAAGTCGCCCTCGTTGCCGGCCAGCAGACCCGTGAACCGGATGCTGGTGCCGCTTCCATCGACCGCAGCGCGAGCGCCAGAAGCCGGATTGGCAAGCACGGATGCCGCCTGCGCGCGAAGGCGCGCCGCGATGTGGCCGAGCGCCTGCGCCGGGGTCGCCGCGCCGCCACCGCCTTGGCCGTCGACGCTGAGGTCATTGGCCGTGACGGTGAGCGAAATGTTGGCCGTGGCCGCGCCGCGAACCACGATCTGGTCACCTGCGGCAAAACTGCCTGACAGATCGAGGCGATACTCCTGTGCGCCAAATACCGCGGTCCGGGCCGTGTCACCCGAGGTGAGCGTGACATCGCCAAAGATGCGCAGCGCATCATTGATGTAGAGGCCCTCCGTCATCTCGAGCTCGGTTCCGCCTGGCGCGGTCCCGTCGAACTCGGTGGTGTTACCCGAGCCCTGCACTTCGGTCCGGGTGCCCTTGATCTTTCCGCCCACCCGCACCTTGCCGCCATCGCCCTGCGCCTGGATCACGAGGGGTGTGCTCATCGCGAGCGACGAACCCGTGCCGCCGAGGGCCACGGGGTTGGAGCCGCCGGTGGCGCCCACCACCAGCACCGGAATGGCACTGACCTGCGACGGGTCAAGGCTCACGCCACCGCCACCGCCACCACCACCAATCGAAATCGGCGCGTTGGGATCGGCGGGCTTCAACTGCAGCCCCTGCCCCGCGTTGTCGGAGGCCATCTTCGCCAGCGCTTCGGCCGACAGCGCGCCATCAACCTTTTGCGCGGTCACCACCTGCGGCGCGCGATCAGCCGGAATCACCCGGGCGAGTTCGAACTTCGTCGTGGCCGCGGGCGTCGCGCGCAGCGCCGCCTCGCTCAATTGAACCGCGCCTGCAAGCGGGTCACGGATCGAACCAAACACCAGCTTGTAGTAGCGATAGGGCGTCTCGTTGGCAAAGCTCACCGCACTGCTTGCACCACGATCGGTGAGCAAATTGGTGGGCGCGTTTTGTGCGAGCTCCACCCAGGCACCGCTTGCCCAGGCCAGGTTTTCATTGGAGCCGTATACCGACACCGTCATCGGATCGCGCCCCGGCTGATCAGCCGCGCTCGTCAGCACCAGCTCGTTGGCCGCAGCGGCACTCGCGAGGGCCATCGTGAATCCGACACCCGAGTCGCCTATGCCCAGATAGCGCGTGCTCGCTCGCGAATCGATCGCACTCGATGCAAGCGTTGCAGGATCGGCCTGCGGCACCGAGATCTTCGCCTCGGCGATCTGCAGCCTCCCCGCCGCCGCATCACGCACCCCATTGAAGATGACCTTGTAGTAGCGGTACGCGGTGGTGTTGCTGAAGATGGCATCAACCGTCGCGCCACGGGTGGCGGGCAGATTGGTGGCCTGATTTTCTGCGATCAGCGACCAGCCCGAGTCGCTCCAGGCAAGGTCGGCATTCGATCCGTAAACCGTAAAGCTGGTTGGATCGCGTCGCGCATCCTCGCGCGAGGTGGTGAGCGTAAGCGACTTGGCCGCACCGGGCTGCGCCAGGGTGAATTTAAGCCCGGCATTGAGGTTGCCCAGATCAACCTTGGGCTGCGCCGTTCCGGGGCTCACATTGAAGGTCTGCAGCGTCGCGCCGCTTGCCTTGCTGGTGACGGTGAACTTGAGGCTCGAGGCGTTGCCGAGATAGATGAGCCCGTCGGTTCGCGCGAAATATGCACTCAAGACTGCCCGCGTGCCGCTGATCGCCCGTGCACCATCAGAGCCGCTGATCGTCACGCCCGCCGCGGGCTGCGCAAAGAATACGCCGCCCTGAGCACCCACCTCGGTCACGGTCACGGTGAGCGTCTCGGTCGCAGCGGCTGGCGTCGATCCGCCCAGCGCCGCCCCTTCCTGCGCGGAGAGCAGCACCACCCGCGCCGCCGGCGCGATGAAGCTGGTGTCGGCACGACCATCCGACGCTGCAGCCGGACCGGAATTCGCAGGCGACAACACGGTAATAGGCGAGCCACTGACCGCGCTGATCGCGGGCAGCGCCACCGGCGCCGGCGACGACGTCGCTGCCACCGCCGGGAGCGCAACCGCCCCGCCCGCATAGTTGAGCAGCTGGCCTTCCAGCGTCAGGCGTTCTGATACGTCGAGCGTCAGGCTGCCCACCACCAGATCGGATTCGATGGTCAGGCGCTTGGCCACGATCCTGAGCTTGGTTGCGCCCAGATTCATGGGAAGCTTCGTGCCCTGCGCGTCAGTAAAGCCCGCCAGCCGGATGATGTCGCCCTGGATCACGAGTTGGCCCAGCGTGGCGTCCCAGCGCACGTCTTCCACACCCGAGAGCATGCGGATCACATCGGGTGCGCCATTGACCCCGACCGCCAGGCGACCGAGTTCAACCAGCGTGCCCTGTCCGGTGGATTTCGCAGGCTGCGGCTTGAGTGCAAGCGTAAGCGTGTCATCGGCGAGCAGCGAACGCCCGCCCTCAGCCTGGTCTTTGAGCGTGAACGAACGCAAGGACCCATCCGGCGAGACCGTATTGCCAAGGTTGATGAGCGTACGGTCTGCGCCTTCGGTTGCGGTGAGCGTAATTGGCGCCGCACCCAGTCTTGTCATCGTGAAGCTGTCGGCCTTTGACCCCAGCCGCAGATCGTCGAGCGCGAACCGGGTCAGCCGCATGCTGGTGCCGCTCGGATCGACTACCTCAAGACCCGTCCCGTTGAACACCGCATTGATGGCGCTCGGACGCGTGACATCAAGCGTGATCGCCTGCTCACGCACATTCACGCCATCGTCGACGCGCATCAGAAGCATGCCAGGTGGCTGCGTGAGAATCACCACGCCGCCGGTCGCGCTCGCGCGCACCGAAAGCGAACCCGCCGGGTCGCCTTCCAGCGACTCGAAGCGGAGCACACTGCCCTCGCGCGATACGTCAGCGCGCAGCCCTTCCAGGGCCGCGGCCTGCGCGGCGATGCGCGCAGCAATATTGGCCGCAGCCTGTTCAGCAGTCGCCTTGCCACCCGTTCCATCACCCTTTACCGTCAGGTCCCGGGCCTCGACCGTGTACAGCAGGTCGGTCTTCGCAATGCCTGCCACACGCACCGTGCTACCCACGACAAACTCGCCCTTCAGCTCGAGCCTGTACACATCGGTGGAGGTGAAGGTGAGGTTGCCGGGTCTGGACAGGTAGTCGGCGATGGTGTCGGAGGTGCCCGTGATTGAGAACGACTGGGCGGTGTTGTTCACCGAGACGCGGGGCAGCGTGATGCTGCGATTGATGGTGAGACGATCGGTCTGCGATCCGGTCACCTGAACGACAAGCGACTGGGCGTTACCGTCGTAGAACACATTGCCAGCGGTACCCAGGTAACTCTGGAGCGCGGTCACCGAGCCCTTCAGCACCACGCGTCCCGCAGTCGATGCCGAATCGATGGTGATGCCGTCCGCTGGCCGCAGCGACAACTGCCCCAGGGCCAAATCGGCTGGCGTCGTGCCGCCCGCCCCAGGAACGCTGATGGTCACAGTCAACAAATCAGGCAGGCGCGCCGGCATCACGCGATCGGTCGCAAGCGCGGTCACCGTGCGGTCATCGTTCAGCAGATACCCGAGGCGCGCAAAGCTGGTGGTGTCGTAACCGGTGGCAACGCCAAAGAGATTGGTGCTGGTGATGTTGCGCTGCTCATACTGGCGCAGTTCGAAGTAATAGCGCTTGCCTGCCACCAGCGATACGGCCTCGCTTCGGGTCGAGCCGCTCGTCTCGGTGTCTTCCGCGAGCTTCACAAATGAAGCGCCACCGGTTGCGCCGCTACCGGAGGTTTCAAACCACAGACTGGCGCGGTCATTGGCATCGAGATCGAAGGTGTAGCGGCCGCTCACCTCGGGCACGAACCAGCCCGAGAGCATCTGCCGCGCCTGGCCATTGTTGTCGATCTGCGGATAAGCGAGTTCGACCGCGGCCGAGCGAAGCGCGAGACCGGCGGTTGGGCCGGCCTCGGAGCCGCCCACAAAGCCGCTGCCACCGCGATCGGCCGTGTAGGACACGCCCGGCACCAGAAGCCCAGGCACGACCACATCCCGGTTCAGACTTGCATCGAGATAGCCGCCATCGGGCGGGAAGAAGGTCACCGTGACGAGGGTCGAATCGGCATCCACGACCGCGCTTCGATCGAACACGATTGGCGTGGGTTCACCCGCCACCGCGCCAATCGCCTCGGGCACGAGCAGACTGGGCGCCGCGTCAACTGGCGTGATCGGCATCGCGTAGAGCCGGTTGTTCTGACCCGACGCAAACAGCGTCTCGCCGCTGGTATCGAGCTCGGCTGCAGTCCAGTCTATCGCCTGCACCGCAACGCCCAGGTAATCCATCGGCCGCCACTTGGAGCCAGAATCGGTGACCACCCAGAGGCCGCGCGACTTGCCGGACGCCGCCACAGCCACCACCTTGCCGTCGCCGGACACGCTGACTGCGGTCCAATCGGCTGTTGCGGTGGAGACCTGACGCCAGGCCCAGTTGGGCTGCGACGTATCGGCGACATAAACATGCCCGCCCTGGGCAGCCGCCACCAGCACGCGCCCGCTCGCGTCACTGTCCACCGACACCCAGTTGGCGTTCGCGGGCAAGCCGTTCATCGCCTCGGTCCAGGTGATCGCACCGCTCTCGCCCACCACGGCGGTGTAAATCCGGCTGCCTGCCGTCCCATTGGCCGCCAAGCCCGACGCAGCCACCAGGCGGCTGCCGCCCGCATCGGTGGCGATATCGCTCCAGTTGAGCGCAGGCGCGCCGGTCTGCGCCGACCAGTCAATCGCCCCTTGCTCGAGGACGCGAACCTGTGTGGCGGTGTCGCGAGTGCCCTGATCGTTGCGGTTGTAGAAGTACGTCTCACGGCTCGCCACATCGGCCACCAGCAAGCGGTTGCCCGCAATCACCGCTGAGGCACTGTAGTTGTCGCCCAGAGTGAGGGTGCTTTGCAGGTTGAGATCGATCGACGGCCGCGCGAAGTTGATGGTGTAGGCCTTGTCGACATCCAGTCGACCCGCGCCCAGCGCAGTGGCCCAAGTGCGATCGACGGCGAGCTTGCCCGCGCCCACGAATAGCGCCCGGGTGTCGAGGACCCGACCACTTGCCACGCTCGCGGTGGTCATGGTGAGCGAGGTGGCTGCGCCCGCATAGCGAATCGCATCGGCCTGCGCCAGGTAGGCGGAGAGCACCGCCCAGCTGCCGGTGACCGTGCGCGCGGTGTCGGTGCCACCAATCGCGACGCCGTCGGCCTGCCTGGCGATGATTGAACCGCCCGCTGGGCCCACTGCGGCAAAGGTGACGGTCAGCTGCTCAGGCGCGCTGGCCAGCCAGGTGGCCGGCAGCACCTGTGGCGCAGCCTCGGTCGCACGGCTCACGCCGACCTGCACGAAGTCACCACCACTGGCTTCCTTGTGCAACAGTTCGAACCGGTAGAGACGCCCTTTTTCAAGCGTAATCGCCACCGATTTCTGTGAAGCGGCACGGGTCCAGTTACCCTGACCCGCAGCCCCGTCCAGGAAGGCAACGCGGGTGAGTGCGCCCGTGCCTGTGCCCGTGGTGTCAACCCACAGCTCGGCCGAATCGTCGGCCGTTACCCAGAGGCGATAGCTGCCACTCTCAGGCGGGCTGATCCAGCCCGAGAGCCGCTCGCCATAGTTGTCACGGTTGGGCGAGAGCTCGAGCTTGCCGCTTGCACGCTCGACCGAACTGGGCGCGCCGGCAAAGCGCTCACTGCCAGTCAGATCGGATACCCGGGTGCCGCCTATGTCGAGCCAGCGCTCCACGCGGAACCCGCCCGCCGCAATGGGCTCGCCCGCAAGCGGCGTCGACCCGATGGGTACGGTTCGCGGCGCCGGAGCCTCGGCGCTCACGCGCACCGAGAGTTGCTGGCCATTGGTACGCGCGGTGATGTTGCCCGCGGTGCTGAGGAAGCCCTGCAGCGCATGAATCGATCCGGAGAGGACACGCGTTGCGTCGACGCCGGACACCGTGATGCCGGCAGGCAGGGCTGCGAGCTCGACCGATCCGTACGGGATGGCGGCGATCGACCGACCCGATGACAGCAGAGTGGCCTCCGACACGTGGACATACCGCTTGCCGTCGGCGGTCACGCCCTTGGTTTCGGTGAAGACCAGCTTGTAGTGGCGATAGGCCGCCTGATTGTCCACGGGAACGGTGCTCGATGCGCCGCGCTCGTTGCCAAGGCCGCTCGCCCCTTCGTCAATCAGGGTCCAGCCCTGCGCATTCCAGTCGCCGCTCGCGTTCGACCCCCACAGCTGCCAGGACTTCGGATCCCACTGCCAGTTGTCGTCGTTGGTGCGCGTGACGAGCAGCAGTTCGTCCACCGGCACGGGTTGCGGCGCGCTGAATACGAGACCGCTGCCCGGACCGTCCAGGTTGAGATATTTGGTGCCCGTCTTGCCATCGGCAGCGTTCTGCGCACCCTCGGTCGCGGGCGAATTGGCCACCCCACCCGCGGCATTGGAGCCGCCCGCAACCACCACGCCACCAGCCGGTGCTGACAGCGTGACCGTCACCTGCGACGGGGTATCGGCGACATACCAGCTCGCGGGCACCGGCTGGATGGCCGTGGTGCCGACGCGCGCATAACCGATCCGGACATAGTCGCTGCCGCCACCTTCCTTCAGCAGCACTTCAAAGCGATAAAGGCGCCCCTTCTCGAAGCTGAGAGTGGCTGACTTCTGGACCGCAGTCTTGGTCCATTCGCCCGCGCCGACCGCGCTCGTCACCTGAGCGACCCGGGTCAGACTGCCCTGGCCCGTACCCGACGTGTCGAGCCAGAGCTCGGCCGATTCGTCTGCGGTCATGAACAGATTGAGGCTACCTGTTTCAGACGGCGCGAAATAGCCCGACAGGCGCGCGCCATAGTTGTCACCGATCTTGTCGACCAGCAGCCCATCACTGGTCACCGCCACCTCGCTCACCGACGTGCTGCGAAGCGGATAGAGCGCCGCGCCGGTGAGCGCGGACACCGCGGTGCCATTCAGGTTGTTCCAGACCTCGAGCGTAACCGTACCGGTGGCAAGCGAAGTCGTGACCGGTACTGCGGTGAGCGCCTGGCTGCCCGCCACACGTACCTGCAGTTGCGTGCCAACGCCCGTGAACTGAACGTTGCCAACCGTGTTCAGATAGCGGTGAAGCGTGTAGACGTTGCCCGTCAGCGACCGGCTCACCGAATCGCCGGACACCGCCACGCCGGCGGCCGGCTGGGTGGCAACCGATCCGTACGGTTTGGCCGACAGCGCACTGCCCTCGCCAAACAGCGAGACATCGGCAATCTGCATGCCGGCGGCGCGTGCCCCATCGCGCAGCGTCGGGAACACGAGCTTGTAGAAGCGATAGGCGGTGTCGGAGTCGATCGCCACTTCACTTGCAACGCGGCGTGCGCTGGTAAGGCCGGTGCTGCCCGAGGCAATCTCGGTCCAGTCTGCGCCCGCCCATTCGGCCGATTCATTTGATCCATAGAGCACGAAGCTCATCGGGTCGCGTTCCGGCGCATCGTTTGCGCTCACCAGCCGCAGCGTGTCAACCGCCATGGCCTGCGGATAGGCAAACACCAGCCCGGTATTGAGCTTGTCGCGGTTGAAGTATTTGCTCGCCGAGTCGCCGTCGAGCACATTGAGCGGACCCTCGCTCGAAGACGAATTGGCCTGTCCGCCCGCGGCATCCGAGCCGCCCAGCACGACCACCCCGCCCGCAGGCGCGGTGAGCGTCACGGTGAGATTGGCCGGCAGATCAGGCAGCACCCAGTGCGAGGGCACCGCCGACACCGTCGCGGAGCCCGCCTTCGCGTAGCCCACCCGGACGAAGTCGCCGCCCGTCGCTTCCTTCAGCAGAATTTCAAAGCGGTAGAGCTTGCCGCGTTCGAAGTTGATCGTGTCCGACTTCTGGGACGGGGATCGGGTCCATTCATTGGCGCCGGTCGCCGAATCCAGCGAGGCCACCCGGGTGAGCGCACCCGTACCGTCGCCGGACAGGTCGACCCAGAGCTCGGCCGAATCGTCGCCGGTGAGGAACAGGTTGACCGCGCCGTTTTCCGTCGGGGCAAGATAGCCGCGAATCCGGGCGCCGTAGTTGTCGCCGCCGGGGTTGACGGTAAAGCCGCCGTTGCCGCTGGCATCGACTGACGCGAGCGCAACCTCGCGCACCGAGCTCGAGTTGTTCGGGAAATTCGCAGAGGTCTTGAGTGCTGACAGCGCAGTACCCGGCAGCCCCGTCCAGGTTTCCACCGTGACCGCGCCCGAGGGCAGCATGGGTGCAAGCGTGACGGGCTCGATCGCATCGCTCGCAGCGCCCACGCGAACGTCGAGCGTGCGCGCTTCACCCGAGAAGCGGATGTTGCCAGGCTGCGTGAAATAGGCGTGCAGTGCCGGGAGCGAACCGGTAAAGGTGCGCTGGGTGGCGGTGCCACCCACGGTCACCGCCAGACCCGCGACCGTGTCGCCCGAGATCTCGCCCGTGCCGCCCATCGGCACGGCGAGCGTCACTGTCAGCTGGTCAGGCGTTTGGCCCGCCACCAGCCAGCTGCCCGGGATGACCTGGACCGCGGTGCTGCCAGCCTTCGAATACCCCACCTGTACAAAGTCGCTGCCTGTGCCTTCCTTGTGCAGCACCTCAAAGCGGTAGAGCTTGCCTTTCTCGAGGAGCACCGAAGCACTCCGCTGTCCCGGAGTCTGGGTCCAGTTGCTGCGACCCACTGCGCTCTCAACCGATGCGACCTTCGCGAGCGCGCCCTCGCCGGTGCCCGACGCATCCAGCCACAGCTCGGCGCTATCGTCACCCGCAATCCAGAGCTGATAGCTGCCGGTCTCAGGCGGCGTGATCCAGCCCGAGATGCGGTCACCGTAGCTGTCGCTGCGGCCGCTGTAGTCGAAGGCGCCGCTCATTTCGGCCAGCCGGGTGGCAGGAAGCGAGAAGCCGCTGCTGGAGAAGGTCAGGTCGGCAACACGGCTGCCAGCCAGATTTTCATACAGCTCCACGGTCGCAGAGCCGCCCAGGAAGGGCGAGCCCTGGAGCGCAATCGTCTGTGTGGTCTGCCAGGTCTTGCCGCCGTCGCTGGAACTCACCACACCGCCGCCAGCAACGGTGGCAACAATGGTCTCGCCGTCTGCAGAAATTGCCGCTGATGAATAGTTGACGCCGGTCGGCGCGTGGGTGGCGAGCGTCCAGCTGATGCCACCGTCCTCCGACAGATAAATGCCACCGCTCGCACCTGCGCTATCGGCCGAGGCCACAGACACCGCCACCTGCCGAACAGGTGATACCGCGATGTCGGTCCAGCCCATCACCTCCGCTGTGGCCGCACCAACACGGATCGTGCTTCGCACCGTATTGAGCGCAGAGTCGGCTCGGATTTCGACCGATAGCCGTTCTTCGCTTGCTTCGCCCGCGAACGTGTAGCGAACCTTGCCAGGCTGGGTGAAGAATGCATTGAGCTTATCGAGGCGACCCGTGAAGATTCGCTCGGTTTCGCTGCCACTCACCACCACGCCATCGCCCGACTGCGCAACGATCTCGCCGCTTCCCACCCGCAGCGTCACGCTCAGATCCTGACCGGTCGGGCCGCCAAAGGGCTTGCCGTAGAAAAGCAGGTTGGATGTGAAGCGGGTTTCGCCCACCGGGCGGAGTGCGCCAAACTCGGTGGGAATGGATACCGTCGGCAGATTCGCGCTGGGCCCTGTCAGCGCAAGAAGCGCCGCTGGCACGCGCCCCGAGAAATCAAGATCTGACAGCTCCTCGTCGGTTTCTCCAAGAATGCGATTCGACCCCACTGCGCCCACGAACACATAGCGGTCAAGCCCACGGCCGCCAGTCAGTCGGTTCACACCGGCCACCGCATACATCCAGTCGGCGCCTTCACCACCCAGGAGCGTGTTGCTGCCCAGGCCGCCCAGCAGCACGTCATCGGCTGCACCGCCAATCAGGGTATCGTCGCCCGCACCGCCCACCAGCGTGACCGGAACCTGGCTGCGGCTCGCATCAAGCGTGTTCCTGCCGTTCAAATCAACGACCGTGCCGCCTCCGGTGCCAAGCAGGATGGTGTCGTTGCCATCGCCGCCCCGCACATCGAAGGTGATGGTGTTGTCAAAGAGTCGGGTGGCATCGAACATGTCGTTGCCATCGCCCAGATCCACCACCACTTTCTTGATGCCTGTGTAGCGGGTAACGAAGCTGTCGAATTCGACATCAACCACGCCGTTGCCCATGCCGCTCAGGATGAGGTTTTCACCGCCATCGGTGGCGTTGAGCCACAGGCGGTCGGCCGCACGCGAGCCAGCGTTCAAGGTGAGCACGCCATTGTTCACGCTGCCAAGCGTTGGCTTCACAGTGGGCGCTTCCAGCGTGATCGCAGGCAGCGGCACCGTGAAGAGCTTGAAGGCCATGGTCCCGGTGAGCAGCGTGTTCACCCAGATGTAGGGACTGATGCCACCCTTGAAGGTGAGATCGAACAGGTTGAACGGACCGCCGGGAATGCCAGTGCTGATGTTGGTAAACGGAATGACGCCCGGGTAAAGCATCATGGTCGTGACTTCAGACAGACGGATCCGGCCGTCGCCCTGATAGCTCACGCTCATCACCTGGCCGTTGTCGTCGCGGACAATCGTGCCGCGCTTGATGTCATTCAGATCGGCATCGACCTTCATCGAGATCGAGCCGCCAATGCCGCCCGACATGACGCCCGTAATCCCCACACCGCCCAGCAGACCGATCTCCACCTCGAGACCGAATTCGGGCTTCTCCTTGCCGCCGGTGCCCGGCACAGCCTTGCCATTGCGGATGGTGGGCAGGGTCCAGTCATTCACATAGAAGCTGTCGGCCACATCGAAGAGGTTGCCGGTCTGCATCGCCTTCTGAACACCGAAGGTGTCGACGCCGAAGGACAGATCGACATAGGCGCGGGCGCGGCCCACTGCACCCACATTGAGCGAAATCCAGGATAGCGGCGGGAACGGGATCGGAACCGTCGCGAGAATTTCCTGGAACACGAACTCGAATTCGAGCAGCGGCAACTCATAGGTGAAGAGCGTGGCGTTGCCGCCGGAGAAGATCTTCGCCCAGTTGCCGATATCAAGCAGGTAGGGCATGAACTGCAGACCCGAGCGGTTGACGTTCTGCGTCTTGCCGCCCGATGCAAGGCTGGTGAGCGAAGCAATGGCGTTGAACACCGCGTTATCGGGGCTGCCCGTCTCGGGCATGGTGAAGTTGGAGACAAAGCGCACATCGGAGGTGCCCAGGCCATAGATGCTGCCAAGCGGCATGCCCGAGCCCAGCGCGATGAGCGAGCGCAGCTGCTCCGGCATGTCGAGCGCAAACTTGACTGCGTCCAGGAACGACCAGTCCATCTTCGGCAGGTTGAGCGAGGGCTTGGCCTTTCTCACCAGCTCATAGATCACATCGAGGAGACCGCGCAGGGTCGGATCAGGGTTAAGCCCCAACAGCTTCCTCGGCGCATCGGTGAAGAGTTCGAGACCTGGAACCGGCTCGGTCAGCGCATAGACGATGTCGCGGAACGGCGAGACGATGTTCGCGATCTTGTCCGCGATCGGCATCAGGAAGTCGGCCACCGCCGAACGGAAATCAAGCCGCAGGTTTTCGATCGAGATCTCGGGGAAGCGCACTGTCTTGTCAGCAAGGCTCCAGTCCCAGCCCATGACCAGATCGGCCTTGAGCGCGGGTAGCCCCAGCGCCGAGAGCGACAGCCCCAGCCGCAGGTCGGCAGCAGCCTTGAAGTCAACCCCCAGCCGAGAGCCGGGGTTGGACAGCAGCTCGGTAAGCGTCAGGCGGTTCTTGAGG
>Ga0172373_10000965_pt1 | contig 46809 bp, 34 predicted proteins | sample Lak10m_2_FD_114546 | JGI IMG/M metagenome (GOLD analysis project Ga0172373, IMG submission 114546) | Freshwater microbial communities from Kabuno Bay, South-Kivu, Congo - kab_092012_10m | ecosystem: Environmental > Aquatic > Freshwater > Lake | place: Democratic Republic of the Congo... | reverse complement strand
TGTGGAGCGCGGCAATACCTTCCCAGGAAGGATTGGGCGGGCGTTTCTCACCGAACGGTTCAAAGCCCGTCAGCACGATGACGGGCAGGTCGGCAGTCGCTGCTGCCGCCGCAGACTGCGGACCGCTGCCGCCACGACTTTCGTCGGTCAGCAGAGAACTGACGAGAAACAGCAGTGAGCAAAACGTCAACATAAACGCCTCCTGCCGTGAATGATACCAGCGAGCAGCCTGCGGGGACAGTCCCCGGGCCGCAGCAATGTCGTGGTTCCCGGCGAGGATCAGCGGACGGCAATAATGGAAGCGAAGTTGAAGCACTGAAACCACGGAATAACGGCTGAAAACCCGGCTTCCGTCAGCCGCTGCACATGTCGCTGCAGGGGTTCCGGAATCAGCATATTCTCAATTGCCGAACGTTTTTGCGCAATTTCGAGATCCGTGTAGCCGTGAGCCCGTTTGAAGTCGTGGTGCAGCTTCGTCATCAGTTCCTGCTGCCGCGAATCCTCAAAACAAATCTTCTCGGACAGCAGCAGCGCCCCGCCGGGCAGCATACCCGCGGCGATTCCTGCAATCACGCCGTCACGCTCAGCCGGCGGCAAAAACTGCAGCGTCAGATTCAGCACCACCAGCGAAGCCTCTGTCACCTGCACCTGACGCAAATCTGACTCCATCACAATCACAGGGGCTCCGGGTTCCCAGGTCTGCAGCAGCTGCAGCAGCCGCTGAATCATCGCCGGCGAATTGTCCACCGCGTGAATCGTGACCGACGGATCCACACGGCGACGAATCAGCTGAGTCGCTGCCCCCAGCGAACATCCCAGATCCCAAACCTGGCTGTGCGGTCGCACATAATGCGACGCAAGCTGCTCGATGACCGACAGGATCGAGGCGTAGCCGGGGACAGAACGAGCAATCATGTCGGGAAATACCCGCACGACATCCGAGTCAAACTGGAAGCTGCCCACGGTGGTGAGCGGGACTGAGTAGATATCGTCGCGGGCTGACATTTCCGACCTGAGATCAGGGTTTAACTGATGCGGGTGCTGCCGTTTTCTCAGGCGCCCGCAGTTTCCATGCAGTCACCCAGTCTTCGCTGGTCAGCTTAAAGCCAAAATCCTGCTGCAGTCGCTGGCCCATGTCCGGATAATGTCCGGCACCGTAGAAGATCCCGATCCTGCGATGCTTCTTGAGCTGATACTGCAGGACCTCCAGACACTTCAGGTTGCGTTCGGTGATGATGGTGGATGTGCCGTCCTTGCCGGCAAAGGCCGTGCCTTCTCCGGCTTTCACAATCTGACTGGCGGCAATTCGTCGAGCCGCCCAGGAGCGGTCTGATGAGACTGCCGACAGCATAATATCCAGATTCATCGCCAGCGGATTCACCTTCTGCTGACTGGACATCGACTTGCCCATTTCAGAAAGCAGCATCTGCGAGAAAGATTCGCCCCGTTTTTTCATCGTGGCTTCGAACTCTTCAGCAGTCATGTCCGCGTGCACAAAATTGACCGGCGTGTAATCGACGGCGGCAAGCTGGAATTCCATGCCCAGCACGTCCTTCATACCCAGTTGCAGGACTGAAATGGCAGCAAAACCGATTTTTGCATCATCCCACGAATCAGTATCAGCGTCGGCGTCAGCATCAGGGTCGGCGGCACGCGCACCGGCGGCACCAGGTCGCAGACCCAGTCGCACGGCTTCTTCCGGCATGACAGCTTCGAACAGCACCACATCGTACTTTGGAAACAGCGCATTCAGTTCTTTGTAGTACTCGGCGTCACCCAGATGAATCGCGCCGATCAGGTCGACTTCAGCATCCGGATACTTTTGGGAATCCGTGAAGTGAGCCACCGAAGTCTCGAGTGCCACCGCCAGTTTGCGGTCGTTTTTCCGGATCCGGATGTATTGCGGCTGATTCTGTGCCGGGGCAGCGGTGTCGGCCGTCTGAGCAGCTGCAGGCAGGGGCAGCAGGCAGCACAGCAGGCCAAGCAGGCCACAGGTGACCAGACGCAATGGCAGGAATCGGGGGCTGATGACTGACGGGGCAAGAGGTGAACGGCGAAAGCTGGACATGACGTGGATCGCTCCCGGTGACTGCAGGAATGAACTGAGCTGAGTTGCCAGCATACCCGCCGGGGCCCGAAAGCTGCAACTGGAAGGGTGTTCCGTTGCTGCCAATGCTACGCGAAGCGGCAGAAAAAAACGTCGTCCATCGGGAATGCCCCACGGATTTTCAGAAAACCGATTTTTCGGCGGAACCTTGGCGGGGACCGCGTGTTATTGCGAGTAAGCCTGCACGGAATGTTGAAATATCAGGGTTGAATCGCCGGAAATTGATCTGAAACGGGGCGGAAAGACGCGGTTTCAGGATCTTTTCGGCTGCTGGCAGTGATGCAGGTGAACACATGCTGATTATCGAATGTTCATTAGGCGTGGCATATCTTGATCCCGGCGCCGGCAGTCTGCTGATGCAGGCACTGGTGGGTGGTGCGGCCGGTTTGCTGCTGGCGTTCCGCCATTTGTGGAAGACCATTCGTTACTCGCGGCAGTCCGATTCGACAGGTCCCAGGTAGTGCCAGCGGAATTACAGTCAGGCACTTTTGTGCCCGGCTCGTACCGTGATCGTTCGGCGCGAGTCTTTGTGGCGGGGGATCAGGTGCTGCGGGCGCTGACCGCGGAAGCCGCAGACACCTGGCGACGGCTGCAGGCGACAGATTTTTGGCACAGGATCCAGGCCGCGGGGCAAGTGGTGCCCACGGAAGAATGTGCCGGTCACCAGCCCTGGGCTGTCGCGCAGGGCTATTCGCTGGTGCTGCAGCATGAGCGGGTTCCTGAGCTGTCATGGCCGTGGGAGTGGAGTTTTTCCATGCTGCGTGATTGCGCACTGCTGCAGCTGGGTTTGCTGCAGCAGGCACTGCAGTCCGGTTTTGACATGGTGGATGCGACTCCCTTCAATTTTCAGTTTCGCGGTGTCCGTCCGCAGCTGATCGACACCGGTTCGTTCAGGCTGCGGCCGCCGCATGGAATCTGGGAAGGCTATCGCCAGTTCTGCGAACAGTTTTTGGCTCCGTTGCTGCTGCAGTCCTGGAAAGGTGTGGATTTTCAGCCGTGGCTGCGTGGTCGGATGGGCGGGATTCCGCTGCGGCAGCTGGCGGGGCTGCTGAGCTGGCGTGACCTGCTGTTCCGGCGGGGCGCATTCACTCATATCTGGCTGCACAGTCGCGTCGCGTCGGTAATGCAGCCGCAAGGCGGTGCTGAGGCAGCCTCTGAGCTGAGTACCCGGATGATTTTAAGCAACCTGCACGGACTGCAGCAGCTGCTGCAGTCGCTCACATGGAAGGCCGTTGATTCTGCGTGGCAGGATTACTACGCAACGGCTGAACATGCAGCCGCGCATGAATCTGAGAAGTCGCAGTTTGTCAGGGCCGCCTGCGATCGCTTTCAGCCGACTCTGACCTGGGATCTGGGCTGCAATCAGGGGCGGTTCTCAAGAATCGCAGCGGAATTTGGTCGAGTCCTGGCACTGGATGCTGACCATGCGGTCATCGAACGCCTGTACTGCAGTCTGGCCGCCGAACCTGCAGACAGTCTGCCGCGGCAGCGAATTACTCCGCTGGTCTGCAATCTGGCGGATCCCAGTCCGGCACAGGGCTGGGGACTGCAGGAACGTCAGTCACTGCAGGCTCGCAGTCAGCCCCGGCTGGTGCTGTGTCTGGCACTGATACATCATCTGGTGATTGGCTGCGGAGTCTTGCTGGAGGATGTGATCGGGTGGCTGGCGTCGCTGGGTGCACCGGTGGTGCTGGAATGGGTGGGGCGAACTGATCCGATCATAGTCAGCATGCTGCGGCAGCGACGTGATGTGTTTGTGGATTACACGCACGAGCGTTTGCAGGCGGCGTTAAGCCGACATTTTCAGGCAGTGACCGAGCAGCGTCTTTCCGGTGATACTCGCACCCTCATGCTGCTGGTGCCGCAGGCAGCGGGGGGCGAGGCATGACTGAAAGGCAGCTGGCAGACATCAACTCCCGCACTCAGCTGCTGCAGCTGGCCGGTCTCAGCGCGATGGGGATCACACTGCCACTGACGGATCGGCTGGCCGGAAATTCCCAGTACCTGATTCTGCTCAACTATTCGCTGCTGGAAGTTCTGACGACTTTGGCGATGCTGTTTCCAGGGCTGCCTTTGCTGCTGTGGCTGGTAGTGCGGCTGATTCGCAGGCTGTGGGGCAGCGTGGCAGAGCGTCGGCTGTTCAGCCTGCTGCTGGTGCTGCTGTCAGCCTGCTGCGGTATGTCGGCGGTGCGAACTTTGACCGTGTCACTGGATCTGCAGAGAAACGGCATCCCGGAGCTGCTGCCGGCAGCAGTCGTGGCGGTCGCTGCAGTCTGCCTGCCGCTGGTGAATCGTCGGTTTGAATTTGTCCGGCAGTTTGTCTGCCTGCTGGCTGCGGCAGGACTGGCGGTTCCTGTGGTGCTGTTCAGCACTGCCGGGGCTCGCCGGCAACTGCTGGGGCTGTCCGATCAGCCGGCTGCACCGAACGAAAAACTGCCGCGGCCGGTCCCGATTGTCATGGTGGTGTTTGACGGACTGAACGGCATGTCGCTGCTGAATGCTGCGGGTGAAATTGACCGGCAGCGATTTCCGGCTTTCGCCGAGCTGGCGGATTCCGCCACGATGTATCGCAATGCCACGACAGTGCATACGCGAACCGATCATGCACTGCCCGCCATGCTGACCAGTACGCTGCCTCGAGAATCGCAGGCCCCTGTGGAGGCCGATTATCCGGCGGGACTGTTTCGCCGAATTTTTCGCACCGGTCAGTACGATATGACGGTGTTCGAGCCCGTGACCAGATTCTGCCCGACGGAACTGCGACAGATCAGGCACCAGCGTACTGCACCGCAGCAGGTCATCCGGCTGCTGTCGACGCTGCTGCGAGTCGAGATTCAGATGTGCCTGCCCCTTGAACTGGCTCCCAGTCAGACCATCATTCCGCGGGACTGGTTTGGGCTGCTGACGCACGACAGTGAGGCAAAGAGTAAACAGCAGGGGCTGGTGGTGTATGGCTGGGATACGGGGCGGCGGGAACAGGCTCAGCATTTTGTTGAATGCCTGCGGCCCGGAACGCGCCCCGGCTTCTCTTTCCTGCACATCGCACTGCCGCATTATCCATGGTCCGTGCTGCCATCCGGCGATCCCTGTTTTCCGTGGGCAGATGTCAGTATCGGTGTTGCGGGACTGGCTGATGAAACCTGGACCCAGGATGAGTGGCTGGTCAGTCAGGCGTGGGACCGCAGTCTGCTGCAGACACTGTATGCGGATCGCTGTCTTGGCATGATCCTGCAGGCATTGCGGCAGCACCAGACGCTGGACCAGACACTGCTGGTGGTCACGGCTGATCACGGGATGTGTTTTGTCCCTGGAGCCTCGTTGCGCGAGGCCACAGCAGAGACGCTGCCAGATCTGCTGCCGGTGCCGCTGCTGATCAGGCAGCCCGGGCAGAAACAGAGCAGCATTAGTGACCGCAACGTGGAGATTATTGACATTCTGCCGACGATTGCCGACATCACGGGGATGCAGCCGGCTCCGGAATGGGTGGGCAGCTCGCTCCTGTCTGATGAGACTCGTGCTCGAAAAACCCTGCTGGGTCCGCATCCTTCGATTCTGCCCCCGGACTTTCCCCGGCGGTTTCAGCATTCGCAGCGACTGCAGCAAATTTTTGGCACAGGCGGCGCTGAGGATCGTATTGGCAGACTGGCGGCGATTCCGGCTCTGACCGGACGCCGGGTTTCTGAGTTTGCCGTGGTTTCGTCTGATCTGAAATGCGAGGTTGCTCCCGGAATTGTGGGCCGGAACATTTTGCCGCCTCCGAATTTCCCCGGTGGCCCGTTCACTGCCTGTCTGCAGCATGGCCGGCTGACGCACCAGCCGGGCCTGACGACTGAGCCGGGTGGGGGTAACCGCGAGCAGCCTGTCTGGCTGGCCGTGGCGGTTGCCGGCCGGATTGTCGCCACGACTCGCACCAGCACCGACCCGCGCTGGAGCGGCATCTGGACGGCTTACGTGCCGGAGTCGGAGGTTCCGGAGCAGTCGGAACCGGTGGAATTGTATGAAGTTCCGCATCCTGAGGCTCCCGATCAGCTGCGACGGATTGACTTTCAAAGTCGTCAGATTGATGAACTTTTGGACATTCTCTCAGGCGGCCCTCGATTTGACTGAGCTGTCGCGGGAAGTTTCGGAATCTGGTTATGGGAACAGTATTTCTGTGGATTTCGGCGTGGTATCGGTCGAATGGAGAGCGGATTTTGAGAGCCGAATAGTCGCGGTCACCCGCGATGCCTGCTGCCGGAAAAGTGAACATTAGAACACTTTTTCATTGGTATGAATTCCGGCAACTGGTTCGTCAGGAATGCTGTTTGACGCTGAGAAAACGCAGCAGTAGACTGACGGGCTTGAAATTTTGGCGTCCACGTCGGGCGCTGGTCGGATTTGTCTGCCTCCGATGTGAACCAAGGCAGCGTGCTGCGTGTCCGGGCGACGCCAGTCGTTTGGGCATTCACACAATTGTTCTGTGCAGGGGAAAGATCCCCGGCCCTGCGGTGTGAAAGCTGCAGACACAGGAGATCGGCGATGGCTGAGATTGTGGTGAAAGACATTCTGGATGCTGGTGTGCATTACGGGCACCGCTCCAGTCGCTGGAACCCGAAGATGCGACCGTACATTTACGGTCGTCGCAACCAGATTCATATTATTGACATCAAGGAGACGATCCGCGGTCTGATTCGGGCCCGGAAGTATCTTCTGAAGGTGGCTGCTCAGGGTGGTCTGATTCTGTTTGTCGGGACAAAGCGTCAGGCTGCGGCATCGATTGAAGAGCTGGCATCTGAGTGTCGTATGCCTTACTGCACCGAGCGCTGGCTTGGTGGTACTCTGACGAACTTCCGTACGATTCGTACTCGGCTGAAGCGTCTGGAAGAGCTTGAGAAGATTCGCGAGTCTGAAGAGATCCGCAATTACTCCAAGAAGATGCAGTCGACACTGAATCGCGAGTATCAGAAGATCTATCGCAACCTGAACGGTATGCGTGAGATGAATCGTCTGCCAGAGTGTCTGGTGATCGTGGATCCTTCGAAAGAGAAGAACGCGGTCCACGAGGCTCGTCTGCTGGGCATCAAGGTTGTGGCGCTGATTGACACTGATTCTGATCCGGACATGGTGGACCTGCCGATTCCGGGCAACGATGACAGTCTGCGTTCGATTCGTCTGGTGATGCAGCATCTTTCTGATGCGATCAAGCAGGGGCGCAGTCTGCGACCTGACGAAGGTCGTCGCAAGGAAGATGCACCTGAAGAGACTTACAAGGCGGTTCCGTCGATTCGCGACTGACGTGTCGTTTGAATCGGCTGTGTGTTAACCGGATTTACGATGCGACGGTTCGAATTCGAACCGTCGCATGTTTATTGAGACATTTCTGGCTGGCAAAGACGTCTGTCAAAAAGGGAGCGATGAACGATGGCTGAGATTACGGCTGCGGCAGTCAAGGCGCTGCGTGAGAAGACTGACCTGCCGATGATGGAGTGCAAGAAGGCGCTGACGGAGGCGGGTGGCGACGAAAAGAAGGCGATTGCGATCCTGAAGGAAATGTTCAAGAAGGTTCAGGAGAAGCGAGCCGACAACGTGACGGCTGAAGGGCGAATCTTTTTGGCCATCCGTCCGGATGCCTCAGAGGCCGCGCTGGTAGAGATCCAGTGCGAGTCAGCTCCTGTGGCCACCGGGGAAGTGCTGCAGAAGTTTGGGCAGGCGATGGTCGACCAGCTGCTGGCCGGTCCAGGTGCTGCTGACCCGGCTGCTCTGCTCGCCCAGAAATCTCCCGATGCGGCTCAGACTTTCCAGGAGCAGTACGAAGAGATCGTGAACAAGATTCGCGAGAAGATCGTGGTCAACCGCATTGTTCGAATCAGCGGTGTGGTGGGTGGGTATGTGCATCATGACTACAAGATGGGCGTGTTGTTCGTCGCTTCGGGAACTCCGAAGAACGACAGCATCCTGCGTGATGTGGCCATGCACATTGCTGCTCTGAACCCGGTTGTGACTTTCCCTGAGCAGCTGGATTCGGCGCTGGTGGCGGCAGAACGTGACCGTCTGCGCAGCGAAGCTCTGGCATCAGGCAAGAAGGAAAACATGGTTGACAAGATCGTGGAAGGCCAGCTGAAGCGGTGGTTTGGCGAGCAGAATGTGCTGGTGATGCAGTCGTTCGCCAAGGACGACAAGAAGATTGTCGGCGACGCACTGGCAGAAGGTGGCCTGCAGGCCGTGTCCTACCTCCGCTGGAAGGTGGGCGCTTCGGCCTGACCGCCTGATGGTCCATAACAGGCCCGCAGCTGCAGAGCTGCGGGCTTTTTTTACGTCCGCACCCCGGCTAGGCGAATTAGCAGCTCGCGTTTACAATGCCCACAGTGCTCAGGTAAACACTTTTCACTGCAGCGCCGGCCCGTACACGCCTCCCGAAGAACGAAGAAAACAGCCATGACTACATCCGGCTCACGCATTCCCTATCGTCGAGTACTTCTGAAGATCAGTGGTGAGAGTTTTTGCCGGGAGGGAGAGTCGGGGATCAGCATGACTGAGCTGTCGTCGATCGCCAGCCAGATCCGTGACGTCGTCCAGAGTGGCGTGCAGCTGGCGATAGTCTGCGGTGGCGGAAATATTCTGCGGGGGCGACAGTTCGCTGAAGTCAGCAGCACCATTGTACCGTCGACGGCACATTACATGGGCATGCTGGCAACCGTGATCAATGGGCTTGCCCTGCAGGACGCGCTCGAAAGCGCCGGCGTACAGACTCGACTGCAAAGTGCGATTCGAATGGAAGGCGTCGCCGAGCCATTTATTCGTCGCCGCTGCCTGCGGCACCTGGAAAAGGGGCGAGTGGTGATTCTGGCAGCGGGTACTGGCAGCCCGTTTGTAACCACTGACACGGCCGCTGCATTGCGTGCCCGTGAACTGGACGCCGAAGTTGTGCTGAAGGGCACCAAAGTGGATGGCGTCTATTCGGCCGATCCGCTGAAGAACCCACACGCCGTGCGTTATACCGAGATTTCATTTCGGGACGTACTGGCTCAGAATCTGCAGGTCATGGATGCTCAGGCCATGCACCACTGCATGGAACACAACATCGATATCATCGTTTTCGACTACAAACGGGTCGGCAATATTGCTCGAGCCATCGCCGGCGAACGCATCGGGACTCGAGTTTCCGCTGACGTTCGCACGAACTGAAGGGCCGCCTGCTGAGCGTCGGCACGGAGCGATGCTCAGGGCGACACGTGCTTGCTGCACGTTGCACGGCGTCAGTCGTGAGTCAGTCGTGAGTCAGTCGTGAGTCAGTCGTGAGTCAGGCCAGTCCGCTGCGGCGACGGAGGACCCATTCGGCGGTCAGGACTGCTGTCAGCAGCAGCAGACTGCCCCAGTTGTCCCACAGGCTGATGCGTTCCTGACGGCGGACAGATACTCCCGGCAGCCCGTCACTGGCCCACTTCTGCAGTTTTTCACGCAGTTGTTCTTCGGTCAAAAACTCGCCGCCACTGGCGTGCGACAGTTCTCTTAGCAGGGCGAAGTCCGGTGCCGGTTCATCCAGTTCGACGTCGCGCTGCAGCACATGAAACCGAGTAACGCCGATATTGCCAACCGGCTGTCCGTCCTGCAGTGCCCGGACTCGCGCCCAGTAGTCACCAGGCAGCAGTGTGTCGGCGAATTCGGCAACGGACGAGTCACCGCTGGACCGTGGTGCGGCACTGATCGCCTTGCCGGCAGGGTCCACAACTTCCACCTGAAACTGGACGTTGGGCAAGGGCTGCCCCTGTGCATCGCGAGCTCCAAAGGAAAGTTCCGTGGGCATGCCCGGTGAAAGATCGCGCGGACCAGCCTGAATCCAGACGGACTGCGAATCATCCGTCTCCTTGCGCGTGAGCCAGAAGATGATTTGTCGCCAGAAACGAGCGTGCTCTTCTTCGAAACCCTGCATTGACCACTGCCACGTGGTGTCGCCGGCAAATGCCAGGACGCGCCCGGTCCCCGTACCCTGGCCGATCAGCAGCGGCTGTCCGTCTTCACTGACGGCGAGGATCTGGGCGAGCGAATTGTTTTTGAGCTGCAGCGCATTGGCTCCGGTGAGTGGCGGGATCTGTTCCCAGCGCTGCCGATTCTGATCCGGGGCAGCGATCTGCATGACAAAGTGTGACAGCCCGTCGCGTGACGGCAGCATTCTGCGGGGACCGGTGATCTGCGGGTTGAACAGTGGCAGTTCGACAGGCAGCAGAGCTGCAAGTACGGTCTGCCCGTAGCCTCCTTCACCAAAATTTCTCCGCCCTCCGATCATCATCAGCCCGGCTCCGCGACCACAGCAGCGGGCGAGCGCCTGCAGCTGGTCCGGTCTGAAGGCACTGGCCGGAACATCACCGATGATGAAGGCGTCATAACGTCCCGGTTCGAAACAGCGGTCGGGAATTTGCTGCGGGCTGGCCAGGGTTCCGGAGCGAATGGCGTAGAAGTCCAGCTGGACTCGACTGCTGTCATTGATTTTTCGCAGCCATTTTTGTTCGGTGCGAATGATGTCAAAGCAGGCGACACGGATCCCTCCGCGACGCACTCGAATGATCGTTTCCACTCGATTGTTGGTCCGGCGAGCTTCTCCTGGCAATGGCTCGGCTTCCACGGCCAGCTTCAGATCACCGGACTGTTCGGGAACCAGCTGCAGCTGCAGCGTCTGTTCATCGGCATCGCTGCCGGGAGTCATCTGCAGCACGGGTTTGGCTGAATCAATGGCTGCTGCCGGTTCGAGTGTACCTGACTTGCCTTCCGCCACGCCGCTGCGATTTTCCAGCAGGACCCGCACGGTGACCGGACGTCCGCCGGCACCGGTGGACTTCAGGCGAACACGCACGGGCAGGACATTCCCCTGAAAGACCTCGCGGGATAAATCCAGTTCCTCCAGTGACAGGTCAAGCTGACTGCCGCCTGCGGCAGTGCCGCCGTATCCGACTGAGTAGACTGGCCGCTGTTGTCGGCCGAGGCGACGGGCGGCAGCAGCAGGGTCGGCATCCAGACTTCCAAATGCAGCCTGTCGACCGTCGCTGAGCAGCAGCACAGCAGCCACTCGGTCCCTCGCCATATCCTCGGAGGCAAGGTCCAGAATGCGACCGAAGGCGGTGAGTCGACCTTCGGCGGCGGGTTGAATTTTTTCTGCCACAGTGAGCGTGTCTGCAAAATCTCGCAGCCGGATTTCGCTGCGTTCCGCCAGTGTCTCAAGGATCGGCTTCAGCGACTCGCTGAATTCCGCCACGGCAGTGCGGCGGGTGCGACCGCCGCCGGCGTCTTCCGTCTGCATACTGCGGCTGGAATCGGCCAGCAGATAGATGACCGATTTTGTCGGGTCTTCATTGGTGACGGAAATTGACGGCCGCAGTGCCACAAGAAACAGCAGCAGCAGGAACGACAGGCGGCACAGCTGCAGCAGCCGCTGACGGGGCTGAGGCAGATGGCGAATCTGGGACGGATAGGCGCTGCGGATCACAACCAGTGCGACGGCGAACAGGCCGACGACAGCAAGCCATGACCATGCGGGTTCAAACTGCAGCGACATCGGCGATCGAATTCCAGAGTGGCAAGGCCTTGCCTGCGGAGGGGGCCGGATGACATCCTTATGCTGCAGGATAGCAGCATTTGCTGCCATGTCACCTCAGCAAACCGGCGGGCTGCTGACTTGCCACAAAAGCAGCCGCAACAGAGCAAAATGGGCAGCACACAATCGTTTCGATCGCTGCAATCGCTGTATTCAGCCCGTTTTGGCACAGCCGCTGGATTCTGCCGGCGATCAGCAGAACGGGTTTGGGACTGACTCTGTGGATTCTCTGTGTCTGGGTATCTGAGGAAAGCTTTGCCGACAAAACCAGCACTACTGGCGAAATCCGACTTATCGGGAAATTCCGAACAGAAACCCGTTGGAAAGTCCGGCGGAGGGGTGTCTAGAATGGGACGGGCGACTGGCGGGGTGTGTCTGGAGGACGCATTGTGCTGAATTGGCCCGAAATGTGCTTCGGTTGGGGACGGCTGTGCTGTCGGAATGCAACGGGGTGTTTCCGACTCTCATATTGTCTCCTGTTGATCAGATCGGACCGGTCATGGATCTTCGTTTGTTCCGACTGTTTCGCGGTCTTATTTTCTGTGTTTGCAGTCTGGTTCTGGCGGCTTCGCTGCAGTCAGTACAGGCCGCCGAGGTCCCCGAGGAGCTGAGGCAGCGACAGCAGCAGCTGTTGGCTGCCCATGAAAAAGCTCGCGCCGCCGTCGTCGGTGTTTCGGACGGCATGGGAGTGGGCAGTGGTGTGATTGTCAGTGCCGATGGTTTTGTGCTGACAGCTTCGCATGTTGTTGAGGGCGGCAGGCGTCGATTTCGCCGCAACGGCAGCGGTGATCCATCCGTGGTCATTCTGATGCCCGACGGCACTCAGTACCGTGCTGAAATTCTCGGCAGAAATGCAGATGCTGATGCGGCACTGCTGCGAATTACCGAACCCCCGCGTGGTGACAATGGTTTTCCGCATGTGAAAATGGGTCGGACTTCAGAGACTAAAGCCGGTCAGTGGTGTTTTGCGATGGGCCATCCTGGCGGGTATCGCAAGGATCGCGAGGCACCATTGCGGGTTGGTCGTGTCCTGTCCGTGGGCAGTCGCACTGTCGTTTCGGACTGTGCCATCCTGCTGGGCGACTCTGGTGGACCGCTGTTTGATCTCGACGGCCAGGTGATCGGAATTCACAGCATGATCACCAGCCTGATTATTGAAAACCGTCACGTGGCGATTGACGTCTTTAACAGCGACTGGGACCGACTGCTGGCGGGCGAGCGCTGGGGTGAGCTGCGTTCTGCCGACAACAATCTGGTCGCGACGGACTTTTTTGGTGTCGTGCTGCAGTGGCAGGACTTTGTTCCTCGAGTTTCTGAAGTACGTGCAGCAGCCCCTGCTGAGAAGGCCGGTATTAAACCTGGCGATGTGCTGCTGGGAATCGGCGATGGTCGGATAGCAGACCGTCTGGACCTTGGCACCACGCTGGCGCTGCTGGAATCCAGTCAGTCGGTGCGTGTGCGAGTGCTGCGTGACGGCGTGGAAACAGAGCTGCCGCTGACGACGGGTACGAAGCCGGCGTCGGAGGATCGTCAGCCGGGCCTACGGGGGGCATCCGAATCAGAAGAGGATGATGAGCAGCGACAGCAGGAAATCATGGAGCAGCTGAGTGACAATCGCCGTATCGGTCCGAACGAAAAACGGGACAGTCACGTGCTGAAGCTCTATGAATCACTGTCACAGGATTGTCGTGAGGGTGTTGTTGCAATTCGTGACAACGGTCCCCTGCTCTGTCTTGGCACGGTGATCACTGAGGACGGTTATATCCTGACGAAAGCGTCTGAGCTGAATAACGCGTTGCGCCCGGAAATCGTGTTTCCGAAGGGCGGTCGTGCTCCCGTTCGCGAGCTGGCCCGAGATTACTCTTTTGACCTGGCGCTGCTGAAGGCCGACGGCGTTACGCTGAAGCCGGCCGTGTTTCGAGACTCGCCGGCAAACGTGGGCGAGCTGGCGCTGATCCAGGATCCTCGCGGTCGCCCTTCGATCCCGACGGTCATCAGCGTACGTGCTCATGAGATGGAAAATTCCCGCCGTGCGTTCCTGGGTATCAAGCCGGCAACAGGGGAAAATGGCGTGCGGATTTCTGAGATTATTCCTGGCGGAGCGGCTGAGCGGAACGGGCTCAAGGCGGACGACCTGATTCTGTCCGTTGGCGGTCAGGATGTGCAGACGGCTGATCAGCTGATTGTGCGAGTCCGTGATTTTCAGCCGGGAGACAGGGTGGGTATTCAGTTTATGCGCGGGGAAAAGATACAGACGATGGAGATTGTGCTGACACCGCGATTTACCAACGAAAATCCTCTGCTGCCGCTGTATGACAGTCTGGAGACTCGCGGTCAGTTCGCCAGTGTGCATGCTGGTGGTTTTCCGCGAGTGCTGCAGATTGATGCGGATGTGTATCCTTCCAAGGTGGGTGGTCCGCTGCTGGATCTGGACGGCAAAGCTCTTGGTATTGTGATTGCCCGTGCCGACCGTTATCCGACTTATGCCATTCCTGCTGACAGTATTATGGAAGTGTATCGTCGTCTGCGGGCAGAGGCCGATGCTGCGGCTCAAAGTGCTCCGGCTGCGGCGCCCTGATTTCAAGTCCCTGACTGTACGGATGCCTCGGGCATGACAGATCTGATCCTGCAGAACCCTTTGACTCCTCATGACTTCTGGATGAAGAAAGCACTGGACCAGGCCTTGATCGCGTTTGATCAGGGCGAGGTTCCGGTGGGGGCCGTGATTGTGCATCGGGATCGCGTGATTGCTGAGGCGTACAATCAGCGTGAGATGCTGCAGGATCCCACGGCACACGCTGAAATGATCGCTATGACTCAGGCTGCCGAAGTGCTGCAGTCGTGGCGTCTGCTGGACTGCACGCTGTATGTCACGCTTGAGCCTTGTCCGATGTGTGCCGGGGCCATCGTGCAGGCTCGCATTCCGATCGTTGTTTATGGCACTGCGGATCCCAAAGCCGGTGCCTGTCACAGTCTGTTCAGTATCACCGGTGATCTGCGTCTGAATCATCAGGCGGCAGTGCTGGGTGGTGTGATGCAGGAAGACTGTCGGGCGATTCTTCAGGAATTTTTTCGGCAGCAGCGTGCAATGGGCAAGAAGTAGTGAAGAAATCTGCCGCTGCACACGCTTTGCTCCCGCTGTAATCCGCCGATAAAGCGGAAAATACTGCCGCAAATAGTCCTGAGCGGCAGATTCTGCCGGTACACAGTGTGTCACCGGCCTGTCTGACCCCGGAAAGAACGACACTCCCGTTCAATTGCAACCAAAACTTTAACAGGTATTGACCCAATTTCCGGGTTGCACTAAATCTCGCCCCGTCCGTTGCGGATCTGTCGGCAGAAACCGCCAGACCCGGATGGATCCTGTCCTGTTCTGCAGATCGGATTCAGCGGGTTTCTCTCACCCCGTCTTCCTGTTCTGCCTGCCTCAGCAGGGCGTTAAGCCCTGGTCTGTTTTGTTGTTTTCCTGAACTTTCGGTTTTCGCACGTTACATCCATGGCGGGAAGTTTGTGCGACCAACCAGTGTTCTCTCTTCTGCCGCGGTTTTGTTCTGATCAGCCGCGATAGCGACTCTCAACTTCAGGGAAGAAGCACATGCTGTCCAGAAGAATTTCTCTTGGTGCCGCCATTGGCATCCTGCTGTGCAGTCTGCACAGTACTCCGGCTGCAGCTCAGTTGTTCGGCAATCCTTGTGCCTGCGGACCTGCTCAGAGTGCCTGGGCTGTCCAGCCGGCTGCCGCCTGCTATCAGACCGTCCCCGTGACGACCTATGTGCAGGAAAAGCAGACCGTGGATGTCGCGACATGGGAAACGGTCTACGAGGATCGCGAGGTAACGACTCTGCGTCCCGAAACCGTGGCTCGTACGGTCGAAGTTCCTGTGGTGTCGTACCAGAATGTGGTTGAGTACCAGACGGTGAACCGCGACATGGGTCGCTGGATCACTCGGTATCACCCGGTTGCTCGCTGTTCGCCCTGTCAGATTGATCCTCGTCCGGGGGTTGTCGGCTGGCTGAATCGCACTGGTTACTCAATGCGTACGGCCTTTATGCCCAGCTACACAACATCACGTGAATACATGCCGAATGTGATGGCCTTCAGCGTTCCCGTAACGCGTCAGGTGGCAGTTCGCGGGACGCAGCGGATGACGCTCCAGGAGACTCGCCTGGTGCGGGATGTTCGCAACGAGCGAGTGCCGGTACAGAAGCTGGTTTACAAGCCACAGCAGCGGACCGTGATGCGTCCTGAGACGACCTGGCGTACGGTACCAATCGGAACCGCTGTAGCGATGTCGCCATGGGGTGGAGTTCAGACGGTGTATGGAGTGCCTGTGCAGTCAAGAACTGCCGCCAGCCCGACGCCGGATCCTGCATTCAATCGCCGTGCTGTCAGTGATGACCCGGCGGATGCGACCGGGACTGATCAGCAGTTCCGTCGCAGCAGCAACGAGGATGAAACCATTCAGCGATCTTCCTTCCGTCGTTCTTCAGATGACGAGGAGTCGGAACCTGGTTTCAATCTCCCGCAGACTCGTCGTGATCAGCCGGCTCGTGTTCGCGAGCAGGACTCAGCCGAGTCCGGTGCCAGAACGGCCAGTGTGCGTCTGGCAGGCGGTGCGGGCGGGTGGCGTGCCAGCCGTCGCAGTCCTGATTCGACTTTGACTGCCAGTACCGAGCCTGTTCTGTATGTTTCAGACCCGGACGAAAAATAAGTCGGTCTTTGGTTTCAGTGCCTTTTCCTGTTGTTTTTGAATCCAGCGAGCCGGCGTCCTGCCGGTTCGGTCCTGAGCCCCTCCCCTTTTCTCCCCTCTCTATTCTCCTCTCTGTGTTTTGCTGATGCGTCCCCTCGCGGCACCGGTATCACGCCGGTGCCCATTTTCTTGCGCCCCCTGCGCCGTGCACGATTCTCAGCCGGCTTGTTGCGATCGGTTTTTCCCCTCCAGTACTCGATCCGCTGCTCCCGACCGCGTAATATGCCACAGCGAATGTGATGTGGTCGAAACCGCATCGGCATGGATCTGAGTGGCGGGTGGCGGAGGTTGAAGCGATGGCGGTACCGCAGATAGTTCCCGGAAAAACGCGGATTGGCTGGATTGGAACGGGCGTGATGGGGGCCAGCATGTGTGGCCACCTGATTTCCGCCGGCTATTCGGCTACCGTTTATTCTCGCACTCGCCAGAAGTCTGAGCCATTGCTGGCTCGTGGTGCTCAGTGGGCTGAAACTCCGGAAGCCCTCGCACGTCAGTCGGACGTGGTGTTTTCGATCGTGGGTTACCCGGCCGATGTTCGTGAAGTGCTGCTGGGTGAGCAGGGAGCGTTGCGGGGGGCAGCACCGGGGACAGTCCTGGTGGACATGACAACCAGTCAGCCGTCACTGGCGGTTGAAATCTGGGAAACTGCGAAGGCTCGCGATGTCTATTCGCTGGACGCCCCGGTTTCCGGTGGTGACCTCGGTGCTCGCAACGCCACTCTTTCGATCATGCTGGGGGGTGACGAGGAAATTGCTGCAGCCCTGCAGCCGCTCTGGGAAATTATGGGCAAGACGATTGTGTATCAGGGCCCGGCGGGCAGTGGTCAGCACACGAAGATGGTAAATCAGACGCTGATTGCATCGAACATGATTGGTGTGTGCGAGGCTTTGCTGTACGGGTACAGGGCGGGTCTGGATTTGACAACCGTGCTGAAATCGGTCAGCAGTGGTGCTGCCGGAAGCTGGTCGCTCTCGAATCTGGGACCGCGGATCATTGCCGACAACTTTGATCCAGGCTTTTATGTGGAACACATCATTAAGGACATTGGCATAGTGCTGGACGAATCCCGGCGGATGGGACTGTTCATGCCGGGGCTGGCTTTGGCCGAACAGCTTTATCTTGCCGTGCAGGCACAGGGACACGGCCGTGCCGGTACTCAGGCTCTGATTCTGGCACTGGGACACATGGCCGGACTGGACTGGCGGTCTCGGACGTCTGCTCCTTAGGTCTTTCCCGTGGGGCGGGGAAGGTGATTTTGGCTTAGCATCTGCGAGGGATGTGGCGTGGCGGGTTTGAAACCCCGGCCCGGCCCGCTATTCTTCGTGCGTGGCGTGGTGACAACCGAATGACGGTTGTTGCGAAACGGAAAAGGATGAATGAATCATGAAGCGACGTGGCGAAATGTTCTCCGGGCTCTCTGTAGCCCTCGTAACTCCGTTCTCCGGTGATGGTTCACTGAACGAAGCGATGCTGCGCTCCCTGATTGATTTTCATGTCGAGTCGGGGACGGACTGTGTTGTGCCGGTGGGCACCACGGGTGAAAGTCCGACGCTGACGCATGACGAGCATGAGCGAGTGATTGCAATTACCTGCGAGCATGCAGCCGGGCGAATTCGGGTGATGGCTGGTACCGGATCAAACAGCACGGCCGAGGCCATCCGGCTGACTCGTTCTGCCAAGCAGGCGGGTGCGGGTGGGGCCCTGATGGTGGCTCCCTATTACAACAAGCCCACGCAGGACGGTTTCTTTCAGCATTTTCGCGCTGTTGCTGAGCATGTGGATCTGCCGATCGTGCTCTACAACATTCCCGGCCGCACGGCGAAAAACATGGAGCCGGAAACGATCTGTCGCATTGCCGACACCTGTCCCAGCGTAGTGGCGATCAAAGAGTCAACAGGTTCGATGGACCAGGCTTCGCAGATTCTGTCGGCATCCGAACTGACGGTGTTGTCCGGCGATGACAGTCTGACGCTGCCGCTGCTGTCGCTGGGGGCGACCGGAGTGGTTTCGGTGGCCGGCAATATTGTTCCGCGTGATGTAAAAGCGATGCTGACAGCTTTCGCTGCAGGTGACACTGCGACCGCGATGCAGTGGCATCATCGGCTGTTCCCGCTTTGTCGGGACATGCTGGGACTGTCAACGAACCCGATTCCGGTGAAGGCCGCCATGCGGCTGTTGGGTCGCGAGTGTGGAGAAGTTCGTCTGCCGCTGACTGCTTTGTCAGACGCCCAGATCTCTGCACTCCGCACAACACTCAGCCGTTACGGACTGCTGTGACCCCTCGACTGCGCCTTCCCTCGGTCCGCAGGCTCAGCGATCAAAATCGCCAGCAAGGTGCTCGGGCTGGAAAGCCCGAGCTACGGAAACGGGCCGCTTGCAGGCTCCCGTCCGCTGGTCGCCCACTGACCATTGCGCACTGACCTTTGCGTTTCCCTTCGCGTCTTCGCGTCTTCGCGTGATGTGGAAACCGTCTGTAGCTGCCTGCAACGCGTACAGGACAGTGCGACAATCGTCCGGCGTTAGAAACGCAGCGGGCAGATCTCGGGCTGGAAAGCCCGAGCTACGGAAAGGGGGCGGGGCCGCTTGCAGGCTCCCGTCCGCTGGTCGCTCTCTGACCATTGCGCACTGACCATTGCGTTTCCCTTCGCGTCTTCGCGTCTTCGCGTGATGTCGAAACTGCCTGTAGCTGCCTGCAACGCGTACGGGACGGTGCGACGACCTTCCGGCGTTCAAAAACGCAGCGGGCAGATCTCGGGCTGGAAAGCCCGAGCTACGGAAATGGGGGGGGGGGCCACTCGCAGGCGTCCGTCCGCTGGTCGCTCTCTGACCATTGCGCACTGACCTTTGCGTTTCCCTTCGCGTCTTCGCGTCTTCGCGTGATGTGGAAACCGCCTGTAGCTGCCAGGGATTGGTACGGGACAGTGCGACGGTCTTCAGGTGGTAAAAAACGCAGCGGGCAGATCTCGGGCTGGAAAGCCTGAGCTACGGAAAAGGGCCTCTTGCAGACTTCCGTCCACTGACCACTGATCACTGCCTAAGGCAGAAACCCGCGTTCGCGGAGTTCCTGAATGTTGTCTGGGGCGCTTGAGATGATGCGTTCAGAGGCGTAGCGGAAAACTGCGAATCCGGCCATGCTGGCGGGAGCGGACAGGACGGCAGTCTGTTCTTCGTCCTTGCTGTCCAGCTGACGGTTTAGTCGCGCGACAGCTTCTTCGATGGTGTCTGTGACGATGGAATCGGGACCGGCCTGATTGGTCAGTCGCAGATTGGAGAACGCGGCGGTGCGGGACATCAGGAATTCGATGAATCCCGCATCTTCCTGCTCTTCAAAGAAATTTCGCAGTTCCGGGTGCATGTTTTCCGGAGTGATGATGCGGGCGCGAGTGATGGTGATGCTGCCGCGACGGATACGCACCAGCTGTTCGGTGTCGGAGGAAGTGACGAGGAAGTAGGGCAGGTCGGAATCACCAAAGGTGAACAGACCCGTCCTGACTTCTCGTTCAATCCGAACTTTGGACCACGCTTCCCGCAGCTTGCGGAATTGTTCGAAGCCTTCAAACATTTGCTGTTTCAGTGTCCTTTGGGAGGATTTTTCAGGCGTTCAGCCTTCTGCTCATCAGACAGTTCGTCCCATTCTTCGAGGCACGGCGGGCAGCAGAATCCCACTTTCTGACCGCTCCAGTCTTTGACCAGTTCGGCGGTCAGGTCAGGCACGCTGATGTCACCACCCATGATCGGGCATTTGGTGTTGACCACCTGCAGAGCCGCCGTGGCGGCTGCGGCTGCCGGGGCCACGGCAGTTTCGGGACCGGCGGATTCGCTGCAGCCGGACACAGGCAGCAGGCAGACAAGCAGCAGAAGACGTCGCACGAGAAGGCTCCGCATGAAAAAAGGCAGGAACAGACCAGAGACCAGGGTCGCTGACTGGCAGGTAGTGTATGCAGAGGACCGAGGTTTAACAGCTATTCTTCCCGATCCGGTGCATAATTCCTCCGCACAGAACCGGGAAAACCCCCGAAACGGCTGGATTTCAGAACGCGATGCATCGATTCTGCGGGGGTGTTTTTCTATTCTCCTGGCCGGTGTTTCGGAGGTTTTCGCTCCGTTGGCCAAAGATTCAGACAGGACTGCAGCAGACATGGGTGAGTTTCTGACGGGGCAGGGCCTTGCGGCTCTGTTGACTCTGACATCGCTTGAGCTGGTGCTGGGAATCGACAATGTGATTTTCATTGCGATTCTGTGCGGTCGACTGCCTGAGCGTGATCGCGACAAAGCTCGCAAAATCGGCTTAAGCCTGGCAGTGGTTTCCCGCATTATGCTGGTGCTGGCAATTGGCTGGGTGATGGGGCTGCGGGAACCGCTGTTTCGACTGATTGGTCGGGAAGTCACGGGCAAGGATCTGATTTTGATTCTGGGCGGCTTGTTTCTGATCTTCAAGGCCACCAAAGAGATTCATCATCGAGTGCAGCAGTCGCGTGTGGATTCATCGGTACCCAAAAAAGTCGTCAGCGTGTCTGCGGTGCTGGCCCAGATCCTGCTGATTGATGTTGTGTTTTCCATTGACTCTGTGATTACAGCAGTGGGAATGACAGAGGATCTGCCCCGTCCGATCCCCATCATGATTGCCGCGATACTGCTGTCTGTTGGCGGCATGCTGCTGTTCTCGAGGGCAATCGTGCTGTTCATCGAGCGAAATCCGACTTTCAAAGTACTGGCACTGGCATTTTTAATGCTGATTGGAGTGTTGCTGGTAGGGGATGGCTTCGGTCATCATATTCCCAAAGGCTACGTATACTTCGCCATGGCTTTTTCATTTGCGGTTGAGATGCTGCAGTTGTGGATGCTGCGTGAACCGGATCGGCCGTCAGGAACGACTCAATACTGAACCTGAGTTGCCTGAGAAATATTCGACCATCGGATAAAGCGGTGCGGTGTGTGGGAGTGGTGATACATGAGTGGCGATGCGGAAGTGTTCCTGAGCGAGTATTCCGGATACGGGGTGCGTTTTTTGTATCCTGGTTACTGGGAAGTCCGCGAAGAGCAGGATGGTGATGATGTCATTTTGACGGCGGCGGCCGATGATTCATGTTTTTGGCTGTTGCGCATTATCCCTGATCGTCCGGCTCCTGAGCAGGTGCTGCAGGACTGTCTGCAGGCACTGCAGGAGGAATATGAGGATCTTGAGCAGGAGCAGGAGCCGCTGCTTGTGGCCGGTCGACGGGCACTGGGCTGTGAGGTGACTTTTTCCTGTCTGGAGCTGCTGAACGCGGCGGGATTCTGCAGTGTCCGGTCTGGTGCTGCGACACTGCTGATCTGGTGGCAGTGTACGGATCATGAGCTGGCAGATGTGCGTCCGGTCTTTCAGAAGATGACTCAGTCGGTCGCGTGGACAGCTGACAGCGGTGCGGTTGCAGGTGGTTGATTTCAGCAATTGAGCAGGGAACTGGAGTGCAGTGTTTCATGAGGTCTCCGACGACACTTCCGACATTGGCTGAGTTTGAAAAGCTGGCTCGCCAGGCGCGTTTTGTTCCTGTGTATCGCCAGTTGACGTCCGACACGCTGACTCCCGTGACGGCGTGGCAGCGGATCGCCGGCGGAGCGTGGGCATTTCTGTTTGAGAGCGTGGTTGGTGGCGAGCGAGTCGGGCGTTACAGCTTCGTTGGCAGCAACCCGTTTATGACGCTCACGGCATCCGGCAGAACAGTCGTGATCCAAAGTCGTGAGGGTGAGCGTCAGGAACTGCAGGACGTGGATCCGCTGCAGGAGCTGGAGCGACTGGTGGCTGCCTGCCGTTCCGTACATCTGCCAGGTTTGCCAGGATTCCTGGGCGGTGCTGTGGGGTACGCAGCCTACGACGTTGTGCGTTACAGTGAGCATCTGCCGAATGTGCCTCCGGACGATCGCGGCATCCCTGATCTGACCTTTGCCTTCTATGATTCAATGGTCCTGTTCGATCACATTCGCAAGGTTGTGCTGGTGGTGGCTCTGGCAGATACTTCTCAGGGCGACACTGAAGAGTCACGAGCGCGGGCTGAAGAGCGTCTGGATGTGCTCTGCAGGCAGCTGGCCTTCACCGGTGAAGATGTGCAGCTGGCCGATGTGGATCTGACGGTGGAACCAGTCCTCAGCACAACCTCCAACTTTACTCGTGAACAGTTCTGTGCGGCGGTCGAGAAGTGTCGCGAGTATATTCGGGCGGGCGATGTTTTTCAGGTGGTGATCAGCCAGCGGCTTGAGTGCAGTTCCCCGGCGACTCCTCTTGACGTCTATCGTTCCCTGCGGATGGTGAATCCCAGCCCGTTCATGTTTTTGCTGCAGACACCGGACGTGGATCTGGTGGGCAGCTCACCCGAGATTATGGTGCGAGTTGAGGATCGCGAAACGACCATTCGACCGCTCGCAGGGACTCGCCCACGCGGCAAAACTCCGCAGGAAGATCGCGAGCTTGAGCGGGAGCTGCTGGCGGACCCGAAGGAACGAGCTGAGCACGTCATGCTGATTGACCTCGCACGCAACGATGTCGGACGTGTGGTTGAATTCGGCTCAGTCACACTGGCAGACGTGATGGTTGTCGAGCGTTACAGTCACGTGATGCACATCACCAGCAATGTGTCGGGGCGGCTGCAGGAAGGCCTGACGGCTGTGGCGGCTCTGCGAGCCGGTCTGCCGGCCGGTACTGTTTCTGGTGCACCCAAGGTGCGGGCGATGGAAATTATTGATGAGGTGGAACCGCAAAAACGGGGACCCTATGGCGGTGCTGTCGGCTACTTCGACTTCACGGGCGATATGGACACCTGCATTGCGCTGCGTACGCTGGTGATGAAGAATGGCCGCATTTATATCCAGGCCGGAGCCGGTATTGTGGCGGACAGCGTGGCGGAGAGCGAGTATCAGGAAACCATGAACAAGGCTCGCGCCATGCTCAAGGCTATCCACATCGCAGAAACTCAGCTGCTGCCCGGACACACCGGGGAATGCGTGACCTGAATCCTGCGTGCCGTGTCCGGCAAAACAGAACGCCGAGGAGTGTGATCCCCGGCGTTGTATGTCTGACCTGAGCTGGTGCAGTCGGCTTCAGTCGTCGTACTCAACTGTAATCAGGCCGTCCTTCGAGCAGATGCGGATGTCGTACTGTCCGAAGCACAGTGTGATCTTCGTACGGCAGCGTGAAATTTCCAGGCTTCGCAGTGGCTGCGGCGGGACCAGAATCTGCACATAAGCCACCCGTTCTTCAGTGTCGTGTGCACACATGTCAGGGTCACGGACAGCAATCACTGCAGGAATGGCATTGGGAGCAGCGTCGCACAGATTGCGGACTCGAACGCATGTCGCCAGAGGGACTCGAGTATCCACGAATTCACCGATCTGATGGCGGCAGACACAAATCGGAGCCGGAGCGGGCTGCGGAACATACACGGTTCTGCGCGGCGGGACCGGGGGGGCGACAGGCACATAGACCGGTGCGAGGCCGGGCTGGATGGAACCGGAACCAAAGTTGATGCTGAAACCCAGTCGGACCTGATCGCGGGATGATCGTGGCGCCGGCACTGGAGCGGGCTGTGGACGGAACCGAGCGCTGCGAGCACGATCACGGGATGTGCCCCCGATGAACTCTTCATGACTGTCACGAAAATTGCGGGATGCATCAGTGACTCGCATATCCCGACCACGAGCAACTCGAACCTGCTGCTCGTGTTCCTGAGCATGCTTCCAGTCATCTCGGGTTCCCGCGAAGTGAGTCGGCTGGTTATGGTTCTGACGAGCCGCGTGGCGATGATCAATTCCGTCGCGTGAGCCGCGTCCGCGGTCGTCGGTCAGTGCATGGACCACTCGCAGGATTTCCGCGAGGTCGTCACCTGTGGCAGCTTCGCAGGAACCACAGACAGCCATGATCACAATCGCGGGAACAAACAGCAGGGTTTTCATTGCCGCATCCTTTGGGGTAACACTATTTTTCCGGGAGGGTGTTGTCAGCCGCGATGTTCGCGGCTTCTGTCTCTCTGGTTGCACAACCTGTGCCAATGTTCGTTCGTTATTCCGTAAATGATTGCTCTGTTTCGAGATACGAAGAAAAAAAACTGCGCAGCCTGGGTTTGGTTGATGTCAAAGTGATGGCGCTATGGTGCGACAGTCTGGCGTTTATCGCCGACTGCGCGGCGAGGGGCCGGTTTCTTTGGATACGGCTGTTTTCGGGCAGGGTCTGTGTTCTGCTGGCGGTTCGTTTTTTGGGCGGTATTGGTTCCGGCGGGTGCGACTGTCGTTGTGGCCGAGCAATTGTCAGAAGCACACGTCCGGAGACCCTGAAAAACCACAGGCAGCGATTTCCTGGCGTCACCTGCAGATGATATGCTGCCGGTCTCTGTCACCGTTCCTGTCCTTCGCGGGGTGATCTGCGGCATGATTTTTTTGCTCGATAATTACGATTCCTTCACATTCAATCTGGTTCAGCGGATTGGTGAGATTGATCCTGGCATTCAGATTCGCGTAGAACGCAACGACCAGGTGACTTTGCAGCAAATTGAACAGCTGCAGCCATCGAGGATCATCGTTTCGCCGGGACCGTGCAGTCCGACGGAAGCGGGATTGTCGTGTGACGTGATTCGACATTTCGGCCCCCGGATGCCGGTCCTGGGTGTGTGCCTTGGTCATCAGTGTCTGGCGGAAGTTTATGGTGCGAAGGTTGTCCGGGCCGGGCGTCTGATGCACGGCAAAACGTCGCTGATTTCCCATTCGGGTCAGGGCATTTTCGCGGGGCTTCCGGATCCCTTCCAGGCGACTCGTTATCACAGCCTGATCGTGCCTCGCGAGACAGTCCCGGAATGTCTGCAGGTGACGGCCTGGGTTGAAGATCCTGGGCAGCAGTACGAAGTGATGGGGTTACAGCATCGGGATTATCCGGTCTTCGGGGTGCAGTTTCATCCTGAAAGTTTCCTGACCGAGAAGGGTTACGACCTGCTGCGGAATTTCCTTGCGATCTGATGCCCTGAAAATGGGCGATCAAGACTCGCTGCAGTGCCAAACGCTCATTTCAACTCAAAAAAACTGAAGTTTCTCGATTTTGTAGTTTCTGGCACTCTGATTGCTGTCAAATGCACCGGCGGGGCGATGGCCCGCGTTCATCTGACAAGACAGTGGCTGGAATTACTGCGTGGACAGACAACGTCATGTACTGATTGTGGAAAGTGATGCGGGCGTCGTCCGGCGTTTGTGTGCTCTGTTGTCATCTTTGCCTGTTCGCATCGTGACCTCGGGAAGTCGCGCCGACGCTGTCGAGGCTGGGTTGTCGCAAACATTTGATCTGTGTTTTATTGCTCACGGACTGGCGGACGGAAACGGACTTTCACTGCTGAAGGAGGCGTTATGGGGACGCGGTGCAGTGGTCGGTGTGCTGATGTCGCGGCATGCGGATCTGCGAGTAGTTCAGCAGGCGATCGATTTCGGCTACAGCGGCGTCATTCAGGATCCTCCGGATCTGCAGCAGCTGCAACCGCTGCTGCGCCGCGTTTTCGGTGGGCTCGCAGACAGCCTGGGTTCCGAACGTCCGGAGACCGTTCCATCTATCGCAGCGAAAACTGATGCGTTCTGTGAACTGCCGGATCTGCGTTCAATTGCCGAACTGACCCTGACTCAGATTCGTTCGGTGCTTTCAAATATCGACCTGATGCGAATTATTCGTGCGGTCGATTATCCGTTTGCCGGCAAGGAGCGGCTTGAGTATTTCGACCGGGATACGCTGGAACGAGTTGTCTGTTTGGTACGTCGCTGGAGTCAGCAGCGACTTGGGCACACTGACAGTCTGCAGATGCAGGCAATGCCCGAACTGTTTGAAGAACTGCGTCGGCCGGCCTGAGGTTACCTTAGGATCCGGTTGACTGCCGGAATGAAACCTTCTGAAACAGTGCTGCTCCGCCAAAGAAGAACTGAGTATTTTTTTCGTGCAGTTCCGGCACGAACGCGCGGATGTCGGGAATGGTTCTGGCAAAGTCATCCGGCGAAGGACCGTCGTTGTCAACATCCACTTCAAAGGTGACCAGCTCGCCCTTGCGGCGAATGCGAGCCAGATGCGGTCCGACGGTCCGAAAACGCCCCATGATCGTGCCTGAGTCGACCGGACGGTTCGACAGCCCGGCTTCACCATTCACGTGCAACGGTGTGATTCTGACGTAGGCACAGTTTTTGGGCTCGTCATAGGCTGCCCGTTCTACGGTGCCGATGCCGATGAAGACCACATTGCCCCAGTCATCCTTGTCGCCGGGCTGCAGCTCAAAGACGACCTCAGCCGTGAAATCACCTGCCAGCAGACTGTTGCTGCGAGTGCGTACGTATTCACGATCCTTCGTCCGCAGTCCGTTCGATTCGTACAGGGCGCCCGGAGCGGGTTCCAGAAATGCGGGGAACGGCGATTCGCCACCCAAAGTCAGCAGGTTGCCACCCGCAATGTCCGGCAGGACTGCGTCGTTCTGCAGCAGGATCCTGCCACTTTCCCGCAGCAGCTCTGTCTCACCTTCCAGTACAATCAAAGTATAATTGATTGCACCCACTCCGTCCGTCGGACTGCTCAGCAGCAGTTCACTGGCCTGCGTCAGCTGCAAGGCCACATTCTGACTGCCAATCTGCACAGATTCCGGCAGGCCGGTAAGCCGGTTGCCCGCCAGCCGACGATTGCCGGTGACTTCCAGATCGTAACCGGTTTCGCGGCGAACAATTCTGCGAATATCTCGCAGCGATAACCGCTGCTGATCAAGCATGACTGAAGTGTCCAGAACCAGCCCCTGCACCGCCCCGCGACCGAAGCGGGCCACCAGTTCCAGCTGGTTGACATCAGCAGGTGAAGGTACAGGCACCACTTGTGTGCTGAACGTTGTGCCATCGGTGCTGTCAAGCTGCAGCTCACGGCGATCGTCCCCACGACTGCTCCATTCCATCCTGACCGTGAAGTTCCGCGGTTTGTTATCAAATGACCGGACTTTCACAGACAGCTCGAACGGATCATGACGTCGTGAAACCGGGATGACGGGGGAAGTAAAGGCTATATCTGGTCGAGCCAGAAAGGTGGTCAGCTTTGAGGACGGTATGGCCAGGTTGAGATCCGTGTTGCCGATTTTAGCCACCACCACACCAATCACCTTACCGCTGGCATCCAGCACCGGGCCGCCGGAATTGCCGGGATTGACAACCGCATCAAGCTGAATGGCCACCGGAGTGCCTTTGCTGCGGCGAATAGCCGAGATGCGGCCGACACTGACGGTGATATTGGGAAACTGATTGTTTCGGAGAGCCAGTGCTTTTCCCAGCGGATAGCCAAAAACTGTGATCTCCTGCGTTTCAAACAGCTTGTCATCCTGGCCGATTTCCAGTGCCGTCAGCTTTGTCTCGGTCGAGCAGTTCAGAAGTGCCAGATCGACCTCTTCATCCACACGAACAACCTTGCCGCTGACCGTTGTTTCACCTTCTTCACCGGACTGCAGAACCAATTTAACTGTATCCCCGGTTTTGCCGGCGACATGTGCGTTGGTGACAAAGTAACCCGCAGGATCAACACAAAACGCCGTCCCGGAAACACGCCGGGTTTCAGCGACCACCAGTGCCGTCGCCTGCTTGCCACGGCTGACGGTTTCGGGAGTGGACTGAGCAGCCGCCCGTTCGATCGACAACAGCACGATGAACAGATAAATCGCTGACCTGGTGAGCAGTCCAAGGCTGTGCATGAGTGTTTCTCTGGGGGGGCACGGTGAGCTGGCCGTTTCGAACAACATACCCGGTCAGGCGGGGTCAGTCATCCTTTCAGCCGCGGGAAATGTGCAAAATCAGGGCCTTACCTGCTTACGCGGGAGGAACTCACGGCACAGGCTGCGTCACAGAGGGTGCAAAAATGTCACATCAGAATCTGCACCACTCGAAAAGACGGGATTGCTGCCTTCATGAAAACCATGATTGTGATACTTCTGGCAGGTGTGTGTCTGATCATTGGCACTTATCCGCTGGCCTATCTGCTGGCGGATGGGAAATTCGGTCTGCTGCAAAATAAGTCGTCGGAAGTTGTCAGCAATACCTGGTGGCAGCTGGGCTTTTATGTGCACATCGTCAGCGGTGGCGCGGCGCTGACTGCAGGCTGGGCCCAGTTCATCCGTCACTGGCGCAGGAAGTACCCGCAAATGCATCGGTTGGCAGGAGTCTTCTACATTCTGACGGCATCCCTCAGCAGTCTCGCTGCCATCAGCATCGCCCCATGGACGTCCACCGGCTGGATTGCCGGTCTGGCCTTCGAAATTCTGGGGCTGATCTGGCTCATTGTTACACTCCAGGCCTGGGTCAGCATCCGGCGGCGCAACCTGCAGCAGCACAGCAGCCTGATGATTTACAGCTACAGTGCCTGCTGTGCAGCAGTGACACTCAGGCTGTGGCTGCCCCTGCTGCTGCTGGGACTGCGGCTGGATTTTTCCATCGCCTACCCGATCGTTGCCTGGCTTTGCTGGGTTCCCAACCTGATGGTGGCACACCTCATCATTCGCCGTTCTGCTGCAGCCAGTCCGTGATTTGTCGTCCGGTCTTCGACAGCGGAAGTTCTGACAGGTCTTCCACTGATTGCCAGCTCCAGCCATCAGGCAGTGCAGCGGATGACTGCTGCACTGCACAAACAACGGCCAGCAGACGGACCTTGAAACGTGTTACGGAATATGTCAGCTGCAGCGTTGCCGTAGTCTCGCCCACCACAATTCCGCTCTGTTGCTGCAGACGTTCGATGGTCGCTGTCGGCAGCTTCCCGGGCTTGCCTGCGAACAGCGAACGCGTCTTCGAACGACGCTGCGTTCGCAGATCAACCACAGGCAGACTGTCCAGGATCTCTGGCTGACTCTCTTCCCGATACGCATCCCACATCCCGGCCCAGCGTTCACCGGCGTTTCGGCGGCGCAGCAGAAACTGCTGCCGACCTCGCTGTACACGCACGGGAATCACCGCCAGCTCGGCGACCTCCGTGACGGCCGCCCGCGGCGGTTTGCGCGGCAGCTCATGCTGCAGCCCCAGCCTGAATGCCCCACAATACTCACGCACCGGACAGTCGCTGCAGCGCGGACTGGCGGGAGTACAGACCTGCGCACCCAGATCCATCACGGCCTGGTTGAAGTCGCCCGGACGTTCTTTCGAAACAATCGATTCGGCAAACGACCACAGCTGTTTCTGTCCGGCTGACGATCGCACATCGTCGCGCAGAGCCAGCAGTCGCGCATACAGTCGTTCCGTGTTCGCTTCGACAATCGGAGCCGGCAAGTCGAAGGCAAAGGATGCGATCGCGCCGGCCGTGTATCGTCCAATACCTGGCAACTGCTGCAGTTGCTTAGCGTCAGCAGGAAACTGACCGCCATGCTGCGATACCACCAGTCCCGCCGCCCGATGCAGATTGCGAGCCCGGCTGTAGTACCCCAGACCCTCCCACAGCCGCAGTACGTCGTCCAGCGGAGCCGCAGCAAGCTCGGCCACACCGGGGAAGGCCGCGATGAAGCGTTCAAAGTAGGGAATCACAGCGGCTACTGTCGTCTGCTGCAGCATGATTTCACTGAGCCAGATGCGATACGCATCCTGAGACTGCCGCCACGGCAGGCGTCGACCAGCAATCTCATACCATTCCAGCAGGTGCCGCTGCAGTCCGCGTTTTGCTGCCGGAGTCTGCAATGCGGGTGTCACCACCGTTTCCGCCAGCACCTCGGATGCCGCCACACTTCCTGCAGCACGCTTCGATCGCGACGGACTCATTCCGCAGACCCCTGAGATCGCAATACGCCGGCCAGTCCCCGACTTCAGATACTGACGACTGACCCGGACGCGATGCTGGCAGTTTCGGCCCAGCACAGCTGCAAAGCAGACAACGCTGTTTCAGCGGAAAGTGGTCCGGCATCCCGACGACCGGTCAGCGCATCCACAGCCAGCTGCAGCTCGTCTGTAAACGCACCACACCAGCTGCCATTGCCACCCAGTTCGGGATGCGTCAGCGAGCCGTCACTGCCCAGTACACTGAGCGGCCGACTGACAACCCACTCGCCCGCCAGTGTCCCGGCATCAAACAGCACCGTCGCATGTTCGAAATACAGTTCATATCCGTGGGCAAACTGCAGTGCCCTGGCACCAATCCCGCCACTCACACAGGTTACCGCCGGTCCATCCGGATACAGATAACTGGTGTGCACGTGATTCACGAGACCATCCTGCAGCAGACCCCGCGAAAAGACTGCCGCCGGACGGCCACAGGCATGCGAGATGAAGTGATTGTCATGAATGTGCAGGTCAATTCCCCAGCCGCCCAGTTTGCGAAAATCCGACATGTCGCCGGACCACTCCGGCCGCGCAATCACACGCTTGAAATTGGCTGCCAGCAGGCGACCAAAACGCTGATCCCGAATCGCCTCAGCAGCAAATCGAAACTCAGGAAAAAACGGCAGTACGTGAGCGACATACAGCGGAACACGCTTCTCAGCAGCAGTCCGCACCATGGTTTCCGCTTCCTGCTGAGAAACCGAAATCGGCTTTTCAACCAGCACCGGCTTACCAGCCCGCAAACATTCCAGCACAACCTCGAAATGCCGATCCGTCGGCAGACAGACATCCACAAGGTCCACATCCGGATCGGCAATCAACTGACGATAGTCCGTATACTTCTTCAGGTGAGATGTATCCACATGGCCCCCGCGAGGCCCAAAATTTCCCTGAATCGTCGTCCAGTCCCCGGCCAGTTTCTTCTCATCACGAGTTGCAATGGCTGTGACACTGGCACCCTGCAGACCCCGCGCACCCTCGTAGTGCGTATAACCCATAAAGCCAATGCCAATTATGCCAATACGTACCACGTGTCGTCTCCTGCCCGTTCAAAACGTCGCCACAACCTGAGCAATCTGCGACAGCATACCGAGCACAGCCGGCGGTGACCAGCACAGGCCGCGCAGGATTTTCACGTTCCGGCACACACCTCGCTACTCGATCACCAGCTCATTAATGTCCGGTAATTCTGCTGTCTCAGAAGTTACACCGGATTCCGCCCCGCTTTGACCAGACTGCTGCGCCAGCCAGTGCCCGGCCGGCCAGCAGTAAGGTCGGAACGGAATCGCCAGCCCCGTGCGATCCCGATAAAGAATCGCTCGCCCCTGACCCAGCATCGCCGCCGCCGGCGTATCAATCAGACTGGAGGAATCTGTCTGGTTCAGCCGAAACGCAATTCGCGAATCAAACTCGCGCATCAGCGATGATGACAGCCACCGCACTGCGTTCGCATACGTGTCGGACCAGATCATCAGGTGCAGCCCTACCGCCGGTCCACGACGAATCAGATCACCCAGACGCCCGGCCGCATTCAGCTCCTTCGGAGCCCCAAAACCCGACATCCCAAAATCGTCTTCATCTCGACGCAGCTCGCGGAATTGCCCCAGATTACGAATACAGAACAACAGCGGATCACGCTGCTGACCATCAGCCTCACGCGCCTGCAGTACATCCCACAGCTCACGCACCACATCTTCCGTCTGCTGCGGCATCGCCAGTTGCCAGCGATTCGCCGCCACACCAGCAAAAGCACCGCGAAAATTCTGCAGCGAAAGCTGATCCCTGCCGTCGTGCAGCAGTACCACTTTGGATTGCCTCACACCGCCGGAAAATGCCGCCGAAACCACGGCCGCCGCAAACATCGCATCAACAGACTCTGATTCCTGCCCGGCAATCAGCACATTCTGACCGGCGCCAGACTCGAAACGAATTTCCAAAGGCGGAGCAATTGCCACTGGTTCACCCACCCAGACCGGCAGATCCACGGACGTCGCTGAATCTGCCTGCAGCCACTGCTGCAGCGGACGACAGGTTTCCATCGTCGGCGGCACACTGCCTTCAAAGACGACAGTCGGCAAATCAGTGGCTTCGTGCGCCCCCGGACGCCGGTGCAGATCTCCCAGCAGCTCATCCCGCTGGTCCTCATCCAGCCACGCAATCTGAAACGGATGATTGCCCTCCACAAGGCCGTTGGCATCGTTGTAAATGGCTTCGCCAGGGCGAGTCAGCAGGCGGGCAGCCGAGTTGTCTTCGCTGAGAATCAAATGCGCATCGTTCTCACTGCACTGCAGCGCAATACGCACCGCCACCTGCCCCAATGTACTGCGGGCCAGCGAGTAGGCTCCGCCCAGCGTCTGCGATCCCAGCACCGCATGAATCCCAAATGCTCGACCCTGACGAATCAGTCGGTCCAGCAGCAGCGAAGCTCGCGAAGAGACCCGATCCTCAGACGTAAAAAATTCCTGAAACTCGTCGATCAGCAACAGCAGACGCGGCATTCGTTCAGCCGGATACTGTCGCCGAAACGAAGGAACATCCTGCACACCGCGCGAACGAAATAATTCGCCACGCTCCTGCAAAACCTGATCCAGTCGTTCCAGAACACTCAGGCCAAACTCGCGATCACTCTCAATCGCAATCACGCGAGCATGCGGCAGACGACAGGCCGAATAACTGCGAAACTCAACCCCCTTCTTGAAGTCCACCAGATAAAATTCAATCTCACGCGGACTGTAATACAGTGCCAGATTCGTCACCAGAATATGCATCAGCGTTGACTTGCCGGAACCGGTCTTGCCGGCAATCAGCACGTGCTGACTGGTGCCTCGCCCCAGCCGCAGATACTGCAGCCGAGCAGCCCCGGCACGCCCGATCGGCAGATTGATGCCTTCCGCCGTGGTGTCCGTCCAGATGGCATCACCCTTCGGCGCAATCCGCTGAAATGACACCTCCACACGTCGCGCATCTCGACTTTTTTCACCCACCATCCGCACCACACTGACACTGGCGACAGACTCAGGAGCCGCCAGGGCCTTAAACTGCAGCTCACCGACAGCAAACGATGGCAAAGCAGACAACTGCACCGGGACCACCACCGAATCACGCACCTCAAACTGCAGACAGGCAGACCGCAACAGCTGAACATCAAAGTTGCGCGGCAGCGGCTGATCCGGAGACCACGCCACAATTGCATGCACCCCGCACCGCGCACCGCTGGTCAGAATGCCAGACAGACTGCGACAGGCTTCTTCCGTGAATCCCGCAGGAAAACCGGCAATCACCACGAAATGATAAGGTTCAGCTACCTCACCCGCCGCTCGGTTGTAGTCCTCAATCGTCTCGAACTCACTCCGCAAGTATGTCTGAAACACACTCTCCATGTGCTCAGTCACTTTTTGCAGCCGATCGCGAATCTGCGCACCATCAGTCCAGATCCGACTGTTGATCAGCAGCTCGTCAAAATCGGCCAGATGCATCATCGCAGAAAAACTTTGACCCAGCCCGACAGGATCAATCAGAGTAAACTGGATTCTTCCTGGCAGAACCCCGGTCAGCAGTCGCAGCAGCAGCATACGAACAAAATCCAGTGCCCGCTCGCGGCCCGCTGCGTCATGACAAATGGAAATTGAGGTATCAGCCGGAAATGCCAGCAGAGCCGGAAACTGCAGGTCCGTATCTCCCGCGAGTGGCGCCGGCACCCCGGCAGCCGTTGCCGGTACGGCCGGGCACGGAGTAAATCGGGCCTGCAAAGTACCACACATCAGTGCGTCAGGAAGCTGCACGGGTGGTGACCAGCCGACCGTCTGCCAGCCCGCCAGACCGACCCCCTGCCGCTCTGCCTGCATTGCCGCCGCACGCCCCGACTGCAGGGCCAGGTTCCAGTCATTCGTCAGACCGACAGCCTCATCCAGCAGCTTTCGATTTTGCTGCTGCAGCTGCTGATCCTGCTGCTGCTGCTGCCTGCGAAATTCCTGCTGCATGGCTGCCAGTGTGTCGGCTGTCGTACGTTCGCTCCAGGCGTCCGTTTCGGCCTCTTCACGCGCCTCTTCATAAGCCACTTCAGCCAGCAGACGATCCAGCTCCATCTGCTCAGACTGCTGCGCTTGCTGCCACTGGTTACGCGTCTCTGCGGCTGCACGTTCCGCTTCGGCACGCAATGCCAGCACTCGCTGCTCACGACGCTGCTGCAGGTCCTGCAGCCAGCGATCACCAACCCCCTGCAGCCGCGTCACTTCCTGCGCCGTCTTCTGCCGCCAGTATTCGGACAATGCACGAGCATTGGCGGTGCACTGCTGCATGCGGGCAAACGGCGTTCTGAGCTGCCCCTGCACCACACTGACCACAATCAGCGAAACCAAAAATGCGGCGGCAATGCCGATCCCGCTGGAAACCGCCAGCCACTGCCAGTCCGGTCGACCGGCTGCCGAATTGATGAACAGGGAAATGTCAGCGCGAGCAATCGTGGTGAAGACCGCCACCGTCAGGAATATCAGCAGCCCCAGTCCCGCGACCCGCCAGCCCAGCACCCACTGCGGCAGAGAACGTCGATCAATCTCAACCGCACACTTCAAGGCCTCGTCCATCTGCTCTGTGGCCTTCTGCCGCGCCTCTTCACGGTTGCGAGCCTCGGCGACCGGAGGTGGCAGGGTTTCATCGGCACGCGCGTGACAAAGACGCAGATAGTCGCCCGAAACACCAATTCGCTGATCCAGATCAGTCAGCCGCTGGTCGAGCCATGCTGACTGAGTCTGAAAGTTCTCCTGGGCCCTGGCAGCTTCGCTGAGCGGTGTGTCTTCCTGAGTCTCATCGCAGACCGACTGCAGGACCCACAATTCGCTCTGCAGCTTTTGTTCTATGCCTGCGCAGGTGGCGTCACACTGTACCTGCAGTTCGGACAGCCGAGCCTGCGTCGCCTGACGCAGCTGCTGCCGACGCTGCTGCCAGCGGGCCGCTGTCTGCTGCCGACGGTCATCAGCTTCGCCAGCCAGCTGGGCGGCACGAGCCTCACGCTGCGACTGGTACTGAGACTGCAGGGTCTGCTGAAGTTCCGTATGCTGCTGACCCAGCTCGGACAGCTCATGCCACACACCCCGCAAACGCTGCGCACACCTGGATGATGCTGCCAGCAACTGTGAAAGCTGCTGCAGTTGATGCCCCAGACCAGTTGTTGTGCGATCGCCCATGGTTTGATCTCGCTGAACATCCGCCTGCCACTGCAGGGAAAAGCAGACTTCCCGCAGTGTACCCAGCCGCCGCAGTTTTCAAAACGGCTGGCCCCGGAAAGGCTCCGGATCAGACACACGGGATTTTGCGACTTTCCGGGAATCCGCGATGATCGGGATAAAACGTCAGTTTTTTGCCGTGGTAACTGAGGAAACCGCGCCCGGGACCATCCGGCCCCGGACTACTGCGGGGCCACGGGCGTTTCTGAGGACGCTGTGCGGAGGCGACGCTGCTGAGTCTTCAGGCGGCGACATTCACGCCGCAGCTCTTCCAGCCGGACGTCCCCCGGAGTCTGCTCGTAACACCACTCAAACAACTTCTCAGCATCGTCGTACTGCTGCCGCTCCATCAGCAGCAGGCCAAGAGCCCTGCGGGGCGATTCCGCGGCCGTGTCGCAGGCAATGGCACGCCGCAGCAGCGCCTGACTTACAGCGTGCTGTTTCAGCGTCCAGGCGACCCGATTGGCCTTCATCAGCACCGACACGTATTGCTCATGACCTTCCAGAGTCTGACCCTTCGCCACTTCCAGGTCGTCACTCTGGTCACGAATAGCCAGCATCAGCCGCTCCATGTCAGCCGGACGGTTTTTCTGACTGTATACATCGTACACATCTTCCAGCTCCAGCAGGTTCGGCTTGAAACTGACCAGCAGAGCATCCGCAGGCAGCCGATCCACCAGCAGCTGCAGCATCTGCAGCCGCATGGCTTTCGTCGAATGAAACACAAGATTCCACTGCGCCAGTGCTTCATCCGCTCGCCCGTCCAGTGCCAGCGACTGCCCAATGAAGAAACGCACCGTGGGATTGTATTTGCCCAGCCGCATGGTCTGGGCCATCAGGCGTGAGTGCAGAGCATCCGCAGGATCATGAATGAAGCTGGTCAGCACCAGCGTCTTCCATGGTTCAATCTGCAGCGGACACGTCTGCAGTGCACGGCGAGCCATCCTGTCAGCCAGCAGCACCAGTCTGAAGTTGTCACCGCAGGCGCGTTCCAGAAATTCACGCTGCTCCTGCTGCGACTGAAATTTCGCGTTGATGCAGGCGTCCCGCAGCTGCACGAGGGGCATCGGATTGTCCGAAACCTGCTGCTGCAGCTCAAACAGCTCCAGACTGCGACGAGCGATGTTCTGGCAGATGTCAGCCTGATCCGGTCGAGCCTGCTGCGCCTGCAGCAGCAATGCCAGTCGCTTGCGGCAGGAGGCGATTTTCTGTTCGATGGTTTGCTGCTGGCCCTGCTGCGGTTCATCGTAGCCGGCGAAGTCCTGAGATTCGTCATTTGACGAATTCGCAGTCTGTTCAGCATCTGCCTGCCCAGGCTGGCCAAAAAGATCGACTGCAGACTCGTCGAATACGACAGAATCGCTGGCTGGTTCGGCCAGCACATCCGCTCCGCCCGCCAGAGATGGATACTCACCCTCTTCCGGCCGATCAATCCCGTCAAGATCCGGCAGCGGATCCCCCGCCTCAGGCATCTGCCCTGAAGTTCCCGAGCGACCGGCTTCAAAAGACGCCAGCAGATAGCGATGCCACCAGTGCTCACCGGCAATTCGGCTGCCAAGATCCGGCTGCACGATGACCAGCATCACACAGCAGGCAGTCGACAGCACCAGCCAGGCCGGGCGCGGAATAACGATGCCGGCATCACTGCTGAATCCGTCGCACAATCTTAACCCCGCTACCGCCAGTGTAATCGTGGTAATCACAATGGCCGGGACATACCAGATGAAGTCGGCCACAGCATGCAGCAATCCACCGACAATGCCGGCAAGGCAGGCTGCGATCGCTGTTGTCCGTGCTGCATCAGAATTGCGCAGGATGGCTGCCACGAGGCGGACCAAAATCAGCAGCAGGCCGGCCGCCAGCAGAGTCACGCCTGCCAGCCCCGCCTCAAGCCCCAGATGAACCCACGAACTTTCAGCATGAGAAAAACTGAACGTCATGAATTCAGCCAGATCCTCCATGTACGCCGGATACGTGTAGCGATGACTGCCGATGCCTGTACCCAGAATCGGAAACTCACGCAGCGCCGCCAGATCCGCCTTCCAGATGGATCTGCGCGCGTTGCTGGGATCGAGCGCTGAAGCATCCATGCTGGCAATGTCTGACACTCGTGTTTCAAGCGTCTGTCCGCCGAACGCCGCCAGCCCTCCAAATGCCACGGCAGCCAGTGCTGCTGTTGACAGTGCCAGGCCCGCACTGATGCGTCCGGCTTTCCAGAGCCCCGCAAAGATGACTGCCGAAGCTGTCGCAGCAGCAATCATCCCGCCCCGCGACAGCGACAGCATGATGGCCGCAAAAACTCCGGCTGCCCCGGCCAGTCGCAGCAGCAGCAGCGGATCTACAAGATTGTCAAACTGCGAATGATTTCCTCGCGCCGGACCCAGTCCCCGTCGCTGCAGAACCTCGGCCGCCTCACGCGGTTTTCGCGAGGCAATAGCCCACCACAGCAAAGGCCCGATGGACAATGCCGCGAACTGGGCAAAGTGATTCCGATTCGTAAACGCACCCTTCAGCACTTCACGAGTCCCGGTGAAGGGATGCCGATAAAACCAGAAAAAACAATCATTGGATGTGACGAGCTGAAGAATGGCAAAACCGGACATCAGCAGGCCTGAAATCCCCACAGCTTTCAGCACCAGATGACAGTCACGTTCCGTACGCAGCCTCTGAGCCAGAACCAGCCCAAAAATGCCATAGGCCAGCAGGACCAGAAATCCGTGGCGAGTTTCGCCAGGAATGAAACTGGCCGTAGACCATGTCTGCACAGGATCCGCCGCGCCTGACTGCAGCTCGCCCCAGACAGGTATCAGACGCTGATAACCAGGCGAAAGACGCGACAGCACGTCAGCAGGCAGGTCGCGAGTTTGCAGCCAGACCAGCAGCAGGCCGGCCAGCAACAGCGGTTCCAGTGCCAGCAGTCGCAGACGGCCACCCTCGAAAACACGATGCAGATTCCAGACAGTGCCCAGCAGGAATGACACCGAGATCAGCAGCCAGTGACCCCACGCTTCCCGACCGCCCATGACAAAGGGCAGCTGCAGCAGCAGCAGACCAATCAGCAGGTCCGTCAGATTCAGCAGTCGCGGTCGCGCCGACAGCTCACTCAGCCACGGACGACCGGCGGCCGTCGTGCTGAAGGAGTTCGGTGGTGCTTTACGGCGACTGGACATACTGACCAAACCTCTGCAATTCCTGCACTCAAACCGTCAGGCTGCTCGTGATGAATCCCCTGGGCCGCGACCACCGCCCACAGAAATGCTGTACAAACCGGCCGACACGGACTGTCCCGCCTCTGCCGCATTGCCGGCAGCAGACGACTGACCACCATGGCCGCCAGGCCCGCCTGAATTCGCGTGTCCGCCGGAAACAGACTGCTCCTCAGGCTCCTGATCGTGACCATAGCCATACCCATAGCCATACCCGTAGCCATAGCCGTAACCGTAGCCGCCGGCGTCATCCACATTCAGATGGTTCACTACGACTCCCAGCAACGTACAGCCCAGGGTTCGCAGGGTCTCAGCCGCACGAATAACCATCCGGCGACGGTCCTTGTCCGGCCTTACCACCAGGACAACAGCATCCACCAGTCGACCGGCAATCGCGGGGTCACTGACTGCAAGTACCGGGGGGGCATCGACCACGATCTGGTCGTAACGCGTTTCCGCCCACGACAGCAGTGCGGCGAACCGTTCAGACGCCAGCAGCTCCGCCGGGTTGACGGGGCGCGGCCCGCAGGAAATGACATCCAGTCCCTGCACAACAGTAGTCCGCAGGTTGGCGGCAATTGCCGTGTCCAGATCATCAGCGGAACGGAGCAGCCGCGACAGTCCGACGTCATCACGCAGCCCCAGCAGCGTGGAAAGCCCCGGCCGTCGCATGTCAGCATCAATCACAAGTGTGCGTTTGCCGGACTGAGCGTAGGCCACAGACAGATTCATCGATACCGTCGTTTTACCATCCCCAGGCTCCGTGCTCGTCACCACCAGCCGATTCGTCTCCTGCGGAGAAAACTCAATGCTGGTTCGCAAAGCCCGGAAAGGCTCAACCTCACGTGAATGAGGCCGCACATGACACATCACCGCCTCGAAACCCTCACCAGGCAGCTCGGTCATGCGCGGGATCATTGACAGCACCTGAGTCTCCAGATGCAGTTTCAGTTCTTCCGGCGTCCTGAAGCGGTCATCCATGATGTCCAGCACCCAGATGACAGCCAAACCAGCGCCCGTACCGATCAGCAGTGACAGCAGTACCGCGATTGGCAGTCGCGGTGACACAGGGCGAATCGGTACCGTTGGGCGACTGGAAACTTTGGTGCTGAGGAATGTGTCTTTGTTCAGACCAATGCCGTCAGACTGTGACTGTAGTGATGACTGCTGCTCGTACAAATGCTGTATCTGGCGATCAAGATCGCCCAGTTCGGTCAGTGTTTGTGACAGTTTCTGCGCTCTCGCCTGTTCTCCCGCCAGTCGTTCTGCGACTGCTTTTTCATTCAGCTCCAGCTTCAGGATCTGCTGACTGAGATACTGCACCAGTCGGGGAGCCAGCACATCGCGAGTCATTGTGTCGGTTCGCAACCGCTGCAGCTCCGGGAACTCCTTTAGATATTTTTCCTTCACGGCCAGTTCCGTCTCCAGAGCACGAATGCGGGCATGTCGCGCTCCGTATTTCTGTCTCGCTTCAGTCAGTGCTGACTGTCGATCCAGGATCTCCTGCATGATTCGCTGCACGTGATAGCTGTCCTGAGTTCCCAGTCCCATGGACTGTTCCACCAGCTGGCGGCCGGCGGAATCCAGAGTTTCCATGGCGAACTGCAAGATATCTTCACCGCTGGCGATCGCTCGCTGCAGTTCCTGTGATGTTGTGCGGGCTTCTTCGGTCCTGCGGCGGGCAGTTGAGTACTCCTGATTCAGCAGCTCGATGTTCTTCGAGATGGTGTTCAGGCTGTTTTGATTACGCTCACCGGTGTCGACCAGCTCGGGGGCAGAGGCTTTCAGCTGCAGTCGGCGAGCCTGCAGTGCCTTCACTTCCAGTTCGATGGCTTCCAGTCGGGTGGCCAGCGTCTTCAGACCCTGTTCCGAAAGCCCTCGATTGGTTTCATTCAGGAACTGTTCATAACCCGCCAGCATGGCGGTCAGCAGCGCAGCAGCAGCCCGCGGATCTCGTGATCGATAGCTGATGTCCATCACATTCGTGTTGTAGGCGGACGAGGCCTGCAGGTTGTCGCGAACCATCCTGACCCAGGCACTCTGCGGATAACCGGCCAGATCCACGCGACGATACTTCTCCGGCATAATTCGCAGTGCCCGGGCGATCACTTCCTCCTCAGACATCAGCGCGATGTAGGTCGGCATTTCCGTGACGGGGTTTGCTGAGTTGGAGGTGGCGTCCGAAGTAACTCCGGAACCCTTCCGCACCACGTACAAAGATGCAGTCGACTCGTAAATCCGCTCGGCTGTGATGTAATAGGTCATGCCCAGAATGGTGGACATGACGAGGGACGCTACAAGGATGCCCTTGCGGAGCCTGACTGTGCGCAGAAAACGAAACAGCAGATGCAGCGTTGTTGCCGCCGCATTCCCGCCATCCTGCGACCCTGTCAGGATCCGATCCTGATCCGTCATCCTGTCGCCTCCCTGCCACTCACACCGCCGCCGTTCGGTCAGAACAGAGTCGTAGACCCCGTCACACCGAACCTGATTATGTTGAGCACGTCCATGAAGACGGTGCCCGGAGTCTGTTCCACGGAAATCACGTCACCTGGTCCCAGGCGAAGATTGGCTTCTGAGCTGCGTTTCGCCCGACTCCAGCTGCTCTGGATCAGCATCGGCTCAGTCTGCCCCTCTACCTGACGCACAATAAAGATCTTGTCTGCCATCTGATTGGACATCCCGCCAGCCAGTGAAATCGCATCCAGCAGACGCAGATCCTTGCCAATCGGGAATTCATACTGATTCGGAGCCCTGACCAGCCCCTGCACGAAAATTGGCAGCGGGTCACGTTTCTCCACCATTACAATTCCGCCGTCTTCAACCAGATACTGTCCTTCGCCCGATCGGGCTGCTGACACGAGGTCGATGGTGTAAGACGCCGGTCTCATGTTCTCCGAATTGCTGGCCTGAATCATGGGGCCGGCCGAGTTTCCGGCCATCGGTGGCGGAGTCGGCTCGGACGGCATCAGAGTCGCCCCTGGATTGCGCACTTCCACCTTCTGCCCGGCATTGATCGCCAGACCACCGGCCGCCGCGATTGCGGAAACCACATCACTGGAATTCGGCGACAGCTCGTATGTCCCCTCGCTCTTCACTGCCCCCAGGACCCGCACGCGATTTTTCTTCTGTTGCTTCAAGAAAACCGTGACGGTCGGATTGCGATACAGATCCTGCCTGACAGCCTCCGTCTGAATCATCGCTTCAGCGGCCTGCGGCTCAAGACCGGCCACCTCCACTGACCCGATGTCCGGCAGTATGATGGCACCGTCCTCCTGCACTCGCACCGCCGTTGTGGACTGATCATTCTCATGCAGCCCCGCAGCAATCTGCACTTCAAGATAGTCGCCCACCCCGATCTGCTGGCTGCTGCCGGTGCCTCCCGCCAGTCGCGACAGGTCCACTTCCTGAGGATTCGACTGGCGTCGCAGTCTCAGGTTTTCCGGGAGCTTGCGACCACCGTACCAGGGGTTCTCAGCGTAGTAATGATTGGCTTCCTGGCAGCCCCCGGCACTCAGTGAGACCACGATGGCCAGTGCATACAAGGGCAGCAGCAGCAGTCGCTGGCGCCATCGCTGCAGCGCGCGCAGGACACCACCGTCCCCGGTGTTTCGGAGTCCCTTCCGAAAGCCTGCATTGTGCGTCACTGACCGCATGAATATGGCATTGCTGCTGATTGTGTCGACCGGCCCCGAACCGCATCCTTCACGGCTTAGATTTCCGGCAGGATTCCGGCAAAGACACCGCCCATCCGGCAGATCCCGCTGGTTTCCATCCGTTTTCTATGGCATTCAGAGGATTTGGGTCAATACGAAACACAGACCAGAAAAATAACCGCAACATCAAATGTCAAAATCACTTACGCCATGCAGCATCAGCTACGGATGGTCGCCTTCCCGAAATTCTCGATGCGTTTTATGGAAAATACAGGGGGTGTGGGGTGTTTGGGGGAGAGCAGTGTTCTGGTGCGAGTCAATTCTCGAGACCGCTGTTCAATACGGGCGGGCTGCCTCGCTGCAGTCCATTTTTTTGGTATTCTGAAAGGGCTCCGCAGCGTTACCAGGCTTGTTTTCCACTGCTCAGGAATCTGTCACATGCGTCCCAGCGTTACCCGCCTGTTTGGTTTCTCTGTTCGAATGCTCAGGTCATCTGCGGCCCTGGTTCTTGTCAGTCTGCTGCCTGCGGGGCTCACCGCAGCCGATGAAAAGGCGGCCAAAGACAAGCCATCAGTCGCTACGAAGGCCTCTGGCGAGGACTGGCAGCCGCTGTTCAATGGCAAAGACCTGGACGGCTGGAAAGTCACCAACTTTGGTGGCGAGGGCGATGTTTTGATTGAGAACGGCGACGTTGTCATCACGCAGGGTGCTGATCTGTCCGGCATACATACCGACAAGAAGCTGCCGAAATCCAATTATGAAGTGCAGTTTGAAGCGCAGCGGGAGGCGGGCGGGGATTTCTTTGCCGGTTTGACTTTCCCGATCCGCGACAGCTTCTGCTCGCTGATTATTGGGGGCTGGGGCGGAGGTGTCTGCGGAATCAGCAGTCTGGACGGAATGGACGCTTCAGAAAACGACACGACTTCCTATCAGCAGTTCGACAAGGGACGCTGGTATCGCATTCGACTGGTTGTGCGTGACGAACACATCAGTGCCTGGATTGACGACAAGCAGATTGTCGATGTGGACACTACCGGTCGTCGCATTGGTGTCCGGTTTGAGGTGGAACGTTCGAAGCCTTTTGGCTTCGCGACGTACGCCACCACAGGCCGCATCCGAAAAGCAAGAATCCGTTCCCTGCCGCCGGAATCTGCGGGGCAAAAGAAGTCTGCTGACGAGCAGTCTGACAAGAATTGAAAGGCGAGTTCAGTCGTCAGTCCATCAGTCCGTGGCCTTCCAGACCTTCTCAGAAAAGAGCCGACCAGTGCCGACCGCACCATTTGCGTGGGAACCATTGTTTCAGACCGGAGCTGATCAGACAGCGTGGCGACTGCTCACCAAAGAGCATGTTCAGGTTCGCAGTTTCGAGGGTCAGGACGTACTGTGTGTCGACCCGGCTGCTCTGACTCTGCTCAGTGCCCAGGCATTTCATGACATCAACTTCTTTCTGCGTCCGGCACATCTGCAGCAGGTCGCCGCAATTCTGGATGACCCGGAAGCGTCCGAGAATGACCGCATGGTTGCCCTGACCATGCTGCGAAACGCTGATGTGGCCAGCAAGGGAGTTTTGCCGTTCTGCCAGGATACCGGAACAGCCACCATCGTGGGCAAGAAAGGCAACGCGGTCTGGTCCACAGGCGACGAGCAGGCATTGTCGCGGGGGGTGTATGATGCCTATACGGAGAACAATCTGCGGTATTCACAGAATGCTCCGCTGACGATGTATGATGAAAAGAACACGAACACCAACCTGCCTGCACAGATTGATCTGGCAGCCTGCGACGGTGACCAGTACCAGTTTCTGTTTGTTGCCAAGGGTGGTGGTTCCGCCAACAAGTCTTATTTGTATCAGGAAACGCGGGCGATCCTGAATCCGCAGACACTGGTGCAGTTTCTGACTGCAAAGATGACCTCGCTGGGGACAGCGGCCTGCCCGCCCTATCACCTGGTATTTGTGATCGGGGGCACATCCGCTGAGGCCACACTCAAGACAGTTAAGCTGGCCAGCGCGAAGTATCTGGACTCCTTGCCAACGACCGGCAGTTCGGGTGGTCGAGCGTTCCGGGACCTCGAACTGGAAGCCCAACTGCTGCAGGCTGCTCGCAGCTGCGGTATTGGTGCTCAGTTCGGTGGCCGATATTTTGCACTGGATGTGCGAGTGATTCGGCTGCCGCGGCACGGAGCCTCGCTGCCTGTGGGAATCGGTGTTTCCTGCAGTGCAGACCGTCAGGCCAGGGGAAAAATTACCCGGGACGGGGTATTTCTTGAGCAGCTTGAAACGAACCCTTCGCGATTTATTCCGCCGGAACTCCGCGATGTGCGGGACGAAACTGCCGTGCGAATTGATCTGAATCGTCCGATGCCCGAGATCCTGCGGGAACTGGACCGCTACCCGGTAACCACTCGTCTGCTGCTCAGCGGACCGATTGTGGTCGCCCGCGATATCGCTCATGCCAAACTGAAGGAGCGTCTGGATGCCGGGCAGCCGCTGCCCCAGTATTTCCGCGACCACCCCGTGTACTATGCGGGGCCGGCGAAAAAACCTGAGGGGTATGCCAGCGGATCATTTGGTCCCACGACCGCCGGTCGCATGGATTCTTATGTCGATCTGTTCCAGTCGCACGGCGGCAGCATGGTGATGATCGCCAAGGGAAATCGCGGCAAACAGGTTACTGACGCCTGTCAGAAGCACGGCGGTTTTTATCTGGGCAGCATCGGTGGTCCTGCCGCAATCCTCGCAAAGGAAAATATTCGCTCAGTGGAAGTTGTGGAGTTTGCGGAGCTGGGGATGGAGGCTGTCTGGAAGATCGATGTCGTCGATTTCCCGGCTTTTATCCTTGTGGACAACAAAGGCTGCGACTTTTTTGAAACAGCCGGCGGCAACTGCTCTCACTGAAGACGGCCAACAGATTCGAAGGGCAACCGATGTTTCAGGTGTGTTTGCGTGAAACTCCGGTGGGTCCGCTGATGATCTCGGGAACCGATCAGGGTCTTGAGCAGATCAGGCTGAACTGTCAGATCTCTGATGTTCCCGCGCTGTGCCCTCAGCATCCGCTGGCGGTGCTTTCTGTTGAGCAGTTGCAGGCATGGTTTGCCGGGCGTCTGCGGCAGTTTCATCTGCCGTTGACGCCACGGGGAACGGACTTTCAGCAGCAGGTCTGGCAGGCTCTGCGGCAGATTCCCTGGGGAACAACGGCCAGCTACGCACAAATTGCCGCAGCCATCGGCAGGCCTCGCGCCTGTCGTGCTGTGGGACTGGCAAACGGTCGCAATCCGCTGCCGATCATCATTCCCTGCCATCGAGTGATCGGCAGCAGCGGTCAGCTGGTTGGTTTCTCAGCTGGACTGCACATCAAACGAATTCTGCTGACGCTGGAAAACAGTCCGCTGCCCTGATGCAGGTCGCGTGATCCGCAGCGCAAAAAGAAAGGGGAAAGGCACGAAGCCTTTCCCCTTTCCACCGCGAAGCCTGCAAGCAGACTTCTCGGCAGGAGCTTCCCGCTCGGGCCACGCACCCATGTGAGCGAGAACAGGCGAGTTTCCTGACCTTCCCCTCCCTTGACCCCTGCAGAGTTAATGCGGCCGGCGGGTCCCACCACTCCACCGGCTGCCTCCAAATCACGTAATTGCAAGGGGTGTGCCAAAGAACAAAAAACGGTCAGGATTTTGGAGAGACGCCACACTGGTCGCCAGTTCTTCAGCTTTTTTCCAGCTTTTTATGGCGGTAAAAGTGCCTTGCCCCGGTGTGCTCATGGCACGTGTCGTTTGAATTACGGGCAATCGTGCCCAGGCTTTATGCAATGTCCGCGTGAGCCCCCATGTGAGCGTCTCAAGGGCACCGTCGGTGCAGCGGACCGTCAGATCTTGTTCTGGCCATTGATGAGTATGGTCGGCGACTGAATATCGAAGTGCAGATTTCGATGCCCGCCGGGATGGCTCAAAGGCTGTTTTATTACGTTTCCCGTCCGTGGGTCGATCAGTTGCATGAGGGCCAGGGTTATCTGGAGTTGCGGCCTGTGATCTGCATCTGGACTTTCGGATGCGGGACAGTCAGCATTCAGCCACGCTGACCGATGATGTGCAAATTCATGTTTTGCAGCTGAATCATCTTCAGGTGACCGAGGAAACGGTGTATCATGCAACGCCGGTTGAACGGTGGGCGTGGTTCTTGCGACACGCCGAAGACCTGACATCCGATCAGGTGGCCAGACTGTTTCCCGATGAAGAATTTGCTGAAGCAGCGGAAGTTCTGGAAATGATCGCCCAAACTCCTCAGCACCTCGTGGAATACAACGCACGCCTGAAAGCTCAGCGTGACGAAGAGGCTCGTATTTTGTACGCCCAGCAGCAGGGCAAAACGGAAGGACGGGCGGAAGGAATAGCGGAAGGCATCGACATCGGCCGACGGCAGGGGATTGATATTGGGGTCGAGAAAGGCGTCCTGATTGGCCAGATCGCCTTGCTGCAAAAATTTCTGCGCCAGCCCGTTTGGCC
>Ga0172373_10000964_pt1 | contig 46865 bp, 56 predicted proteins | sample Lak10m_2_FD_114546 | JGI IMG/M metagenome (GOLD analysis project Ga0172373, IMG submission 114546) | Freshwater microbial communities from Kabuno Bay, South-Kivu, Congo - kab_092012_10m | ecosystem: Environmental > Aquatic > Freshwater > Lake | place: Democratic Republic of the Congo... | reverse complement strand
AAGAATTTGTATCTAGATCCTAAAAATCCGACTGCTCTTGCATTGTCATTAAATAAAATGAATACCGTAGAAAAACTTATTCCTCTAGTATATGGTAGTGTAGAACATATAAAAGAGGTGGTCTCGAACCCCGAGCTCGAATCGGGCACTCATGTTCCCAAAACACGTATGTCGCCATCAACACCTGTCCGAGTTATCTATAATATTCAATTATATAATATAATGTGTAGGAAATCAAGCCCACGATAGACAAAAGCTCTACAATAGTAAACTTAGTGCTTGAATATAAGTTATTAAAAAAGATAAAATACTTGTTCATATGTTTGGTGCCGCCCCACGGTATCGAACCGCGTTCTCTAGTTCTTCAGACTAGCGTGAGGACCTCCTTCACCAGAGCGGCTATCTCATTAATCGTTTAACAAATTTAAGTAATAATTGATGATGTCTATATTCATGCCAATAAGGCTTTAAATACTTTTTCTTATACCAGTAAATATCACTCTCTGGATGAGGTCCAATGACTCCGATATTATTTTGTATAATTGCTGCAGGGTCACCATTACTATAAGTAGCAATAGTTTCAAAAGTATTTGCATCACCGATTAAACTACATCCATCATAGAAATACATTAGTTCATCATGACCATTCCAAGTAACATTAACAACCGTACCATAACTTCTATTCGTTTCTGCATTAGGTCTTTTAATGTATTGAACAGGATTAACATTATCAAGTATGTTAAAGTAATGTGGTCCTGCCCAATAAGCGCCCATACAAATACCAAGATATCGTTTACCCTTAGCAATTTGATTTTGTATTACATCTTGCTTATTAGCTAGCAACTTATAATACCTATCACTATCACCTATGCCTCCAGGAAACGCTATCATCTTATACTTACTCAGTACAGCATCAGATAATTCATCTCTATTAATTACGTCGACATCGAATGCCAAGCTTAATGCTCTCAGAATGCCATGAGCACACTCTACACTGCACTCAGGATGATTGTGAAATAATGCTATACGTTGTTTTTTCATTACCATATTTATGGTTAATGCTTCAATATGGTATCGGCTACTCTTTCCCAAGAGCCCCGATTTGAGTTGTTACCCTGTCCGTACCATCTTCGGGCTGGTAAGACCCTGCTACAGTCTTTTACCCTACCGGATGTGGCCCGGAGGGAGGTCGCATAGCTAACCTAAGACCCCTAACGCTAGTCTAATTGCGCCTACTTGATAACCGGCGTAGGACCGGGGATTATGGTGGGTACTGAAGGAATTGAACCTAACTGCCAACCACCCTACATATTATGGCAACGGATTTACAGTCCGCCGTAGGGAACAGCACCCATATTTTGGAATGAGGGATCGGATTTGAACCGATGGCTTTACAGTTTTGCAGACTGTTCCTTTGGACCGCTCAGGCACCCTCACTTAATACTGGCTCACCAGCGTGGGGTTGAACCACGGACCAACAGATTAACAGTCTGCTGCTCTACCGACTGAGCTACTGGTGAATATTTTTTCTACATTTTCTTAATTATATAAGCATTTGTATTTAATGTCAAGCATTTTATGGAGGAAACGGTGAGATTCGAACTCACGGAACCATTTCTGATCCTTTAGTTTTCAAGACTAACGCAATAAACCGGGCTCTGCCACGCTTCCTTATATGGAGGTGATAGTTGGTAACGATCCAACCTCCTAGGCTTATGATGCCTGTACGCATCCATCTACGTCATATCACCTTGGAGGAAAGTATGGGATTCGAACCCATGGGCCAGCTTTTGCCAGCCTACGGTTTAGCAAACCGCTGCAATAGACCACTCTGCCAACCTTCCTAATCTACTTCGTGTCGAGACTTTTTCATATCGACACCACCACCTTGCTCTATAATTTTAGCTTTGAGTTCTTCGAGCGAAATAGGAGCAAAGTTAGTACACTCTACGCTTACATTGTAATACCTGGGATCAATCTTATCATCTTTCATCACTCTTCGGAAATGAAGATGTCCATGAACATTACATCCGAATCGTTCAATGCTATCAGGATGTACTGGAACATGACTAATAATAAGACCAGACATCACATGGTATCCTCTGATATCTCTAAAGTGCTTGGTGTAATCCTCAAGTTTAAAGATATCATGATTGCCTTTGATGAGAACCTTATCACCATTAAGACGATCAAGAATAGCAAGTGATTTTCTTGCAATGACTACATCGCCGCAGTGATATATTTTGTCTTTCTTGGATACACGGTCATTCCATCTTTTGACCATCTCCTCATCCATTTCTTCTGCACTAGCAAATGGTCTAAGCGGAGACCCATCATCTCTTTTAAATACGGTACATGTTTTTTCATGACCGAAATGTGTATCACTAATAAACCATGTTGCTGACATTTTAAACTCCTTAATTGGCCTGACCGGAGGGATTCGAACCCCCGACCAACGGATTAGAAATCCGTTGCTCTATCCTGCTGAGCTACGGTCAGATATTCGGTGCCTTCGGTCTGAATCGAACAGACAGTCACGGATTACAAAACCGTTGGTTTACCACTAACCGACGAAGGCATAACTGGTGCGGAATGACAGTCTCGAACTGCCGACCTACACGGTGTAAACGTGCCGCTCTACCAACTGAGCTAATCCCGCAAATACTGGGGTGGTTGATGAGATTCGAACTCACACTTAACGGTCTCACAAACCGGGGCACTGCCATTGTGCTACAACCACCATTGATTGGCAAGGGGTACTGGATTCGAACCAGTGATCCTAATTTCAAAGACTAGTGCTTTAGACCTAACTAAGCTAACCCCCAACATACTGGCCTCGGTGGACAGATTCGAACTGCCACAAGCAGGTTTGGAAGCTGCCGTGCTGCCGTTGACACTACACCGAGATACTTTGGACCGTCATAGAGGATTTGAACCTCTGACCTTTCAGTTCGTAGCCGAATGCTCTAAGTCCGCTGAGCTAATGACGGATAATACTTGGAGCGGGCTACAGGCATCGAACCTGCATCTTTCGGCTTGGAAGGCCAAACGTATTCCTCTAACAACCCGCATAAAACTTGGTACACCGTATGGGAATCGAACCCATCTTTCCACCTTGAAAGGGTGGCGACCTTCCCGATAGTCGAACGGTGCAATACTGGTGCGGGCAGCAGGGATCAAACCTGCGACCTCGATGTTAAAAGCATCTTGCTCTATCGCTGAGCTATACCCGCAAATACTGGCGGTCCCAACGGGATTCGAACCCGTTCCTGCGCCGTGACAGGGCGCTATACTCGCCGATATACTATGGAACCAAATTCTTTGGTGGAGGATAACGGCATCGAACCGATCTGAATATCTGCATTGCAAGTGCAGCGACCACCCCAAGCAGTCCCATCCCCCAAATTACCATATTAGAGCACTCTGGATTCGAACCAGAATAGCGATACCCTTCGCAGGGTTCCAGCACACCAATACCGTCTCACGCGGTGCTCTAATATGGTACCAGGTAGTGGGATCAAACCACTGACCTCTCGATTATCAGTCGAGTGCTCTATCGCTGAGCTAACCTGGTACTGGTACGCTAATTTGTTAATGAACTTTTTGCATCTTCGAACGACGTATCGTTCTTCACCATACCCTTATATTAACATCTAATGATACCCGAGTCAACTGTAAGGATATTCAATTCTAAAATAAAAAAACCCTCGGAACATTTCTGCTACGAGGGTTTCAGGTAAAAACTGTGTTTTGTATGTTACCTAGCCCTCTAGCACACTCCATGGATTTTGTGTGGCACGGCACTCTGGCTTAATATAGCCTGATACCGTACTAACTCTAAAGGAATGTAACATACAAAACATAACTTCTCCTGTTGTATAATTATTTATACACTAAACATCCTCGTTACTACTAAGGGGCGCTTCACATAGTCGTTTAAGAATAAGCACAATCCTGACCTTATTTTAGACAGGTCTCTTGCTACTCCCCCGTTATTCGTCTCCCGACGTTTAGCCGTTAGCGATTTGCTTCAGCTCTTCAATCTCAAGGTCTTCGTCTTCTGCTTTGGGAGCAACTACAACCTTAGGCTGCTTAGGTTTCACGACCTTAGCTTTGGCCGCTTGTGCGGGCGCCTTAGCCTGCTTCGGCGCTTTCACTTTCTGCATTGCGGGAGCACCGGATTTCTTACCCATAGTCTCATTGATTAAGGATGTCCACTGCTCGAATACGCCACCTACAGATAGCAAATACTGACATGCTTCTGCTTTAGTCATAGCCTTAGGCAGTTGAACTAGCTCCAGCGGATTGTGGCCACCTTTGGCAAGCAACTTGACCCTTGAAGCAAGATCATTAGCAAAGCGAACTTTGGTGATACCATGTTGAGTGGAAACACCGGCAACTGTAAAAATACCTTCTGACATAATAAAATTACCTCTCATAATTTTTGAATTAATTAACTACCATACCATAATTTTATAACCAACTGAATACCTTGTCAAGCATTTTGAATAAATTTCTTTACTGCAGATGAATGCTTGCACGCTTTACGATACTGATAACCGATACAATCACAAGTGACTGAACCATTTCTGGAGATCACTTGATACTGCTTACCAGTTTTCTTAGAACTGACTTTGAAGATTCTGCTAGCAGAACGTCCTTTAGCCATATCCAATCCGACAATATTTTGCCTAAAGACCATCGATATTGGATGCATAGGATTGTCAGTCAAAATACTGACATAGTCGTCATCTAACCATTTAGGGTTAGGAACGACTTGCCCTTTTAGAGTATTCTCAACCCAGCCCTCGTTCTTATAAAGATAAGAATAACGGCGTGTCTTGAGCTCTACAAATTGTCCGATTTCTAAGTTCATGTCATAATTATATAAGAAAAAGTAACCCGAGTCAAATGCTCGGGTATTAAGGTGTTGTTCTAGAACAACACCTATTCTTCTTTTTCTATTAATCCTTGCTCTTCAAAAAACTCCAAAGTGTCGCCGATTCCTTTGTTTAAACCCTTGAGATAGCATCCGTAACAAGCTGCAACCAATAGTCCTACTTGTCCCAAATCCCACAATGTAAGTGTTATTTCCATGGTATTCCTTTTTATTATAAGTTATTAGGTATCCAGTCCTGTTCCCTTTCCTTAAAATATTTGAATAGTTGATATTCTGATAAAAATTTGACCAGTAAACCATTCTCTAGTCCATATGCCTCAATTTCCCAAGGTCTATCCCAGTACATGGTATCATAATGAAATTCACCTAACCAATAAGTTACAGCTTTCTTTTTATAAGATGTTTCTTTCATCTCATTTCTAGCATATTGTTTAACATGCACCATCTCATGTGCAAGAATTTTAATCATTTGTATTTCACGTTTGTTTCTTGCTATTTCGATAGTAAAGCTTTTAGGATTTCTGCCATCATCCTCGCAGAAGCAAAATCCGCCTGCTTTTAATTTATCTTGAATAATTATTTGTATGTCTAAATTTAATACTATTCTTTTAGACAATAATGTGTTGGCAAAAAAGTTAGATGCCAATTTTATATTTTTAGTTAGATTCTTATCTTTAGCGTTTCTAACAGATAGTCGCATTAGTCTGTAAATGCTGGTGGTTCGTGATTAAATAATTCGTCTATCTTTTCAATCTTTTTAGGTTTATCGTTAAGTACTTCTTGTAGAAGAACCTTTTGATCTGTTACTTGTTCTTCAATTTTTTCTTTATTTGGATTAGGGAAAAGCATAGTGCCTCCTATAGTTTTATGCCTGAGAAATCTCTTGCACCTTTTTTAATAATACTACTTACGTCATAGTTGTCAAAGTCTTTCTCATCTAATTTAATTCCTGAATCAGATAATCCCCTTTGAGCAGTCTGCTCAAGGTCATATAGTTTCATCTTTGCGCGATCTATACCCACTACGAATCTTTTATTTATGGTTGGATCATTGTATCTATTCTTTAGTTGCTTCACCATAATCTGATTCATCTGATCTAGTTCTTCTGTAGCAATTAGAGCAAACATGAGATCAACTGTAGCAGGAAGACCAAATGATTCTGAAGTATCTGTAAGTTCAACATCCGTGTTACCATAACCTCCTCTTGTAGTCTGAGTAGCTGACAAAATAGGAACAGCTTCTTCTACTGCCAAACCTCTTAATTCTTCTGCAATACTTTTAACTAAAGTATATGAATTGATATTGGCTCCTGCCTTGAATCTTGAGGATGCGCATATGTTCAAATAGTCTACAATAATCATATCTGGCTTGAATTGTCTTTTAAGCTTCAATTCATTTAGCAAAGATTTAAAATGTCCTACATGTGCTCCTGCTGTAGGATATTCTTTTATTATAAGTTTGCCGTGAGTCTTTTCCTGTATCTTTTTAATTCTGCTATCAAACATAGCCTTTGGTAAATCTTTAAGTTGATCTAAAGTAACATTCATTAAATTAGCATCTATTCTTTCAGCTATTCTCTCTTCCGCCATCTCCATAGTAATATACAATACGTTTTTACCTTGAGATAAAGTAGATGCTGCAACATGACACATGAATAAAGACTTACCAACACCAGTGCCTGCCAACACTACATTTAATGTCTTATTAGGCAATCCACCGTTAGTAATCTTATTAAAATAGTCTAGATCAAAAGGAAGTCGTGATTCTACTCTGTGATAGAAATCATATCTGCTTTCGGCATTGTCAATATAATCATGTCCTACGTTATTGTCAAAACATACTCCAAGCGCGTCTTGGAGTAGCTGTGGGATTCCGTCGGTTGACAGGCTTTTATTCCTACCATCAATAATAGAAATAGAACTAAGTATCGCATTATAAATTGCCTTGTCTTTACAAAATTTTTCAGTCTCATTTAATAACCAATCTTTATTATGATCAGATTTATCAAATGCCAATACATATTCCACTACATCTTTATACTGTTCTTCAGATAAACTCTTATCATTTTGGATTGCTACTACCAAAGCATCTTTATTGGGTGTACTATTATACTGATCTATAAAATTCTTAACATGGTCAAATATTTTCTGTTCTGCGTTATCAGTAAAATAATCCCGCCTCAAAAACGGGATTACTTTTCTCATATAATCATCATCATTAACTAGACTCTGCAGAATCACTGTTTCTATTTTTATATTCATCCATTGCCTTTAAAAGAATATCGTTAATGATATTTTCCATAATACTATTAAATTCTTTGGAGTCATATTCTACATCTTTAACTCCTGCGGGTTTTTCAACAAATCCAAAATCTAATTTTAATTCGTTGGAGTTATCTTCAAGTTGTACTGAGGTTATACTAATTAATGTACCATCAAATTTACCCTCAGTAATTTTAAATCCCCATTGGTCAAGTTTTTCATTTTGTACACTCCAAGGTTCATACTTCACTAGCATTTGCGTACTCCTCATCTAGTTCTTCGGCAGTCATTTGCTTTTGTAGCATATCTGTGCCTGCAATTTTATATTTTGATTCTATATATTCTCGGAACGCAGGATTTTTTAAGATAGGCATCCAAAACTCTTTAGTATAAGTATCTTTTAATCTAAATTTATTATTAGTTGTTGTGGGTCCACTATACCAACCATTACTTGGCTTAACTACAAAACCACCTTCCATTGCTACATCCAACAGGCCAGACCAAGTGCTAATCCCGCCTTCAAAAGAAACTTCAATAGGAATCTTAGATTTTTCTCTTACGAATCTAGACTTCTCCACATTCATAATAAAATTAAATCCTACTACTTCAGTGCCTTCTTTTTCTTGTTGGCGACCAATAATAAAAATATTATCTGCTGAATAGTAAATGCCAGTGTTATGAGTTACCACGCCGTTTTCTAAAACATAATGTTCTGCATCTTTTACCGATAGATCATATACTTTTCTTGTACCAACCTTACTAATGTGTTTAATTTTCATAATAATTTCCTTTTTTTGCAATTATCGTTATGCCATCTTTTCAAATTTCCTGCGATCGTTACAACATCACAATAAGCACATTTGTATTTTTTCTCAGGTGATATTCTTCTTGGATTAACCCATTCTGGCATTGTTGTTCTAATATCGGTTTTAGAAACTCGAATTATCTCAAGTGTTTCTATATGTTGCAACATAATGTTCCCGCGCCTACCTATCTTTGATTTATGCTCAGATGTTTTTGGTTTTTTCTGGGAAGCTAACAAATTTTTACTATGAGAGTCGCTTCTCTTTTCCCATAATTTTAATTCTTTATGCAATTTGCTCAGTTTAAACTTAACCTCATCTGTGTGGTGTTTACCATAAAAGTTATTTTTTTCACCTTTACAAGATTCGGACAAATGCCAACTTCTGTGTTTTTTACAATATTCAAATAAATGGGAATTAATTTTTCGATATTCTTGACCTGCGCCTATTCTGCTCATATTATGCCATGCGTGAATAAGTGCAGATGTTCTGTATATTTTATATAATAGCCAATGTGCTAAAAAATGTTGACGGGCTGTTAATCTTACTAGATTGTTTTTATCATCAGAACCACCCATGCACCTAGGGACAATATGGTGTAATTCCTTATATTTTTCGTCTTTAGGAAAATCAATAGCGTTTTGTATTAATTGTTCATATATTTTAGAATAGTCCATAATTTCTCCTTATGGACTATTTATAAAAATCTGAATTTTAATATACTGCCGACTCCTCTAACTCTATGGCATTCATACCGATTGACAAATTTTTTGCTTCTACCCATTTATTATCTATTAGGAATTTGTGTTTATCTGAACAAATTACCTTATATCCATCATCAAACTCAATTTCAAAGCATTCTGGTTCACCATTTTCTAGTGTATCTGGATTCCATATATGTGTCACTTCCTTAGGACCAATCAATGTACTTACCATATCACCCACCTCAAAGTCCTCAACCGCCTTAAAAGATCCATTTGCCAACATGATATTAGTTCCAGCAACAACACATCCTCCAGAAACAATCTGTTTAGGAAATAATCCTATTTCAGCATAGGTGTGATTGACAACAATCATTGGAATATCTTTAATTGTTAGATGAGGTGTGACCATTCTAAACAATGACTTCATTTGTTTAGCACGAGTCATATCTGCAACCGATTTACCTTCTAAAGCATCTTCTACTTCTTTCTTGGATGCAAGGTTACCAACTGAATCAACCACAATCATAACATGATCGCCGCGTTCAATATTATTGATCTGTTGCATACTATCAAACTTCAATTGTTCAATATCAGTTATGGGCGTATGAAGAACACGGGCTGGGTCGATACCGAAATTATCAAAGTAAGACTGAGGGCTACCAAACTCAGAATCATAAAACAATACAATAGCATCTTCATATTTGTCCAGATACGCCTTAGCGCAAAGTAATGAGAAAGCAGTTTTAAAATGTTTCGATGGACCGGCAAATACTGTGAGACCCGGAGTCAATCCTCCTTCCAAACTACCTGATAGTGCCACGTTCATCATTGGCACCGAAGTTTGAATCATATCCTTCTTGGAGAAGAATTTGGATTTACTCAGTATTTCTGTTTCTTTAATTGTAGAATTTTTCTTTAGTTTATCTAGTAGCGACATATTTTTCTCCGTATTTAGATATATTATTTTAATATGTTTACGTTGTTTTGTCTATAGTTTATGCAAACAAACTTTCCAATGATGCTTTGGGTTTTGCCGACCAACCAATACCATTTAGAATAGTTGTCATTGGTTCGAGAAATGCTTTCTCGAACATGGTATCATAATCAGCATACTTCTTCAAATTGAATTCTTCGGGGATGGATGATACAAATGCGATGCAGTTCTCACCGATAGTGTTCGGTTCACGTAAATATAAGAACTTAATCTTATCACCTTCTCTAATCAATTCATATTTCTTATCTAATTTCATTTGCTTTAGATAATAATTGTACAATAATGACCCTCGGACGTGCATCGGAGTTCCTTGCTTGTAAATTGATGCTCTGTCAGTATACTTTTCTACCCCATTAACACCTCTGGGAAAAGCAATCTCCTCGGGTTTAAACTCACGAAACTTCTGCTCAAAATCACTTACATACTTTTGCAGATGTAATTCTGTTTTTGTCAATGCCAATTTCACTGCTTCTCTTAATGCATCTCTAATAGGTTCGGGTGTAGATGATCTGACGATTTCTAATCCCATAACCTTAAGTTTAGGTTCAGCATATTGAACACCCTCATTATTGTATACGTTTAAAGCGTATCTTTTCTTTGCTACCCAAATACCTCTATCAGCAATCACCTCACGCTTAAAATACACCTTTCGTTCAAAGGCGTTGGTATAAGACATGAGATCATCACATGCCTTATTAATTGCTTTCTCTATTTTTTCATCGCAGATTTTATCGAGTATTTCTACTACCTTTTCCCTTGGCATATCTTTATAGAATTTTTGCACTAAGGGATTAAGCGTAATATAACATGCATCAGTATCTGAATAAAAAGAATAAATATAGTCGTTACTAGAACATATCTTATTAAGGTATTCATTGAGAGCTTTACCTACAGTTCTAATGATGTACTGCCCTGTTATCGTAATGCCTTCTGCTATTCGGTCATCGTAAAATCTAAAGAATTCATTACCCCAAGCACCAAAGAGAGAATTTAATTGAATCTTTCGCGCCATCTGAAAATTATTATACTTGGCAATCTGTTTTTGATATTCTTTATCCTTAGTTTCCTCATATTTCTTTTGAGCAGAAATCATCAACTTCTTATACTTTTGTCGGTCATCAAATAACTTTTGTACTATCTCCGGAAAAATTCCTTGTTTATCTGTTTTAAATGTGTATCCATTTGCCGTCATACATAACTTATCCTCTTTTAATGTATCAAGTAAATGTTCTTTTCTTATTAAAGAATCAACAGTAACATCTACTCCACCTGGTAGCATTGTCTCCGGTGACAAATTATACTGCATAATGATACTTGGATAAAGACTAGTTGCATCAAAGGAAACTACCCAATCATATTTTCCTGGTACTGGTTCTTGAACAAATGCCCCTTCAATTTGCCGACCCCTACGAGATTCATCTCTCTGATGCACCACAATGTCTTTTTTCCATAAGTGATTCCACAGAATACAATCCCAGGTTCGTACTGCAGAAAATACATCGACGTAATTACATTTAGCATCATAAGCCATTGTGAGAATAAGTTCAATCAACTTCATTTTATCTTCAAGTTGATCTACAAGCTCAACGTCAACTACGTTATACTCGACAAACTTTTGCCAATTGTTCTTATAAAACATTCTAAAGGATTCATACTCAGCATATGATAATTTTTCTTTACCAAGTTCTACCTTTGCAATATGATCTAACTTGTAGGATTCCTGCGCTGTATATGTAAACTTCTTATACAAGTCTAGATAATCTAATACAGATACACCCATAATATCAAATACCGTTTCTAAATTCTTGAAACGAGATATTTCTCTTTGGTTAACAACATTCCAGGGCGACAATTGTTTCATTGAATCCTCGCCGAGTATTTTTCTTATTCGATTACAAAGATAAGGAATATCGAAAAACTCTATATTCCAGCCAGTAATAATATGGGGATGATCCAAGGCAGTGTATTCGATAAACTTTTTCAATAGATCATATTCATCTTTACAACGAATATACTTATGATTTTTCTTTATTGCTTCACAATGTTTGGATCCCCAGGAAATAATATCCTTCGTATTATAATCTTGAATGGTGATCAATAGAACTTCTTCCAGAGGATCGTTAACATCCGGGAATCCTAATTCTGCAGATGTCTCGATATCTATCGTCCAGATTTTAATCTGGCTAATATCAAAATCAATATCGTTGGGGAATGATCTGGTTATATACTGATAGGCAAAATTAGTGTTGCCAAATATTGGAAAGTCTTGAACTTCCTTATATTTTTTGACAAAATCTTTTGCTTCGTTGATCGATTCAAAATCAATTTGTTCTAGATTTTGACCAAAAAGTGATTTGTATTTAGAGGGTTTTGGACTTCTAACAAAAAGACAAGGGCTGAAATCAACACGATCTTGTACATGTTTGCCATTATTTATTCCTCTGACGAGGATTCTGTTACCATATTGTACTACATTAGTGTAAAAGCGCATCAAGAATCTCCATTGGATTCTAAATTATAAATAATATTGGATGAAAGGTCAATAAGAATTTTGATCAATTAAATCATAATATGCTTGAGCATATAATATTTATGAGATTTTCTTGATTTCGAGATAGTGAATTTATTCTTTTAAACGAAATTAGGAGATTCTCATGCTAAAAGCGGCGATAGCGGCGCTTTTCTTAGTTTTCTCAACTAGCCTTATAGCGCAGACAACCAATACGAGTACAAGTAGTACTACTAATGGCACTACCACAAATAGTACTTCTTTAATCAATCAGGGTGGTTATGATGGTGGCAAAAGCTTAGTTGATACGAATTCTACATCAAATAGCACTAGTACTGTTACTACAAATAACATGAGTACTAGCACATCTACATCCACTTCAACAAGTACTGTTAACAGTAATTCGGTAAATACGAATAACAATACTAGCACCAGTACGAATGTGAATACCAACAATAATGTTCAGAGTGGTACAGCTACAAATATAAATGATAATCGTATGTCTGGATCAGTAACATACAACAATAACAACAATATGAGCGGTTCGGTTACCAACAACAATAACAATGTTAATACTGGTACAATGACATATAACAACAACAATGTGACGACTAGTACAAACAGAAACGAAAATATTAATTCTGGAACACAAACATTCAACAATAACAATGTTAATACTGGTACAATGACTTACAATAACAACAATGTGACGACTAGTACAAACAGAAACGAAAATATTAATTCTGGTACCCAAACACTTAACAACAACAATGTCAATACGGGTACAATGACATATAACAACAACAATGTGTCTACCATCACCAATAGAAACGAAAATATAAATTCTGGTACCCAAACACTTAACAACAACAATGTAAGTACCTCAAAAAATGAAAATATCAACACAGGTACAATGACATACAATAACAATAATGTAAACAATAGCACAAGTACAATAAACAACAATCAAACTGGAGATATGACTAATAGAAATTTTAATCAAAATGTATCTGCTAGTAATAATGTAAATACAAACAATAATGTTAGTACTAGCACTAATGTCAATCAAAATGTCCAAACAGGTGACATGACGAATCGTAATATTAACGATACGAATATTACACAAAGAGTTATTCAACCTCCACCAACAGCAATAGCGCCAGCAATGATGAGTGGGGGAAGTCCAGACTTATGTACTACCGGTGTTTCGGGTGCAGCACAAACTCAATTCTTAGGTTTCGCTCTTGGTGGAACACAGCGTGATATGAATTGTGAAAGATTAAAACTTTCCAAAACTCTTTATGATATGGGTATGAAAGTTGCAGCGGTTGCTACGATGTGTCAGGATCGCCGTGTATTTGATGCTATGATGATGGCTGGCACACCATGCCCATTTGAAGGATTGATTGGCGAACAAGCAAAAGAAGCATGGTTGAAGAACCCCGATAAAATGCCAAAACTAGTTAAAGAAGGCTAAATGGAAGAATTTAATCACAAGCATTATAATTACAAGTGGACTAAGGGATTTATTTTAGCCATTTGTATGCTATTGTTGTTACTTAGCGCTGCAGCCTTTTCACAAACCGCTACGGTTGATATTACGGGAAATTTAGTAAACAATACTCAGACGGCCAACACAACTACATCAACTTGGCAAGGTGGAACTTTTGTTAACAGTTTAACTTGTTGGGCTCCTGGTGATCCTGGATATTGCGGTCCAAACGCTATGATTCGTCCAGGCGGTAATATAAACTTCAGTTATGGATTAACTAATCTATATCAAAATGTAAATGTTGCTAAAGCACTTCCATATAGTGGTACAAATCTTGTGACAACAGGTTATAGATTTCAATGGACCAGTAAAAACGGTAATGGTTGGGACAATGGCCAACTAGATCAATTATCGGCGTATGTTAATCTATATGATAAGGGCGGAAGTAATATACTAGAAAGTTATAATTATAATTTAACATTTCTTCATAATTGGACATCCTTTAATTGGGAACAAGATTGGAGTAAATTAAGAAGACCCAATGAAGTAAGTAATGTTCGATTTGGTTTTGTTGGAAGGGATTCAAATTATTGGGCAGGACCATACGGGCCAGAAATTTATAATGTAAGTTTTCAACTAAAGTACAAACCAGATCCTTGTGTAAACAATCCACTTTATAGTCCAGATTGTCCTAAGTTTCAAGAAACTTTACAAAAAAATTTAGCATCAACAACGACAACAACAGATAAAATTGAACCGCCTCCATCAGAATTTGATACACAACAAACACATTCTGCAAATAAACCAAAACAATCAGATGGCCCTATGATGGGTGAAAAAGAACCTGGTGTCTATGAAGGAGATCCGCTTTATGTTGATATGGATAGACTAATTGACACACTCTTCAAAATAGAAAATAATCTAGAAAAAGAACAAAAACTTACACAAGAAGCTTCAACAAACGCAATAAGAGAAACTGAAAATTTATCACAACAAACAACAAGACTAGCTGAACAAGTTGCAGCGAAAGCTGTTAGACAAAGTATTGAAAGTGCTTCATCATCACAACAACAAGTAAATACTGAACAAACAAATAAAGAAAACAAGTCACAACAATCTATGTCTTTATTTCAAACTCCAACTACAGTGGTTACTGGAACTTTTCAACTACCAAATTCACAACAATCTATGTCTTTATTTCAAACTCCAACTACAGTGGTTACTGGAACTTTTCAACTACCAAATTCACAACAACAATTTAGTGTGTTACAAGCGCCAGGTGGTTCATCGTCGTCATCAATAGCTTTGACTCAAGAAAATACAGCTAGAATTCAAAATACTTCGGTTGTGAATATAAATTTATTAAATGTGGTTCAACAACAAACGCCAGTATCGGTATCTTCGATACAACAGAATAATGTACAACAATCACAAAATAGTATAGTGGTTACAAATCCATTACAAATAGCATCACTCAATCATTTAGTTGGACAAATACAAGAAATACCAACATTACAATCCAACTTTTTGACAAACAAGGCCGACCCAATAAATAGCGTCATAGAAAATAAACCGCCAACAGAAGAAAAGAAACAAGATACAAACACACAACAGGTTAAATCCAATGTTCAAGACAACGATGCAGCTGCAGGAGTTTCTATTGCGAATATTGCTAGAGCTCCTGTTGGGTTTAACAGTTATATGGTGGCTTTAACTGATGCAGCATTTTATGCACCAAAAGAAATTTATAGAAATCAAAAGACAGTAGACAATGCTAGAGCATTAAGACAATTGGCAAGTGATAGACTTCATCAGCAAATGGTGGACCAACAATACTTACCGAGGTAAAAATGTCAGAAGAAAAAGTAGACCTAAATAAAAAGGTTGATGAATTAGAAGCAGCAGCTAAAAAATATGCTAGTAAAGATACTGTGATTAGTATTGGTGGTTATGAATTTACACCAGCTAAACTTATGATTGCTGCAACTATTGTGTCAAGCACACTAGGTGGACTATATGGTGTATTCGAAGTGTATAAAGATTATATGGGTATGAAGAAAAAAATCGCTGAATATGTTTCTCCAGACTTTTCGGAGTTTGATAAACGTCTGGCCCTAATAGAAGAAAATGCTAGCAAGACACAAAAAGCAGTTCAAGAAGGATCTGATAAGACTGCTGAATATACCCGTGACATAAAGAATGATCTAAAGAACGATATTCGTCGTCTAGAGAAAACAGTTGAGGATGTAGAGCGAGGCAATAAAACTCAACAAAGAGAGATTGATAAAACAGTTGCAGAAGTAAAGACAGACGTACGTAATATTCAAAAGCAAGCAGACGCTTCGATTAATGCTGCGACTAAAGAAATCAATCGTATGTCAGCAGAAAATACCAAAGCAATTGCTGCAAATAACAAAGAAGTTGATGCAAAATTGAAAACACTAGATAAAAAGATCAATGAAGATCTAAAGAAAGCACTTGATAACCCATTGGCAAATAAATGAGGAGAATAATATGTCAGATACTAAACCTGAAGTAAAACCTTTATCACGTAGTGAACGTGAAGCTAAGATTAAAGACAAAGCAGGATTTATAATTGTCTTTTTAGCAGCTTTGCTGGCGATTAATACCATGATAGGTGGTAGTAATTCTAGCAAAATTCAAAACAATACTATTCAAGCTAATAATATGTGGGCCTGGTATCAGGCAAAAAATGTTCGAGGTGTTCTATACGAAATCAATGCTGTTGAAACTACCAACAAGGATAACAAAGAGCGTTTCATGGCAGAAAAAGAACGCATGGATAAAGACAAGAAAGAAATCATGGAAAAGGCTAAGATTCTCGAAGCTGAACGTGATGCTGCTAAACTTAAAAGTCCTTGGTTCACCTGGAGTGGTTCAGTGTTACAGATTGCTATTGTTCTTTTAACTGCAAGCATATTAGCAGTGAGTATGCCCATGTTCTATATTAGTACTGTGGTAGGTGCTGTTGGTGCTGTACTTGTAAGCCAAGCTCTGTGGATGTGGATACCATGGTTAAGTTAATAATAATACTTGGTGTTGTGTGTATGGTTGGATGTTCTGACTATTATAGGTATCCATGTCAAAATCCAGATAACTGGGACAAAGATATCTGTAAGAAACCATGGTGTGAGATTAGCAAATCATGCCCAGAACATATCTTTAAAGAAGAAGCCAAGAAGGAGTGTAAATAATGTTAGATAATATCGTAGATAAAGTCATGTCTAAAACCGAAGAACCTAAAATGGATTCTAATAGAAGTAAAAAAGGGGAAAGGTATACTGAAAATGAACTTATGGTACGGCTTAAATTCATCATCGGGTGCTGTTTGGCCTTCACTCTTATTGGCATTGTGTTTACGGTGCTTTACAGCATTATGTTTGTCACTCAGCCTCTCAATGCTATTAGTCCAATTGACCAGAAGTTTTTTGAGTTAATTATTCCTGTAGCAACATTTTTATGTGGTACATTATCAGGTATAATGTTAGCAGGGACAGGTAAAGAAGCAGCTATGGCGGGTGCAGCTGCGCAAAGGCAAGCAGATAAGGATGCCAAAGATAAGAAAGAAGATGGTAAATAGTATTCTTGATGTTTGGGCAGCATACTGGATAATGCTCTGGTATGCTCCCTATTTTATGATAGGAAATAAAGATATAGCAGAATCTATCTGCAAAAAGTGATGGATGCGGGGGAAGGATTCGCACCTCCGACCTGTGGATTATGAGTCCACCGTTCTCCTACTGAACTACCCCGCGCTTGTTACTTTAATTCTGTAGACCATGGATATTTATCACCGTATCTTTGCTTAGATATTTCATTACCTTTAATAAAGAAATCGGGTGTTACTGATCCCTCATTGCCACCTAATCTATAATTCATAGTATAATTACCGGTACATCCGTAATTTTTATGATTCATATCATTTTTTAATATCATGTAAAATCTTCTGTCTGCACCCCAACCATGATCCCAAATATGTCCAACCATTCGTAAAAATTTATTAGTAAAACAATATGAACTAGAATCTACAAGGAATTGATCTTGTCTAACCCAAACAGGCCATCTACCCAAAGATTCACAATCGTCTCTACAAATAAATTCTTTGTCTTCAGTATATATATTTCTTAAACTATGTACCCATTCAAAATTAAATTCTTCGATTTCTTTTATTAAACTTGATACATGATTTGGTTCATACCAATTATCTTGATCTAAAAATAGTATATAATCATGGGGACAAAGGTGACTATAAGCTGCCATTATTCGATGACCATAGTAGCCTTCACCGCCAGTATTATAAGGCACAAGAGATACTTGGGTCTTACATTTTCTAGAATCTAATTTAGTTTCTTTTATAGTATCATATGCTTTATCAGCAAATTTTTCTCCATCAATTACTATCAAGTGTTCCACATTACCATAGTCTTGATTCTGTACTGATTGTATAGCATCCTTAAGTACAGATGCTCCTGTTGTGGGTGTAATTACTAAAGCTGATTTCATGAACTACTTACCGCCTGTTTCCAACGTGAGCCACCTTTTTGTACTACAATCATACTATCATAAAAAGTAATACTATGAGTTTGCTCTGTAAAATCTGTTATTGGTAAAATTTTAGTATGTACTGCATTAAGTTCATCTACTAATTCTTTAGCAAATTCTATTGTGGTGTTGGGTAGTTTTAATCCGCCGCCATGCGATCCCCAATATGAAGTATGAGTATCCTCGATTATATACATACCATTCTTTGTAACATATGGATATAAAGCATTAAATGATTTTATTACATGTTCCGATATATGAGAACCATCATCTATAATAATATCAAATTCGCCAAACTCTTTCACAACTTCATTTAAAAAATTAGTATCAGATTGATCGCCTTTTCTAAATTGTATCATAGGACTATCAAAAGATAATCCTTTACTATTGGGTTGAAAGTGATTATCTATTCCGACAATAAGAGCATTAGAACCAAAATATCTATGCCATAGTTCTAAAGAACCACCATCAAGAACACCTATCTCTAGTACATTTATGTTTTTGTTTCTATAACTCGATAATATTTTATCATATACAGGAAAATAGTGCGACCATTTATGTATAATCTTATGTTGATTAGTTTTAAATTCATTCCACAAATTCATAATTTACTTCTCTCTTTACAGAATTCTACAATGTTGGGATTATTTTCTTGTTCTTTTGATGGAACAAAAAGTGCTCTATATCTATTATTACTATCTTTAGGTGGTTGTAAATAGTATACTGCTAAACTTTTTCTACTTATTTCTTCGGGGCAATTAATTGATCCAGGAAATCCATGCCAAGAATTTTGTGTTGTGTCAAAAAGTATTGCTCTATTAAATTTTATATCTATTACTTGCTCACAACTAATAGCTTTTTCATTATCACCTTGCCATAGTTGTAACTCACCGCCATATTCTTTTTTCCAATTTTTAGCTAAGTAAATGATAATATTCAGTTTTCTTTGTAATTTAAGTTTAGGGTGTATATTATAATCTAAATGAACATTTAATTTACCGCCATTGCCATGGCAATGATAACCACCTCCATGTAATCCTTCATCTGCTACTAAATTTTTACAGTCTGTGATATAACGTATCTCATCCAAAAATTTATTAGAATTCAGATGATGAAATAATTTGTAGGTTTGTTCTTTGAATTTATCCCAATGATTAGTAGTTTTCTTTACTTCAATGGGATTATTATAAAATACTCCCCATGCCTTTTCATCGTCCCAATTAGGTATTTCCTCATAAATTTTTTCGGCAGCCCATTCTTCTAAAAAATTATCTAGTACGATATAATTGAAGGGCTTGGCAGATAAAAATGCATTCTTTAATTTATCCACATCGTAAAAATTTTTCTCATTGATCATAACAGATTGTCATATACAGTATTCTTAAGCGTTGAAATGCCTTTTATTAATTCTTTTATTGATCTATCTAAATTAAACATTGGTCTCCAACCAGTCTTTTCTAATTTTTCATTTGAAACTATATAATTTCTTTGATCTGGATCTTTAACATACTCAGCTTCCATAATTACAAAATCAGATATATGTGTTTTTATTAAATTAGCAAGTTCCATTTTAGAAATATTAGCCTCAGACAACCCCACATTGTAAATATTATTTTTCATTTTATCAAACATACTTAATGTATGTAACATAACGAATGCAACATCTCTAACATGAATATAATTACGTTTGAAATGTCCTTCAAACATTACTATTGTTTTATCTGTCAATGCTCTATAAACAAATTGATTTACTAATAAATCCAATCTCATTCTTGGAGACATACCCATAACAGTAGCTAACCTAAAACTTATCACATTTTCATGCTGCATTAATTCTTTTTCAATCATCACCTTATCCACAGCATATTTAGATATAGGATTCAATGGCGAATTTTCATCACAATAATTATTAATTGTTGAATCACCATTCAAAGCATGCCCTGACCCATAAGCACTATTAGTAGTAGGCATTAGTATAATCTGTTCCTTTGCCTTCATTTCTAACATTTTAAGTATAGCATCTTTATTAATAGAGTCAGCATTAATAGGATCCGCCTTGCATATCGGCGCGCCTACAAGTGCAGCAAGCGGAATTATCACATCGGCTTTTTTCATTAAAGATCGCATTAATGATTCGTCTCTAACGTCGCCCTTAATAATTTCACAAGCATCCGAATAACAAAGATGATTTACATTTTGCTTATATCTAAAATCATCGAGTATGATTACTTCATAGTTATAAGTAAGCAGCATGTGTGATAATATTGACCCAATATAACCAGCACCACCTGTCACTAAAATTTTACGCATTATTTAAAACTCCAACAATTTCATCAATTTCTTCAAACGTAAGTTCTGGATAATTGCCAATATAAAATCCGAAGAAATGCATATGATCTGTCTCAGGAAATTGCTCAGCAAATCCCTCGGGAACATACCCCTTTAAATATGGTTGCCTTAATTGATTACCACCACCAGCACTTCCTCGTCTGTATTCTATACCATGGTCGTCCATTGCCCTCATCAGTTTCTCTACAAAAACAAAATCCGGAGAATTAAGAACAAGATTAAAAGCATAATTACTTGCACCATCAAGATAAAAATCAGTTTTATACTTTACAGGATCAAGTTTATCTAAAAAATATTCATGATTTCTATTACGCTTTTCAATATTTTCATCTAATCTTTTTAGTTGACTCTTACCTAAAATACCACCTATTTCGGTGCCCCGCATGTTATACGCAGGATGGGCAAAAATAAAGCTGGGATTTAGATCAGGATGATTTGCAATATATTGATCTTTTAAATTATCATTATTACATTCTCTAACCATACCATGTGATCTTAACATTCTGACTGTATGATAAACATCTTTATCATCAGTACATACCATGCCGCCTTCAATAGTAGACATATGATGTGCGTAGTAAAAGGAAAAATTAGACACCCAGCCAAATGTACCTAGTTTTTGTGTATTACCATTAAATTTTGCGCCATGGGATTCGCAAACATCTTCAATAAGAGGTATTTTTCTTTGATGTAACCAATACAATAACTTATAAGTTAGTCCAACAAACCCTTGAGCATGAGTCATAAAAACTGCTCTTGTTCTTGGTGTTATAGCTTTTAAAATAAGATCAGTATCCATCGCCAAAGTGTTCGGATTTATATCAACAAACACTGGAGTAAATCCACATTGAATAACAGATGCTATATCAGATACCCAAGTAAACGGAGGGACGATCACTTCGCCTCCCTCCGGATGCTTAATCTTTAACATAGCCATAGTTAAGAGATTAGCAGAAGCACCAGAATTTACAAACACACTATACCTACAACCTAACCATTTAGACCATTCTTCCTCGAACTCTCTAATATGAGGACCATTAGTTAAAATAGGATTGTCCTGCTTGAGATGCTCGATTACTAAATCAAGATCTTCTCTGGTAATGTTGTTTCTCATCAATGGATATTTCATAATCATCCTAAAGTTAAAAGTCTACTGCCCTCAAAATCAAATTTAAAAGGTACCCAAATATTAATACTTATCAATTCATCTTTTATTTTCTTATGTAGTTTAGGTGGTGCTAGGAAATAAAAGAATCCCCCTCCGCCTGCTCCCATAAGTTTGCCACCATAAGCACCATACTTGATGCCTGTTTTATATATTTCATCTATCCAATCAGTTGTAATACCCTCGGCAAGTTTCTTTTTTATTTCCCAGCTTTGTTTCAAATAATCACCTAATTTAGATATTTCATCCTCATGGATCATTGTATTTATAGCATCATAAGCTATTGCGGAAATTTCTTTAAGTTCGTTTTCGGATTTGCCTTCTTTTATATTATCTATTTTCTTTTTTGCTTGTGTTTCAGCAAATCTGCTTATATTGGAATAGCCTAATAATATATGTGATTCTAATTCTCTTATGTATTCTTCACTCAAAGATAAATTTTTAACAGACCAACTTTGCCCCATCTTTACAAGATTAATACCACCATAAGCAGCAGCAATTTGATCTTGAATACCTACTGATTCTTTTATTATATTATGTTCTACGTTAATAGCTTCTTCTGCTAATTGTCGTTTGCCTAGTTTTGTACCTTTATAAGCATATAACGCATTTAATAACCCAACAGTGAATGAGGAGCTTGATCCTATTCCTGATCTAGCAGGTAAATCTCCATCATAACCAATAGACATTCCTTCATTTATACTTAAATATGAAAGACATGCTTTTACTGCAGGATGTTTTATTTCATTTAGTAAATTTACCTTTTCAACTATAGAATACATTATTCTAGTTTTATAATCAAAAAACGGTGGTAGATTTTTAATTGAAATATATGTATATTGATTCATTGCTGCAGTAATTAAACTGCATTGATTATTTTCATACCAAGCAGGATAGTCTGTACCACCCCCAAACAAAGATAATCTAAAAGGTGTTTTAGATACAATCATAAATTAACATGTTCTAAACTATCAAAAGTATAGTGATATTGGGCATTTTCTCTTTCGTAAAACTTTTCGATTTCACTATTTTTCACTTTAATAAAAATATCTTCGCCCACTTTTGGTATATGATTCATATACTCAGGTTTTCTGCTTTCTACAACTTCAAATTCATCAAAATACAATGTAGAATCAACAGATACTCTTCCACCTGCACCCTCAGTTCTATAAGTTTCATGTAACAAAGCATAATCACAAAAATTCAATGCATACTTTTTAGTTTTATACTGACTAACTACATAATGTTCTTTTACCCATTGCATATTTTCAAAATTTTCGGATAGAGACAACAGATTATCACTAAATGTATTTTCATCTTTTATATCGTACATTCTTAAAAAATTCTTCTCACAGTCGCCCAATAAAGGTATATGACAAATTATTCCCCAAGGACCCTCTAACCAAGCATCAGTATGTGGATATGCTGTGTTCTGAGGCCTATTTTTATTTTCTTCCAATTCATCAGAAAATTTAATTCTTACATTAGGAGTCAATCTAAATCCAGTAAGATAATCTGGTTTATTTTCTATTAGTTTACTAATTACTTTACAATAATTTTTAATAAAGTAGTTGTATTCTAATGTGTATTCTTTTTTGGGAACAACTGCTCCGTTAGGTGTAACATTCAATCGATTATTCTTATTTTCTTCTAATCGTTGCATAAATCTATTCTCATCATCTACGAATTCAAAGTGCATAGCGGATGAGATATATAGCATAATGCTACGTTTGAACTCCATTAATATATCTTCTGGTATATCCCAATTTCCAAGAAAATCATTATACTTGTTTATACCATAAAAATTTTGTAAATTGTTGAATCTATTTTTACGAAAACTTAAACTATTCATTATTTCCTCAGTATACTTGTTTATTGTAACTGCGTAATTCTATCAGTGGTACGTTGTACCTTTTTATATCATTAGCATATAAGAAAAAGGGAATAAATCTTTCTTCTAGAAATCCAGGATATCTAAAAGGAAATTCTTCAGCTATACCATTACCATGTAATGGGAAGGTATTTGATACATTTTGCCAAACATATTCCATTATGGCAAAATATTCTGTATAAATTTTTTTAAAAATTTCTTTTCTGCAAAGACTAGAAGATTGAAAATTAGCTTTATTCGACTTAGTAAACCAATCCATAAACGGCCTATACTCAGGAAATAGAGCATCTATACCTTCTTTAAATTTATTCCAATGCTCAATAGATTGGTGCATACAATATTGATCTTGAATCGACATATTAATTGCTTTGTCATGATTAGTGATAATATCATAATTACTAAGTATATCTAATGCTTCAGCAAGATGTCTTTCAGAACTTAAATCCTCAGTAGTATCTTGAGATATAGGAACCGTAATCTTATTCTCTTGAATATTTTCGGGATTATGTATAAGAAGATATCTACCATAACAAGAAATACCTAAATAATTATAATCAAAATCATTAAAATTTAAATAGTAATGACATGATGCTACTCCCATAGCCCAAAAGAATTCTTTAAAGGTTTGATTTGGGAAATATTTCTTTTTATCTAAAATATTTCTGGGAGCATTGCATACATTAATATAATTATCGGCATTAGATGTCGGAGCCCATTCTTCAACGTGTCCAGTAAATGCAGGTTTAATCCATTTGCTTTTATGATCAAAAACGAAATCTTTGTGCAAATGAAACAACATTAAAATGTCAGATTTCATAACATACTTTTAATCTTATTAATAATCTGATCTTTATTAGGTGGAAGATTATCTACTTGTTTATAGAATCCGGCAGTTTTATCTTCTAGACCCATAACATTCATCTTGGAACCAGTGATACTTCCCAAATCAAAAGCTAAAGATTTAGCTATACCATTAGTATAATCATCATCTAAAACGATGCCACCATATTTAGATTCAGCTAAAGAATCTAAAGCAAGTAATGAAGGTTTAAATGGTTTGATTTGCATTATATGATGAACTGCAACTCTGATGCCTTCATTTAATAATTCCTCTGCTGCTTTCATCGCAGCAAATCTTGTTATTGATATTGGAAATAAAGTAAAATGGGGTTCTCTAACTACAACATCGGGTAATTCTTCAGTATTACCATATGCTCCTCTATGCTCCGAAACATAGTAAACATCATCATCTGCCATAAATTTATTATAAGTTTGAACATATTCTTTAGGAGTCATTGGAGAAAATATTTTAATACCAGGCATTCTGTAGTATAAAGCATGATGAGACGACCCGGCAACAGGTCCTATACCTCCTTCCATTGCTATAGATCTAATAAACATAGGGCAAGGCACCTTCCAAATATCTTTAGATTTGGCAGCATAATTAACAGGAATAGCAGCGTTATACCAATTGAATCCTTGATATCTAATTATATACATAGGTCTTTTGCCCGCCAATGCAGCACCTACAGCAAATCCACTTCCTGCAACATCAGCCATAGACAATTCTATCATACCATCTTCTTCATATAGTTCAGGCAAAGTTCCACCTACCCAACCCACAGCTGTTAAGCATTGCCCCATAGCAATACCATTATTCTCAGTAAGATGAAGTTTTACTGTATCTTTAATTACTTCTCTAAGCGGTTTACTGCTTGATTCCATAAAAGTCTCACAAGATTTTGATTTTCAAAATTGATATATTTAACATATGAATCATCTAAATCCTTAGCAAATTCTTTATGTCTATCAAAAATATTCGGATCGTCTATGCCTGCACCTGCATGCCAAAACATTCTATTAGTTTTTATATTAAGCAAAATCGGTTTTTCAAAAATACCTTTTAGAGCAGGGATAATTTCTGAAGGATCATCATTGATATTTAAAGCAGTCATCCCAAAACCACGCGCCACCTCATCCATTTCCCATGATCTTCTTACTTTCTTTTCAGTTAAAATACTTAAGTTATTATCCTCGACAACAAATAGAATAGGAAGATTTTTTGTTGCAGCCCATGCGATAGATGCAAGAAAATAATCTTCTTCTGCTGCAGCATCACCTATAAAAACTATAGTAGGTTTTTTATTAGCATAGCACATACCTACAGCAATAGGTCCGTGTGAACCCATTAAACCATCGTGTCCATAAATATTAGCTTTTTTAGATTGAATGGATGCTGACCCTCCCATTCCATGAGCACACCCTGCAGAATCACCCAACAATTCTAAAATAAGTTCATTAATATCTCCACCAAATGAAAGATATGATGAATGTCCCCTATGCTGAATAAAGATTTGCCTGTCTTCAAATCCCATATCTTCTATAAAGGCAGCAATAGTGGCAGAGATATACTCCTGACCTGCAGACAGATAAACGGGGATAGTTATATTTTTATTTTGAACTTGTTTAAATACTTCTGACTCAAATTCGCGGCACAATGATGCCTTATTATAAATTTTTTCAAATAACATGAGCAGTATTAAATCCTGAAGTTTTGACCATAGTAATAGCAGTTTTCATCCATTTACCCATATGATCATAATGTGGTGAAGTAATTAGGTTGCCGTCTACAACTACTGGCTCATTTACATAAATGGCTCCTGCATTATTTATGTCGTCTTTTATACTATAATATCCGCTTACCTTTTTTCCATGCACCACTCTTGCAGATATAAGTAATTGTGCACCATGACATGTTGAAGCAATATATTTACCTTTGTTATTCCAGTCTGAAATAAAATTAAGTATATGTTTTTCTTGTCTTAATTTTTCTAAAGATTTTACGCCGCCAGGTAATACCAATAGATTATAATTATCCATAAAATAATTGTATTTACTTTCTTCATTAGAAAGATTATGTAGTGTATTTAAATGAACATGAGATGTCATATTCACACCCATGATGCCGTAAAATTTTCCAAGTACATTAGCAGCGATAACTACATCGTTGGTTTCTTCTTTTAATCTATAAAACGGATACACTACTTCCTGGTCTTGGAAATTTTCCCAAGTAATAATTAATGCCTTTATCATATTAATCTCCAAGCAATTTTCTATTCAATTTAATTTTGGTTGTATTTTCTAAATTTACTCTAGCGGCAGAGCCAAATTTTGTTTCTAATAAATTTAAATAATCTTTATCTGTGTTATACTTATTCCAAGCGTAATCCCTAAATCTTAGTATCTCTGCAGCACTTAAATTTTCATTAGCCATGTTCAATGTTTCATATGCATGTTGACTATAACCAACATAAGTATCAGGTAATTTTACACTCTGTTGCCTTGCCTGTAAATACAATGGACTGCCGGGATATGCCATAGCAGAATAAAAGTTAACCATTTCTGTTTTATGAGATAACGCAAAATCTAAAGTATTTTTCATGGATTCATGTGTGTCATGCGGCAATCCAAAAATGTAATTACCACCCACATTTATTCCTGCTTCATGTATTAGGTTCATTAAATCTAATATCTTAACATCTTTAAATCCATCTTTATGGATTTCTTTTCTAATTACAGTATCAGGATTTTCGATTCCAAGACCAAGCCAATTTACACCAGCTTTCTTTAGTGCGTCTAAATATTTAGGTTTGCAAGTATCTACTCTAGAATATGCCCAAATATTAAATTCATATCTTCTTTCTGCAATTAATTCGCAAATTTTTAAAAAATGATTTGGATTTAATACAAATAACTCATCTGCTATCTTAATATTTTTTACTCCAGCTTTAGCAAATAAATCAAATTGATTTATAATAAAATCTGGAGACCAATATCTAAAATAGTTACTATCTGCACTTGAAATATTTTCACCGGGGTCTGTTCTGTTTATGATATTAATCATACAAAAAGAACATCTATAAGGACACCCAAGGCTAGTATACAATGCAGCAAATGGCGCATTCTCACTATTGTTAGACCATGAATGCCAACCTGCTGTTCTATACTTATCAAATGAAGGTAATAAATCCCATGCCATTCCCGGTAAATCTTCTTCTAATTTTTCTCTAGGGACAATAGGTGCTGCTGGATTAGTATAAATAAAACCTGATTTATCAGCTCTGAAACACAATCCATTTACTTTTTTCAATAAATTACTATCATTGAGATCTTCTACTTTTACTAAATCTCTAATAGTATAAACGCCTTCATTTTGACATACTGCATTTATAAATGTTTCTCTAGTAAGAGTTTCTACAGGCAATGCTGCTACATGTCCGCCCACAAATAAAATAAACTGCTCTGGTAATTCTTGTTTCAATAATCTAGCTGTGGCAGTTGCTCCTTCCATATTCTGAGAGGATGCACTGGGTTGTTGTCCATATACTACAAAACAAACTATTCTTGCTTTATAATCTTTGATTCTATTAGCTGCTTCTATATAATCACATTTTTCTGCTTCGGCATCAAAAATAGCTACACTATTTCCTTGTTTTCTTACAGAGTTGGCAAGCATCGCTGCCCAGATAGGTGGTTCTATAGCTGAATGGTTATTAGCTAGACCTTGATAAATTTTAGCTGAAGCATTTGGATGAACAAATAAAATATCAAGCATCTATTTTTTCCCAGTTAAATATATTAGAACTATCTATCACTGTTACATTACTTAGATAGGATACCTCGCTTCTTATTTTAATGTCGTCATCATAAAAAACAACATGCCCTTCTAATTTTTCTAAATGAATAGCTTTACTAATAGATTTATATTGTAAGATCTTTATACTATTAAAATAATCCCATAACCCAAACATCTTTAGTAATTCTAATGATGGTTGATATTTATCATCAAAATCATGATGTCTTGCATTAGAAATGAAACCTATTTGATGCCCCGCATCATGTAATTTTTTAATATAATTCTTTACACCATTTCTTAAAGTGCATTGAGAATATACGTCATCTATCACTTTATTTGCCTTTAGAAAATTTAAAGGAAAAATAAGTTGTTTTGCCCAAATGGAATTACCGTGCTTATCTTGGGTATCCCAGATTGTTTTATCAAGATCAAAAATATGTATCATGTTTAATATGAATTAGGGTAGTATATGGTAATAGGTTGAATGAATCTGTCAGAATATTTAAAGATTCTCCGTCTATCGTATCTCCCGGATAAACTAATTGTTCATAATTTTTTGTGACAACGCCACCTTCTGTAACTATCATTAAATCATCTGAGGTAAAGGTTTTTATTCTTTCGTCAGCTATAAAATGATTTAGATTAACCGAATTAAAATTTTGCACTATATCCCATTCGGGTTCCTTTACCCATAGATGACTTTTATCTTTTGAGTAATAATGTTCTGAAGTTTCATACCCAATATTTTGTCTACCGTACGAATCCTTTAACCTAACAAGATCATGTTTATCCTCGGGTGTTTCCACCTCTAAAATATAAGTATTATCCGTTAAAGCAGAAGTAGAATGAAACCTACTTCTAAAAATACCAATCTTATCTAATGCTTTTAAATAAGTACTACTTCGCATAAAACTTATATTTACCTCACCGTTCAAAACTATTAGACTGGTATGTTTTTTAGGATGACAATGTAGGGACGTAGATTTATTTTTTTCTATATGTAAAAACCACACAGCTAAATTTTTATTCTTATAACAAAGATATTCGTACCCCCATGGTTTTTTCACAACAACATTATCTAAATTTTCCATTACTTAATATAGGCTACAATAATATCGTTAGTAAGATGTCTTTGCCAATCACCTACGCCTCCATCTAGCCATTCGAATTCATAACTTGGATTTATTTGTTTAATAATCTTTAATGCATCAGATCTTTTTACATTATTCCAGACTTGAGTATCAAACAATCTTTGATCATCAATAAAAATAGTGTGAGTTTTAACTGGATGTTCAGCTATAGCTTGTAATTCATGTAGTATAGGAGCAGGTCCGTATTTAGAACTACCTGCAACACCATTAGGTACATGATTCGTTGGACCCATCATATGAGCATCTAACCAAAATGTTGCTTCTCCTTGCAATCTAGGTAAAATATTTTCTCTTAGTACATCAGGGGTATCACCTAACCAACAAGTAATTCTATCCTCATCTTTAAAACGCTCTAAAGCTTTTTCATACAGATGAGGCATAATTTCTACAGTATGGATATTTTTAAAACCCCAGCCTCTAGCCATCATAGTTGTAAATCCAGTATAGGTGCCTGTTTCTATAAAGGTGTCACCTTTTCCCCATTTTTCTAAGTAATCGTAGCTTAATACTGGCATTTTATTTTCCTTGGCCTCTATACTTTTTATAGGATTTTTTCTTATGCTTATTCATAGTAGCAGTTTTACTACCATTTTGTCTTGTATTTTTAACTATTGGTTCATGTTTCTTGTCCGCCACTGATCTGCTCCTTTATGTTTGGATCATAACCGTTATTCTGTATGGCTCTTTTATATGAGTCATCCGTTTGCTTTTTATCCTTATTGGTAATAGTTCTAGTTTTACAATCATTACATATTGAATAGTGTAATTTATGAATTACTGGTCCGCCTACCCATTTATAGTTTGTTTCTTTTATTTCGAAAAACTGTTCTAGTTTATCCACACACGTTTCAGGAGTGCATTTTGGCAGACCGGTACCAGGATCAATATAAACTATAGGACCAGGTTTTTTATAAGATCTCATCTTAAAATACTTGATGCTAATTGAATACCAGAACCAAAAATAGAATTATATTGGTTGTATAATTCTTCAACGGGTTCACCTTCCCATACAATATGTTCTGTAGAAATTTCTATAGTCAACCCATCTAAATAATTAGCGTAAGGTATTAGTGCCATAGCAGCTTTATTCGGATCTGAGCGACTGGGAACCATTTGTAAAATACAAGGATTTTTAATAACGTAATTATTATCAATTTCTCCCATCAGTTCTTCACCAGTGCTTAGTTTAATCACTTTAATCATATTTTACCTTAAAAGTGTAGGGGCACTTAAGTGCCCCTTGTTTCATTGTCTGTTTTTAGTTAATTCCCTTACATGTTTATTGACTCGCATTCTTCTCCCTTCACCAACTGCTTCTAAAAAATGCCAAATACCTAAAAGAATTTTCTTTATCATAAGTATCCTCTATTTCTAAGGCATTTCATTTTGTATTCTAATTCTGCGAAATCCTTTACATCTTTTAACATGTACTCTACATAAGATAATCTTGGATCAAAAAATTTTTCTAGCCAATTAAATATTGACGTCATCATTATTTTCTGTAAGAAATTTCTTAGATGATTTTGTAGTAGATTCTTTATCCTTTACTTCAATTTTTTTTGGCTTTTTGTGCTCAGGAATAATTTTTTCCAAAGCAATTTTGAGCATACCATTCATCATAGCAGCATCATTGATTTCAATAGTGTCATCTAAGAAGAATGTACGAGTAAATGCCCTATTGGCAATTCCTTTGAATAGAAAATTATCACCATCATCTTGTGATTTACCACTGATGATTAGTTTATTATCTTCAAAGGTAATGTCAATATCTTGCCTAGCAAAACCAGCAACAGCTAATTCAATAACATATTTGTTGTCTTCGACTTTACGAATATTATATGGAGGATAATTAGGAATATTTTTGGTCACATCGTCATGAAATTTAGCCATGCGACTGTATGTGTCATCAAACCCAACAAATAATTTTTCAAAATCTTTAAACATATCGAAAGGTCCGTTTTTAAGTAACAGCGTCATTTAATTCTCCTTTTAAGCGAGTTAAAATATAGCCAACCCATATGGCGTTGGCACCAGTGGATATTTTACTAGCCTTCGCTGGCATGCTAGTTCCCATCCCAGGGATATTATTATTTATTACACAGACTGCTTTTTCTTACCAATATTATACTTTGTTTGTAAATCCCAGTCATCCTTTTCTTTAAAAGCAATAACTTTAATTTGGGATAATGGTGCTAAATCATTATATCTAAATGCATCTATAATTTTAACCAAACCCCAATCCACAAGTAATTTAGCAATAGTATTTCTTCGTTGCAAATCATTATCAGTTAAATCTGCTTGTTTTCCATCTAGTGCAAAAAGTTCTTTAAAATGTACTATAAAGTAACGGCCCTGTTTGTGTAGTATATGACAGGATTGATAAAGAACTTTGTCCTTTCTAGAAGCCACACCTATTCTCGTCAAGGTTTCTCTGACCTTTAAAAAATCGTCAGGTTGTAGTAGATTTATTTCCAAAGGAGAGTAACCAGGAAAATCTATCTTAAAGAACTCATCGGACATCTCTTCCACCTTTTATTAGTTTTGTTCTTAAATAATCTATTTTTGAGTCGTCGAGAAGAGGAAGTACCTGGCGGGCTTTTGCTGTGCTATATCCATAGTATTCCTTGATTACTTCTAGCGCATCAATTTTTTCGGCCTTGATCCATTTATTGAATCTTTTTTTGGCTCTAATGATATTTATTAAAAACGAAAACTGAAGGGCCTTATCCAAATGTGCTCTACCATTCATAGCATTCGCGGCATGAATGGTATCTCTACCATAAGATAATCCCTTATTGATTATAAAGGGGTTGTATTGTTTTTCTGACCAATCATCTATAATTAAATTTTCTTTAGTTTCATTGATCGCATTTAAAAAATCAAACGGTGAGATTGCTGGTGTTTTCCATGGCTCCTCTTTGAATTCTACAGGTTTTTCTCCAAATAAAGTCATTTAAAATTCACCGTAGACATAATATCAGTTAAACACGCTACTAAATTAATCTCATGATCTACAACAAAGGCAGCTTTATATTGATAGTCAGCAAGTAATAAAACCATATGTGGAACTTCTACGACTTCTGGCAATAAAGTGTCATAGATTTTTCTAAACATAGATGCAGGATCATTATCTAAATTATTTACGACCCAAGCTCGCATCTTTTTCCAATCTTTATCTTTAAGTGTTTTCTTCAGGGTATTCATATTCTCATCACTGAGATCAACTAGAATACCTTCATCAATTTTACCTGAGACAGAATACCTTTGTAGCTCATTTAGAACTCGTCTATAGTCAGGAAAATGCTTATCAATTACTCTTGCGACAACCTTTGGATCTGCTGCAGTATTTTCAATCTCAAGAATTTGCATAACTCTTTTATGGAATTTTGCCTTTATCTTAAGATTTTCTTCCTTGCTTATTTTAAATTCAATTACAGTACATCTTGAATGTAGGGGAGGAATGATTCTATTTTTAAAATTACAAGTAAAAATAAATCTACAATTAGAAGAAAACTCTTCTATAAATGCTCTTAACGCAGGTTGGAAGGAAGTAGGATTTGTATAATCTGCCTCATCTAATAAAACTATTTTTATCCCCCCAGAAAAACTAACAGTTGAGGCGAAACTTTGTATTTTTGTTCTTAATACATCTATGCCAGATTCAAGTGATGCATTAATAAACATAAAGTCTGCTTCTAGTTGTGAAGCTAATGCTTTAGCAATTGTAGTTTTACCTACACCGGGGCTTCCGCACAAAAGCATATTAGGTATTTCACCTTGTTTTACAAACTCATTGAAAATACTACGTTGCTCTTCAGGCAATATACATTCATTAATTGTGGAAGGCCTATACTTTTCTGTCCACAAAAACTCATCATTATTCATAATATATTTACTTTCTTTTTAGATGCGGTGGGATAGGTTTAATACTTTTATACATACCCGGTATCCAATCTTTAGGTTGGTCGCCCGGTAAACAACATATACATTCTCTAGTATTCGGATTCTTGTACCATTTTTTATTTTTTCTTGCATTTGATATTTTATTTTTTGTTTGTATGTCCATGGGTCCAGTCGTCAACCCTAATTTTTTCTCCGACATAATTTTCAAAGTTTCTTCTGAGAATATATTCTTTTTACCTCTATTCCAGGGAGGTTTTCCTTTTCTAGAATTTGACATTTTTAACCTTGATTCCTCTGAATAACAATTAATTTTATTCGCATTCCATACTTTTCTACCATTTTCGAAACCCAATCTAATAGATTTAGATAACTTATCTCTAGTGAATTGTTGCTTCATAGGATTATTTGCTTTAAGTTTTTCAGATATTTTTTGTCTAACATCTTTTCTTTTAGAGGGATTAATTTCACCTAGTAATACAGGTAGTGCCATACCAACAGTTTTATTGAGCCAAACATTCTGCCTATACAAAACTTTACATTTTTTTAATACTCTGTTTTCCCATTGTTTTGCACATTCTACACTAGAAAATTGCTTTCGTATTTCAAATACGAAAGCTTCTTTGCCATATTTTTTTATTAGCTTTTTTACTGTTTCGCTTGAAGTGAAATACGATACCCAAAAATCTGAAGGTTGACATGATTTAGAATATCTTACACCATAGTAAAACTTGTTAATTGGTACGCATTTTAGTAAATATGTATAAGGAATTGCGTTCATTTAATCTGCTCCTAAATAAAATTATTTATAAAAACAGACTATTTGACCTCATTACTTACTTTTCGCCCCAGAATCTCTTTTTATTCAAAAATCCCAGTTGCTCTACTAATAATATAACATCCCAGGCACGGGAAATATAAAATTCCCATTGATCCTGAGACCCACATTCTCGCTCACTAATTATGCGAGCGACATAACGAATATTTTCTTCAGCTTTACTTAATGGTTTATCGTTCATACCACAGAATCGGGTTCCATCGCAATAAAGTATTCAATAGTTTTAGTCTCATGCTTTAGATGTAAAAATTTCTTTTTAGAAATAGTAATAGAATAGGCATCAGGAATAACTTTAAAGTTTTCTACAGAGATGTGGCATTCGAAATCCTCAATACCTGGTCCAATAATTTTCTTGTAGGTATTAGCAGTATCAAATTTCTTATCGCCTACAGTAAGAACAACCTGTTGATGTTTACATGCAATAGAAATCGTAGGTGCTGATGTAATAGCAGCAGCTTTCATAATCATTTGTACATCTTCAGCGGTTAGCTTAAATTGAAAATGACTATCTAATTCAATGCTTTTATCTGGTGCTGCAACAATAACAGATGGGTTAGAATAAAAATATTCAAACTTACCGCCATCTTTAGAAATAGTTAAAGACTTATCACCAAACTCTACACTTTGGTTCTCCATTAGTGTTAGCAATGCTAATAGAGAATTTAAATCATAAATAGGCACCTCAACTGGAAATTCTTCTGATACCGTAGCACGAGCAAAAATACTTTTTGCTGTACTAATAGTTGAAAGTGCTTTTCCTTTACGAATAAGAATATTACTATTAATACTCGCAAAATTTTTCATTACGTCAATTGTTTCTTTACTTATTTGCATCATCTAGTTCCTTTTCATTGGCTGTTTCAACATCATGTACATATAGCATTATTAAAGCATAGTGTAATATCTTTAGTATATCTTTCCTATTCCTTCCGTCTTTTTTCCCATACCTTTGGGAATACTTAATTATATTACCGACAGTATGACCAATACCATGACCATTATCAATAATGAATTCTGTAGTTTGTACTTTTCCCTGGGCATAGTGTTGTCCATACGTTGAATCTACATAATCATGTAGTTCCTTTAAAAGATTATCTTCATTGTATTTGTAGTTAATTATTTTGTCTATAGTATAGATCACTTAAATCATCTCCATCTCGTTTAACATTATAACTTATAGCACTAGGATATCTATTTGTAGGATGATAATCATTTATCAAAATACGCGGAGCGTTGTGTAAATCCATTATCAATCTGCAATTTTTAGTAAATCCTAGTTGCATCAACATCATTAGTGTAACTTCTCTAGCAGAACTTGGTCTGGCAGTTGTAAAAATAATTTGGCAACCTCTCTCATATTCTGATTTTATTACATTATAGTTGTGCTCCAATACTTCGTATTCCCCATCATAAGGTCGGTGCATAGATTTAACCAATGTTCCATCTATGTCACAAAAAATTGTAGGCTTATAATTGTGCGTATTCCAATCTTCTAGAGTCCCGACATCAACAAAATCATTAATATCCTTGTTTATAAAAACATGGTTATTGTTTAACAGATAACTTATAACATGTGACACATATATCTCTCTAATGCTATTTTTAGAAATATTTTCATATGCATCTTTATAGTATTTCGATGACTCAAATTTATATGCACCTATACAAAAATGATTACTTACTATTTCTTTTTCAACAATATCAAGTATTAATCCTTGGCTGTTTAAAGTTACAAAAGATTTCGACGATAATTTTCTTAGAATTTCATGATATTTAATATTACTTGTATATACCACATTTCCTGTTTCATATTGAATATCAAAAAAGTTATCACAATCTTTAACTAAAAATTCTATATCGCTATCAAAGTTTTCTAATATTTTATAAACTGTTTCTGCAGGACCACCTGTGGGTTTGTCTAGTATAACCAATTTTACATCACCAATCTCTCTGTTGATAATTTTTACTGCATCATATTGTACAGCATGTTGATGTAAAATTCCTATAGTTATATTATACTTATTTAAAAAGGGTTCTAATGCCCTTTTAAGCATTAATTCCCCCGCAAAATCATACAGTAAGTATTTAGGTCTTGTACCCGGGAAACGTGTAGATAATCCTGCAGCTGGTACAATTATTTCCATAGTAAATTAATTTGCCTATCTAAAAAATTTCTCGTCATTATATCATTTATTGCGTGTTTATAAACTCTAAAAAGCATGGCAATAGTTAAATAATTACAGAATACCCCACATTTTTCTTCTATATGTTTTTTAAGTAATGTTAATTTATGATCCAAATTAGTTTTGCTATATCTTAAAAACCATTTACAAGTTATATCTTGATTTAACTTTGCCAGATCAAATATCCAATTATCATATTCTATGGTTGCAGGATCAATAATTATAAAGCCTTTTTGCTTATTGAACAATATATTTTCTAAAGTAAGATCACCAAAATAATTTGATTGATTATATTGTTTTGGTAATTTTTCTATTAATTTAATATGATCATAGTGTATTTCATTAATCCAACTAAGTTTTGCTAAATATATTTCAGTATAATCTTTTTCACCGGATTCTGTTTTTTTAAGCTGATCTATAATACCGACAATAAAATTTGCCAGAAATATAGGATTACTATTTTTGAGATATGTTACCATATCCATCCCTGAGATATATTCTAAATCTAAAATATCTTCTTCATAATTTAAAATTTTTACAACAGGAAATCCGTCGTTATACAGCTTACTTAGCCTATCATAATTTCTAGTAACATTGCCTTGTTTTCGTACAAAATACTCATTATTGGATTTCATTAAGTAAATTTTACTTCCAGAATATCCCCTTAATTCTTTTACAAGTTTCATCAATCAATATGAAGCTGACCATTAGGAGCTACATTGCCTTTCACTCCTAGCTCTTCAATAGTAATTACATATTTTTTATCTATATTTTTATAAACAGCATGTTCCATATCCACACCTGTTTCCAAAATAGTTTCAACAGATTTAGATAAAGAAGTATGGTAAATACTACATAGAGAGGGACACAATTTCATCAACCTGGTAATATACAAACCATCTATAATTTTATCTTCACGCCAAGTATCATATCTTTTTAATACAAATTTTCCAAAATGATTATATTTATTTTCATCAAATTGTTCTGTTAATTGGTATCTACCTGAAATTCTAAATATATTTTTTGCACTGTTTAATAACTTCATTCCATCTTTATGTGTTAAAAGTAATTCTATCATTTTAAGAGAAAGAACTGTATCTGCTGCGCTTTTAAGTTTAGCTGCATTCAAATTTCTACAATTCTCCTCATTACTAAAATTTGCTACAAAATCACATGTTTTAGTAAAATACTTATATACTTTATCGTTAAGTTCCTTTATATAAGAATTATCTGCTATAAAAATTTTACTATTAGGTGCAAATTTTCTAATAGAATTTATAGTTTCTATAGTTTGTTCAAATCTTTGTTGTGGTTTATAAATTCCAAAATCCGTGTTAATACATGATGTTATTAAAAATAAATTATTGTTTGGCGGCCCAATTTTCATAATCTTCTCGTATCAATGAATGCCAAGTTCCGTTATGAGGTCCTGGCGGAAATGGGTTATTCATATCGACGTAAACTAAATTTTCGCCTATGAGATTGTGTTTGATTAAATTTGCTTTTAGCATTTCTTCACCTATCATAGTAATATCATTACTATAAAAATAATCTAAATAAAGAAATGTGCTTGAATAATTATCTATTACCTTAGAAGATCCTATTGCAAATTGATCATTTCCAAAATTTCTTTCTGGAACCATTCTACAGTTTGGAATATAAATTTTGTTTGAATCTAAAATAGAAAAATCAGGTTCAGCATTCAAAGCATAATCAAATCTTATTCTTATAACCCAATCATATAAAAAGTTATTATCTATTTCATATTCTTTTTTAATTTGATTTGCTGTGAAAATAGAATAAAATGCAGATACAGTAAAATATGCAGGAAATTTTTGACTAGGTATCCTAGTATATTTTTGATCAATTGTATTTTCAAGTGCAGGTTCTACAATATATTTTTTAGGGTTGTATAGTTTTATTAGTTTATTAAAATTAGTATGATCATTATTCCAGGTATGAAAAAACACATCTACATTGTACAATTCTAATAAATTTTTTTTTATGAATTGATGTCCTATTTCATATGATCTAGGTTGACCGGAAATACATAATGCTATTTTAGGTGTACTTGGCATCGATCATTTCCTTTAATACAGGCACTCTATCATATTGATGCACTATATAGAATTTTTTGTCTTTACTTGTAAATACCAAACCATTTTTAATTTTAGGTTCATTTTCTAATAGGAATGGTCTAAAAGCATCTATTTTTGCTGGATCAGCAGTAGTTCCTAATTGACACGCCCAGCCATCCTCAGAACGTACTCTTTTAGTTAAAGATAACCAAGGCTCCAAATGCATTAAAGAATTAAAGGTAGCTTGATCTACTATGGGTATCGGTCGATTAATTGACATCATAAACAACTGCAGTAACAGGTCTTTCACATAACTAAACTCACCTGCTATTACCCCCACATTAAAAATTTCTTTACTACTAAATTCGTTATAAATGTACTTCCCAAAGGTTTGCATAAGATTATTATCACCCCAAGGTTCATTCTTGTAGTGAATACTTTCAGAAGATATTACAATTTTTTTATCGCCTAAATGTTGCTCCAACCATAAAAATGGGTTATTTTGAAATATAACATCTTTAACATCTGTGGTTAAAACATATCTATACTTTCTATTTTTAATATGATGATACATCATAATAAATCTTTCTACATGTATAGGAACCTTACTTCTATAATTTAATTCTTTATTGACAGGTATGACCTCAACACCTGCCTCAGTAAGTTTATCTACAGTAAACTGATCTGTTTCGAAGGCAACTAGAATAATATCTCCAGTATACCCAGTATCCTTAAGCGACACTACCCAGTTTTTAAGTTGTGCCCAATTGTATCTGGTAAACCCACCTATAACTAAATCTTTATTTTGCATATATTTTATTATAAACTATAGAATCAAACCAATTTAAAAAATTATTAAGTATTACACATTCATTAGGAATGTTGTATAAAAATTTAGGCGCATTTACTATTTTATTATACAAATTATCATCAGAATCTATTTCCATAATTTTTTGTATTAGTTCATCCTCATTTCTAAAATCAAAATAATTTAGATATGATCCAGGATTGAAGTCTTTGGCTAAAGTTCTTGAACCCCAGTATATAGGAATCGTATTTCCATAAAATCCATGTAATATTTTTTCGGTTACATACCCAGGATTTGATGAGTTTTCAAAACATAAACTAAACTTATGCTTACTAAAATACTCTATTTTAGATGGTACATCTGGTAAATCTAAACCTGTATTGTTATACAGTTTTCCTGCGCTATTTACTTTTCTAATACCATTTAATTTTTTAAAGAAATTATTTCTAATGGGGTTATTCGAGTTTCTATGGACAAAGGCACAAAAATCCGTTTTATCAGAAACATTAATAGAATTTTTTTGAAATAGATAACCATAAGGTCTACTGGACATCTGATGAAATACTTCAATTGCCCACATATCCATCACATATAAGGGTAATCTATAATGCCAGGGATTGTGATTATGATCAAATGTTATGGCATAATGGCAATCATAATGCTCGGGTCTTCTGTTCTCACCTGTGAAGAATATTTTAGTGATATCTTTTTTATTGAATGTGATATTTGTCTGACCAAAATTCTCATCACAAAACAATAGATACTCGGCATCATTGGTTACTTCCACATCATATCTATTACTGAGCACATCAACAAAAAATTGAATACAGGCGTCCCAAGTATCAGCAAATTGTATTTTTAATTTCTTCATTGTTGAAGTTAGATCACTCTTGCAATCATAATATCTCCGGGGATTTCACCATCTACATAGGTAATTCTATATCTATTATTTATATCGAGAAAGGCATCTGTAACCTCCTCTTTTCTAAGACCAGACCACTCTTGACTTCCGAATAATCGGCAATCATCTATGATGATAACATGGTTCTTGATGTGGTGTTCACCTATCGCTTTGATTTCATGTACCAACGGCGACCCACCATAACTACCTCCGGGCAAAGGTCCGCTGGCATGTGCATCCAACCAAAATGTGGTTTGCTCAGTTACCCCTTTAAGAATTTCTCTAATTTTATCGGGGGATTCACCATGCCAAATTTTTACATGGTCTGCATTAAATCTTTTGGTGCTTTCCTCATACAACTCTTTATTCAATTCTATACTATGAATATGTTTGAATCCAAAATCAATTGCTACTTGTACACCGTCACCTTTATATGTACCTGTTTCAATAAAAGTATTACCTTCAGCAAATTGACTAAGTAGTTCTAAACTTAGCATTCCCATAAGTATCTCCGAAAAGTAAGATACCCCGGAGTCTAACCGGGGTAGTCAATTTAAATTTATTTAGAAAGGAATTTCTTCATTAGGATTTTGTACTACACTATCTTGACTGGTATTAGTTTCTACTGGAGGATTTTCCATTTTACTATACAAGTCCATGAAGGCTGTCTTAGTATCAGCATCAAAACGATTGATACACAGGTTAATTGCCTTTTGCTTATCCTTGAATACCGAGTATGCTTTGACAATGTGCACCAAACGTCTGGTGGAAATTAACTCGTCAATAGCACCTTCCATATAAGTCTTACGAATAATTTCTGCCCAAGCAACCAATTTGTCAGCAAAATCCTCATCAACAGAATCAATTGCTGTCATATTATTGATTACAATTCTACGCTCTATGGTTGGATTGGGGTATTCTTGTTCTACAGTAACAGGAAAACGCTCAAGAAATGCTTCATCTAAAATTTGAGCAGCGATATATTTGCCATCATCTGTGCCTCGACCTTTAGTGTTTGCCGTTGCAATAATATTGAAACCTTTCTTCGGTGATACTACCTCACCTGTTTTCTTAATAAAGAAAGACTTGCCCTCTAAAATGCCCTGAATACACATTAACTTATTACTACCGCGATCAATCTCATCAATAAGCAAAATTGCGCCTCGGCGCATCGCAGTAATAACAGGCCCTTCTCGAAATACTACATTACCATCTACTAAAGTGTTACCACCTACCAGGTCATCTTCGTCTGTTTCAATACTAATATTTACTCGAATGCACTCGCGTTTGAGTTTAGCACAAACTTGTTCAACCATAGTAGTCTTACCATTACCTGTTAATCCAGTAATGAATAAGGGATAAAATGCACTTGATTTGATAATAGATTCTAAATCTTTGTAGAATCCAAATGGAACATACGTTTCATCTTTTAATGGAATAAGATTATCTACTTCTTGAATCATCTTTTTCTGACGAATGGGAACAACCTGTGCTTGCATAGCAGGCAATAATTCTTGAGATTGAGATTCTTCTTGAACAGAAATTTTATTGTCGATAGGCATCGACAAGTTAATAAGGCCTCTATCTAGTCTGTGCGAAGCACCGTTGATCAACCAATTCGGAACAGATTCATTCTTGTTCTTGAAATGATCAATAATATCTTTACGAGATGCCTGTTTGCCAAAAATGTTAGCAAGATATGATACTACTGCGCGTTTTTGAATTTCAGAAAGTTTCATTTTAAAGTTGCTCCTCAATCATAACCTAATTATATATGATATTGAACATACTGTCAAGCAATTTGTTCAATAAACTTGTTCAAAAGTACTCTGTTGATAATTTTAGCTTTTTGATTTTTCATAAAAGCTTTTAAGTAATCTCTTTTATTATTACCTTCAACTTCAAGTTTGTCGTCTTGAATTTCTAAATCTTTACCTTGTACGACAAAATACTCATCATAACCTATATTTTTAAGACTATAGAATTTAGATTTTTTCATATATTCGCTGATACTTTCAGGAGTAACATGACATCCATAAGTTTCAGCAAGATTCAAAGATGTATTTTTTACACTCCTTGTAGTGATGAAATAACCAATCAAATTAGTACCTGATCTTGCTTTCAACATTCTCAATAAAGCACTAGTAATAAGTTCTCCAGGTTTAGCAACAACTGAGATATTTGTCTCAGTATCCTTAAGAACTACATTGTACATCGTAGAACCTGAACTATACCTAAAAGAAGAAAATTTGGAATCTTGACCTGTAAACCCAGTAATTTCACAGCCATCTCCATCAGTTAGAAAGATAGTGTTAATTACATCAATCTTATTTACACGTTTAAATTCTGGTACAATATAGTTAGCTAAAAGAATAGCTTCATTCAAAGGAGTACCGCCCAATGTTAGAGCTTTCGGTATATTAATAGAACGATATCTACTGAAGGAAGTCATACCGTAGTATTGTTTTTCCTTTTCTTCAAATGCTTTTGCGTATTGTAATAATCTTACCTGAGCAGTTCTATACTGGGAATTACTCATTGTAAATGATATCAGATTTAATAAACCAAAACTATGGTTATCAAAAAATAAATCTTTGTATTTACGAGAAAACCTATTAATATTTGGTTCTCTATCAGTTCTAAAAAATCTACTGCCTTGGTCAGTAAAGGCATATACTTCAAAGGGAATATTAACCTTACGGCAAAAATCTGCTAATACCAGAAATTGTTCAATGGTGTTTGCAATATTATTTGACATAGAACCAGACCAATCTACAAACATTATCATAGCATGATTCTTGCCCAAAGGAATCTTGGTTACACGTTTGAATAGATCATCTTTGAGTTTATATGACCATACTTTTTCAGTATCTAATTCACCAGTTTTAGAAATACTTGCTCGTGCATATTGTGCAGCATTTCTACGTAATTCGAATTCTTTCACCAAGTAAGCTATAAATTTAGTATTACGAGTTCTATATTCGTTGAATAATGTATTGGGATTAAATACACTTAACTCATCGATATATTTTTGGTCTTTCTTTTCATGTTCATGAAAGGATTTACTTAGAAAATCAGGATAATTATCAAAACCAGAAAAATCAATCTTAGTGTAGACTACATTATGAGGAATGACAAACTTTTTTACATCTACAGTATTTAGATTAACATACACGTAAGGATGAATAGAATCGTTCAATAATGATTTTTCTTTTTCTCTAAAAGTCTTATCTGTAAAAGATTCCGGATCTTTGTCATCTTCAAACCCTTTACTTCCTTTTGAATACCGATTAATATCTCCGTCAAACTCATCATCACTAAACTCTTCTTCGTCACCTTCTCCATCACCATAATCAGAATACATCTCGCCTGCTTCAAGATCATCAAAATTGGTAGTAGGATTTTCTTTTTCGTATTGATATAGTTCGCTAGCTAAATTATAGACATCTTCCCAGGATTTTAAATTTTCCATACGATGAACAAAATGCTCCTCGTTTGGATTAAAGGGAATGTTCATTAGTGATCCTAGTTTAAAATGTACATTCAAACGATCAATGAGAATCATTTTAGATAGGTCACGATCTCTAACACCGAAGAAATCTTGATCAAATAATTCTTTGTATCCTCGATACATAGGTGCTTTAAGACCAGGATATCGACTTTTAATTAATTTTTCAATACGAGCATCTTCTACTACATTTAGAAAAGATTTGAATCCTTTACCTTTTTGTTCTATAGCTGTGTGCCAACCTTCAGGTGGAGTTTCCCATGCATGACCTACTTCATGACCCACCAACAAATCATAAACGTCGGCACTCATATCTTTCCAAATAGGAAGACACAGGACTCTGTTTTTGGGATCGAAATAGGCAGTAGGCACTTTTCTATGCTCTACTGTAAGATTTTCTTGTGCTAGCAATTTTGCCAGAACAGATTTTTGATTAGAAATATTCTTAATGGACATCTTGACTCCTCACGATTTCCATTATTATATATTAGTTAGTAACAGGTGTCAATGCTTTTAGTAAAAATACGTCAGAAAAAATTACATTTTTTATCAATGACTTACTAAGATGGTCTAGTTATAGCTAAAATTTTGGCTATCTGTGACTCAATCACAGGCACTCTATTAGGCCACTTAATGTAATCTTTCGATGGGTTTTTCATAAGATTTACCAATAAAGGCATAATTAATCCTTCGACTGCTTTAAGCTTTGTTGCTGCTTCTTTATCAACAAGACCTTTATAAGAGTCAATATCAAACGATGAACCAGAACCTGCCAATATGACTTCCTCAAGACTGTCCAATTTAGCATAAATGGCATCTACAGTTGTCTTAAGTAAAGCTATTTCATCAGATACAGGTTGAACTATTTCCTGAGTATTAACTACTGGTTTCTCTATTACTGATTCTTCTGAATCAACTGCAGTAAATCCGAAATCAAAACTATTCTCGTACTCCTGCAATATTACTTGCGACATTTGACATTTCCTTATAAGTGTCGACAATGTATCTTTGTCTTATTTCTTTCTTAAGTTTACTTCTTACATTCTTAAGTTTCTTTTTAGCAAGTGACCATTTAAGAGTAGATACTTTTTTCTTAAATGTTTTACCCATTAAGTGATCATATTCATGTAGAAATATTCTAGCAGTAAGACCAGTAAGATTCATTTTAATTAATTCGCCTTTTGCATTTTGAAATTCAACACTTATATTTAGTGGTCTTTTAATTTGTAGAAATATACCAGGATAAGTTAAGCATCCTTCTTCAGTAGTAACTTCCCCATCCATGGCTACAATCTTAGGATTAAAGACATCTATACGAAGTACATCTACACCCATAGTAAAAAATTGAGTGTTTACCCCTACCTGATTAGCAGCCAAACCCATACCTCCTAATTCTTGCATTCTATCAAACATTAGATTTGCAAATAATTCTGTGGTATCTTCATGATCTTCGAAAACATACTGGGGTGGTGTTTTGTGAAGAATAGGATTTTCGGGTTTGACTAATTGCAGTTGACTTTTACGAATTAGCATTATACGATCCTACTAAAATTTTGATGTTTCTCAAATTTAATTAGATGGGCAAATTTATCTATTAACTGATCCCCCTTATGGGAAATTACAAATACATTAATATCATCACCTATAGTGTTTAATAAAGTCATTACAAATTCTGTTCCCATTGCATCAAGGCTACTATCAAATATCTCATCTAATAGTAATAGATTTGTTGCTGCACTATTTTTCATTTTTGCTATAGTACGCCAAGTAAATAATAAGGCTAAATCTATTCGTTGTTTTTCACCTTCACTAAATGATGCATAACTAAAATCATCTCTATGTCTTGATTTAATTGTCTCATTGAATGCTTCATCCAGTTCAAAAGAAACAAAAAAGTCCATCGCATTTAAATATTTATTTACTAATTTGTTTATGACAGGTAAATACTGTTTTATAATTCTAGTCTTGATTCCAGTATCTTTGAGTAACGTGGCACAGGCTTCAAAATAATACGAGTTTTCTTTAAGCTTACTTTTACTTTCTGCCGATGATACAACTTCTTTGGCAAGGTCCTTGAGGGCTGACTTAGCACCAGCCAGACTGTTTTCTGAATCAGCTGATCTTTCTGTTTCTGTTTGTATCTTTTTGACAAAGTTTTGCTCGGAGATAATTTTGGTGTTAATATCAACGATCGTATCTTGTATATCGGCAATTGAGTTTTTGATAGCAGATATTTCATCAATTCTTGTTTCAACTTCTGAGATTTTACGATTAAGCTCGTCAAGTGCTGCATTGATTTCTTCGATTTTGTGCGAGTGTTTCTCAATCGCTGTAGTCTTAAGTTCTCCAGTAAGTAGCTGAGCGCATGTTGGACAATTATCATGTTCCTCGTAGAAGGTAATCTGATCCCTGGCAGAGTTGATACGCTGAGTGAGTGATTTAAGTAAAGTAACCAGTTCAGTTCTTCTTTGTGTGACAGTTGACTCATCCTGGGTTGATTCTTTGAGAGTCTGGAGATTTTCAGCCAACTGCGTCGCTTCTTGTTGTAACTGATTAATAGTTGTTTGTGATTCTGATATGGCCAGGTGAGCATCTTCTTCTCGTTTCTTTTGATCATTCTCAAGCTGCTTAATATATTCTGTTTGCAATTTGACCTTTTGTTTACCTAGTTCAATTACTGCATCTATTGCTCTTAATTCTTCTTTTAAATCTACCATTCTATTCTTAAGAATAGAATTCATTACTGTAAAAATTTGTATATCTAAAATATCTTCAATGATCTCTCTTCTATTACCCAGTGATAATTGCATAAAAGGAGTGAAGGATGCTGAACCAAGTATAACAATTTGAGTAAAAGATTTATAATTTAATTTTAGAATCTTATCCTCAAGATATTTCTGATAATCTCTGTTTGCTGCTTCTTGACTAAGTATATCACCATCCTGGTATATTTCAAACACGCCAGGTTTCATACCTCTAACTATTCTATATTCTTTTTTACCTATACTGAATTCTACTTCCACAGTACAGTTCTTTTGATTAATAGAATTAACTAGTTGAGGTTTATTAATATTTCTAAATGCTTTACCAAATAATCCAAAACAAATAGCATCTAAAATAGTAGAATTGTGGGATACAATACCATTTGCAAAATATTCCTGCACTTCATCAACTTGAATATCATATAGATCAGATTTAGTTTTTAATCTGGTGATCTTAGAAATTCTAGTT